>Ga0100388_10002718_pt1 | contig 15205 bp, 27 predicted proteins | sample CryGeymeta201512_FD_81536 | JGI IMG/M metagenome (GOLD analysis project Ga0100388, IMG submission 81536) | Groundwater microbial communities from Crystal Geyser aquifers in Utah, USA - Crystal Geyser metaG 2015-12 | ecosystem: Environmental > Aquatic > Deep subsurface > Groundwater | place... | reverse complement strand
TTGTTTATCACGACTCGATATCCAACATCAGCAGTTCAACGGAAGTGCTTTTTAAACTACCAACAACTAACTACTAATTCAGCATATACAGCTTCATAACCTTCTCCGTCATCCTCTCAAAAAAAAATTCTCCATTCGTAATTCGTCTTTCGTAATTCGTAATTCGTAATTTGTCAGCAATATCATTGACGTTAAATGGATCAAATGAAACATAGCCATCCCCCATTAGTTCATGAAAAACCGGTATATTTGAGGCGATTATTGGGCAACCGAAATGAACTGCCTCAATGAGAGGTAATCCAAAACCTTCGGAAAGAGACGGATTAACGAGCGCTTTGGCATTTTTATACAAATAAACAAGGTCATCGATTTTTGCGTCATGCATAAATTCAATATTTTCAATCCTAGAAGTCTTGATCTGATCTTTCAATTTTTTTGCAAACATATTATCAGGCCCAACAAGTAGAAGTTTGGATTTTTGACGAGAACGTTTGAACGCTTCGACCAGTCTCCCAACATTTTTATGAGGATAAAAATTTCCAACATATAGGAAAAATGGAGTTGTCAACTTAGCTCTCAACTTTTCATTCTTTTTAGCATTCAATAACTCAAAATTAACACCTTCATAAATAGGCTCAATTTTGGGCTCAATATTTTTTCCGTAATACTCCACCAACTGATCTTTGACCGTTTGAGTCGGTGTAATAATTTTTTTTGCGTTTTTGATCTGAGCTGATAGAACATATTTGAATATTTGATGCTTAATTTCATAAAATATGAAATTGAGGGTTGAGGCGCGACCTGTTTTGAATAACAAAGGCGTAATATCATGAACTGTTGCGATAAATGGCCTTTTATAAAGAACCGGGTAACTAAAATAAGTAAAATGCATGAGGCCGAGGTCATCGCGCATGATTTCGCCATAAAACGTAGTCTGTTCGGCGATCGTATGCCAGCGGGCACTTACCATTCGTTTTATAAAATGTTTGGATGGAAACTCGATCTGATCAAAATCCAAAGGCAATAGATATATATAGAAAATAATATCGGGATTATCAATTTTGACAAGATAATGAAGAAGATTCCTCAGATATGTTCCTACTCCAGTTTGAGAGTACAGCCGCGCGTCTATTCCAATTTTTTTCATATCCTAGATTTGAGGTTAATGAAAAAATACACCAATTGATTAATAAACCAGTTGTTTTCGTCATCATAGTGTTTCTTATAAAAGATACGCATCGCATTGTAATAGTACTCTTTTGTCTTACGCTTTATATCTCTATTATGAGTACTGCTTTGGTATTTCAGATGGGTGACAGTATGGCAAGGATCATAAATTATTTTATAACCCAACTCCTTCATGCGATACGAAAGGTCCAGATCCTCTCCATACATGAAATACGTCTCGTCAAATCCGACCAACTCGTTAATAACCTTCTTTGGAGATAAGAGAAATGCTCCACTTGGTGAATCGATTCCATGTATTGTTCTTAAGTCTTTATGAGTCAAGTGATATCCTCCAAAAAACCTCTTTAGAAATGGAAATAAATTTGCCAGCTCTTCAAGTTTTGCAAAATAGCAAAAAGAGTTCCATACAGTTGGAAATCCCCGATGTGATGCAAGATCGATCTGTCCAGAAGGCAACTCTAATCGTACCGTAAGTGCGCCAACTTTTTTATGTTTATCAAAATAATTAAATATTTTTTTCCAATTTATTTTATTGATTATCGCGTCGGAATTCAGAAATAATATGTACTCACCTGTCGCATTGTGTATTCCTCGATTATTTCCCTTTGGATAACCCTCATTTTGAAGATTAAATATCGAAGATATCTGAACATTTTCCAATGTATTATTTTTTTTGAACTCTTTAATCATGTCAGTCGACCCATCAGTTGATGCATTATCAACGACTATGATTTGAGATAAAAAGGAAGATTTTTTTAGACTCGAAATGAGAGCGTCCAAACATTTGCGCGTTATCTCTTTTGTGTTAAAAGAAAGAATTATGATTGAAAGTTTTGGCATAGCAATGTAAAGACTACGGTATCAAATAATACATCTTTTTGTCGGACTAGGAATGACTGCTTAAATTAACGCTTTGGAGATTGCTTCTGTCTTCTTGCTTTTCCACCAGTTCCTACTTTTCGTCTTTCACGAACTCTAGGATCGCGCGTTAACATACCTTCAGGTTTAAGTTTTGGTCTATAGGTATCATCTATGAGACATAGCGCTCTTGAAATACCATGAATTATGGCGTCTAGCTGTCCGCTTTTTCCCCCTCCACGAACAAGGATGCTTATTGCAAAACGATCTTCAACACCCGTTAGAACAAGAGGTTTGGCCAATATATTCTGCTCGACCGTTGATGGAAAATAAACTTCTGACAGCTTGGAGTTAATCATTATCTGTCCCTGCTTGATAACATTGGATTTTACAGTGACTGTCTTATCTTTTTTACTAACAATATACAATCTTACACGAGCTGACGATTCTTTCCTTCGTCCAACTGCTTCGTAGTACTCAATATCTTTGATTTTTTTTACCATGGTTTATTTTATATTTATACCTTTATTAATAATTTATTTATTACTCTTAAATTTATCAGCATATGGGTAGTTTTCGCCTGGGTATACATGCAATCTTGCAAGACGTGGATCGCGATGTTTATTCTTTGGCAACATCCCAGATACCGCATGTCGAATAATCTTTTCAGGATCGCGTAACATTATATTTTTAAAAGTCTCCACTTTTCTTCCGCCTTGATACCCAGAGTATTGATCATACTCTTTTTCATCTTCTTTTTTTCCTGTAACCTTGACTTTTGCTGCATTTATGACTACGACATGATCTCCAGCGTCGAGATATGGAACAAAATTCCGCTTGTCCTTACCTTGTAGAAGGCGAGACATCTGAGTGACCGAACGACCCAATACGACATTTTTCAAGTCTATCAGGTGCCACTTACGCTCGACTTCAGTTTGTGAAATTGATCTTGTTGATGTTGTGACTGATACCATAATTATAATAAATTTTTTTAGGCTTTTACGACTTTTTTTGCTTTTAGTTTTTTAACTTCTGCATTTTTTACTGTTTCAATAACGTTTTTTGCTGCTATCTTTGCTTTTGTTTTAGCTTTTGGCTTTTGCTCCCAGTCAATGACTACAGGATGAGCCCACTCAACTCGTACCATACTTGCTCCATCGTTTTCACGAATTCCAAGTTTTATTATTCGAACATAGCCACCAGCAATATCTTTTACAGCTGGTCCAACCTGTTCAAATAATACTTTAATATACTCAGGCTCGGGAAAATACTTTAAAAGTACGTTCTTGTTAGACTGGGTAAAAGTTCGAGATTTGCTAACAATACGATCAATATTCATCTTCAAGACTTTTCCCTTCAAATGAGTCGTAACCACCGTTGATCGACGTAAAAAGTTTTTCATAAGCTTTCTTACGATCATCTGATTTGAGTCTACTCCAGAATGGAATTTAGTATTTTTTACTTGATGTTTCATGATTTTCTAATTTCTTTTTAACAAATATTCTTGATTACTTTAACGAGACATCCATCTTTTTTAGCTCTTCTTCGATCAAATCGATAGATTTTTTTCCAACGCCTTTGAGATTTACTAGATCCTCGTAACCACGCTCAACAAGATCCGCTACTGTTTCGATATTCTCGCGAAGCAAAGCATTTATTACTCGTGATGGCAAATTTAATTCATCGATAATCGTCTCATATGCTTTTGGATTTGTATCAAGCTTTGAAGCTTCAATTAGAGCTTTTTTATCTTCATCAGTGAGCTCTTCAATAGAAATGATCGCTGAAAAGTGATTTGCGAGAATCGTACCTGCCTGTTTAATACTTTCTTCAGGATCAATACTTCCATCAGTCCATACTTCGAGAAGTAGTCTTTCAAAATCAGTTTTTGAACCAACTCGTGCTTCTTCAACTTTGAAGTTTACTCGAGTAACTGGAGAGAATGACCCATCAATTCTGACATATCCTGTAACTTCTTCTATCTCTTCTTCAGATTGATAACCGTATCCTTTGCGAACAATTCCTTCCATTTCAAGGACTCCCTTTGCATCAGTAATTTCTCCAAGATAAAGATCTCCATTTACGACTTTTATATTCCCTTCAAGATCTTTTGCAAAAATTTTCCTTTTTCCTTTTGCAGAAATTTTTACATCAAATGGTCCATCTTCTTCAGATTCAAATCTAACTTGTTTAAGATTGAGGACGATGTCCAAAACCGATTCTTTAACTCCTGATATTGTTGTAAAAAAGTGTGATGCATGCTTAAATTTCACATTTGTGATCGCATATCCAGGAAGAGATGATAATAAGGTGCGTCGAAAAGCATTCCCGATCGTATTGCCAAAACTTGTGTGTAATGGTTCATAAATAAAACTTCCGTAATCTTGATATTTCTCAACTACTTTTACTGTAAACATTGGTTTTAACATAATAGAAAATACAATTATTAAAAAATTACCGTGAATAAAATTCAATAACAAGTCGCAAATTTATTTGCTGGGAAATTATAGAATTGTCCGGTGTACTAGTTATAGTTCCTGAGGTTTTTTTTGCGGTTAACCACTCAGGGATTATTGCATCAGTTTGAGACTGAAATTCGGCAATATACGGTATTTCTCGGGTCTCTTTTTTTGCAAACTCAATCTTTTCTCCATTTCTCACTTGATATGAAGCGATGCTTACAATGCTTTCGTTTACATTGACATGCCCATGATTAACCAACTGGCGAGCAGCAGCCCTAGTAGGTGTGTATCCTAGCCTATAAACGACATTGTCTAGTCTGCGTTCAAGAAGCTCGCCCAGGTGAATTGCTGTATTTCCTTTTTTTCTTGACGCTGTCTTGAAATATTGTTTAAGCTTACTCTCTGTTACGCCGAACATATAAGCCAATTTCTGTTTTTCTCGTAGTTGTTTGGCGTGTTCAGTATCTTTACGTCTGCGCTTTCCACGTCCAGCTCCATGCTGACCAGGCTTAATATTTAATTTTTTAAATAGAGATGCGTGAGCTTTAGATCCTGAAGTTTTTAAACCAAGATCTAGATTTTCACGTCTTGCTATTTTATTCCGAGGACCAGTGTATCTCATACTTTATTTAATTAACAATTAACAATGTGCAATGAACAATTAATAATGCTAAATTCGTAATTTTAAATTCGTAATTCGTAATTGATCATTCGTAATTAAAATATTAAACCCTTCTCAGTTTTGGAGGCCTAACTCCATTATGAGGAATTGGGGTAATATCAATAATTCTTCCTACTTCCAAATCTGATCCGCGTACTGCGCGAAGCGATGATTCACGACCAGGACCAATTCCTTTGACGTAAATATCTACTCTTCTGAGTCCATTTTCTCCAATCGCTCTTTGTAATGCCGCTTCCATCGTTACAGTTCCTGCATATGGAGTCGATTTCCTAGTTCCTGCAAATCCATGCATTCCGCATGAACTAATAACAATTGTATTTCCTTTTTCATCAGTTACCGTGACTAAGGTGTTGTTGAATGTAGCTGTAATATAGATTCTACCTGCCTCAACAATTTTTGTCTTCTTCTTAGTGTTCTTTTTGGTGTTCTTTTTGATATTTTTTTGTGATTTTTGTGCCATGATTATATTTAATATTATTTGGTTGTCGTATTTTGATCCAACTTTGCCCATGCTTCCTTAGATAGTGCTCCGACAGTTCTTCTCTTTCCGCGATTAGTACGACCATTAGATCTTGTTCTCTGACCGCGTGATGGAAGTCCTTGACTATGGCGCATACCTCGATACGAACCAATCTCACGTAATCTTTTAATATTTACGCTTCTTTCTTCTCTCAAATCTCCTTCAATTTTAAAGTTTTTATCAATAAATTCTGATAGTTTTTTTACCTGTTCCTCAGTAATATCTTTTACCCGCATATCAACCGGGATCCTCGTCTCTTTTAATATCGACTCCGAAGTTGTCCAGCCAATTCCAAAAATCAAAGTAAGCGCATAATCAATACGCTTATCATCCGGTAATATTACACCCATTAACCTTTGCATCGAATTTTTTTAAATATTAATTTATTAAATAATTATCCTTGTCTTTGTTTATGTTTTGGATTTCTTTTGCAAACCACATACATCTTCCCACGGCGGACAACAATTTTACACCCATTACAAAGTTTTGTCACTGCTGATCTTATATTCATATTTATTAAGTCGACTTTCGATAAACTATTCTGCCTCGATCAAGGTCATAAGGCGTTATTTCCACCTTAACATGATCTCCAGGTAAAATTTTTATATAAAATTTTCTCATTTTTCCTGAAAGATAACTAAGGATAATCTTTTCACTATTATCAAGTTTGACCTTGAAAAGAGTGTTTGGGAGGTTCTCAATAACTTCTCCTTCGACTACCGTTACATTATTTTTCATAGGAAAGCATATTCTATCACAAAATCACGTCAATATGAAGGTTTCTTCGTCTTCGACGGCGATACTTCTCTCAAAACACGCAGATAAACTTCTATCTTTAGTGATAATTGACCACTTTCGCCCAGGTTCATATGCGATTTCTTCAGTTCCCATTGAGTAAATTATCTCAACCGCAATTGTCAGCCCAGATGCGAACTTCTTAGTTTTCTCAATTGGTCTATCGAGATAGTTTAACACATATGGATCTTCATGGAGTTCTTTTCCTATTCCATGACCAGTTAAGTCCTTGAGAATAAAATATCCAGCTCCTTCGATTTCATTTTGTATATACTGTGAAACAACTCCCATTCTAACTCCGGCTTTAATTTTTTTGATTGCTGATAACAGTGTGCTTTCGCCTTTTCTCAAAAAACTTTGAACTTTATCATCCTTTTTTTCACCGACTATAAAAGTGGTTGCATAATCCGTATGAAGTCCAGCATAATAAACTCCAATATCAAGGGTGTATACATCTCCATCTTCCAATTTTTGACTCGATGGAATAGTATGGACTGCTTGTTCGTTTATAGGCTGGCAAGTTGTCCAGCTATATCCAGGAACCTTTTTAAATGATGACGTTGCACCACGGTCAAGTATCATCTTTTCAGCTTCGACATCGATCTCGAGAGTCGTCATCCCAGACTTAATTTTTTTTTCTAATTCATCTGCTACTTCACGAAGAATTTTACCGCCGTGCTTCATGTCCAAGATCTGTTTTTTGCTTTTTAAATTAATCATTTAAGTAAAGAGCATGTTTATGAAAAAGAAACTTCGCGATATATTTCATCAAGTTTTTGCTGAAATTCATCTATTGAATAGTTGTTTTTAACAATATAGTCGGCGTATGCAATTGTTGGACCCATATGGGTATTTAAAAGCTCATCCAAATCACGCTCTTTGCCTGCGAGACCAGAACGAGTTGATCGTTTTTTAATCCTGCGATACCTTTTTTGCTTTTCTGCAAAGACACAAAGAATAAATATTCTAACTTTAGAAAATTCTTTTTTAAGAAAAATATACTCTTCCCATGAACGCATTCCTTCGATAACAATAATCTTACTTTTTGAAAGCTTTTGTTTGATTGTTTCTGCACTCAGCTTTGCCATTGCCTCAAATCCATATTTTGCTCTTAATCCTTGCCTCACTTCGTGATGAACTTTAAGAGAATGTTTTGGATCAATTTTTTCAACCCTCTTATTGACAATGTCTGAAAAAGACACAAACGGTAGGTTGTGTTTTTTCTTTAAATACTTTGCAGCATTTGTTTTGCCAGCACCAGGTAGTCCGACGACTGCAATTATCGTATTACCCTTTTGCTTCCATGTCTTTAGTTGATTTTTTACTACGATCTTACCTAGCGACTTCAAAACCGCTTCATTTACCTGACGAATGGTTTGAGTTCCGTCAATTTCAACTAATATATCTTTTTTTGCATAATAATCAAGTACTGAGGAGGTATGTCTCTTAAATAGCTCTATCCTTTTTTTAATAGCATCTATCGTATCGTCATCTCGCTCCTCGTTTCGATATGCAAGTCTCCATAATGCTTCTTTATCTGGAATATGAATATGCAGCACTTTGTCGACGTTATTTTTGAATTTCTTAACTTGAGTGATTGTTCGAGGAAAACCATCGATAATATAACCTTTTTTATACTCAGGTCGAGACAGATAGTTATTTACAATTTCAACCGTTAGACTATCTGGAATCAATAAACCAGAAGACATGAGAATTTTTACCTTTTTCCCAAGCGCAGTTTTCTCTTTAGCAATAGCTCGAAATATATGACCTGTAGAGAGATATGGGACACCCAACTGCTTTGAGAGCAAATTGCCCTGAGTTGATTTTCCAGAGCCCTGAATGCCTATCAATACCAATTTCATAAGGGTTTGTATTCGATCTTTTAAGATTTGTTAATCAAGTTTCTTTTTTTCAGTATGACCAGTGTGTTTTTGACATACATCACAGTACTTATTGAGTTTGAGTGGAGATTCGGTATTTAGCTTGTTCCTCGTTGTGACATAATTTTGCGTCTTACAAACAGGACAAATCAATCCAAAATTCATTCTTCGTTTATTTTTTGCCATATATCTTAATCAATTAAAAAAATTATTATACACTACATATATTCAATTACATCGTGAATCGATCATAATTCTTCATCACCAACTGTGCATCTATCGTTTTAAAGGTTTCCAAAACAACTGAAACGACAATCAAAATTCCCGTTCCCCCTATTATCAGATTGTCAAGACCGGTGATCGAAGATATTATTGCAGGTAAAATTGCAATAAGTCCCAAAAACACTGCACCAAAAGTTGTAATCTTATAAACCACTTTCTGTAAATAGCTTTTAGTTGCTGATCCTGGCCTTATGCCAGGTATGAAACCGCCATGTTTTTGAATATCTTCAGATATTTTTTGTGGGTTAAATACAATTATTGTGTAAAAAAATGTGAAAGCTACAACCAATATGAAGTAGAAAAAATTATAGAAAAATCCTGACGGATTAAAAGACTTTGCGAGAAACAATCCGATTCCAGAAAGAGTTGTATTTGGTACATACTGCAAAACGTTTCCGATAATTTGTGGAAATAGAACAAACGAAACTGCAAATATAATCGGGATAACTCCTGCTTGATTTAACTTAAGAGGTAAATAGTTGTTTGCAGCCTGATACATCTTGTTGCCCTTTATCCTTCTCGCATAATAAACAGGGATTTTGCGGACCGCTTCGTTTATGAAAACAACTGCTGCTATTACTCCGATCCCGATTGCTGTAAACATGATAATATTAAAAAATATCGCTGGATTAAAAGTAGTAACCATTCTTCCGAGTACTACTGGAATTCTCCCGACAATACCCGCAAAAATCAATATAGATATGCCATTACCTAGTCCAAACTCAGAAATCAACTCTCCAAACCATACAATGATAAATGTTCCAGCCAGTAACGTCAGCACAAATGACACGAATTGAATTGGCCCGAGAGTATCAATAATGTTTTGATTCCTAAGTAATACATAAATTCCTACTGCTTGAATCAGAGTCAAAGGAACGGTTAAAAATCTTGTATATTGATTAATCTTAAACCTGCCGTATTCACCCTCTTTTGTCAGAGCTTCAAGTTGGGGAATAGCCATAGTTACAAGCTGCATGATGATAGATGCGTTAATGTACGGAGTTAATCCCAGTGCCATTACCGAAAAATTTATAAGCGTCCCTCCTGAAAAAATATCCAATAATGATAAAAATTGACTTGAAGCAAATAATGAACGTAGTTGATTGAGGTCAATTGCAGGAACTGGAAGAAAAGCAAATACCCTATAAATAAGTATTATGAGAAATGTAACGATGGTTTTTTGACGCAATACTGGATCTTTAAACAAAAGTGAAAATTTTTGAGTTATATCTTTCATTTTACAATTCCACCAGCCTTTTCAATACTTTCTTTTGCAGCCTTAGAAACTGGTAATACGACAGTTAAGGCTATCGTAATTTTTCCCGTTCCTAAAAGTTTTACACCGTTTACTGCTTCTTTTTCAGTAATAAATCCTTTTTCCAATAATGTTTTCACGTCAACAGTATCGCCCTTTTTAAAAGCCATCAGGTGATTAAGCGTAATTAGTTTTGGTTTTTTTACAATAGATTTATTTTTTCCTTTTCCACGAAGCAAAGGGAATCTCTTAACCATTTTATTCTGACCTCCCTCAAAATGTAAAGGAATGTCAGTTCTGGCTTTTTGATGTCGTGTTGTTCCACGACCTGATTTTGCACCCTTACGAGAAGCGTATCCGCGACCTTTTCGTTTGCTCTGTTTGCTAACAACTTTTGGTAATTCGTGTAATGTTGACATATGTTTAGTATATAAAATTCTCTAAAAATTGATCATGCCTTTTTAGAGGTCTTCGGTTTTTTTACAACTTTTACTTTAATGTTTTTTTTAACTGAAGTCTTTTTGGAAATGGCTTTTACTTTAACATCTTTTGACGATTTTATTGCTTTTTCAACTTTCTTTTTAACGACATCTTTCTTTACTGGTTCGGTTTTATCGACAATTTTCTTACTAACTTTTTCATCTTTCGCTTTAACTTCAACTTTTTTCTCTTTTTTTACAGTTTCCTTGACAATGCGTGGTTTTAGCTGTTTAATCGCTTCCATTATTGCATAAGCGTTTGTTATTTGATTTCGAGTACCAATAATTTTGCCTGAAGCATTATTTACTCCAGCGACATCAAGCACCGCGCGTACTACTCCTCCAACTTTCAGTCCAGTTCCAGGAGGTGCTGGTTTGAGAATTAATCTCGATGACTTATATTTAATTTTTATCTCATGTGGAAGTGTCTCATTATAAAGCGGAAATTGAATCATGTTTCGTTTTGCTTGAGTAATGCCTTTTTGAATAGCAGGGGGAACCTCTCGTCCACGTCCCAAACCAATTCCAACTTTTCCTTTTCTATCTCCAACAACAACAAGGGCGGAAAATGTTATGTAATTGCCTCCAGTTGTTTTTTTAGAAATTCTACGAATAAACACAACTCTTTCGTCGTATGGATTTTCCTCTCTAGTATTATTTTTTCTATATGCCATGAATAATTTTTTACCAAATAATAATCGTTAAACAGTTATTTTGCCATCACGTAGGCCTTCTGCTAACTTTTTAACTCTTCCTTTATATGCGTACATTCCACGATCAAAAACTACAGCTTTAATTTTTTTTGTTATTAATTTTGATGCTATTGATTTGCCTACTTCATAAGCAAGATCGGACTTTGTCATTCCCTTTTTCAGAGTCAAAGTACTTCCTTTAACAGACACTGTTGTTTTGGAAGTATCATCATTTATGGCTTGTGCATAAATAGACTTATTAGATCTATAAACACTGAGACGAGGCCTCTCGGCTGTTCCATGAAACTTTGAACGAGTTCTCAACTGTCTTCTCTTTTGTTTTGCTAATTGTTTGTTTGCCATATTATTTATTAATTTTATTAAGCTGTGGTTTTTGCTTTCTTACCAGGCTTAAGTTTAATAACTTCCCCCTTATAACGTAAACCTTTTCCCTTATATGGATCAGATTTCTTTATAGACTTAATTTGCTGAGCAACTTCACCGACTTGCTGCTTGTCAGCACCACTGACAATAATGATGTTGTTTCCCTCAACGGTAATTTTTACTTCTTTTGGTGGTTGAAAGTCGATAACATGAGAAAGACCAAGTTTTAATACAATTCCACTTCCTTGTGGCTTTACATTGAATCCCGTTCCTACGACTTCAATTTGCTTTTCCCATTCTTTTTCAACTCCAAAAACTGCATTTGCAATCAAGCTTCTATAAAGTCCATGTGAGGCTTTTTGTCGTTTGCTATCATTTTGTCGAGTAACCGTCAAAATATCTCCATCACGAGCTATGGCAAGAAAATGTGGGACCGTAATGCTCATTTGCCCTTTTTGACCTTTAACCACCATCGTTTTATCAGTAATTTCGATATTAACGCTAGGAGACACTGTAATGGATTGTTGACCTATCTTTGACATCTTACCAAATATGAAATAATAATTCTCCACCTATATGTATTTTTCTTGCTTCCTGGCCTGTCAGTATCCCTTTTGAAGTAGAGATAAAAGCGTGACCCATTCCACCTTTTACATATGTAATATCTTGATAGTTTGTATATATTCTTCTTCCAGGTTTTGAAAAGATTTTGACATCTGTTATGGCCGGCTCTGTGTCGTTGTATTGCAACGTCACATCAAATGTTTTGATTATGTCTCCAGACACTGAATAGTCTTTAATGTATCCGAGCGATTTCAATTTTGAAAGTATAGCTTCTCGGAACTTGGAATATGGAGATGAGATACTTTTGCGTCTTGCCATATACCCGTTTTTTATTCGAATAAGTAAATCAATTACTGACATAGCTTGTTTAAATAGATAATAACTTTATAAATATTTTAATTTTTAGGTCTTCTCAGATGTTCTCTTTGTAACTTTCCCATGTCCACGGAATGTACGAGTTGGAGAAAATTCTCCTAGTCTGTAACCAACCATTGCTTCTGATACATATACTTCAATAAATCTTTTTCCGTTGTGAACAGCAATTCTGTGTCCAACGAAATCAGGATGTACCTGGCAAGCACGTGCCCAAGTCTTAATAGGCTGCCTGTCTCCATTCTCTTTTTGCTTCAAGACTTTTGCATGAAGCTTCTCATCGATGTATGGGCCTTTTTTTGCTGATCGTGTCATATTACCAAGAAATTTTTTTAACTCCAGGAATCTCTCCTTTTAATGCTTTTTGTCTAAAACAAATCCTACATAGACCAAAACGTCGAATATAAGCTCTCGACCTTCCACACAGAGGGCATCTATTTACATGTCTAACTGCAAATTTTTGCTTTTTGTGGAATTTTACTATGTCTGATGTCTTTGCCATTATCTCGTCTTTATTAAATAATAATTATTTTTTAACTTTTTCCGTATCCTGAAACATAATTCCGAATAGCTCAAATAGTTTTTTTCCTTGAGCTCTATCTTTTGCCGTTGTTACAACCGTAACCTCTAGTCCACGTAACTTGTCGATCTTATCATACTCTATCTCCGGAAACAAAGTTTGTTCAGTGAATCCAATATTTAGATTGCCATGTTGATCTACTGCTGATGGAATTATACCTCGAAAATCACGCAATCTTGGAATAACTACATTTACAAGCTTTTCAAAGAAATAATACATTTTTTTTCCTCGGAGGGTAACCTTCACTCCAATTGGCAAACCAATACGAATTTTATAAGCTGCGATTGATTTTCGTGCCTTTGTGATTACAGGCTTCTGACCTGCAATTTGTTGAACCTGATCGAAAACATGTTCAATGGCTTTTTTATTTGTCACAGCCTCACCTACGCCGACATTGATGACGATTTTTGATATTGCAGGAACTGCAAAATCATTCTTTATCCCAAACTCTTTCTTGAGATCTTTCTTTATCGTTAAATTGTAATTTTCTTTTATTGCTGACATATTAGTGACATTAATCTATTCAATTTTCTTATAATTGCTTTTTACATTTTTTGCAAACTCGTACTTTTTTTCCATCAACGCGGTCAAATTTCATTTTTGATGGCTTTTTACATTTTGGACAAATAATCATCACATTTGATGCCCTAAGTGGACGAGATATTTCGATTATTCCACCTTGAGGCGTCTCTTCTGTTTTTTTAACATGTTTTTTAAACATATTGATATTTTCTATCAAGACTCTCTCAGATTTTGGATAAACTCTCTCGACTTTTCCTTCACGGCCTTTATCTTTACCGGCAATGACTGAAATGGTATCTCCTTTGATAATTTTCATATTTTTTTGTCTAATGGCCAATAGCTGATAACTAGTGTCTTAATTAATATATCTCTTCAGCTAAACTTGCGATTTTATTATAACCTCGGTCTTTTACTTCTTTTGCAACTGGTCCAAATATTCGAGTTCCTTTTGGATCTTGAGTCTCGTTACTTGCGAGAATCACACAAGCATTTTCATCAAATCTGATATAACTTCCATCTTTTCGACGTCTCTCTTTTTTTGTTCTTACAATAACCGCACGTACAATCTCACTATTTGCAACCATTCCGTGAGGGGCGGCCTTTTTCACAGCTCCAGTGAACACTTCACCAAGATAAACAAATTTCCGGTTTCCCTTCAAAGGAATTCCGATAACCATAACTAGCTTGGCACCTGTATTGTCTGCAACGTTTAGTATTGATTGAACCTGTAACATGTTTGTTTAAATAATTTATTTATTTTCTACTTTTCCTAGCACATTAAAATGCTTTGTTTTTGATAATGGTCGTGTTTCGCCAATTGTGACGACGTCCCCAACTTGAATCCCCTCAATTTCGTTATGTGCTTTAAAACGCTTATGTTTTGTAATGACCTTCTGATATAGTGGATGTCGAAATTTATTCTCAACTCTTACTACAACTGTTTTTGCCATTGCTGTTGATACAACTGTTCCGCTCATTGTTTTACTCATATTATTTCTTTGCTTCCTCAAATTCCTTTTGGTGAATTAAGGTCAACATAACTGCTAACTTTCTTTTATTTTTACTAATTACATTTGAATCTTTTTCCGGTTTAACTCCACGTTCAATTAGAAGCTTTGCCAATTCATTTCTCACCTTACTCACCTCAGATTTTAAATCCGTGATACTTTTCGCTCCGAATTCTTTAATTAATTTTTTCATATTTTATTTCTTTACTATTTTTGTTGCTAATGACAATTTGGCAGTAACATTTTTCATAACTTTCTTTACTGTTGCTTCATCAAGACCGTCTATTTCAAAAAGGACTCTTCCAGGTGATACCGCTGCAACAAAGTACGCAATATCTCCTTTTCCGGCTCCCATGGTCACTTCTGGAGGTTTTTTTGAATAAGGTCTATCAGGAAAAATCCTAATCCAAAATTTACCCTCTTTACGTGTTGCACGAGCAAGCACGACTCTTACAGCTTCAATTTGTCTATCTTTTATCCATCCAGCGTCCATCGTCTTTAAGCCAAATGTTCCAAAATTCAGCTTATCACCACTTGTGTCGATCTTCTTCCACACACCTCTGAATTGTTTTCTAAACTTTTGTTTTTTTGGCGCTAACACTTTTTTTTATTTAATTAATATCAATAACACTGTCTGTTAAACCTTAGTCGACTGACACATCCATACTTTCACTCCAACA
>Ga0100388_10002710_pt1 | contig 15236 bp, 16 predicted proteins | sample CryGeymeta201512_FD_81536 | JGI IMG/M metagenome (GOLD analysis project Ga0100388, IMG submission 81536) | Groundwater microbial communities from Crystal Geyser aquifers in Utah, USA - Crystal Geyser metaG 2015-12 | ecosystem: Environmental > Aquatic > Deep subsurface > Groundwater | place... | reverse complement strand
TTATTAAAACTAATCCAACCAATATTTGAACTCCAAGCCCAACCAGAAACATTATGGTTTGCTCCGGCCCAAGCGGAACTGACAAAAACTAAACTGAAAATAAAACTAAGAAAAATTAGAAAAAATATCTTTCTCATAACCGTCAATTTTATTATAGCACTAGCCATAAAAAATAAAAAAGGGTCTTATCAAAAAGATAGGTAATAAGACCCTTTTTAAAAGAAGGTGAGATTTAAAAATTATAGAGGCAGGAAATTTTTATCAAACTAATGTTGAGTAAGCGACTTTCAATAAGGATTTTAAAATTCTTAATGGGTTCAAATTCAGCTCCCATTTCTAATCCCCAACAGTTTGAAGGTTTCATCTCGTATTCCACCGAGGGTGAGTTAGGATCACGAAAAACCCTGGCTTTTCCATTCAAACCAAGATAATTCAGACCAATACTGAAAATGCTTGTCCCTAATATTGGGATTTTTGGGAGTAAAAACTTCCCAAAAACTGTCGCCTCCCAATCAGTTAACACAAGTTCACCAGTGCCGCTATCACTCCCTTGATAAATGAGAGTTCCAGTTTCATCATATGTGCGGAGCGAAGGAGCATTAAAAGTAAACTGATGAGGATTATGAACCAAATATTGGCCCTTTATCCCAACAGAACATACTTTGTTAATTGGATAACAAAATTTTGCTCCACCGCCATAAACAAAATGAACTCCCGGGAATTCATATTGAGCTTCTGTCTCAAGCCGATAACGAACCTCATACCCCAAACTTGGAATACTCATAACACTAGTTCCCTTCATTTGTCCATTAGCTCTTAAACCAGCTATTCCTACTATTAAGGAAAGGTCTAATGTTGGCAAAAAAGAATATTCAGCTCTAACAAATGTTTGCCAAAAATTTTGAAGGGTAGGATAAATATACATTGGCATAGCGTCAGACGCCACTACCCCTGGCATTATTTCATAACTTGTAAAAGATGATGTTTCTACTGTTGCCAGAGTAGTTGGATAAGCTGACAATATATCTCCTTCCCGACCTATCGTTAATTTCCCTTTCAACCAAGAAGCATTAGCACTTCCTGTCAGCAGTAACGCCATTCCCAAAACCATTCCTAAAACCAAAATTTTTCTTTTCATTTTTCTATCCCCCTTTCTTTTTCCTTATTTTTTGACTTTTTTCTTTCTTCCAGAAATAAACCCAAAACACTTACCCCAATAGATCACCTCCTTTTTCTTTTTTTATTATTTAATTTTTAAAACAGCTAATTAAACTTTTAACAAAATATTTAAAATTTGTCAAATTTGAATTTAAAAACAAGATAAAAACAAGAAAAGAAAAGGCGACATCTTTAAAATAATTAAAATAATGTCGCCTTTTTGAGGAAGAATGAAAAACTAAAATTTGAAGCTGAATGCCAATTTATAAAATTGGCTGTTTTGCTCTCCAAAAAATATTTGGTTTTCAAATTTTACTTCTTTATCGTCTAATATATTCGCCTTAACCCCCGATGTTATGCCAAACGAACCTACTGAAAATAAAGAAGCAAGATTTGCATGAGATATCATCCCCATTATGTCAAAAGTCGTAAGCCCACTGTAAACTGGTCCTCCGTAAACCATAAACCTTCCTAATTTCTTCCCAACCAGAAATGCCGCTGAATAATCCAAGACAATTAACCAACTCCTGTAGGTATAGGGATAAGAATAGGTTTGGGTCTCACTGAAAATGTCTTTTGAAATACCTGTAAATTCTGCTCCACTGGCAGCAGTTAAAATCCCTATTCTATAACCAAAAAGCCAATCTTTGCCAAACATATCTTCAAAGTTAAAATCCCAACCTATCGCTGGTCCATTTGAATTACCCTTATCTTGATAAGAATAGGTTTCATTTACCGCATCCCAACTTTTTCCAACCCCTTCGAGAGAATGCTCGGCTTCAAAATTTCCTATCCTAATTCTTACTATCCCTATTTGAACCACATTCATTTGGTAATTTTTAAGGTTTATCTCGTAAATCTGATTATAACCATACATAGGGCCTTGACCTTGTAATTTTTTATTGCCGATAAATCTATATTCATAACCAAAATCCACTGCCCTAGCTTGATTAACCAAAAGCCCTAAAATCACTACTCCTAACACTACTCCTAACATCGCTATCTCTCCTTTCTTCCTAATCATTTCAACCACCTCCTTTTTAAATTTTTAAAAAACTATTTTAGATATTAAAAAATATTTATCAAATTGTCAAGTTTTATTGAATATTTAAACAAATCAGTTATTATAAAAATGATATAAGTTATGAATTATTTAACATCACAACAATTAAAAGAAATGTTCATTAACTCATATATTAAAGTAAATGAAAGAAAAGAGGAAATAAATAAAATAAATTTTTTCCCAATAGCTGATTGGGACACCGGAACAAATTTAACCAATACTTTAAAAGGTATAAAAGAAGAAATAGAGAATAAAAATTTTAATAATTTTGGAAAATTCTCTATTGCAGTAATAAATAAAGCATTGGAGGTAGCTCAAGGAAATGTTGGACTAATTTTTACTGGTTTTTTAATAGGTTTTCTTTCTTCTTTTAATAAAAATCCAATTTCTATTAATGATTTAGCAGTAGCGCTTGAAAATGGTTTTAAAAAAGCAAAAACTTCAATTCAAGAACCAAAAGAAGGTACAATCCTTGATGTAATAGAGACAATTACTATTTCTTTTAAAGAAAATTTATCAATTGAAAATCTTAAAGAAATACTTGAAATTGCAATTAAAAATGGAGAACAAGCACTCCTAAAAACAAAAGAAAAATTAGATATTCTAAAAAAAGCAGGGGTAGTAGATGCTGGAGCTTTGGGATTTCTTTTAATTTTTAAAAGTTGGTTAGAAACAATTAAAAAGAATACTTTTTCAGAAATCAATTTAGAAAAAGCTACATTTGAAGAAAACTCTCCAGTAAACTTTAATAAAAAAGAGCAATATGAAATTGTTTGGTTGATTAAAAATAAAAATCTTAAAAAAGAATTTATTCAAGAAAAATTAAAAAAATTTGGAGATTCATTAGATATTGTTAGCTTTAAAAACAAATTAAAAATTCATATTCATACTCCTTATCCCCATCAAATTGAAAAAGAAATTTATAAATTGGGAGAAGTTTTGCAATTTAAAAAAGAGAGAATTATAACTCAATCAATAAAAATTAAAAAAGGAAATATCGGAATCATCACAGAAGACATTGCCGATTTACCAGAAGATATTATTAAAGATTTCCAAATTGAAATTATCTCTTATAAAATTTTCTGGCCAGAAGAAAAATTAATCCCTGGAGAAAATATATATCAAAAATTGCGAGAAATTATCAAACATAGAAAGGGAAATATACCACAAACTTCTCAACCTTCAATAAAATCTTACTTAGACGCATTTAGGACACAACTCAAAAAATTTAAAAATGTTATTGTAATCACAGCCGCATCAAAACTTTCTGGAAGCTTCAATGCTGCTTACCAGGCAAAAAAATTTTTAAAAGAAGAGGAGGGGGAAAGGATATTCATTATCGATTCTGGCTTTCTTTCTGTTGGTGAAGCATTGTTAGTTTTTACTGCAATTAAATTAATCAAAAACAAAAACAGGATAGATAAATTTTTAGAAGAATTGAAAGAAAAATCTAAGGAAATAAAATACTGGGCTATTTTTGGAAATGCTAAGTGGTATGAATTAGGCATTAGAAAAATACCATTATTTATTACAAAAATTTTTGAATTTCTTGAAAAAATAAAATTAAGACCAATTATTGGGATAAGGCAAGGTAAAGTAAAAATAGAGAGTCTTTATTTTGGAAATAACCTTTCGGAAATTTTATTCAAAGAAGTGAAAACAAAAACCAAAAATTTAATGAAAAACAACAAAAAAATTTTAGCAATGATTTCCCATTGCGATAATCAAGAAGAAGCAGAAAAACTTAAAGAAAAATTACATACAATTGGAATAAAAGTTATTTTTCTTAAAAAAGCAAATCCGATAATAGCTTCTAAGGCAGGGCCCGATACTCTAATTTTAGCCTGGATGTCAATATGATAAAAAATATTCTTTTTATTGTAATAAGCTACTTTGTTAGTTCAATATTAGGTGGTTATCTTTTGGCAAAAATTTTAAAAAAAGATGGATTTGGGAAAAATGATTTACCAGGAGCAATAGGAACTGCTCGTCAACTTGGATTTTTGGCTGGAATTTTAGTTGGCGCTTTTGATACTTTAAAATCCTTTCTAATAATTTTAATCGGAATCTTATTAGGTTTTGAAACTAATATTTTGGTATTAGGAGGAATGGCAGTAATCGCTGGCCACAATTGGCCAATTTTTTTTAAATTTAGGGGTGGAGGCGGAATTTCTCCTTCAGTAGGAATAATAATTCTTCTTTTGCCAAAGGAAGCGATTATTATGTTAATAATAGGTCTAATCAGCGCTTTTTTATACAAAGTTATCTTTAAAAAGATGTTAAATTTAAAAATTTCAATGATTCAATTTTCTGCTTCAATTACATTTTTAACCTTACCCTTTAGTTCTTTATATTTCAAGGAACTTCAAGAACTTATATTTCTATCAATTGGTATCGTTCTCTTGGGAATGCTAAAATCAGTTCAATGGAAAATTAAACCAATTAAAAATTTATGAAGCGCTTAATTTTACCAATTTTTTCAGCCGGATTAGGTTGCTTAACTTTTCTTTTTTGGTCCAACCCGTTAATTTTAATTTTTGTTCTTTTAATTCATTTAGTACCTCTTTTTATCTTCTTTTTAAAAGAACAAAAACTTCTCAACCTCATTTTAGGAACTTTTCTTTTTAAATATACTTTTTTGATAATATCTGTTTCTCCTCTACTGTTAAAAAATAATATTTACCTATTTCTTTTCGTTGCCTTCTTTTTATCTTTTTTTGTCATCTTACCTTTTTTAGGTTTTCCTCTTTCTCTTTATTTTTTAAAAAAGAAATGTCGAAATTCCCATATCCTTTTACTCATTTTACCCTTTCTTTGGACATTTTGGGAAATTATTGGCACTTTTTTTAATATTGAACCCTCTATACTTCTTTTAAACAGCGGCGCGCTTTTAGCTCCAACAAAGTTTTTAGGTTTAGCAAAATTTGGCGGATTTTTTTCTTTAACCTTATTTGTCGCTATTGTTAATACCTTAGTCGTTGGATTTTTCTTAAATTTAAAGAACAAAAAAGTCGCTATTTTTTATTCAATAACAATAGGACTAGTAATTATTTCATCGTTTTATTTATCGCAAATAAATCTTGAAAGAAATGCTATTGAATATCAAAACAGGAAAGAAAGTTTAAAAATTGCGAGTATTTCAGTAACAAGAGATTTTGATTCAGAATTTTTAAAAGTTATTTTAGAAAAAGAAAATCTAACTGAAGAAAAATTTAATGAAGAATTAACAAAAACATTAAGACCGATAATTGATGATTTAAAAAAAGAACAGATTGATTTGATAGCCTTCCCTGAATATTTCCCGGGGGGCTTAACTACAATCAGAGAAAAACAGAAAATTGAGCCAGATAAATTTTTATTTAATTTTTATCAAAAATTAAGCGGGGAACTAAATACCGATATTTTAACCTCTTTTGAAAAAGTTCAGGACGGGGAAAAATACAATTCAATAATTCATTTTAAAAAAGACGGCAAATTTGAAATTTATAATAAAAGACATCCCTCCCTTCTTGGAGAAATTATGCCATCTTTTGTAAGAAGAAATTACCCCCTTAAAACAATCAAAAAAGGAGAAGATTTTGTTCTTTTTAAAATAAAAAATTTTTCTTTCTTCCCAGTGCCCTGTTCTGAACAATACTATCCACTCGATTTAATAAAGGCGAAAACGCTTAGAGCAAAATTTTTATCCAATCTCACTTCAAATAGATGGGTAGATAAAAAATTATTAGAAAGGGGTTCTTTTATTCACAATAATTTAAGAAAAATAAATGCGGTTTGGCTGAAAATGCCAATTGTTATTTCAGGTTGGGATGATATTGCTGGAATTATCAGGACCGATGGACAAATAGAAAAAGTTGAAACAGTAAATGAAAAAGATTATAAAATTTTCTTTGGCGAAATAAAACTTTAATTATTGACAACAAGTTGCAGTGGCTCGAACGCTAGGCTTTCCGTTTTTTATCGCACCCCACCACGTCCTTACCCACCCGTTTATTTCGCAATAGAATGTTCGGTCGCTTGTGGGATAATGATGATAATTTTCAACAAAATTTTCTTCATCTGTATTAAATCCACAACCGCCACCGGTAAGATACCAGCCCGGGTCACAAGAAACGCTTGCTGCGGCATGATACCAATGATCACAACTATTACAATTTCCATTTTTATCTTTTCCGCATAGGGCACAATCTGAGAAATAGCTCTTATGTTGATACCCCCAACCTGAGTATTTGCTAGTGCACTTTATTGTTAATTTCCCTAAAAGATATCCTTTTGTTACAGCGTCAAAATCATTTGTAGGACCAGCTACATTTTTTATCCGACGACCCTTCATCTCAATATCACCTTTCATAAATAAACCTTCCACCCCAAGCCCAGCTTCTTTGGACTGAGTAGTAGCGCTGGTATTAAGAGGAGTTGAAATATTTTCTGAAGGAGGACTGGCTGTTGGTTCTTCCCAGGGTTTCTTTTCAGAACTAGCCAAAACCACTGTAGCAATTTCTGCTATTAAAATTCCAATTAAAATTGTTTTTAAATTAATTTTGAACATAAATTATTTACAGCAAACTGCTTGAGCTCTGTTTCTTACCCCATTATCATAAGAATCACACTCATACCATCTGTTCAATCTCAATTCAGGGCCAAAATTCCACTTAGACCAAAAATCTGTTTCAAAATGACACCCTCCGCCGAAAAGAGTATAACCGGTCGGACAATTCCCTTCATCGGCGCCCTTTCTTCTGTTGTAATAATCATGGTCATCTATTCTGCATCTTAATACCGGTGTTAGTAAATAATCTCTTGCTTCTTTTACTGTTATTACTTCTGAATTATCTTTGTTGGCAAAATCTGTTGAGAGATTTTTGATTTGATAATTAGCTGAACCTTCGGCTTTATTAATATTACCACTAGAAACTAAAGCGGATTCGCAGCCACCGGCTGTACATAAACTAAGCCCCCCAGTTTTTTCTTGGGACTCTGGACTACTATTTAATGGCGCTGGCGTGTTATCAGCAGGAGGAATTGCAGACGGTTGAGTCCAGGCAAAACCAACAGAAAAAAGAGCGGGCAATAAAAAACCAATAACAAAAGCTAAAAGAATTGATAAGTAATTAATTTCTTTTTTTGGCATAATTTTACGGATTTTCCCGATAACAACAAATTACGTATGCTTGACATCGTTTGCCAGTATCCTTATTCCAACAAAGAAATCTATCTTTAAGCCACTTACCACCTCCGTAGTGGAGAGGCCCATACCAACCATAATTCCAGGCAGCATTAAAGGTGTTTTCAAACCTACATCCTCCACCTGTTGCTATTATCCCGGTTGCTTCTCCTTCTACAATATTAATGCCAGATGTACAATCTGCAGAACATATTGGACCTCTCCAAGTTCCGCTATTTATGTAGCACTTAAGTTTTCCTGCTACTAATTCATCTGCATACTTTTTTGTAGCAACCTCATTAAGAATAGTAGAATATTTTAATCCTTTGACTTGCTGACCTCTCATATCAATATCGCCATTTACTGTTAAGCCACCTAAGGTTAAAGAACCTTCTTTTAATTGGGCAGTTGGACCAGTATTTAAAACTTCAAAGGTGTCAGTGGGAGGATTTTCTGAAGGTGAAAACCATTGGGCATAACTAACAGAAATTAAAATGCCAAGAAAAAAAGCAGCAAAAATCAAAGTGATGTTCAAAATCTTAAATTTTAGTTCTTCTTTCTTCATATTATTTTGAACTCGTGGCAGTGGTTGTATTCTTTGGGGTCATTGATTCTAAAATTTGTTCAATTTGCTCCGGCGACATATGAGAAAAACCAGGTTTTGGCTGTTCGATTTTTTTAGTCTCAACTTTTGATTTAAACTTCTCTAATTGATGTGATAAATAAAAATAAACTCCTAAAACAAGAGCACAAATAAAAAGAGTTAAAAAACAAAGAGCAACTAAAAATTTTTTATTTTTTAAAAACTTCATTTTGTTTTTTTAATCACTTGGTCAATCAATCCGTATTCTTTTGCCTCTTCGGCAGAAAGATAAAAATCCCTGTCAGTATCTTTCTCTACTTTTTCCAGCGGCTGACCGGTATGAAAAACTAAAATTTTATTGAGTTTTTCTTTTATTTTAGTAATTTGTTTAGACATAATTTCAATTTCAACTGCTTGACCAGTGACGCCGCCGGCTACTTGATGAAGTAAAATTTCTGAATTAGGCAAAGCGAAACGTTTTCCTTTAGTGCCAGCGGCTAAAAGAGTTGCCCCCATTGAAGCAGCCATTCCAACACAAATTGTGGAAATGTCCGGTTTCACATATTGCATTGTGTCATAAATTGCCAAACCAGCTGTTACTGACCCGCCGGGAGAATTAATATAAAGTTTAATATCGCGATTGGGGTCCTTAGCGGCTAAAAATAAAATTTGAGCAATAACTAAATTAGCTAAATCGTCGCTAATTGGTCCGCTTAAAAATACAATCCTTTCTTCCAAAAGCCGGGAGAAAATATCATAAACTCTTTCTCCTTTGTAAGATTTTTCAATTATACTTGGAATAAGAGGCATGGTAAATTAGGTGAAGAATGATTCTAAAAGTTGGAAAACTTTTTCGTTATAAATTACACTTCTATAATATTCTTTAAAACGCTCTAAATCAAGTTCTTTTATTTTTTCTTTCGGTAAACTCTTTATCGTTTTATTTATTTCGTTTTTTATTTCTTCTTCATTAACCTTAATGTTTTCTTTCTTGCCAATTTCTCGCAATATTAAAAAATTTTTAACCATTTTCTTAGCGAGCTCCGAAAAGGAATTTTTTAAGTCCTCTTCTGTTTTCTGAATTTGAGATAAATACTTATCATAAGGAATTTTAATTTCCGAAGAAATTTTTTGTTTTAAATCTTCAAGTAATTCATTTTTTTGTGATTCAACCAGAATTCCGGGAATTTCAAAATTGGTCTCTTTAGCTATCTTTTCTAAGATTTCATTTCTTTTCCGTTGAGTTTCGGCTATATTCTTTTCCATTTTTATCCCTTTTTTTATACTTTCTTTAAGAGTGGCTAAATTGTTGAAATTTCCTATACTCTTAGCAAATTCATCATTCAGTTCAGGCAATTCCATTTTAAAATTTGATTTTAATTTTACCTTGAAATTAAATTTTTCAATTGGAAATTCTTTCTCTTCGCCAGCTTTCATTCCTTCAAGGTTTTTTTCAAATCCAGGAAGAAAATGCCCTTCGCCTAAAATAAAACCATCTTGATAAATTTTTCCATTTTCAATCTGAGAACTATTGTATTCAATTTCGATAAAATCGTTGAATTTCGCTGGTTCATTAATGGCGATAAATTTTGCTCGTGATTTTAATAACCAACTGAGGGTTTCTTCTACTTCTTTATCCTCTATTTTACCCTCTATTATTTTAGTTTCCTGTTTTTTTACCTGTTGAGCAATATTTTTATAATCTGGCAAAATAATTTTTGGCAAAATATCAACTTGTATTTTAAAAGAAAAGGGGTTATCTTTTGCTAATTTTAAAATTTCCACGTTTGGTTTTCCAATCGCTTCAATATTTTTTTCTAAAATAATCTGAGGATATTTTTCTCTAACAGCTAAATTTGCCGCTTCTTTTAAATCAAAATTTGCTTTTCGATAAAAATTATCGAATTCTTCAGCGAGGAGTTCAATAAGTAATTCGATTTTAGAATTAGGAAGATTCTTTATTTGACTTCGCATTTTTTACAATATTTTGCCTGAGGATAAATTTTAAGTCGGATTTGGGGAATTGGTTCTTTGCATTTTTCACAAATGCCATACTTTTCTTGTTTTATTTTTTTTAAAGCTAAATTAATTTTTTCTAATTCCAACTCTAAAGTATTTTCTATTGGCAAAAGATTACTAAATTCTTCAACTTCATCCGTTTCTTCCTCTAATCTCCCTGAATCCATTTTTGGCATTCGGGTATCCCAATCACCCTTTAATTTTTTATCTTTCTCGGCAAAACTTGCCAGTGTCTTTTCTAATCTTTCTTTTTCTTTTTCTAATTTTCCTTTTATTTTTTTTAATAAATTTTTATCCATAAAATTAGGTTTTTGCTTTTTGGTTTTTGGTCTTTGGTTTTTTAGAGGTATTTATGGAAAAACAACCAAATGGTAATAATAATCGCAGTGACAGCTGCTATAATTAGAATTCGAATTAAAATTTTCTCTCCTTTTGCCGGCGCTTTCATTATTGGGCGAAAAACCACTCCTTTTTCTGACTTTTCTAAGGTGAAAAGCGGTTTTTCTATTTTTTCTTTTTCGGAAATCCGACCTAAAAATTTCTGTCTTTCTTCCTCTTCTCTTTTTACCCCCATTTCTATTTCTTTTAAAACTTTTTCTCTAAGAGGAATTTCTTTTTTTTCTTCTAATTTTTCTATTGAAGGTTTTTTAACTGGAGATATTTCTTCTTTTGCTGGAAGTGTGATTTTTTCTACTCTCTTATATTCTTCTTTCGCTTTTGGTGGCATGGATCCAGCTAAGGGAGTAATTTTTGTTTTAAGCGGTTCCGCAGCAGGCGGGATTTCAGCTAATTTCTTTTTCCCTTCTTCAATCCCAAACTCTAAAAATATATCTATTTCCCCTAATTGTTTTTTTAATCTTTCTTCCCATAACCTGGTTTGCTGTTCTTTTGATTCAATCTCTTTTAGTTTTGTTTCAATTTGCCCTTGTTTTTCTTCTAAATTCCATCTTTCTTCTTCTATCTTCTTTCTTTTATCCTCTAATTCCCATCTTTTAATTCGCAATTTTCTTTGTTCGGTCATACCGATCATCTCTTTTTCTTCCTTTTCTATTAATTTTATCTCTCCTTCAATTCTCTTTTCTCCTTCTTTAATTTCTATAAGACTATCTTCTATTTTTTTTATTGATTCTGATAAACGTTCCTTTTTTGTCTCTAATTCTTTCTGAACTTTTAGAGGTTGTTGAATTTCTCCCTTTAATTTTTCTTTTTCTCTTTGTAAATTTATTCTTTCTAATTCATTTTCTATCTCTTTTTTCTTTGCTTTTAAATTCATTTCCTCTTTCAAAATTTTTTGGACCTGACGATTTACCTCTTTTACCGCAACTTCCATTTGAGCAATTTTTTCTTCTTGCTCCCATTTTTCCGTTTCAACCTCTCTTATTTTTGTTTCTAATTCCCATCTTTGTTCTTCAATTTCATGTTTTTCAACAGGGTTAGTTATTTTTTCTTCTTGTTCGCTTAATAAATTAAGTTTTTTTTCAATTGTTTCTTCTTTTTCTAAAATTGGTTCAAGCTCTTTATTCAATTGAGTTTGTTGGTTAAGTAATTCTTCTTTTCTAAGAATAAATGGCTGTTTTTTCTTATCAAAGTTAGCAATCTCTTTTTCTATTTCTTCTTTTTCTTTTAATAAATTTTTTTCTCTCTCTTCGGCTTTTTCTTTTTCTTCTTCTATTCTTTGAGCTTCTTTAATTGCTCTCTCTCTAATTTCTTTTATTTCTTTTTCTTCTTCTAATTTCGTCTTTCTTGCCATTCCTTCTTCAATTGCTCTTTTCCTTATCTTGGCGATTATTTCTGTTTCTTCCTCAACTTTCTTTTCCTCAACTTCTGGTTTAATCTCTAGTTCTTCAATTTCTTTTTCAATCTCTGGTTTAATTTCCTCAATTTTTTCTTTACCCTTTCTTTTTATTATCTCTTTTAGTATTTCTTCTTCAGAAATTTCTCTTTTTTCTTTTATCAATACTTCTTTCCCCTTAAAACGAAAAATGTCATCTTCCATTGTTAAAATTACCCCCTGTTTCAAAATTTCTTCAACATTTATTCTTTTTTTGGTTTCTTCTACCATTATCTTTTTAGTTTAAAACCAGCTTCTTTGGCTGAAAGATTAACTCTGCCTAATTCGTCAATATCTGTTACTTTAACTTTAATAATATCCCCAATTTTTACCACATCGCTTACTTTATTTATTCGCTCCGGCGTAAATTGCGATATATGAACTAATCCTTCTTGACCCGGCAAAAACTCCACAAAAGCGCCGAAATCCAATATCCTTTTTACTTTACCATTATAAATTTCTCCGATTTTAGCTTCAGCCACAAGGCTCTTTATCCTTTCAACTGCCTTTTTAACTGATTCCTGGTTTTCCCCGGTAACAAAAACTTTTCCTGTTTCTTCGATATCTATCATTACCTCGAAGGTCTGAACCATTCCATTAATCACTCTTCCGCCGGAACCGATTACTAAACCAATTTTTTCTGGATTAATTTGAATCATTTCCACTTTTGGCGCCCAAACCGACAAGTTTTCTCGAGGTTTATTCAAAACACCTTTTATTTTTTTTAAAATTTCTAATCTTGCTTTTTTTGCTTGTTCTAATGCTTCTTTTAAGATTTTAACAGAAATCCCATCAATCTTCACATCCATCTGAAGGACAGTAATTCCAACTTCCGTGCCAGCAACTTTTAAATCCATTTCGCCATAACTATCTTCAGGTCCTTGAATATCGGTTAAAAGTTTATAGGAAGAGCTATCCCCCCCAATTAATCCAATAGCAATTCCGCTGGCAATTCTTTTGAGCGGAACTCCACCATCCATTAAAGCTAAACAAGAAGAACAAACTGAAGCCATTGAAGTGGAACCGTTTGAGGAAAGAATCTCTGAAACAATTCGAATAGTATAAGGAAATTCGTCAAAAGAAGGGATAAGGGGTAAAAGAGCTTTCTCCGCTAATATTCCATGACCAATTTCTCTTCTTCCCGGACCTCTTAAGGGCCGAACCTCGCCAACTGAATAGGATGGGAAATTATAATGATGTAAAAATCTTTTTTTACCAACAACTTCCATACCTTCAAGTAATTGTTGGTCGTGGGGCCCGCCTAAAGTTAAAATTGAGATTACTTTAGTTAAGTCGCGAGAAAAAAAACCAGAACCATGAGTTCTTGGCAAAATATTGGCTTTAACTTCGATTTGACGAAGTTCATTTAATTTTCTTCCATCAGGTCTTCTCTCTCGTTCTATAATATTCTTTTTTAGAGTATCTTCTAATATTTTTTCAAATAATCCAATAATTTGCTTTTCTTTCCCCTCTGGATATTTTTCTAATATTTCTAAAACAAGTTCCTTTTTTAATAATTTTAAATCTTTCTGTCTTTTTTGAGCATCTTTTTGATAGAGGGCTTTATCTAATTTCTTATCTTTCTCTAAAAATTCTTTAACTTCCTTTTCTAATTTCGGTTCATAAAAAGCAGATGGAAGAGAAATTTTTTCTTTGCCGATTTTTTGGGCAATTTCTTTCTGAAATTCAATTAATTTTTTTAGATATGGTTTGGCGAATTCGAAAGCAGAACAAATTAAATCTTCGCTAATTTCTTTAGCTTTACACTCTATCATATTAATTAAAAGAGCATCTTGTTTTTCAACAGCCGAAAAAACTAAATCTAATTTCCCTTCCTCTCGCTGCTGGTAAGTTGGATTGATAATAAATTGGTCATTTATCTTTCCAATTCTTATCGCTGCTATTGGCCCCTCAAAAGGAACCTCGGAAATTAAAAGCGAAAGAGAACTGGCTAATAAACCCAAAACAGCCGGGTCATTTTCTTCATCCCAAGAAAAACAAGTTGTAATTATCTGAAGTTCTCTTTTAAGCTCGTTTGGGAAACGAGGTCTCAGAGCTCTATCAATCATTCGAGAGCTTAAAATCGCTTCATCAGTTGGTCGGCCTTCTCTTTTAATAAAACGCGGACCTTTTATTTTCCCAGCCGCATAATATCTCTCTTGATATTCACAAGTTAGGGGAAGAAAACCCATTTCTTCTTTTTCTTCTCCTAACTGGCAAACGCTTAAAACCGATGTATCGCCATAACGAGCCAATACACAACCAGAAGCTCTTTCCGCTAATCCACCTATTTCTACTTCTAAATTTCTGTTAGCTATTTCAATTTGAAACTTATTCATTCTTTTTTTTTATTTTTTACTTTTTAGATGATGAACGTCTAACGGGGCGAGCTAAATATAAATATCTCTCGGGGTTTCCTTCAATATCTATAAATTCATCAGCTGTTTCTTTTAATTTAGTTGAAGTAGTTTTTGAGAATGCCATTACTTCTACTCTTTTGCCTTGATTTTTTAAATATTCAACTAAAGGAATAAAATCACCATCACCAGAACATAAAACAACCACATCAACGCCGGGTGAAGTCCGAATAGCATCTATTACTATTCCAACATCCCAATCAGCTTTTTTTGCTCCACCATAAAATTCCTGCAACTCCCTCACTCTTGTTTCAATACCTAATTTTGTTAGTGCCTCAAAAAATGGCTTCTCTTCACCGGTTTTTGTGCGAACAACATAAGCAAAAGCTCGAATAAATTTTCGGCCGGCAATTGCCTGCTTTAAAATTTCATTAAAATTTACTCGACAATTATATAAATTCCTAGCCGAATGATAAAGATTCTGAACATCAATTAAAACCTCTACTCTTTGTTCTTTTGGTTTAATCATAATTTTACTTTTTTCAAAATACTTTTATATCTTTTTTCATTTTTTCTCTGCAAGTAATTCAAAAGTTTCTTTCTTTTAGAAACCATTTTTAAAAGACCGCGTCGGGAATGAACATCTTTTTTATGTTTTTTTAAATGAGAAAGTAAATGATTAATTGCTTCGGTTAAAAGAATAATTTGAACTTCGGCTGACCCGGTATCTTTTTCGTGAAGACGCGCTTCTTTTATTAATTTTTCCTTTTCTTGAAGTTTTAACGCCATAATTTTAGATTTTTATGCCCCCACTGGGATTTGAACCCGGAACCTTATCCTTAAGAGGGATCTGCTCTGCCAATTGAGCTATGGGGGCGTTCCGCAGAACGCGGCAAATTCGTGAACGAAGTGAACTGAATTTGCCAGGGGACCGAGTTAATAAGGCAACTTTATATTAAAATGAATTGTAAATGCGCCTTGGCTCGCCCAATTTTTAAAAGGTTCCCATCCTCCTGCTCCCGTAATATTAAGAACGACTCCAACTAAAAAATAAGCGCCGT
>Ga0100388_10002706_pt1 | contig 15251 bp, 15 predicted proteins | sample CryGeymeta201512_FD_81536 | JGI IMG/M metagenome (GOLD analysis project Ga0100388, IMG submission 81536) | Groundwater microbial communities from Crystal Geyser aquifers in Utah, USA - Crystal Geyser metaG 2015-12 | ecosystem: Environmental > Aquatic > Deep subsurface > Groundwater | place... | reverse complement strand
GAAGCGCTATGTCTGGAAGGCCAAGGGCGAAGAAATCCTGCGCAAAATCCAGAAGGCTCAGGAGGTTATGGCCCAGCAGCAGACGGCTTGAATGTATAGGCATTTAAGAGACACTACACTAGTAATCGGTGGGCATTTCAACTTTCCTGATCTTGGCGGGTGGTGTGGGGCAAGACGCCATTGCGATGACGTTAAGTCCCGTCATTGCAAGCGTGTGAGCATTTAGCCGCGAGGCCGAAGGCCGTGGCGGGCGGCAATCCAGGGGCGGACGCAGGTTTCGGGGAAAGGCAGTTTGATGTTTTTCTCTTTCTTTACAGGGGGACGGCAACGAAAAAATCACAACGTGTAAACCTGCCCCTGCGCGGGCATTTCCACCTGGGTGTTTTCGAGCCGGGCGGCGAACTGTTGCATGACTTCTTCTTCACCATGGACCAGAAAGGTTCGGTGTGCGCCCACCCGCCGCTGCCAGGCCAGCAATTCATCGCGATCGGCGTGGGCGGAAAAGCCGTTGATCGTGTGGATGCGGGCACGCACGGGGATTTCTTCGCCGAACAGGTGGACGCTTTTCGCACCGTCGATGATCTGCCGCGCCAGTGTGCCCCTGGCGGCGAAGCCGACAAAGATCACGCTGCAATGCTGCCGCCACAGGTTGTGTTTGAGGTGGTGGCGCACCCGCCCGCCGGTGGCCATGCCCGACCCGGCCAGGATCACGGCGCCGCCGGCGACCCGGTTGAGGTTCATCGAGTCAGCGGTTTCGCGGGTGAAATGCAGGCCCGGCAGCAGGAAGGGGTCGCGGCCATGGCCGAATCGGGCAAAGGCTTCGGCATCGAAGCATTCCGGATGGCGGCTGAAAATCTCGGTGGCCGAGATCGCCATCGGCGAATCCAGGAACACCTGCATGCTCTTGCTCAGGCGGCCGCTTTCCACCGCCTCGCGCAGGTAATACAGCAGCTCCTGGGCGCGCTCCAGGGCGAAGGTGGGAATGACGACGTTACCGCCGCGTCGGAAGGTGTCTTCGATGGCCTGGTAGAACTCCTCGATCGACGGCTGTAGCGGCTTGTGCAGACGATCGCCGTAGGTGGTCTCCATCACCACGGCGTCTACCTTGGGCGGCGGCACCGGGTCGCGCAGCAGCGGCCGGCCGCTGTTACCGAGGTCGCCCGAGAAGGCCACGCTACGCTGGCGTCCAGCTTCTTCCAGTTGCAGGTAAACGCTGGCCGAACCCAGGATATGCCCGGCATCGAGAAAGGTGGCGCGCAGGCCCGGCGCCAGTTCCAGCGGTTGATCGTAAGCCGCCGCGCGGCCGAAATAATCCTGGGTGTTGAGCGCATCCAACGTGCTGTAGAGCGGCTGCGGCTGCGTCTCGCCGCCACGCCGGGCGGTTTTGCGCGCCTGCCATTTGGCCTCTTCTTCCTGCAGATGGGCGGCATCGAGGAGCACCACCCGCGCCAACTCGCGGGTCGCGGCGGTGGTGATGATCTCGCCGCGAAAGCCGCGCTTGGCCAGCAGCGGCAGCCGCCCGCAGTGATCCAGATGGGCATGGGTCAGGAGGACGTAATCGATGGTGCTGGCGTCGAAACCGAAGGGCGCGGCGTTTTCCTCGTCGATCTCATGGCCGCCCTGGAACAAGCCACAGTCGATTAACACCCGCTTGCCGGCACACTCCAGCAGATGGCAGGAACCGGTGACGCCGCGGTCGGCGCCGTGAAAGGCAATTTTCAAGATTTTTCTCCTGCGTGATATTCGTGAACCATCGCCATGCCGTAAGCGTGGGCCGTGTGATGAAGCCCCTGTTAGCAGCCTGTTGTGGTTTCCTTCCCCACCCACACCAGCATCGCGCGTAGCCCGCCTTCGGGGCGGTTTTCCAGGCTCAGCCGGGCGCCATGCAGTTGCGCGATGCGGGCGACGATGGCGAGCCCCAGGCCGCTGCCACTCTGGGCGGCTTCGCTGCCGCGATAGAAACGTTCAGTCAGGCGCGGGAGTTCCGCCGCTGGCACGCCCGGCCCGTTATCTTCGACCCATAGGCGCGGAGCGGCATTTTCCATGCTCACGCCCAAGGCTATTGGGCTGTCCGGTGGGCTGTAGCGGAGCGCGTTGTCGAGCAGGTTGCGCAGAGCCACGCGCAGAAGATCGGCGTCTCCCGCGACGGTCGCGTTCGCCACGGCTTCCATGCGCACCCGGCCGGTGTCCGGGTGCAGCTCTTCCACCACCTGGCGGACGAGGTCCGTGAGTTCGATGGGCCGCGCCGCGGCCAGGCCGGCCAGGGGGTCGAGGCGCGCCAGGCGCAATAGCTGTTCCACCAGGCGGGTAGCGCGCCGGGTGCCGGCAAGCACCTGTTCCAGGGCGTGCGCGCGGCCGTCTTCGTCGCGGCTGGCGAGCGCGACCTGGGCCTGGATCTGGATGGCGGCCAGCGGCGTGCGTAGTTCATGGGCGGCGTCGGCGGTGAAACGGCGTTCCCCATCAAGGGCTTGGTTGAGGCGTCCCAGCAAGCTGTTCAGGGCGGCCGTCAGGGGTAGTACTTCGCGTGGCAGGGCACCGGTTTGCAACGGCGTCAGGTTGGCCGCGGTACGCGTGGCCACGGTGTCGGCAAGCTCATCCAGCGGCCGCAGGGGGTGCCGCACCGCCCAGAAGATCAGCAACGCAATCAGGGGCAACGCCAGCACAATGGGCAGACCGACCTGCATGGCGACTTCCAGCGCGAGCCGTTCACGTCCCGCCAGCGGCTCAGCCACCTGCACCTGGAAGCCGCGATCCGGCGACCAACTCGCGAACATGCGCCAGGGTTTGCCCGCATGTTGAATATCCGTATAGCCGTTCTCACGCGATAGCGGCACCGACGGCGCGTCATTGGATTTCAGGAGCAGTCGGCCATCGGCACCCCATATCTGGAACTCCAGCGGTTGTTCATAGGGATGGTCGACACGGTCCACCACCTCCTCGTCGAAGGCAAAACCCTTGGCGAGATCGTCGCGTTCGTGCTCGGCCTGCGCCATCAACAACTTGGACGACTGCGCCAACTGGCCGTCGAGCAGCTCGCCGGCTTCGTGGCGAGCCTTCAGGTAACTGACCACACCGGCCATTGCCCAGACCAGGAGCGTAGCCAGCAGAAGCGAGGTCAGCAGACGGCTATGCAGGGAAGCGGATGTGCCGGCGGTACTTTCAAGAAACCCGTCGGGCCGCCCCAAGTGTTGCTTGGCCCCTTGAGGGGAGAACGCCGCGAAGCGCCGTTTTCGGGGTGGGCTCATGGTGCCTCGCCCAGCACATAGCCCAGGCCGCGCACGGTGTGGATCAAATCCGCGCCGATCTTCTTGCGCAGATGGTGGATGTAAACCTCCACGGTGTTGCTTTCCACTTCCTCACCCCAGGCATAGAGGCTGTTTTCCAGTTCCTGGCGCGAGCGGATATGGCCCAGGTGGGTGATGAAGTCGTGCAGCAGCGCGTATTCCCGCGCCGACAGGGTGATCGGCGTGTCGGCCAGGGTGACGCGCCGCGCCGCCGGATCCACGGCCAGGCCGCCATGCCGCAGCAGCGGCGCCGCGGCCCCCGAGGCGCGGCGCAGGAGCGCGCGTAGCCGAGCTTGCAGTTCCGCCAGTTCGAACGGTTTCAACAGGTAATCGTCGGCGCCAGCGTCCAGCCCGGCCACCTTATCGGCGGTGGTGTCGCGCGCGGTGAGAATGAGTACCGGGGTACGCTTGCCGCGCGCGCGCACCTCCTTGAGCACGGCAAGGCCGTCGCGTCGTGGCAACCCCAAGTCCAGCACGCAGGCATCGTAGTCCTCGGTGAGCCAGGCCAGGCGCGCTGCCTCGCCATCGCGCGCCCAGTTGACGCCATAACCCTCCAACGCCAGCCCGGCGCGCAGGCCATCCCCCAGGAGGGCGTCGTCTTCCACCAACAGAATGCGCATCAGTTCTCCATTTCTTTTCGCACCTTCGCCAACAGTGCCTGGATTTCCTGGCGGCGGCCGCTGTCGGCGAGTTCGCGACCCGGGCGGGCGGGCGCATGCAGCGCGGTTTCCAGGGACTTCAGCGCCTCGCCGTAGCGTTCGCGCTCGAACAGATATTCGCCACGGAAGAAGTTGGGGTCAATGCCATCGGGATTGAGGGCCACGGCCTTATTCAGCATTTCCTCGGCTTTTGCCTTGTCGCCGAAGCCTATCGGCCAACCCGGCACCTTGTAGTAGAGCGTGCCCAGGCTGGTCCAGGCGGAACCCTTGAGTACATGGCTGTCGCGCTTCAGCGCCAGTTCCAGTTTGTTTTTGGCCGCGCGGGCCAGAGACAAGGCGCCCAGCCCCCCTTTCGCCCCGGCTTCGCTGGACAGGGCGATCCCTTCCCAGACCAGTGGTTCGGAGCGATCAGGGTGGGCTTCGGCCAGCTTGTGGGCTTGTTGCGCCAGAGTGTGATAACGCGCTTCCTGCTGCTTTTCCGGCGTGCGGTACTTGATGGCGGCCCATTCGACCTGAATCGGGTGGAGGGCTTCTTCGACCGCGTCGGCGGCGGCCAGTCCGGTGGCGCTCCCGAGTCCGATAACCATGCAAAGCTTGGCGAAAAAATCGAGTTTCATGAGGGTTCCTTGGTAGCGCCGGCATCCTTGCCGGCGTGGTTAAAAGGCGCCAGCGGGGATGCCGGCGCTACAGGCGCGCTACCTGGCATGGCGTTTGACCACCGCCAGCTTGGGGCGGAGCGCCCGGTCGATGAGCGCGGGGGCCACGCCGTTGAGCCAGGCGAACAGGCGTTCGGGAAAGCCGAGGCAGGTCTCGGCGCGCCCCGCCGCCAGAGCGGCGACGATCTGGCGCGCGGCCGCTTCCGGGGAATCGCTCTTACTCCCCAGTTCGGCGTTGAGCGCGTTCACCGCCGGGGTGTTGAGGGAGGTGGCGATGGCGCGCGGCGCCACATAGATCACCTCGATGCGGCCATCCGCCCGCTCCTGCCACAACTCCCTGCGCAGCGCCTGGGAGAAGCCTTTCATCCCGGCCTTGGCGGCGGAATAGGCGGCAAAGCCGGGAAACGGCAGGCTGCCGAAGGTGGAGCCGATGTTGACGATGGCGGCCCGCTCGCGTGACTGCAACTGCGGCAACAAGGCGTGGGTCAGCCGCATCGGCGCGGCGAGATTGGTTTCCAGCACATCGGCGAGGCAGCCCCAGTCCTGTTGCCCAAACAGGCTAAAGGCGTTGATGCCGGCGTTATTGATCAGGACATCGACCTGGAAGCGGCCCGCTTCTTCGGCCAGGCGGGCGACGTCGGCCGGCTGGTTGAGGTCGGCGGCCAGGGTGGCGATTGCCCGCCCTTCCCCCGCCAAATTTATGGCGAGCGCCGCGAGTTTTTTCCGATCGCGCCCCACCAGCAGCAGCGAGGCACCGGCTTCTGCCAGGGCTTTCGCCAACGCCTGGCCGAGGCCGCCAGTGGCCCCAGTGAGGAGGACGCGAGCGCCATTCAGTCGCATGATGTGGCCACCGATGCGACTTCCGCCACCGGCAGGGCACGGAAAACGTCGCCATAGAGCTTGTAGAACACACGCGCGCAGCGCAGTACCTCGTCCTGGTCTTTCTCCTCCATCCGCTCCACCAGTGCCGCCAAGTGGCGGGTGTGTTCCTGGTCCAGCGTACCGTGGCTACGCAGGTAGGTGAAGGCATCGTCGGGCAGGCCCAGGGCGCGCTGGATCTGGTCGGCGGCATTGAGTGCCAGCGCCACGCTGGTGCCTTCCAGCACGAACACCATGCCGAAAAAACCGGCCGGATTGCCCCGGCAGGCCAGGTCGTAGGCGTAAGCCACCATCACCTCGGCGGGCAGGTCCGGCCGCCCGCGCCGCACCGCCGCCGCGTCCCCTCCGGCGGCGGCGATGTCGCTGAGGATCCACTCCTCGTGGCCAATTTCCTCGGTGATGTATTCCGCCACCGGCCGCCGCAGCCATTCCAGACGCGCCGGCAGGCGGCTGCCGACGGCCATCAACAGCGGCGTGGTATGGCGGACGTGGTGATACGCCTGGCCGAGGAAGGCGAGATAGGTCGCGTGGCCCGCCTGGCCGCGCAGGCAATCAGCGATAGCCGGCGCGGCCAACAAGTGTGAGCGCTCGCTGGAAGTGGCTTGAATCAGGTGTTCATAGAACGACATGGGAAGGTTCCTTGTGGGTGTACAGCGTGGCGATGGCTTCCGCGTAACCGGTGGCGATGGCCGCGCGGAGGGGACGGCCGTTGCCGGTTGCCTGTCCGTTGCCGGGGGTAAAGGGGGCGGCGGCGATCCAGGCGCCGACACGGGCGTAATCCGGCAGGCCGCTATTGGCGCGCGCCACAGCGCCAGCCAGCGCCGTGGCATTCATACCGGGCATCGCCACCAGCACGGCGGCCAGCCAGGGGCGCGCCTCACCGAATGCGACGGCCTGGGCGATTTCCGGCTGCGCGGTGAGGGCGGCCTCGACCCATTCCGGCGCGACATTGCGGCCAAAGGCGGTGACCAGGAGGTTCTTCCGGCGCCCGGACAAATGCAGGAAACCGGCGTGGTCAAGATGGCCCAGGTCGCCAGTCGAGAAACCGCTTGCTTTCGGCCTGGCGGCGTCGCCCAGATAGCCCAGAAACGCCGTGCTGCCGATGTGGATTTCCCGGCCAGCATCGACCGTCACCCGCACATGCGGCAAGGGCCGGCCGACCGTGCCGGCCTGGTCCGCGCCGGGATGATTGAGGCTGGCCACGGAACCGCACTCGGTGAGGCCATAACCTTCATAAACCGGCAGTCCCTGTTGGCGCGCCGCTTCGATCAGCGCGGCGTCGCAGCGGGCGCCGCCGACGGCGACGAAGCGCAGGCTGGTGTGGCCAGCCTGGCCGCTGGCCATCCAGGCCTTGAGCAATTCAGGCACCAGAATCAGGCTGTGCGGCTGTTCCCGCTCGACCACCCCTTGCAAGGCGTCGGCGGCAAACCCGGCCATGCCGCGCCAGCCCAGCGTTGCCAAACCGGGCAACCCGATTTCCGCGCCGCGCAACAACGGCGCATAAACCCCGGCCACGTTTTCCAGCAGCAGCGCCAATGGCAACACCGCCAGATGGCGCGAGTGTTGGCACATGAAGGGCAGATCGGCCAGCGTTTCCACCACGGCGGCGGCGGTTTGCAGCAGCCCATGCGCGCTCAAGCAAACGCCTTTGGGTGTGCCGGTGCTGCCGGAGGTGAACGACACCTTGGCGGTGCCCGCCGGCAAGCCCACGCTGGAACACTCACGCCGCATCAGCGCCAGACCGCGCCAAACAGACACGGTGGTGAAGCCAAGGTTGAGGCTTTCGATGCGGCTGGGCTGGTCGGTCAACACGGCATCGGCGCCGGAATGATTGAGGGCATGGGCCAGTTGTTCCTGGGTAAAGAACGCGGGTAGCGGCAAATGCACGCGGCCAGCATGCAAGGCCGCCAGGTCGGCGATGACCCATTCCGGGCCGTTATCCGCCAGCACGGCGAGCACACGGCAGTCGGCCAGACGTGCGGACAGCGCCGCCACTTCATCCAGCAAAGCGGCGGCACGCCAGTCTTTCGAGGCGCAGTGCAACACCACGGCATCGGCCTCGCGCGCCGCCAGCGCCGCGAATAGCCGCGCGCTCATGCCTGGGCCATCTTTTCCAAGGCTAGCAGCCTGTCGGACTTTGGAATCGTCGGCTGCAAATCGACCGCAGCGGTCCATTTTTCACCGGATTTTTGCCCCATAGCTGGGCTATGCGGCGGCAAATCCGGCAAAAACTGGCCTCGCCGGGGCCGATTTTCGCTATCGACGACCAAAGTCCGACAGGCTGCTAGACGGATGCGGCCAGCAACCACGATCGGACGGGTGTCGTAATAGCGGCCCCAATCCCGCGCCGCCTCCCCCAGGCAGGCCGGGTCGGCCACCGCCAGCGCCAGCGGTGGCAGGCCCAGCTTGGCGAAAATACCGATGAGTTCGCTCGTCGCGGTAAACATCACCCACTCGTAGCCGAGACGGTCGAGATGGACAGCCAGGGTAAGGATCATGCGCACCCCGCCGCCAGCCTGGCGTGAGGCCAGATGGCCGACTTCCACTACTTTCTCGCGCGCCACCGGGTGCCCGGCCAGACGCGAAATCAAGGCCTCGGCGGGGTGTTCCAGATAACTTTCGAGAAACAGGCGCCCACTCGCGGCGCCCCGCCAGCCGGCCGCCGCACTGGGTTTGCCGTTCTGCTCCAGCAGCATGACATCGGGGGTAAAGGACGCCACGCGAGCGCCGTAATGTGTGGCGAACACGTCCCGAATGAAGCCTTCGGCCTCGGCACGGCGTGGCGAATTGACCGGGATGACGCTGACGGCCGAAGTCGGGCGCGATGACGGGACAGCGGGGGAAATGCGGGCCAGTGCTTGCATGGTGCGATCACAGGGGTAAACGATGTGGCGCAGTGTGCGAGGCGAAGATTAATCGGGCCTTAAAGCCGGGCGGGGCATCCCCTGAACAAAAAAACGCCGGCTGGAAGCCGGCGCTACTGCCACTTGTAGCGCCGGCGCCTCGCCGGCGTCTTCGCGGCCACTCTTCGCAATCACCTCGGTATCCGCATCGCCGCGTCCTCGTAGGTGCCGGCTTCGGCATCCTGGTGGCAGGCGGCGCAGTTGGCTTTGCTCTTCACCTTGGGATTTTTCCAATCGGCGGCGGCGATCTCGCGATGCTTCTTGACCCAGTAGGGTGTTTCCGTGATGCGCAGCGGCGTGGCGTCTGCGGGTACCGAGCGGTTGATCTTCCAGGCGGCTTCGCTGGCGTGTTGTTCGGCGGAGTTGGGCACGGCGAAGGCGAGCAGTTTGGCGACGGTGGCGGCCTCCAGGCCGAGGTCGTCGCGGAAATGGCGATCCTGCCCGGCCAGCAGGCTTTGCCAGGAGCGCGCCGGCAGCAAACTGGGATGGAAGGCCAGGTGGCAGCTACCGCATTCCTCCTGCCAGAGCGCGCTCTCGGGAAGGGTCTTGCCGACGAAGGCGACCGGCGGCGCCTCGCGGGCGGCGTCGTCATGGCCACCCATCCTTTCCACCGGCTCATGCCAGGCATAGAAAAACCAGCCGGCGCCGAAGGCCGTGACGGCCGCCAGAAGCAGCAGGCCGATTAGCCGGTTGGGACGGGCGGCGGGGGTGCCCGGCTCGGCCGCCTTCAGGCCGGTGACCATGCTGCGGGCCAGGTTTTCCTTGTGCAACCAACTTTCCAAAGCCACGCCGGCCAGGTGGGCGAACACCACCAGAAGCATCAGGTTGGCGAGGAACCCATGGCCTTCCTTGATCAGGTTGCCGACCACGTAGCCGAACGCGCCCGCCGTCGCGCCATGCTGCTCTTCGCCGCCCTGCACGAATAGGCCGGAGAAGCCCGCCAGCAGGCCCAGCCCGAGGAGAAGATACACCGCCTGGCTACCCGCGGGGTTGTGGCCAAGATGGCGCGCGGCATGGCCCGTGAGGCTTGCGCGCAGGTAATCCAGCCCGGCGCGGGGGCCATAAAGAAAAGAGGAAAAACGCGCGTAGCGGCTGCCAACCAATCCCCAGACCAGGCGAAAGCCGATCAGGCCGAGCATGAGATAGCCGAAGAAGGCGTGCAGCGACAGCCACTCATCGGATTCGGCGGTCAGCCAGGCAGCGGCGAAGCTGAAGGCGAACAGCCAGTGGAACAGTCGCAGGGGGAGATCCCAGACCAGGATGGTTTTCATACGATTTCTCTCGGATCAGCAGGTTGAATGGTCGAAACACGGCCTGTGTAGCGCCGGCTTCCAGCCGGCGTCTTTGAAAAACGCCGGCTGGCCCTAAAGGATACCGGCCATTCAGGCCATAAAGCCGGCGCTACACGAGCTAACCGGAGCCGCCTATGCCGGTTCCTTCTCGGGCGGTAGGAACAGGCGGGTACATCGCTCAACGCGGGATGCGCACGCGGTGTTCATTGAAGTCGCCCTGGTCGGCGCCGGGGTGGCAGGCGGCGCAGTTGGCCGGGCCCTTGACCGTGGCGCGTTTCCAGATGGCGGGGGCGAGTTCGCGGTGTTTGTGCTGGAACCAGGCCGTCTCGGTGATCCGCAAGGGGGCGGTGGGGGCGCGCCAGCGGTTGGAGGCGTTGCTCACCAGAAACGCGGTGATCTCACGATTTTCCTCCGGGGTAAGCGAGGCGTCCGCGCCGAAGTGCTTGTCCAGGCCGCTCATTACCTTGCGCCAGGATGCGGCGGGCAGCAGGCCAGGCGCGAAGGCCATGTGGCAGGAACCGCATTCTTGTTTCCATAAGTGATTCGACTGGCTGGGAAGCACCGGTTTGCCGCGATTCTCACCGCCGTACTTGTTATCGGACTCGGCCAGGGCCGCGGTGCTGCCGAGAGCGAGGCTGAGAATCAGGCTGAACAGCGTTTTCATGGTTTATGACTCCTTATTTGCCGCTTATTTGACAGAAACCAGCCAGGCGACGAAATCGCCTTTTTCGCGGGCGGTGCAGGCGCGTTGCAGGACATCGTTGCAGTTGCGCTTGAACCACTTTTCCACCTTGGCCGCATCGCTCAGGCGCTTGGCATTGGCGACCGGCGCCAAGGGCTCGATGGCCTTGCCGGTCTTGGCATGTTTGCCGCCGGCTTTGGGATTGTCGGTGTGGCAGGATGCGCAACTCGTGTCGCCGTGCTTGGCGTGGAAGAATTGCTCGCCGCGCCGCGCGGAAAAGTCGCGGAAACCAGGTTCCTCCTTCATGGCTGCGGCGTGGTAGGTGTCGAGCAAGGCGCTGCCGGGCTGTGCCGCCAATGCGGAAGGAGAGGCGATGGTGAGAACAGCGGTGGCGGCGAGGAGCAGGGAAATTCGGTTCATGATTGCTTCCTTTGTGGAGTGGGAACGGCGCCGATTCTAGCCACTTGCCTTAAAACAACCTTAAGCGCTTGGGGTCTTTCGCTTTCTCCCGGCGGACGCCAGTTCCGTATGAAGGGTAGGGGCTTCATCACACGGTCCGCTCCTACGGCATCGCGGTTGTTTCACATTAAAGACTTCCCCCGCGCAGCCGATAGTGCGGGCAACAACAACCCTGCCAGCCACCATGTCCCTCCCTCTGGAACGCGAAGAAATACAGCGCATTACCGAAGAACTGGAAGTCATCATTGCCGCGCATCTGGCCTGGTTCAAGCAGATCAACCGCACGCTGGTGTGCGGTGGGCCGGTCAATCACGTCGATCTGGAAGCCGATGCGTATCTGCGCTCTCCGTTCGGCCAGTGGTATTACAGCGAGGAACCCTATGTGCTGGAAAACACGCCGGATTTCCAGAATCTCGGCATCACCCAGCAGGCCATGCATGCCAGCGCCCGTCTGGCGCTGTTGAGCATCGTTGACCAGCGCCGCCCGGCGGCGGAACTCTATGACCAGTGCATCGACCTGGCGCTGCGCCTCAACACCACTTTGCGCCGCTTGCAGCTTGAGGTCATCGGCGAACTGCTCACCACCGACAGCCTGACCGGTTGCGCCACTCGGCGCGGCATGATGCTGCGCCTGCGCGAGGAGCGCGAACGCGCCCTGCGTCTTCAGACCGCGTGCTGCCTGTGCCTGCTCGACTTCGACTGGTTCAAGCGAGTCAACGACGAACTCGGCCACCCGGCGGGCGATGCGGTACTGTCCCAGGGGATGAAGTTCATCACCGGGGTGCTGCGCAAGTACGACTCGATCTATCGCTACGGCGGCGAGGAGTTCCTCATCTGCCTGCCCGGCACGCCGGTGAAAGAAGCGGCCGTGGTGGTGGAGCGTATCCGTGCCGGCCTGGAACGCCTGCCCATACGCCTGCGCAATGGAGAAACTCACTTCGTCACCGCCTCCTTCGGCGTCGCCGAGATGAGTCCACGCCTGCCGGTGGAAGAAAGTATCGCCAGCGCCGATATGGCGCTGATCCGCGCCAAGGAACAAGGCCGCAATCGGGTGGAAGTCTGGAACGGGCCGGCCTGAGCCGGGAACCCGCCATTTGATTTGAAGCTTGAAAGGAAGCGCCATTTCACCAACCCGTATCGCCCTGTTGCTAACCGCGCTCATCGCCCTGCCAGCCTTTGCCGAAACGCCGCGGCCAGGACCGGACTACGCCGACCGCCTGCTCGGCGAGGCCGGGCGCGAAAGCCTTTATCAGCGTGGGGTGGACCTGGAAATCGTCTACAAACTGGACCTGGTGGGCAAACTCACCCGCGGCGGCAACCAGGGCCATCTCTATGCGCTCGATAACCTGGACATCAAGTTAAATCTGGATGGCGCGCGCCTGTTCGGCCATGAAAGCACCCACGGGTTGATCTATTTCCTGGGCAACCACGGCGGCAAGCCGGCGTTGCAAAATGACCGCCTGCCGCATGGCCTGGACAACATTGAAGTGCCGGAGGGGGCCGATACCTTCAAGCTGTATCAGGCCTGGCTGGAACACGACATGAGCGACAGCCTGAGCCTCAAGGCCGGCCTCTACGACCTCAACTCCGAGTTCTATGTCACCGATTCCAGCACCCTGTTCATCCACCCCACCTATGGCATCGGCGCGGAACTGGCCGGCACCGGCAAGAACGGTCCATCGATTTTTCCCACCACATCCCTGGCTCTGCGCGTGGATTGGCACCCCGCCCCGCAATGGTCGCTGCGGGCGGCCGTGCTGGACGGCGTGCCGGGCGACCCCGACAACCCCAAAGGCACCCATATTCAGTTCAACAGCGGTGACGGCGCCCTGCAGATCATGGAAGCGGCCTGGCTGCCGGGAGATGCGGAAAACCGCGTGGGCAAACTGGCACTCGGGCTCTGGCGCTATAGCGCCCGCTTTCCCGACCTGCTCGACGCGAATATTCAACGCCGCAGCCAGGGCTACTACCTGATCGGCGAACGCCCGCTTGCCAAGGGTGAGCACGGCGAAACCTGGGGCTTTCTGCGCTGGGGCCGCAACGAGGGCGACACCCTCCAGTTCGACTCAGCCTGGAGCACCGGCCTGGTCTGGAGCGGCCTCATCCCCGGCCGGCCTGAAGACCAATTCGGCCTCACCATTTCCCAGGAAAACAACGGCGCGAAATGGCGCGCCGCCAGCGGCAACCCGGTGCGCCGAGAGCAGGCGCTGGAAGCCGCCTACCGGGGCGCGGTCAACGGCTGGCTGACGCTACAACCCTTTGCCCAATATCTGATCGACCACGGCAACGACCCCGGCCAGAATCGCTCCTGGTGGCTGGGGTTGCGTTGCGAGATGAATCTTTAAGGTCTTCACTGTAGCGCCGGCTTCATTCTTCTGATCAGGCCCACGAAGCCGGCTGGCCCTAAAGGATAGATAAAGCCGGCGCTACAAGGTCGCCTGGTTTCATCCATACCCGCCAAGGGCACGGGCCGCACCTTGCTCTTATACTCGCGCCCATTTCATGCCCCTTGGTTCTTGAGCCTTGAACCTCTATCCCCTGCTGCGTCTCCTGCTGTTCCGGCTCGGCCCGGAAACCGCGCATTACCTCACCCTCTCCGGCCTGCGCAATTTGCATGCGTTTGGTCTGCTCAAACCGTTCCTGCCACGCGTACCGGATGCGCCACGCCGGGTCATGGGCCTGGACTTCCCGAATCCGGTGGGACTGGCCGCCGGCCTCGACAAGAACGGCGAAGCCATCGACGCGCTGGCAGCGCTCGGCTTCGGCTTTCTCGAAGTGGGCGCGGTCACGCCGCGGCCGCAACCGGGCAACCCGAAGCCGCGTCTGTTCCGCCTGCCACAGGCCCAGGCCATCATCAACCGCATGGGATTCAACAACCTGGGTGTGGAGCACCTGCTGCGCAACCTGGAGTCCCGCCGCTACCGGGGCATCCTCGGGGTCAACCTGGGCAAGAACTTCGACACCCCGATTGAACGCGCCGCCGACGATTATCTGATCCTGCTGAACAAGCTCTACGGCAAAGTCAGCTTCGTCACCATCAACATCTCCTCACCCAACACCCGAAACCTGCGCGCCCTGCAAGGCGGCAACGAACTGGATGCCCTGCTCGGCGCCATCAAGGCGGAACAGAAGCGCCTGGCCGACGTGCATGGCAAGGCCATGCCGGTCGCCGTAAAAATCGCCCCCGATCTGGAAACCCCGCAGATCGCCGAAATGGCCGCCCTGTTCCGCAAGCACCATATCGACGCCCTGATCGCCACCAACACCACCCTGGCCCGCACCGGCGTCGAGCACCTGGCGCATGGCCAGGAAAGCGGCGGCCTCTCCGGCGCCCCGCTGCGGGAGCAATCCACCCGAGTCATTCAGGCCTTCCACACCGCCCTGGCCGGCGAACTGCCGATCATTGGCGCCGGCGGCATCCTCAGCGGCGCCGACGCCCGCGAAAAACTAGCCGCCGGCGCCGACCTGCTCCAGATCTACACCGGCCTCATCTATCGCGGCCCGGAACTGATCAGGGAGTGCGTGGAAGCCACGCGGTAGCGACTCGCCGGCAGCCAGGTTGTTGGCCTGAATTGTCTGCAAAACTGACAACATCGCCATAGGAGCGATTTCAACCATCCAAGGGAGCTATGTGTTCTTCGGTAGCATGAATCCGCAACTTGCCGAGAGAACCACTTTTTCCGATGCGGATGCCGAAGCCATCAAGCAAGTGCTGCCCAAGCTGTTCGAGAACGACGAATCCTCGGCGCGCCCCGCAGGAAGCATGGAGGTGCTGAAAGTGATCTGGTGGAAACACAATTGCAAATCAGGCAAATATTCTTCTACCAAGGTTCATCGCACACTTACGGTCAACCCAGATGGTTCCTATGGTCTGGCAGGCTTATCTGAACTTGTGCCCGAAGAAATTGATGGCTTTTGAAAGGACATCTCCATGGCCGAAATCCACTTCCTGGTCGAAGAAGCCCCCGAGGGCGGATTTACCGCCCGCGCAATGGGGCCGCTGTTTTTACCGAGGCGGACAATATCAACGATTTGCACACGCAGATCCGTGATGTGGTGCATTGCCACTTCGGCGAATGCCAGCGGCCCAGCTTGATTCGTCTGCATGTCACACGCGAAGAAGTGCTGGTGGCATGAGGGTTCCGCGCGATCTTTCCGGCGCGCGGAATTGATCAAGCGGTTAAACCTAGATTCCTGTGCGCCGTGCAAAGGCGCTGTTTGTCCAGCGGGTGCGAATCCCGTCCGGCCACTTTCGCTCCGGCCGGAAGCAACTGGAGTAGTCATGGAGGCAACGAAGTGGCTGAAGCCTCTGGAGTAGAAGGTTCTGAAAAAGGAACTTGGCGACCATGCAGGCCGTAACGCTCGTTACCGCTGAGCAGGCCTCGAAAAGGTTAATGCGGATGCCGACCCAACAGGAATATGGGGAAGGCTGCCACT
>Ga0100388_10002698_pt1 | contig 15267 bp, 20 predicted proteins | sample CryGeymeta201512_FD_81536 | JGI IMG/M metagenome (GOLD analysis project Ga0100388, IMG submission 81536) | Groundwater microbial communities from Crystal Geyser aquifers in Utah, USA - Crystal Geyser metaG 2015-12 | ecosystem: Environmental > Aquatic > Deep subsurface > Groundwater | place... | reverse complement strand
TTTGCGCAGTGCCTGTTCTTTGAATTCGGCAGAGTAATTGTTTCGTTTCATATGGTGTCGCTTTAACGCGGATCATCCGCAATTTTTGGAGGCGACAACTATTCTGACTCAGGGGGCCACCAGTTCCGCACCAATGCCCTTCGCTGCGAACTCTTTGATGAGTTCCTTCCAGCCCAGGGCGTGCCACTTCACCTTCAACCCACCGGAAACTAGATCAACCCGTTCGATCATCAATTTGACGATCCGGATGCGCTCGGCCGGGTACAGCTGTTCCCAAGCTTCTCCGAGCTGGTGCAGTCCCATCACGATCTCGTCTTCGTCGATCTTGACACCTTGGAGTTCAAGGGATTTGCAAACGGCGGTGATGGCTTCGGGGCTGGAGAGCACGGTCTTGACCTGGTTGACCGTCGCGGCTTCCACTTCTGCGGCCGGAATGCGCTCGTGCGTTTTACCCGCTGCACCGAATCGCATTTCAGCCTTGGAGACGTAATAGCGGTACTTGCGTTTGTTCTTGCTGGCGTAGGTCGGGTACATCGGGTCGCCACTGGGGCCAAACAACAGGCCGCGTAGCAGCGCGTCCGTGCTCTCGCGCGTTTGCGTGTCTACCGACCGGACGTGCGGGTCGCGCGCCAGCACTTCATGCACCTGACCCCACAGACCATGGTCAATGATGGGTGCGTGTGCGCCCGGGAACCAACTGCCCTTGTGCGACAACTCGCCAAGATAAATACGATTGCGCAGCAGCTTGTAAAGGTATTTCCGGTCCATCTGGGTGCCACTGCGCACCTGGCCGTCCTGAGTTGTCCAGGCTTTGGTCGTGATGCCCTCGCTGGCCAAGCCCTGCGCGATGCGGGTTGGCGACCCAATAGTGAGCATTTCGCCAAAGATGCGCCGCACCAATTGGGCCTCAGTCTCGTTGACCACCAGTAGCCGGTTGGCCACGTCGTAGCCCAAGGGCGGCACACCACCCATCCACAGTCCCTTGCGTTTGCTGGCGGCGATCTTGTCGCGGATTCGCTCGCCGGTGACTTCCCGCTCGAACTGTGCAAAGGACAGCAGCACGTTGAGCATCAAGCGGCCCATGGACGTGGTGGTGTTGAACTGCTGGGTGACGGATACGAATGACACGCCCTGGCGCTCGAACACCTCGACCATCTTGGAGAAGTCGGCCAAGCTGCGGGTCAGTCGGTCAATTTTGTAGACCACCACAATGTCGACCAGACCGCGCTCAATGTCTGCCATCAGGCGCTTGAGTCCGGGCCGCTCAGTGTTGCCACCAGAAAACCCGGGGTCGTCGTAGTCGTCCACCACAGGAATCCAGCCCTCAGCGCGTTGGCTGACAACGTAGGATTGGCCAGCCTCCTTTTGGGCATCAATGGAGTTGAATTCCTGCTCCAGCCGCTCGTCACTGGATACGCGGCAATACACTGCGCACCGTTTACGCGGTTTGGGCGATGCGATTTGGGTGGCTGCGCTCATGCTGTCTCCTTGCGGTTGGTCTTCAAGCCAAAAAACAGCGGTCCAGACCATGGCGTGCCCGAAATGTGTCTGGCCACTGCAGACAGGCTCTTAAAAAACTTGCCCATGTATTCAAAGGTACCCTCGGCGGTCACGGTCACCTTGTGGTCACGCTCGCCCCATTCGCGTATCAAGACGGTACCGGGCGCCAGTTCAATGTCACGGGCGAGCTGCCTGCCCTTGATCTTGGAGTGGCGCATGCCGATGTTGATCAGTCGGCGTTGTGTCTCTGCGCTCAAACCACCATATGCTTCTTCCTGGAGCTTGTAAGCAACCCGCGACTCCAGGTATTTGCGGTTTGGGTTATCCGGGCGGCGTTTGAAAAACCGATCCCACAGAGCCCACAGGTCTGGCATTGGCAGGTGGGGCAGGGCGGCCACTTGGGCTGACACTGAAGTAGCGGTGTCGTTCATTGGAAACTCCTTGGTTGATAGGGGTTCGTATGAACGCGCTGGTGACCAGAAAAGCCAAGTCCAACCTGTCTTTCATTTTGATCTGTCGCAGCCTGACCACTGGCATGAGTACGCATAATGGCGGCAACCAGGATGGTTGTGATCTCTGCCGCGCGCTGGCGCGCTGACATCTGTTCTGGGGGAGTGAGTTTGATCGGTTTCATGGTTTGCAAAGGGCATGTGAAAGACCCCGAAATCATGATTCAAATCATCCAAGACGATGGGTAACGTAGGGCAACGCCGGGCAATCGGCGACCTCTTTTGAGGATCACCGCGCCGGATAGCTAAGCTGTGAATCAGGTCGCCAATTCTTCCAATTCAACGGCCACCGCAGTCTCGCCGTCATCCACAGGATCGTCGGACATCGGCAGGTTCAGCTGCCAGGCTCGTGCACCGTTGACTCTTACCAAGTAGTCTTTCCATGGTGATGTTTTCGGGAAAAGGTTCGCTGGTGAATCGCAGTTCGTATCCGCCATCAATTTCTTTGTATTCACGTGTGGTGTACCAGTGGCAAATGCATCGACCAGCCGTTGCAAGACCTTGATTTTCCCAACACCCGTAATTAGCCATGGGGCCTTGCCAGGGAGATACAGCACTCCTGACTGACCATCTGACGATACCTTGAGGGTGATGCTGGTGCCCCCCATGGCCGCCAATTGGCCATGTCGGTACGCGACCTTGAGTCGTGCTTGGTCAATGACCGTGGTGGATGCATCCAGGGCCAGAACATCTTCGATGGCGACGATGACATTCGTGCCCGCAAACGAAAATGGGACGGCCGCCGTGGTTAGGACGATTCCCGGCACGGTTCGGGGCCGCAGCCGTAGCGCTGCATCTACTTTGGCGTACTGCCGCTCGTTGGACATTTTGGTGGCAAAGTACAGAGCTACAAGGTGTCCGTCGATTTCGACTTCACCCAGGAATACTGGCTCATCATCAAGGCGCTTGCCGCGCAATCCCTGCAATGACGCCCCCAGTGCAGTAACGATTTCCTCCCGCAGCCAGTTGAAGTCGACTTTCCAGCGGCGTGCGTGTTTCGCTGGCAGGACGATGTGGGAACCTGTCAGTGGATCAACGTAGTGAACTTGGCTGGGGTCAACGCAGCGTTCCAGCTTGACCGGAAAGCGCTCGCCATCGGCACAGTCGACGACTTTTTCGGTGATGCGGTTGGCCTCAATGAGAATGCCTTCATCTGCGAATCGGTCGATGTCGATGCCCAGATGCGCCAAGGCAAAACCGTCCATCGGACTGGTGGCATATTCCAGCAAGCGGGCAACCTCTTTGACAAACGTGGGATCGTCAATCCCAGAGCCTGGATGCAAGGGTTTTAGCACACCCAAAGTTTCGAGTAATTGAGTGCCAATTCGACGCATGCGGGGATCGCGTTCGCCCTGCAAACTACAACGCCCGGGCTCTGCCAACATGATCGACAGGGGCGTTTCGACCTTTTCGCCGTCCAGTACCAGGTCAGCCACCAGAGTTACACCGAGAATGGCACCCGGTTCTGAGAAGGGATGACCGCTCCAGCGTCCGCCGATGACATCTTGCAGGTCGACACCGCTGTCGATATGCAAGGTGACTGCATCGGTGGCGTGATGAAGCAAGGCCTTGGCCTCAGTCAGATAAAGTCGTTCAACCTTGGCCCCGTCAATCTGTGGCTTGACATCTTTGAGTGGCTGCGCAAACGGAGATAAGTCGTAACGCGAGCGATTCAGCGGCCGATTCGATAGCGGCATTTTGAAGCCGTGTTTTGACAGAACATCTGCCAACGGCGCTCTGGTGGACAAGGTGTGTGCATAGACCTCAACCACCCTGCGATCCGCTGAGTAGACCAATGTGGCATCGCGTGCAGGGAAATAGAAAAAGCTCTTGCGATTGCGGTTCACCATTTGAATGGCAGAAACCTGATCACCAGCAAAACGTGCCACCAGAAAATGAATTGTCTTGATGTTGCCATTTTTGTCGCAATCGAGCATCGGGACGTAGACCAATTCGCACGGCTCTGCCAATCGCATCACCTTGGTCAGTTGTGTTTCCAGTTCTTTTTTGACGGTGTCATTCCAGATGAACGGTGGCGGCTCATCGTCGCACGGAACGTCGAAGGCGTCGTATAAACGCTTGTTACCGCGAATGTCGCCAGTGTTGAGAATGGTCTCGGCCACATCAAACAGTCGCGCAGTATCGTCAGAGTGGGTGCGCATCCAGATGGCACGCCCCATTTCGCCCCCCTCCTGACCCAAAAATTCATTCTGGAGATCAGAGTCGTGCAGTTGGTCGGCAACCGTGGAGAGAATCGCCGCTCCGCGTGCGGAAGCCAAACGCATCACCCGCAATGCCTCGCGCTCGGCCGAATCGCGCTGATCCTTGCGCAAATGTTTGATGTGCTCCAGCAGGTTGACGCACAAATCGGCCTCGCTTTGAGACCAGTCGAAACCTCTGGCGAGTGACTGGCATTCAGCAAGACCGCTGAATGTTTTAAGTATCGAAACTGTTGCCTTCTCAATCAGGTCAAGTAAGCAATGTGCGTTTGTGAGGGTCTTTTTGCCCATAAATTCTCCCTTCGGCCTTTTTACATGGCCACAGTCCATTGGCGCATGACCGCCACCGTTTGAGTTAAACCCTGCGCAAGCAAGGTGTCCAGATATTCGTCTGCCGTTTTGGGGGGCGATTTCAAAGACCGTCGGTGACTGGCCGCAGCCTCCAGCACACCGGCAGGGTGCAGATCCAGAAGGTCAACGATGAAGTCGTCGGGGTGCTGCGCAGCAAGGTTGTAAGGCTTGAGTGCACTGTCCGGGAAATCTTTCAGGTTGAACGTGACGATCAGGCTCGCTCCGCAATGTATGGCGGCGGCAACCACATGGCGGTCGTCTGGATCAGGCAGGCTGATGGACGAAATCATGTACTCGAAATCACTGACCACGCAGTCGCGCACAGAATGATTCATTTGAAGCCGCGTTCGGTCCAGGCGATCACGGCTGAGATCAGGCCGGTTCGCATGAACATTGCGTATCCACTCGTCGTGGATCATGTTGCTCCAGCGTGCCCGGAAAAGATCGGAGAGCGCCAGATGCATCAATAAATCGCGCAGCGGCGCTGGGTAAAGCACGCAGGCGTCGTAAACAACTGTGAAATGCGAACTCATCGGAATCAATACCCCATTCCGAGTTCTTGTGCCTCCGCAGCCAATTCGTCCAAGGCTTTACGGCGCTCGGTGTCAATGCGTTTTTTGTATTCAATCACGTCCTGGTAGCGCACGCGGCGATGGGTACCGATTTTGTGGAAGGGCATCTCGCCTTTCTCAAGCAGCTGCACCAGGAACGGTCGCGAAACATTGAGCACATCAGCGGCTTCCTGGGTGGTCAATTCGGCATGAATTGGAATGATGGACACAGCATTGCCTTGCCCGATTTCAGTCAAAACGTCCACCAGCAGACGCAGGGCTGATGTTGGGATGCGCACTGTGCGCACCGCGCCTTTCTCGTCATGAAAGTCTATTTGTTGGGTATCGGAACGGGTAAGCAACACGGTGGACAAGGCACGCCCAGACTCTCGGGCAAGCGTGATGTCCTCTTGTGAAGGCAGCGTTTTAGGGGTGGCAGGAGTATTCATATCGGTCACCTCATAGGGAAAAATTTCAAACTGAAGTGAGTATAAACGAAATAACCGAAAACGAAATAACCGAAACGGGAAATGTTTTCTTATTTAAATCAGTCACTTAGCTCGTTTCATGTTCATGCCAGTTGCGGGCAAGGTCTGTCTAAACCCAAAACTAACCCGTCCAAGCCTAAGGCCCCGGGAAATCGAATAGAGGCTCCTAAACAAACGGAGTCTCGCTGTGAAAAACCATGTCTCAAATGTTCAACCTGGACGGAAAGTTACCCGGCCATTTCCGAACGTCGCCACCCGCATCGCCATCGATGAGAACGAGTTGTCCCAGCGCTGGGGTCTTTCAGTAAAAACTCTGCGCCGCTGGCGTCAAGAAAAACTCGGACCCATTTTTTGCAAGATGGGAGCCCGGGTCACCTATCTCATCACTGAGATCGAGGCCTACGAGCGCCGTGTGTCGCGCCACTCCACTTTCACTTCGGTTTACCAATGAAGGGGGCTGTGACCATGACTGATCTCACCATCTTTCCTGCCGACATCGCCGAAATGTCCGTGAGCCAATTGGCCCAACTGACACCCGCTCAAAAACTTGAGGTCGATGTCAATCTGGAAAAAGCCATTGCCTGGCTCAAACAAGCCCGTACCAAGTTTGATGCGGCTTTGAAACAGTGCTACGAAGAACAGGCCAAAGCCGCATTGATGCAATCTGGCCGCGATTTTGGCACTGCCCATATCAGCGACGGCACTCTGCGCATCAAGTTTGACCTGCCGAAAAAAGTCACATGGGACCAAAAGCAACTCGGCGACATCGCCGAGCGCGTGGCTGCATCGGGCGACCAAGTCAAGAGCTATATCGACATCAAGCTCTCAGTCTCGGAGTCCCGCTACACCAACTGGCCACCGGCGTTGCAGCAGCAGTTTGCCGGTGCGCGCACCGTGGAGGCTGGCAAACCGTCCTTCACATTGACCCTCGATCAGGAGGTGCAGTGATGGAGCAGTTGCAGTTTCACCCAGTCAGTGAGATTTTCCCGAGCATGCCCCAGGCTGAATTCGACGCGCTGGTGGCCGACATCACGGCCAACGGTCTGCGCGAACCCATCCACATCATGGGAGACAGCGTCGTTGATGGTCGTCACCGGTACCGCGCCTGCTTACAAGCAGGTGTTGAGCCACAGTTCGTCGTGGTGCCGGACGGCACTGACCTGAACGCCTTGGTGATCAGCCTGAACCTGCGTCGGCGGCACCTCGATGAGAGCCAGCGCGCAATGGTGGCTGCCAGACTGGAAACCTTGAGCCACGGGCAGCGCGCCAGTTCGGCCAGAGATGCAAATTTGCATGTCTGCACCCGTGATGAGGCTGCGCAGATGCTGGCTGTTTCACCTCGGTCAATTGCCAACGCGGCGAAAGTGCAAGCTGATGGTGTCCCGGAACTTGCCGTTGCGGTTGATTGCGGCGCGTTGGCCGTATCAACTGCTGCCGAACTGGCACGACTTCCAGAAGCCACCCAACGCGATGCGCTTACCCGCACACCCCAGGAGATTCGTGCGATTGCCCAGGATGTGGGCAACCGCATCCAGAGCGCTGGCGTGGTCGGTCAGTCTGCTGTGCGCATCTTCGATAAGGCTGCCCACGCGGCTGGACTTGACGGCGCGCAACAACTCGCCGTTGTCCAAGTCCTCAAGGATCAGGCAACTCCGCTGCCAACACCGATGGAGGCAAAGCGCATCGCATCCGTTGGTGCCAAAGGTCTGCTGGTTCTCGGCAGTGATGGCAGTTACCACACCGCACCCGGCGACCCGGATGAAAACGCTCGTATGCAGCAGTGGCTGAACTTGCGCGAGGGGCTTGAGCCTCTGGCCAAGCTGAAGTTTTCAGCAGACGAGGCCTGTGCATGCATTCCCCCCTACCAGCAGAAAAACGTCACCGCCTGGCTTTCCAGCGCCGTGCCTTACCTCAATCACCTCAATTCACTTTGGAGCCAAACCCATGCGTAATCCAACCTTAACCCATCTGCGCGAAGCAGTTCGCAATGAAATCACCCAGGCCTTCGATTCCTTGGGCTTTGCCAAACCGCGTGACATCGCAAAACTGGTCTGCACGGCCAATCCCGAGAGCATTGTGGTCATTGGCGCTCAGTTGGCAGAAAACGCCATCACCGATGTGGCTCGCCGTGAACTCAAAAACAGCACCAAAAGCTGTGAGTCAAGCATGCAAATGCTGCTCCCAGGTGTGCCCGAAGTGATGGCACGCCTGCTGCCACCAGCCATCAGCATTCCCAGCGAAGACGACTCAAACGACGAGGGTGTTATCTACAAGCCACTGGCCAAAGTCACATTCGGTGAGCTGGGCGCGCACTTGGACATGCTGACAAACCAGATTCAGGCCGACATCAGTCGCCACCGGGCTCTGACGGAACTCCACGACATGGCGCTGGCCATGGGTGCCATTGGCGACAGTTGTGTTTTTGATGTCCTTGGTGCATCAGAAAACATTGAAGCGGAGGTGGCTTAAATGGCACTTCCCATCATCACTGCGGACCAACGCCGCGCGCAGCGCCGTGGGGTCAAGATCGTCATTCTGGGTGTCAGTGGCATCGGCAAAACGACCCAACTGAAATCGCTCGACACCCACTCCACCCTGTTCATTGACCTGGAGGCGGGTGACCTGTCGGTTTCCACCTGGGATGGCGACTGTCTGCGGCCGCGCACCTGGCCTGAGTTTCGGGATTTGGTGGTTTATCTGGCGGGACCCAACCCGGCGCTGCCAGAGCAGTCACCGTTTTCGCAGGCGCACTTTGACCATGTCTGCTCGCTCTATGGCGACCCGGCCAGCCTGGACAAGTACCAGACCTACTTCTGCGACTCCATCACGGCACTCTCCAGGCTGTGTTTTAACTGGGCCAAGAGCCAGCCAGCGGCGTTTTCTGACCGCACCGGCAAGCCGGACAACCGGGGTGCCTATGGTTTGCTAGGGCAGGAAATGGTCACGGCGCTCACCCATTTGCAGCACGCCCGAGGCAAGAACGTGGTGTTCGTGGCCATCCTGGACTGCAAGACCGACGACTTCGGCCGCAAGGTGTTTGTTCCTCAGATCGAGGGCAGCGCTACCGCATTGCAATTGCCGGGAATCGTGGACGAGGTGGTGACTTTGGCCGAAATCAAGGCTGAAGACGGCACCTCGTACCGGGCATTTGTCACCTCGACCATCAACCCATTCGGCTATCCGGCCAAAGACCGCAGCGGTCGTCTTGACCTGCTGGAGCCGCCCGATTTGGGCGCACTCATTGCCAAGTGCGCTGGCAATGACACGCACGCATCCATCACACCAACCCTCTCTATCACTGATTCCAAGGAGTAATTCAAATGAACGACAACACCATGACCGTCAACGCCTGGTCTGATTTCAACGATGCACAAGCACAGCAGTCGGGCTTTAACCTGATCCCCAAGGGTGCGCTCGTACCGGTGCTGATGACGCTCAAACCCGGTGGTTACTACGATGCCAGCCAAGGCTGGAACGATGGCTATCCCACCCAGTCACCCAAGACGGGTGCGGTCTATCTGGCTGCCGAGTTCGTCATCACTGGTGGCGAATACGCCAAACGCAAGCTGTGGTCGAACATCGGGCTGTACTCACCCAAGGGACCAACCTGGTCGCAAATGGGCAGAACCTTCGTGCGCGCCGCACTCAACAGTGCCCGAAATGTCCTGCCGCAGGACAACAGCCCTCAAGCGGCCGCCGCCCGACGCATTCAGGGTTTTGTTGACCTTGATGGTCTGGAGTTTGTGGTGCGCGTGGACATCGAAAAGGACGACCGGGGTGACGACCGCAACGTGGTCAAGATGGCTGTCGAGCCCGATCACCCGGATTACGCCCGCACGTTTGGTGTGCCGTCGAAATTGGCACCCAGCGCGCAAGCGACAGCCAATTCAGTACCACAAGCCCCTGCGGCCCAAAGTGCAGGAACACCACCAGCACACCAAGCGCCAGGGCCCCAACGCGCGCCAGTTTCCGGCAAACCCGCATGGGCGCAGTAAGGAGCGCCAGCAATGAAATCCTCTTCAACCACGGCGCAGGCCTACTACCCGGCCTGCTTCACGGATGCGTCGCAGTACCAACATTGGCGCACCCTTGCCATCAAGGCCAGCGCTGGTGACAGCGGCTACTGCACTGATTGCACCCGTGCTTACCAGCATCAGATGATCAAACAGGGCCGCTGCCTGCACCCCAAAACCCGCTTCGTTGTTGACTGCGACGGCTATACCGAGGGTCGTCGCCCGGTCGCTGAACGTCTTGTCAATTGCAAGAAGAAAGGCAGGCGATGAAATGCTGGGTCTGCTCACGTCAAGCCCGGGGGTACGGTCATACCGACAACCGGCATCGCACAGGACAGGCCCAGCGGTATCCGCTGGACTGGGTCTTCTGTTCCGAGCGCTGTCAAAAAGCGTTTCACGCTATGTATGGCAATTGGGTTCGGTTGAAAGACGATGTCGTCAATGCCAAGGGGGTCGCCATGGTCAATCTCTCTGAAGTCGAGCAAAACGCCATGGTCAAGTGCCTCAAGGCCTTCGGCGATGCAGCCGGGGCCATTGGGTTCAAAAAGCCACTGGGTGACTATTCCGAATCCGAGGCTTTGAAGGTGATCGACGCCATCGTGACCTGTTTTACGCAGGCCATGGTCGAGCACCATGAGAAGTCCAAGTACCCACCGGTGCGTGGTCTGCCTGAAGTTGCGGATCCGATAGCCAATCCGTTTGCCGACATGGAAAACGATCTGCCCTGGGAGGATGCCGCATGATGGACTTCAACTCATCATCAAGCGTCAGTGGTCAGATCAGCACCCTGATCGATCTGGGTCTGCAAAAGACCCGCTCCAAAGAGAAATCCCGCCAGTACCTGGGCGCATCTCGTCTGGGCGTGTCGTGCGAGCGCGCGCTGCAATACGAGTATGCCCAAGCGCCGGTGGACCCGGGTCGCGAGACGCAGGGGCGGATTCTGCGCATTTTTGAGCGTGGCCACGTCAACGAGGACAGCATGGTCGCCTGGCTGCGCGCCGCCGGTTTCGATCTGCGCACGCACAAACCCAATGGCGAGCAGTTTGGGTTCTCAACGGCTGACGGTCGCTTGCAGGGGCACATCGATGGTGTCTTTGTCGGCGGGCCTGAAGGGTTTGCCTATCCGGCGTTGTTCGAACACAAGTGCCTTGGCTCCAAGTCCTGGCGCGACCTGGAGAAAAACAAGCTAGCAGTCTCGAAGCCGGTCTACGCGGCGCAAGTGGCCATCTACCAGGCCTACTTGGAGTTGCATGAAAACCCGGCCATCTTCACGGCGGTCAACGCCGACACGATGGACATCTACGCCGAGTTGGTGCCGTTTGACGCGGCACTGGCTCAAGCGATGTCCGACCGGGGGGTGCGCGTGATTGCCGCTACCGACGCGGGCGAGCTGCTACCTCGCGCCCACCTCGACCCAACCCACTTTGATTGCAAGTTCTGCTCCTGGCAGGACCGCTGCTGGAGGATAACGCCATGAACACATCACAACAAGAATTCCAACTGGAGGCCGAGCCCATGATCGATGCCAAGCAGGCCGCGTGCGCGCTGCGTCTGCCCCTGTACTGGTTTGGCGACCCCAAGATGCGCACCAAACACCGCATTCCGCACTACCTGCTGGGTGGTTTGGTTCGCTTTCGCATGAATGAACTGAGCACCTGGGCAGCCAACAGCAGTGCCGCTGGCGACTCTGAAACCCAGGCAGACCAGTCGGAGGGTGTCAGCCATGATGGACTTTAACGATGTGACACCGGCACAGTCACCTTCCAGCGATGGAAACCGCGAAGAGATTCGCGCCAGCTTGTTGTCGAGACTTGAGTCGGTACTGAAGGACATGTTTCCCGCTGGCAAGGTCAAACACGGCAAGTTCTACATTGGCGACATCCTGGGCAGCCCGGGTGACAGTCTGGAGATCGTTCTTACCGGTGAGAAGGCAGGACTGTGGACGGATCGTGCGACTGGTCAGGGCGGTGACATCTTCGACCTGATTGCTGCCCATCAATCGCTCAATGTCCATTCCGACTTTGCCAAGGTGCTGGACTTTGCGGCGCAACTGGTCGGCAAAGTGCCACCGCAGGCAACGCGCAAACGCAAGGCAGAGCCCACCATTGATGAGCTGGGGCCAGCAACGGCCAAATGGGAGTATCAGGACACTGAGGGCAAATTGATCGCCATCGTTTACCGCTATGACCCACCCGGGCAGAAGAAGGAATTCCGCCCATGGGATGTCAAACGCAAGAAGGCAGCGCCGCCCGATCCACGGCCACTCTACAACCAGCCGGGCATGCTGAAATCAGATCGGGTGGTGGTAGTCGAAGGTGAAAAGTGTGCCAAAACCCTGATCGATGCGGGCATCTGCTCCACAACCGCCATGCACGGAGCCAACGCGCCGGTCGAGAAAACCGACTGGTCACCGCTGGCGGGCAAGACCGTGTTGATCTGGCCCGACAAGGACAAGCCGGGCTGGGAATACGCAGATCGAGCAGCGCAGGCGATGTTGGCCGCTGGAGCCAAGACCTGCCATATTCTTTACCCGCCAGAGGCTGCGGCCGAGGGGTGGGATGCAGCAGACGCACAAGAGGAAGGCTTCGATGTTGCAGGCTTCATTGCTCACGGCCCACGAATGCAGATGTACTTGGTGGCCGACGGCCCGGACTCCAACACCACCGGCAGTGCGACCGAAGAGGCTGTCTGGGGCACGGAAGATGCCCTGGCACTGTCGTTTACCCGGCGCTATCACAACGACTGGCGCTACGTTGCAGGATGGGGCAAGTGGCTGGTATGGGACGGTCTGCGCTGGCGTGCTGAAGACACCTTGGCTGCCAGCGACTTGATTCGGCATGTGTGTCGGCACGCATCGCTCAGTGCGAGCAACCCCAGGATCGCGGCCAAATTGGCAGCATCAAGCACCATTGGTGGCGTTGAGCGCTTGGCGCGTGCCGACCGTAGGCATGCGGCAACCGTCGACGAATGGGATGCTGATCCCTGGTTGCTCAACACCCCGGGTGGGGTCGTCGATCTCAGGAGTGGGCGGCTGCGAGCCCATGACAGAAATGACCGCATGACCAAGATCACCACCGCCACCCCTCGCGGCGAGTGTCCGATCTGGCGGCAGTTCATCCACGAGGTCACCGGCGGCGATTTGGAAATGCAGACCTATCTGCAACGCATGGTGGGCTACGCCTTGACTGGGTCAACCCGGGAGCACGCACTGTTCTTTCTGTACGGTACCGGTGCTAACGGCAAGTCAGTGTTCGTCAACACCCTGGCTGACATTCTGGGCGACTACGCCACCAACGCGCCGATGGACACGTTCATGGAAACACGTACCGACCGCCATCCGACAGATATGGCTGGTCTGCGTGGGGCACGGTTCGTGGCTGCCATTGAGACTGAACAGGGTCGGCGCTGGGCTGAATCGAAGGTAAAAAACCTCACTGGCGGCGACAAGATCGCAGCGCGTTTCATGCGCCAGGACTTCTTTGAGTTCTTTCCACAGTTCAAGCTCTTTGTCGCAGGCAACCATAAACCGGCTATTCGCAATATCGACGAAGCCATGAAGCGGCGCTTGCACCTGATCCCCTTCACCATCACCGTGCCGCCCGAAAAACGTGACAAGCACCTCCAGCAAAAACTCCTGGCCGAGCGTGACGGAATTCTTGCCTGGGCGTTAGAGGGCTGTTTGGCATGGCAGCGACTGGGTCGGCTTGATCGGCCACAGCAGGTCACCGATGCCACCGATGAGTATTTCGAAGCCGAGGATGCCCTGGGTCGCTGGCTTGATGAGAAATGCGTAGCAGTCGAGAGTGCCAGATCACTGACAGCAGAGCTCTTCAACGATTGGAAGGGTTGGGCTGAAGCTGCTGGCGAATTCATTGGCTCGCAGCGCAGGTTTTCTGATCTGTTGATCACCCGTGGCTTTGAAAAGTGGCGCAACGGTTCAGGTGTCCGTGGTTTTAAGGGCATCGGACTGAAGTCGCCACCCAGCGCCAGCTACACGCCCTACGCAGACAACTGACCCCATGGAAAACCCTCGGTCTGACACAGTCGCCGCAGTCCCCCGTTAGTCCTCACACGTGAGGTGACCCGCACCTTATGGAAAGTTACGACAAGCTGTGGCGACTGCGTCAGACCACCCCAGAAATGACACAAATTATGAACAACACAATCCTTACCCTTGACCTCGGGACAACCACTGGCTGGGCTCTGCGCCCCCAGAACGGCCAGATTGCCCACGGCTTTGTCAGCTTCAAGTCCCAACGTTTCGAAGGCGGTGGCATGCGCTTCCTGCGCTTCAAGCACTGGCTGGCTGAAATCAAAACGATGACTGGCGAGATCAACGCCGTCTACTTCGAGGAGGTACGCCGCCACGTTGGCGTGGATGCCGCCCACGTTTATGGCGGCTTGATGGCCACGCTCACCACTTGGTGCGAGCACCACCGCATCCCGTACCAGGGCGTGCCAGTGGGGACGATCAAGAAGCACGCTACCGGCAAAGGCAACGCAGGCAAGGCCGAGGTCATTGCTGCCATGCAAGCCCTGGGTCACCCCGTTACCGACGACAACGAAGCCGATGCCCTGGCCATCCTGCACTGGGCAATCGATACCCAAGGAGAAAACGAATGAAAATGCCAACACTGATTCCCATCGTCCCGACCACACTCAACGGCCAGCCCAGCCAAATGGTCGATGCACGTGTGTTGCACGGCTTTTTGGAGGTCAAGCGTGACTTCTCAAACTGGATAAAAGGCCGCATTGATGAGTTTGGTTTTGAAGAAAACCAAGACTACTTGCTCGCCAAATCTGGCGAGCAAGTCCCCCATCAAGGTGGCATGAGAACAGTGAGCCGCATCGACTACTTCCTGACCATCGACATGGCCAAGGAACTTGCCATGGTTGAACGCACCGTCAAAGGTCGCCAGGCCCGTCGCTACTTCCTGGACTGCGAGCGCCAGCTTCGTCAGTTGCAGCAAAGCATGCCAGCCAACATGACTCATCAACGCACGGCCATCAGTGCCGGGCAACAACAAGCCATCAACCGCCAGGCCTGGGCTGACGTGTCTGGCCAAGCCCATGCTGCCTTTCATGCACGACGTGAACAACTCCTGCGCGAGTGCCTCAGTACGCCCGAGCCACGTCAGCGCATCGTCCCTCTGCACATGGTGCCGATCTGGGCACGTTGAAGGAGGCTGCACATGAAAGTCCCAACCCACCACTACCAATGCCCCCTCGGGCGCCTGCAGCCCACAGTCACAGACCTGGACGCGATCAAGGAGCGCGGCTGGCGTGACCAGCGCATCCTGGTCGTCAACGCCGAGGACAAGCGGCTGGACTTTTGCGAGCGCGAACTGGTGCGACGCATCGGCGAGCGACTCTATGGTCAAGGAGGTCGTCATGCAAAGGGCTAAATCAACGATAGAGCCTCAAACAAAGGCGAACCCTAGGTACCCTAGTGCCTCACAGAAAAACAGCCTTAAAACGCGTTTAAATCGATCTGAGGGCACGACAGGTGTCTGGATTAAAGTGGACCCCGGATTTAAGACAAAAATTTAAGATGGTCTGACATCCAGGAAATCCCAGAATCATGAGTGAAACGAAGAAACGCAAAGTCCACACGACAGAGTACAAAGCCAAGGTAG
>Ga0100388_10002684_pt1 | contig 15311 bp, 7 predicted proteins | sample CryGeymeta201512_FD_81536 | JGI IMG/M metagenome (GOLD analysis project Ga0100388, IMG submission 81536) | Groundwater microbial communities from Crystal Geyser aquifers in Utah, USA - Crystal Geyser metaG 2015-12 | ecosystem: Environmental > Aquatic > Deep subsurface > Groundwater | place: USA... | reverse complement strand
ATATAAATTATATATTTATTTTTTTTTTTTATATTTTTTTTTTTTTATTATTAATTTTTTTTTTATTTTTTTTTAAAAATATTGATAATGTTTTTATTGATTATAATATTGTTAATTATTTTTGAATTAATAATTTAGATTTTACATCAAATATTGAAGTAATTGGTATTTTATTATTTAAAATCTTTTATTATTATTTTTTTTTTTTAAGTTTAATTTTATTAGTAGCTTTATTAGGTACTTTAGTGTTATTAGTTCCGAAAAATAATTAATGTTAGATATATTTGTATATAATGAAAATATGTGTTTTGTTAATATTAGCTTTAATTTAATAAATAATATAACAGATTTTTTTGATAATAATAATTTTTTTTTTGAAAATTTTTATTTTGATAATATTTATTTTAAAAATAATAAAAAATTTTTTTATACTTGAACAACAACAGCTGATTTAAATTATTTTTGAAATACAAAAATATTAAATAAATATATTTTTTCGTCACATAATGAATTATATAATAAATCTTATATTTTTTGACAAGTACAAAAAATATCTACTTTATTAAATTTAGATTTTTTATTAAAAGATATTTTTGTTTTTTTAAATTTTTCAAAAAATAAGACGTTTATTATTTATGATAATGTTAATACATTTTGAGATTTTATTTTTGATGAGTACATACAAATTTCTTTATTTAATTTTTCAACTTTTAATTTAAATTATTATACAATTTTTGATTTTAAAAAATATTTTATAGGTGTTACTGCTGCATTATTTGAAAAAAAATTAGAAATGTTATATTATTATAATAATGTAAAACATTTTAGTCTTTTTTTATTAGATACTTATGTAGAAATATATAAAATTATTGAAAATTTAAATTTTAAAATATTTGGTATTCATTTATTGTCTCATATTGATTTTTTTAATTTTAAATATTTAAAATTTTTTTTATTTTATTTTTATGCAAATTTTCAAAATAAAGATTTTTTTTTAGATAATTTTTTATTATTAAATTATAGTTTTTTTTTTAAAGAAAAAAAAGGTTTAATTTATTTTTTAATTAATTATGATTATTTTGAATATCTTTTTTTAACTAATTTTTTTAAATTAGATATTTTTTTAAATAATTTTTTTTTTGATTCTTTTTTAAATTATAAATTTGAACATTTATTTGAGACTTCTATAAGTAATATACATATATATGGTAAATCCGATTTATTACAAGTGTATAGTTTAGAATTAAAAAAGAATGATGAATTTGATAATATGGTATCTTATAAAAATTATAAAGATTTTGAGGATTTAAAGTATTTTTTTTTAACAAAAAAAGATAATTATTTTATTTTTTTACAAAAATATTTTCATTTATATAATTATAAAAGTTATATGTTTAATTATTATTATAATTTTTATACAAATTTAGTAATTTTAAATTTTTTAATTTTTATACCTTGTGTTATAAGTAAAATTTATATTTTTATATGTATGTTTATAGTTTTATTTTATTGTGTATATTATATATATATTAATTTATTAGTTTTTTTAAATAAAAAAAAACAAAAAAATTATTTTTTATTAATATATATTAATAAGATTTTAATATTATTTTTAATTTTTTTCGCTAAAAAATTTAAAAATAATCAAATGTTTATAAATAAAGAGCATATATTGCAAAAAAAAAATTATGAGAAATTATTTGCTGATTTTTATAATTTTGATTTACTTTTATTTATTTATAATAAATTTATAATACCTACATATGGTCATAAATATAAAGAATATATAAAATTATTAAGAATAGAAAATATCATAAGTACTGATGTAACTTTAAATCAAAAAAATAAATCTTATAAATTTATTTATAATTATTTTATATTTTTATTAAAAACATATTATTATATTTATTTAGTTTTTATTTATATATATTTTTTTAATACTATTATTTCAAAATTAATTATTTTATATAAATCTTATTATATTTTTTTTACAAATAATTTTATATCAAATTATATATTAAAATTAAATTTAGATGGTTCTTATCAATTTTTAATAAATTGAACATTTTTATATACAATAAATTTATATTATAAATTTTTTCAATATTTAATGAATTATTTTAATATGTTTAATATTTTTAAAAATTATTTAAATTCATATTTTGTATTGGAAAAAAAAAAAGAAATATTAAAAGATTTATATATAAATATAAGTGATGCAGGTTTTTTTTTTTTTTGAAAATATTCAACAATATTTATAGCTTTATTACATCAACGTGATAAAATTATAAATTATCGTTATTTTTTTGTATATAAATTGTATTATGAATTAAAAAATTTTTGAAGAGATTGAAGTTTACATTTTTTATTAGTAAATACTTTAAATTTATTTAGTGTATTTGAATATAAATGAGGTCGTTTTTTTTTCAATTTAAATATTTTTGCGATACTTGATAATAATATTTATAAAATTGATACAAGTTTATTTGATTTTTTAGAATATAAAAAAGATAAATATTTTTTTTTTAATATTTTTTTTAATATAGAATTTGAAAATTTTATTTTAAAACCTTTAAATATTTTAATAAAAAAATTTTTTTTTAATAATATTATTTTTTTAATTATTTTTAATACGTTATTTTTAAAATACTTAAAATTCGAAATTTATTTAAAATTTTTATTTTTTTATTTTTTCAATTGTTATTATTATATATTTCAATTTTTTTTTAATAAAAATATTTTTAAAATTTTAAATTTATTTTTTGTTTATTATTTTATAATATATTTAAATAATTTTAAATATATTTTATTATTAATTTCTGAATTTTTATTAAATAAAATATTTTTATTTTTTTGGTTCCATATAAAAAAAAATAAAAATATTTTATTAATCTTTATTTTTTTAATTTTTTTTTTAAATTTAAATATTTCAAATTTAAGCAATTTATTCAATTCATTTTTTTTTTTTCAAAATTATATTTATATTTATTTTTTTTTTTTTGAATTAATTAATTATTTTTTTGAAAAACTTCTAATTGATAATATGTTAACTTATATTTTTCAAAAAATAAGTTATATATATATTTGAAATGAATTAACAATAAATTTTTTAAATTATAAAATATTTATTTTTTATTGATTAAAAATTTTAAAAGAATATTATTTGAGTTTTGAATATATGTCTACAAGAAAAGCATATAGTATAAATTTTAAATTATTAATGTTTAATGAATATAAAGATTCTTTTTACGCTTGAATCCCGCATAGTTTTATTCATACAATTGTACGTTTTATTTATGTTGTTCTTTATAATAAAGAACCTGAATCTTGAATTTATGGTTTACATTATTTTAGTTTTTTTTATCGTTTAGGTTGAGATTTTTTGGGTCTATATATATCTAAAGGTGATCAATTTAATATAATTGATCATATATTTTTTGGATTTTTTCAGGATAGTATTTATCATAAATATTATTTAGGTTATGATTATAATAATTTATTATTATATTATAATTTTGTAGAATTAAAAAATTTTTTTAGTAATCAAGTCTACTTATTTATTTTTTATATTTATTTATATAGTTATTTTTTTTTTGAATTTTTTTTTATTAAATTATATTATTTAATTGGTTTAAATATTAATTTAATAATTATTTATTTAAATATTTATTTATTACAACCTTTATGTTTAATATTAAATTTTTTATTTTATTATTTAATATTATTATATAATATATTATTATATACATATTATTATTTTTTTTTTTTTTTTTTTTAAAAATTTTTTTTTTTATTTTTTTTTTTTTTTTTTTTTATTTTTTTTTTTTTTTTTTATTTGAAAAAATTTATATTTTATTATATAGTTTTTTTTTTATAAATATTTTTTTAAATTTTTTTTTATTTTTTTATAATATTTTTTTATATTATAATGAAACATTATTTAGCTTTTTAAATATGGATATTGATTTTATAAAACAAAATATTTTTAATTATAAATATAAATTAACAGAAGATATACATCCTTTAGGTACGTGACCTACATATATATATAAATTTGAGCAATATGTTTGAATTGATAATATTTTTAAAGAATATTTTATGCGTAATTTATTTTTTTATGAATGAAATAATTTGTTTTTTTTTAAAACATTTTATACTTTTTATATGAATATAAATAGAATTACTTTTTTTTTTTTAATTTTTTATTTATTTATTTTATATAGAATATTTCAATACTTTTTAATAATATTAAATAAATGATTTTTTTTTACTTTTTTTAATAATGATTGATCAATTTCTAGAAATCCTGAATTATCTTGAGATCATTGAATTTTATTTTCAAAGAAAAAAAGTTATTATTTTAATGAAGGTTTAAATCATATTTTAGGTGGTGATTTAATCTGAAATTATTATTATTATAATAGTAATAAGTTAGATTCGTACATTTGATTACAAAAAAATCAATATCTTTATAATGATAAACAATATGATATAACTGATGAATTAGATAATAAGATTTTATCAAATAATTTTTATGATAATAATTTATTTTTTCAAAATCAGTTATTTATTATAAAAAATTTATGAAATGAAAATTATTTAAAAACAAATTATTGAAATTGATATATTAATACTTTATTATTTTTTAAAAATTATCAATTTTTATGGTATAAAAATTTTGATTATATTATTTTTAAATATAATGATTTATATGGTAATTATAGTAGACCTTGAATAGATAAACATAATAAAGATTTTATAAAATCTTTAGTAATTGATAAATATAATTATATGTTTGTACCAGCCGATGCTCGTATAACATTTACTCATTTATGATCAAAAGATTGATTATTATATACAAATTTAAAAATGAAGGATCGTTATAAAAATTTTATGTATTTTGATAATATTTTTAAAATAAAAAATTTTGTAAAAAATAATAAAATAATATTATATAGCTTAAAATTAATTAATTATGATGATTTATATTTTTGAAGATTACATTATCCTTTATTGATGTTTTGAATTTCAAGTAAAACAATTAATTACGAAAAAAATACAAATTTAAAATATTTGTTTCCTTTTTTAATACAAAAAAAAAAAATTTGAGAATTATATAATGATTTGTTTAGTTTAGAAAAAGAAAGAGTAAAAGATTTATCTACAGTGCCAATGTCTGCGGAATGATTAACTTTTTTTAATAAATCATTATTATTGCCTTATTTATCTATATTTTCTCGATTAAATATAAATTTAACATATTCTAAATTAAATTATAAAGGTATTTGAAGTGATGTAGATGATATTAATCGTGATTTATTTTTAAATTATAAAGGGTGAGATGCTATATTAATAAAATATCCAAATTATAATGATATGCTTTTTTATAGTGAATTTAAATTAGTTGATAAATTCGAGTATAATTATTATAATTGATTATTATTTATAAGTAAACGTTATTTTAATTATTTAATTCCTGTTTTTCATACAAATACCTGATTGCAAATATCTCATATTTATGAACAAAATTTATTTAAAAATTTAAAATATCGTGCATATGAGTTTACTTTTGATTGAAAAGAGATGGATGATTTAGGTACGTTAAGTTATATTGCTGAAGCTCGTAGAGAAGATCCTTTAGAACCTTATACACCGGAAGAATGAGAAGATATTTTTCGTGATTATACACAAAATGCTTTTATTTTAGGTGATGATGGTATTTTATTAATGCATTTATATAGAAATTATGTTGTACATAATGTTGTAAGTAGTGTTAATTTTATCTCAGGCTTTTCTTTTTTTTTTATTCCTTTATATACGTTTATTATAGGTACTGAAATTTATTTTGAATTAAGTTCTGGTTTTATTTTTGAGGGTGGTTTACGTCAACCTATACGTACGGGTATAGTACAAGCTATGGAATATTATTTATCAATGGCCGATTATGATATGCAAGATGGTCGTTATTTTTATATAAATATTATAGAACAAGAAATTGTTGATATGTTAATACGTTTTTATCAAGAAACTTTTTATATTTGTACAAAATATTTTAATAATTTTAATTATTTTAATACTATAAAAAAAAATAATATTTTATTAAATGATGATATGTTATTAGATAAAATATATGATTATCATATTTATCATAATGCAGGTCGTTTATTTAAAAGTTATGTAATAAATGATACAAATGTTGATGCGTATTTAGATGAAGAACCTTCACGTTTTTTAATGCATGAACGTAAAATTTTTTATACTTTCTCTGATTTAAGTTATAATTTACCTTTTTTTTCTAAACAAAATAATAATTTATTTTTATTATTTTATAATTTTAATTTTTTTAAAAAATATATATCTGAATTAAAAATATATAATTTAATTATTTTTGATATGTTTAAATTTTTTGAAAATACATTTATTAATTTAGAAAATATGCCTAGTATTTTAGTTTATAAAAATTTATATAATAATCCAAATAATTTATTAATTTTTATATCAATATATATAAAAAATTTAAATGATAATAATTTATTTTTTTTTAATATTGAAAATTTTTTTAATAAATTTTTTTATTTTTATTTTAATAAAAATAAAGAATATTTATTATGATATGATAAATATTTTGTATGACAAAATCAATATAAAAAAAATTTATATTACTATAAATCTTTTCATCCTACAGAAATATTACCTTTTTATTTGTATAATAGTTTTATTGATGTAACAGGATCAAATATAAAAATATATAAAACAATTTCACAAAATAATCAAGAGGTAATACATCAATTGAATATTTTTAAAAATACTTATAATTTAAATGATTATTCAAATAATTATACAAAAATTAAATTATGAAAACGTGTACGTAAAGCTTGATTTAATCCTTTTATGTATCCTACACGTACTTTTTTATTTAATATAATTGATTTAGATTGATTTATAAAAATTAATTATTTACCTATCACTTCAACTTATTTAAAAAATTTTGATGGTTCATATTTATTTTTAAATAATTATTTTTATAGTAATTATATAAAAACATATGCTTTATTAAATAATGATTCTATTTTGTATGTTGATAAATCAAAATTTTTAAATGAAAATAAAAAAATTTGACAATTTACCGTATTATTAAATGATTATAATAATTTAATTTTTTTTTTTTTTTTCGAATTTTTTTTTTTTTTATTAGGTATTTATATATGTTTGATTTTATTATATTTAATTATGTATAATAAAAAAAGTACATATAAACTTTATAAATTTGAAATAAAAAATTCATATTATGATAAATTAAATGATAGATGAGTTTATTTTGATAAAAATAAAAAATAAATGGCTTGTTTAATTAGTAGACGTGGTAAATATTATAGAAAAATTAGATTAGATTTATGAGGTTATTATTCAATGTATTATAATGCACAAATAAGTGATGAAAAAAGGTTAGACCGCACAATTTTAGATTGGGCGCGTGTTAGAGGTTTAAAATGAAAATATAAAAAATATATGAGAGGTAAATATGTATTTCGTTTATGAAATAGACCTCGTTTTGTAAAAACAAAAAGATTAAAACCAAATTATATAAGACCACGTTATTTACGTAGTTTTTATATGATTTTAAAAAAAAAAACATTTGTAAAATACATTAAAATCGCGATGAAAGGTAAATTGGTACGTGGTTTTGTGTCAACGTATTTAGGTTACTTGGAAGCTAGATTATTTGTTATTATATATAGATTAAATATTGTTAACAATATTTTTATGATAAAATCATTAATAAATCTAGGTGTTTTTTATTTAAATTTAAAAAAAAAAATACATATAAATACTAGATTACAATTAGGTGATTTATTAACAGTACAAAAATCTTGACGTAAAACTTTAAAAAAAGATATGAAATTAAGATTAAATAAAGGTATTATATCTAGAAATATAAAAAATTTTTATGTTAATTTTATTCAATTATATTTTATTTTTTTTAAAGTATATAATGTTAAAGAAATAAATTATCCAATAAGAATTGATTTATATCGTGCAATTGATTTTATTGGACCTTTACGTTAATTAAAAAAGAATGGCATATGTAATGAATCCTTATAGTTATAAGTTAGGTTATAGTTTATCATGATCTGATGATTGATTTTCAAATAAAAAATTATATCCTGTTATGTTACAAATTATGTTAACTATACGTTATTTTTTAATATTTTTTTGAACAAGTAGAAATATTGAAAAATTAGATACGTATTTAAGTCATTTAAATTTAACTTTAAATTCAGGTAAATTATTGATAACTTTATTTTTTTATGAAGCAAAAATGAATCAACCTGAAAAATATAAATATAAAGTATTAAGACATATTATACATAGTATACCAAATAGTGAGCGTAATGCTGAATTTAAAGTAAATTGAAAAGTAAAAAATTCAAGTGTAAATGTTAGAGCGATACGTACAACATCTGCTGTAAAATCATATTTTTTTTATGAAAATACATTATTAGAAACTTTTGAAAGTCAACGTTTTTTTTTATTTTTTTATTTTTTAGGTTTAGATCCTGCTAGTTTTTTATTAGAATTTTATTCACGTTACGGTGATAGAGAATATGGTGAAGGTAGTAATAAAAAACCTTTAAAAAATGTTATTGTTTATAAACGTTTTAAAAGTTTAGGTAAAAAATATTCACCAAAAATGTTTATATATCAATTAGAATTTATTTTTTTAAATCGTATTTATAAATTTTTAAATGAAAAAGTTTTTTTTTTTTGATTATATGATAAAGAAAAAAATTTAAATATGGTTCGTTTTTTAAGAACTTTATTTTTTTATGGGGGTATGGCTTATTTTGGTAAATATTATGCGCCATTAATGGAAGAACCCGGTGTTTTTTTTTCTAGATTTCCTGAAATAAATAACATAAAAAAAAGTAAAAAAGTGACAAATTATTTGAATGTTGTAAAAAAAAAAAAAAAAAATTATAATTATTTTTTAAAAAAATTAAAAAATATTTTTTATATTTTTATATTAAATTTAATTATTAAAAAAATATTAAAAAATTTTAAAAAAAATTATAAAAAACATTATTTATATAATTTTTTAAAATTTACTTTATTAAATGTAAAATTAAAGGATTCAAAAAAAAAAAATTTTTTTATTGATTTAAAAAGACGTCCATCAAATAAAGTTTTTTATAAATTTTGATGGAAATTATCAAAAAAACGTGCTATAAAAATTAAACAAGTTTTTGCTTTTAGAAAAGCAAAAATAAAATTAATTGAAAAATATTATTCATTATATGCTTCTCATAGTTATTTATATGCACAGCATGGGAGTACAAAATTTGATTCATGAGGTGATTTTTTTTTAGAAAATAAATTAAGATCTTATGAATTTTTAATTGATTTTTATGGATTTTCTACTGATTTTAAAGGTAATAAATTAAAAATAAATACATTAACAAGATTTTATTATTATCGTATTTTTTATAATATATATGGTAATTTTTTTTGATTTTTTACAGGTAAAGAATTAACTTTTTATATAAATTTTTCAAAAAATATATCTAGATATGTTTTTTTAAATAAATTTTATAAAGAATTATATAAAAAATTTATTACAAATAATTTAAAAACATTTAAAAATTATAATAAATTAAATAAACATTTAAATGCAATTTATTTAAATTATAATAAGATAGATGAATATCAAACCTTAAAAAAATTATATAAAAAAGTAATGCATGATTTATTATATTTAAAAAGAACAGTTTTTTGAAAATTTTTTGAAAATTTTTGAGATTTTAGAAAATTATATCCTAAAATTGTAGATAAAATTTCAAAATTAATAGTACATCATTCATCTTATACCGAGTCAGAAAAAAAAAAATTAATGTTATTAGAAAATTTTTTATATTGAGAACCAACATCATGGAAAATATTTGATTTTTATCGTGCAATTTATTGTAATTTTATAAAAGTACGTTATTTATTAGGTAAATATGAATTAGTTTTAAATAAATATTTAAAATATAAAAAATTTTTTTTTAATTATAAACGTGGTTTTTTAAAAAAATTTGATTTATATAATACTAAAAATAAAAAAAATATTTTATTATGAAAAACTAAATATTGATATAAATTTAAAACGTATAAAGATAGTAATCAATTTAAAGGTGAATATATAATTTTTAATCGTTATTATAATTATTATATAAAAAAAAAAAGTAGAACATTTTTATTTTTATATAATGAAGGTATTTTTAATTTATTAGAACAAAATAGTGTATATATTAAAGATTGATTTAATACTAAATTAATAAATAATGATAAATTATATATACAAAAAAATAATTCTATTGAAGTTCGTAATAATTTTTTTTATATAAAAAAACATAATTTATCTGATATAAAAAAAAATTATTGTTTTGTTAACAAAGTAAATAAAGATTTACAAAGTACTGTAAAATTTATAAACTTTTTAGAAGAAAAAAAATTTTATAAACATAATAAAAAAAATTTAAATTTATTTTTTAAAAACAATAAATTTAAAAATACAGAATTTTTAAAAAAAAATTATAGTTATTTATTAGAATATAATATTTTAAAAAAAAAAAATTTTTTTAAATTTAAAAAAAAATTATTAGCGTTAAATAATAATATAAAATATTTACAAAAATTAAATCAAAAAAAAAGAACAATAATATTATTAAAATTCTTTAAAAATTGATTACGTTTAGTAACTGCACCAAAAAATGATTCTATGTTAGATGATTATCGTTGATATTATTTTGTTTTTAAAGCTCGTCCAAAAGATTTTAAGTGAAAATGATTTAAACCTTTTTTACGTAAAAAAGAAAAAGTAAATTGAAAAAAATTATATATATTTTTTAAATATCGTGTAATGAATTCTAGTTTTGATTATAAAAGTTTAAGAAAAAAAATTAGAAACCAAGAATATTCAAAAAAAAAGACAGAAATGATAATTAGAAAATTTTCTGAATTACATCCATATCGTAAAAAAATGTTAGAAAAACAAAAAAAATATCCACGTTATGGTTTAAAATTATATAAATATTTTAGTAATTATAAGAGATTAGCTCCATTATTTAAACAAAAAATTTTAAATAGATTTTCACAACAAAATATAAATTTACGTTTTGTTCGTTTTTCATATGCACGTTTATTTTTTATTTTTTGGTTTATTAGTTTACGTTCACATCGTGATGTTCAACCTAAAGAAATGTTTTTAAATAAGTATTATAATCGTACAAATTTATATGATTTTGGTTCATTATTATTTTTATATTTATTAAAAAAACCTTTTTATGATTTTTTTAGTTATTATATACGTTCTATTTTAAAATTTTGATTAAATATTTCTGTAGATTTTAATTATATAATAATAACAAATGATGAATTATCTGCACAATTTATTGCAAATCATATAGCTAGAGCTTTACATTTTGGTTATAAATGACGTGAAGTTGTAAAACCTATTCGTAAAGATTTAAAAAATTTATTAACAAGATTACGTGTTTTAGAAAAAAGACCACGTAATAATTATTTTACTAAATATGAGAATTATGAAAATTATGAAAATACAATGTATGAGTATTCTTTTATTTATATTAAATTACATATAAAAAATTATTTGTTAAGTTTTAATTATTTTTTTAAATTTAAAAAAATAAATAATTTTATAAAAAATTTTTATCATACATTTAAATTTGTTTGTTATTTTAAATTTATAGAAGTACCTGAAGTAATTGATCCATTTGAAGAAGCGGTGCAAAAATCTAATACAATTAATAATTTAAAATTAAATAATAAGAATAATTTAAAATATAATAATAAAAATAAAAATTTTTTAAATAATAATAATTTTGAAAATTTGTCACTTATAAAAGAAATACATGTTTTTAAACAAATTATAGAATCAAACAAAAATTTATTAAATAAGAATACTGATTTTATGAAAAATGATTCTATGAAAAATGATTCTATGAAAAATGATTCTATGAAAAATGATTCTATGGCACGTGTAGATTGTATATGATCTTATACAATTTTTTTAAATTTTTTTTTTAAATTAAAATATTTTTATTTTTTTTTTTTTTTTAAATTAAAAAAAAATTTTATTTATATTAAACTAAATTTTATAAGATGATTTCAAAGTTGAAAAAAAACTTTTTTAAATTATTATACACAAGTATCTAATTTTTTATTTTTAAATTTTTATAAAAAAATAATTAATATATTTTCTATAAATTTTAATACACAATCTATTATTTATAAAAAAAAATTTATTTTTTTATTTTTTTTTAATTTTATAAAAAAAAAATTATATTATAAAAAATTATTTTTTTTTAATAAAGATATAGATGATATTTATAAATATTTTTATTTTAATAATAATAGTAAAAATTTAAAAGATGAAAGTAATTTTATTAATATATTTGCCTTTAATCAAAAAATAAATATGTTATATGAATTAATACGTTTTTTAATAAATTTACAAGTTAAATTAACTTTAAACATAAAAAATTATATTATATTATTATTAAATATGTTAAATAAATATAGTTTTGATTTTAGTAGTTATTTAAAAATTAATTTTTTAACTTCTTTAGTAAATTTATTAATAATTAATAAAAATGATTTTCGTATAAATAATCAAATAATTAATAATTTAACTAATTATATAAAATTTTTTAATATTTCTTTTATTAAAATAAAATTATTTTATAAAAAAATTATATTATTAACATATAATGAATTTTTAAATAAAAAATTTAATATGTTAAAAATTTCTAATTTTAATTTAGGTTATAATTCAATATTAAATAAAAAACCACAAGGTTGAATTTATTCTATTTATGCTACTATTACACTATATATTAAAAATTATTTCAAAAACATAAAAAAAAATACTTATAATATATTAATTTATAATATTGTAAATTTAGTAATTTGTATTATAAAATTAGTAAAAATGTTTAGTAATTTGAATAATTATTTTATTCAAATTACATTAATAAAAAAAATATTAATATATTTAAATAAAAAAAAAGTATTATTTTTTAAAATTAATAATATAATTACAAGTTCAACAAAAAAATTTAATTATTATCGTTTTTTTTCAAAATATAATTTTTCAAATAATTTTATTTATGTACAGTTAAAATTATTATTGAATGATTTATTTAATAAAAAAGTTTTATTTTTTTCACAATTTAAATTTATTTATGAAAGATTTTTTATTTTAAATAGTATAAATCATTGAGTAAATTTACCTAATTTAAAAATTTCCGTGTTATTAAATTTAAAAAAATTTGATTGAAATTTATTAAAAATTGTAGAGCGTAGTACTGTTTTTAATAAAAATTTTTTATCAAAATACAGTGCATTTGTAAAAAAAAAAACATTTGTTGATTACTTTTATCAAAATCGCTTTTTAATAGGCTACAAATTAAGATTTGCCGGTCGTTTTAAAAGAAGAAGAAAACGTACAATTATGTGATTAAAAAAAGGGTTAACACCTATTACAGCACATGATAAATGAATAGATTATGGTTCACATGAAATTGCAAATGAGCATAGTCAATATTCTGTTCGTATATGATTAAATAAAAATAAAAATGTTAAATATAAACATTATTTAAAATTTTAGTAAATGAAAAGAGATCCAAAAAATTGAAAATATAAGAGATGTTTTAAATTAACAAATAAAATAGAAAATTTTGAACCTTGTATGAGTCTTTTAGGTTTTTCAACTTATGGTATTGTTGTTGAAAAAGATATTTTTTTAGATTATACGCATTTATTCACTTTATATCGCTTATTAAAAAAAAAATTAAAAAAAAAAAAATCATTTAAAATAAATTTTAGTTGTATTTTACCTTATACAAAAAAACCAGTATCGGCTCGTATGGGTAAAGGTAAAGGTGCTTGACGTGGTTTTAATGTTTTTTTAAGAAAAGGTTCTATTTTATTAGAAATTAGTGATATAAATTTTTATAAATTACGTATACTTTTAAAAGAATGTATGCAAAAATTACCAGTAAAAACAAAAATAATAAAATTAAAAATTTAATAAAATGATAATTTTAGGTACAGTTTTAAATGTTGTTGATAATACTGGTATTTTAAAAGCTCGTTGTATAAAAGTTTATGGTAATAAAAAAACAAATTATGCGAAAATAGGAGATATTATATTAGTTGTAGTAGAAGCTTATACATTAAAACGTGGTTTTTTGTTAGATAAAAAAAAAAAAGATCGTTTTTTAAAAGGTAAAAAAAATAGAGCGTTAGTTATAAGAGTTAAACAAAATTATAAGAGAAATTATGGTGTATTTATTCGTTTTTCTGATAATGCAATAATTATTATAAATAAGCGTAAAGTACCTTTAAGTAAAAAAATAAATGGCCCAGTTTTATATGAGTTATTAGAAAAATACCCGTCTATTGGTATTTTAGCACGTTGATTAATATAATAAATGTTACAAAAATATATTGAAAGTGATTTTGAATTGAGTAATTTAGATAATAGTCGTTTAGGTTTTGTAAGAAAAAATATTAAAAAAAATTCTCCATTTTTATTTAATTTTAATGTAGTATTTTATTTTTTTTTTTTATTTTGTAATATTATAAATATTGATATTTTTTTAGTACATCGTTTTTTATTAGTGTTTTGATTATTTACTGGATGTTTTGGTTCTTTAATTAATTTAAAAATTAATTTACGTTTAGGTGTACATTATCATCATTTTATGATAAATTATAAAATGAAAAAGCGTAAATTTTTTTATATATTATCTTTTTTATTAGATGAGTTTTTAAGTCATCAATTTTGAGATGGTTACAAATTTATCGAAAATAGTTATATATTATATTTAAAAAATTTAGAAGTTTTAACAAATTATAAATTAGCACGTGGTGTTTATTTCCATAGAATACAACAAAAATTTTTTTTAAAATTGTCATTTGAAAATATATTATCATATTTTTTTAAAGTATATTTAACAAGTATTAAATTATATGTGATTTAATTTACAAGTTATAAAAGACGTGATTCAGTTTTATAGAAAAGTTGTATATTGACGTTCGTTTTTATTAGTATTAAAAATTGCACAATATTGAAAATTAAATTCTTTATTTTTTAATAAGCAATTTAAATATAAATTTACATTTTCACGTAAATTAAAAAAATTATTAATTGATTATGATAATTATTTTTTGATAAAAAAAAAAAAAGCGCAATATTTAAAATTTTTTTTTTCTATGTATAATTTATCTTCTATTTTTTTTTTTTT
>Ga0100388_10002680_pt1 | contig 15323 bp, 16 predicted proteins | sample CryGeymeta201512_FD_81536 | JGI IMG/M metagenome (GOLD analysis project Ga0100388, IMG submission 81536) | Groundwater microbial communities from Crystal Geyser aquifers in Utah, USA - Crystal Geyser metaG 2015-12 | ecosystem: Environmental > Aquatic > Deep subsurface > Groundwater | place... | reverse complement strand
TTTGGCATGAGATATAATATTAATATTAATTAAAAAATAATTATGTTTGAAGATCAAAATATTCAAAAGCAAGGAGAACCACAACCTATACCACTATCTAATCCCGAACCTACAGTTATGCCTCAAGTAAATGATATACCGGTACCTAATGAGCCTGAGGACATTTTTAATGATTCTAAAATTTCATCAGTTCCTAGTACTCCGCCTCAACCTCAAGCAGCGCCTCAAACTTCAGGACCCTTAGAACCACTTAGAGAATTACCTGATGATATTGATATTGAGGAGAAGGATAAAAAGTTTTTTATTTTAGGTATTATTGTTGTCCTCATTATTTTTGGGTTTATAGGGTACTATGTATATAATAAATTTTTTAAGGATTCTTTAGATGATTTACCAAGCTTTAATTTTGATACTACTGGAGATGTTATTGATAATATTAATGATAATACTTCAGATACTACTGTTCCAACTAAAGAAGATATTTCAGACAAAGTAGATGAGATAATCGAAAAGGTAGCTCCTGAGAGTACTAAAGATTCAGATCAAGATGGTTTAACTGATGAGAGAGAATCATCTCTTGGCACCGATCCTTTTGAAGTGGATAGTGATGGTGATGGTTTATTTGATCGTGAAGAAGTAGAAGTCTATCATACTAATCCTTTAAATCCAGATACTGATGGTGATGGTTATGTTGATGGTTTTCAAGAAGTTGATAAAGGCTATAATCCACTTGGTCCTGGTAGATTATTAGATTTAAATAATATTCAAGAGTAATTATGTTTACGCCCCCAGATAGTGAATCGGACATTAGGTTAGAAGAAAGAGAAAATCAAGTTTCAGAAAACGAAAAAAATGTTTCTGAAATTAGTAGTGATGATATTCATACTATGCCTGATAAATTTTTTCGAACCAATGAAGCGCCTCAAACCAAAGGTAGAGTAAGTTGGTTGGTTTTAGGTACTCTTTTTTTTGTTGTAGTCGGGAGTGTTATTGTTGCCCTATTCCTTTATTTTACACGTCAAGATGACGTTGTCATTAATTCTAATGATTTTACGGCTTTAGGTACTAATTTTAATCTTTCAACTACTACGCCTAGTGATATTAATGATGATGTAACTGAAGATATTGATTTAACTGATCCTAAGTCGCGTGATGAGAAGAGATTAAGTGATATTTATGATTTAAAATCAGCTTTAGCTCTTTATTTCGCTAAATATGAGGAATATCCGGTTAGTTTAAATACCTTACTTAGAGATTTCTTAACGATTATTCCTGAAAATCCAACTCCTGGTGGTATGGATTATGATTACAAGGTAACAAGTGATCAATTTAATTTTGAATTAACTTTTTCTTTAGAAACTGGTGGTTTATTAGGTAATTTAAATCTTGATGCTGAAATCTATGTTTTAACACCTGAAGGTATAAATATATATATTGATCCTGATTCATTATTACCTGATGATGTTGAATTAGATTATAATTTATCTGTAATTCAAATGGGTTTAGACAGTGATCAGGATGGTTTAACAGATATTGAAGAAAATATTTACAAAACAAATTCTACCTTACTAGATAGTGATTCAGATAGTTACGATGATGCTATTGAGATATTGGCTTTGTATGATCCTGCTAAAGCAGATGGTCGACTCTTAGATTCTGAAGTTGTTACTACTTATCAAAATACTAATTATTATTATTCAGTTATTTATCCTACTTCTTGGACGGCTAGGTCTTTAACGCCTGATAAGAAAGAAGTTATCTTTACTTCAGCAATGGGTGAATTCTTTGAAGTTATCATTTTAAATAATCCTTTAGGCCTTAGTGCTTATAACTGGTACTTAACTCAGAATCCAGGGGTTGATCCTAAAACTTTGTCAACTCTTTTAATTGATGGTTTACCAGCGGTTAAGAGTCCTGATGGTTTAACTACTTATTTAGGAGTTGGTTCTAATATATTTATCTTAACTTATAACATAGGGACAAATAGGCAAACTAATTTCTATACTACCTATAGATTATTCAGTGAAAAATTAATATTTATTGATCCAAGTAGTATTGAGACTGGTGAAACTAGTACTACTACTAATCAATAATATAATGATTAGCTTAGAAATAAATTATTTGGTTAAAATGCCTCTAAATCTGAGAGGCGTTTTAAAAAAGATTGCCTTAAATACTGAACGTCAATTAAAAGTTAAGAAGAATTTAGAAGTTTCATTAGCTTTTATTAGTGAGCAAAGAATAAGTAAATTGAATTTGATCTATCGAGGTCAAGAAGTAGTTACTGACGTGCTTTCCTTTAACGAAGTTAATGAAATTGTAATTTGTTTTAAACAAGCCGTTAGACAAGCTAAAGAGAATAAACTTATTTTAAAGCAAGAAATAGGTTTTTTATTCTCTCATGGATTATTACATCTTCTAGGCTATACGCATGAGAATCCAAAGAAGTTTAAGCAGATGGTTACTTTACAAGAGAAGATCTTAAAAAAGAGTTTAGAGTAAAATAATTAGAACAATAAATTTGTTCAGTAAAATTGAAATTTGTGGAAAAGTTTAAAGGTTGATAATATTACCTTTTTTTAGTATAATTAATACAACACGAGCTAATTACTTAGTTTAAATTTTTCTTGTCATTTATATAGTTATTTAATCCTATGGCACATCATGAAAATATAATAACAGGTTTAGATATTGGTTCTAGCTATATTAGAGCTGTAGTTTTGAAATCTAGCGGGCAAGAAGGAAGTCTAGAAATAATCGGCGCTGCTGAAAAACAAAGTCAGGGCATTGCTAAAGGTATGATTACCGATATTGAAGATGCTGTTTCTAGTATTTCCGAAGTTTTAGAGCAATTAGAGAGAATGACCGGTTATCCTGTTGAATCTGCTGTAGTTGGTATTTCTGGAACTCATATTAAGACCTTAGAAAGTACTGGTGTCGTAGCTGTAGCAAAAGCTGATAAAGAAATTACCGAAGAAGATGTAGAGAGAGCTATTGAAGCTGCTCAAGCTGTGGCAACACCACCTAATCACGAGATCTTACATGTTATACCTCGTGATTTCACGGTTGATAATCAAACTGGAATTAAAGATCCAGTAGGAATGAATGGTGTACGCTTAGAAGTTTCCACACAGATTATTATTGGCTTATCATCTCAAATAAAGAATTTAACTAAATCAATCTATCGAACTGGCGTCGATATTAATGATTTAGTTTTTGGGGTTTTAGCCAGCAGTGAAAGTGTCTTGGATAAAAAGCAAAAAGAGCTAGGTGTAGCTTTAGTAAATATTGGGAGTCAGATAACTACGCTCATTGTTTATGAAGAAGGGGATATATTACATACAGCTGTCTTACCTCTTGGTTCTAGTCATATTACTTCAGACATTGCTATTGGTCTTAGAACTTCTGTGGAAGCAGCTGAAATTATCAAATTAGAAATAGCTGAAGCTAATAGTAAAAAAATAGGGAAACGAGATGAAATAGATTTAGCAAAGTTTTCTGATCGTGAGAATGAAAGAACTATGGTTAGTGTTAAACAAATTTGTGATATTGTTCAACCTAGAGCTGAAGAAATATTTACTTTAGTTGATCAAGAGTTAAAAGAAATAAATCGTTCTGGATTATTACCAGCGGGGATTGTTTTAACTGGTGGTGGTTCTAAATTAAATGGTTTTGTTGAATTAGCTAAAGATAAGTTTAAATTACCTGTGGTTATTGGTGTGCCACATGGTTTTGCTGAGATTGCTATTGATAAAGTAAATGATCCAAGCTTTACTACTGCTTTAGGTTTAGCTTTATGGGGTTCACAAGGTACATACAAGAGCTCTAAATTTAATTTACCTAATTTTTCTTCAGTTGATGATGCCGTTGATAAGATGAAAAATTGGTTTAAATCATTATTACCCTAATTAATTTTTTTTAAAACATATATATGGTAAAATCTAAATCAATAGAAATAAAACCAGATATAGAAACTTTTGCAAAAATAAAAGTGGTTGGTCTTGGAGGTTCGGGGGGATCAGCTATTAATCGCATGATTAAATCTAAGCTTCGAGGTATTGAGTTTATTGCTATTAACACTGATGCTCAAGCTTTAAATAATAATCAAGCTACTAAAAAAGTTCATATTGGCAAAGAGGCTACTCGTGGCTTAGGCGCAGGTATGGATCCCGAACTAGGAGCTCAAGCCGCTGAAGAAAATGAAGAAGATGTTAGAAAGATTTTAACCAGTGCTGATATGGTTTTTATTACTTGTGGTTTAGGTGGTGGTACAGGTACGGGTTCTGCTCCTATTGTCGCTGATATTGCCCGTGAATTGGGTGCTTTAACTGTAGCTGTTGTGACTAAACCTTTTTCTTTTGAAGGTGCTCAAAGAAAAAGTATTGCTGATCGGGGTTTAGATAGTTTAACTGATAAAGTAGATACTATCATTACCATACCTAATGATAGATTACTACAGGTTATTGATAAAAAAACATCTTTACTTGATGCTTTTGCCATAGTTGATGAAGTTTTAAAACAAGGTGTTCAAGGTATTTCTGAAATAATTACTATACCAGGACTTGTTAACGTTGATTTTGCTGATGTTAAGGCCATTATGAAGGATGCAGGCTCTGCTCTCATGGGTATTGGTAGGGCTAGTGGTGAATCTAGAGCTGTTGATGCTGCTCGAGCCGCTATTGATAGTCCGTTGTTAGAACTTTCCATTAAAGGTGCTAAAGGCGTTCTTTTTACTATTGCTGGTAGCAAAGATTTAAGTATGCATGAAGTTAATGAAGCAGCGGAAGTGATTACTTCATCAGTTGATCAAAACGCTAAAGTTATCTTTGGTGCCATTATTGATGAAGCATTAAATGATGAGGTTAAGATTACGGTCATTGCTACTGGCTTCAATAGTGCTAAATCACAAATTAATGATTCTGAATCTTCTAAAAAAGAAGAAATATTTCAAATTAAACAGAATTATGAACTAGTTGGAGAAAAACCTCAAATAGCTAGCCGTAATCTTTTCTCAAAGAGAATAAGTCATAAGCAGTCAGAGGAAAAAGTAAGTATTCCACCTAAAACTAAAGAAGAAGAAGAATTAGAAATACCAGCCTTCATTAGAAAAAAGATGGGGGGTAAATAATTGATATGAAATGCCCTATTTGTTTAATGCAAGAAACTAAGGTAAATGATTCTCGTTTAATTGATGATGGTTTCTCAATAAGAAGAAGAAGAGAATGCCAAAAATGTGGTTTTAGGTTTTCTACGCAAGAACAGATGGAAATACTTAATTTGATGGTCATTAAAAGAGATGGTAGTAAAGAAGCCTATCAACAAGATAAAATAAAGAGAGGCCTAGAAAGAGCTTTAGAGAAAAGACCATATTCGCAAGATCAATTTAAAAGGTTAGTTAACACCATAAAAAGAGATATCCAGAAAAAGAAGAAAGAAGAAATTACTTCAGAAGAAATTGGTGAGATATTAATGAAGCGATTAAAGAATTTTGATAAAGTAGCCTACATTCGTTTTGCTTCAGTCTATCGGTCATTTGAAGATGTTAAAACATTTCAAAAAGAGTTAAAGAATTTAATAAATAAAAAAGTACAAAAAGTTAAGAAAAAATAATGGATGGACACTTAAACAAAATAACGAAGATAATAATTAGTGGAGCGCTAGCTGTAATTATTTGGATTGTTGGTATTATTATTGGTCAAGAACAAACCGTAACTATTTTAAGTCCAGAGGGTGGCTTAGGAGGCATAATATCTAGGACTAGAAGTGCTCAGGTAAGTTTAATGTTAGATTATGGTACGGGTCGGATAAAAGTCTATCCTGAAATAAAAGTAGAGTATGGTTCTTCGGCTCTAAATCTTTTAGAACGTATTGAAAATATTGATAATGATTTTAATTTAGAATATACCTTAGAAAAAGATCAAATATTAAGTTATTTATCTTTAAATGGTTATCCTAATTTTGAGGTAGGTAAGAAGTGGTTAATTTGGATAGATAATGTTTTACAAACTGATGATTTAAATAATGTGAGATTAAAATCAGGTGATGTTATTGAAATAAAATATATTAAACTTTTAGAATAAATATATGCCAAATTATCAGGGAGCTTCCTTAGAAGAACAAGTAAAAATATTACTGGAACAAAATTTAGCCTATTCAAAAGAAATATATCACATGTCTAAAAAGATTAAGGGCTATATCCTCTGGGGGAGAATAATGACGACGGTTAGTTTAGTAGTATTTGTTATCTTACCAATTATTGTTGGCGTCATAATTATTCCACCACTAATTAAAGATGTGATGGGTTCAATAGTACCCGGTGGAGCAAGTCAAACGGATGGCGCAACTACTTCAACTCTAATTAATCAAATAAAAGAGGGTGGTGGCGCTTTAAACTATTATCAACAGATATTAGATCAATACAATCAATGACAAAAGTATTTTAATAATAATTACCTCTTAACTTAAGAGGTTTTTATAACTCTCATAGGTATGAATTTGTATCATAATATTAGATTAATTGATGATTTGAATATTCCACATCCTAAGTGGGAATTTGTTAAAAGTAGTAAAGAACTCAAGAAGTTTAATAAGATTAAAGATTATTGTGGTTGGACAATTCGTGTTGCTTTCTTTAAAAATGATGATTTTCGAGAACCTATTTATGTTAATTGGTTACCTAAAAAGCAAGTACCTAAAAAGGTAGACGAATTTGCTAAGGTCGCTCAAGCTAATTATATTATAGTAGTCTATCCATCATGGAAATTTAATAAATCAGGTACTTTACTAATTGATAAAGATCGTTATGTTATTGAAGCTACGGATGGTAGTATTCAAGATTTAATGAGGCAGGGTAAGTTAAAAACTAGTTTAGTGTTTAATAAAGAGAAGAGATTAATTAATACTACATTAGGTAATTCAGAATTTTTAACTAAGAGTGAGATAAATAAAATATTAAGTGCTGTGGAGAAAATTAATAAATCCATGATCTTAGAATGGGCGATTGGAGCGCGAAATGAATTCTTATTCTATAAATTAGAAGATTTAAAAATAGCTGGTCAGATGTTAATAAAAAAATATGAAGGAACAATTAGATAAAGTAAAAGAATTAAAAAAAAAATTTAAAGAATTAAAATCTGAGATTGATTTTAATTCTAAAAAAGAAGAAATAGCTAGGTTAGAGGAAAGAATGAATACTCCAAATTTTTGGGGTAATCAAGATGAAGCAACGACTATTTCACAGAAAGTCTCAATTTTAAAAGAAGAGCTAGATAATTGGTCTAATCTTGAAGAAGAAATTAAAGCTATGTATAACATGCTTAAAGAAGATGAAGGAATAGATTTAAGTGATGAATATTATTTGTTAAAAAGTAAATTTGATAAGTTAGAAATATTAACAGTTTTAAATGAAAAATATGATAATTCTAATGCTATACTTTCTATCTACGCTGGAGCGGGTGGAGTAGATGCTCAAGACTGGACAGAGATGTTACTTAGAATGTATCTTAGGTATTTTGAAAAAAAAGGTTTTAAAGTAAAGACTTTAGATCAATCTAAAGGCACTGAAGCAGGTATTAAATCAGTTACTTTGGAAGTAAAAGGTAACTTCAGCTATGGCTTTTTAAGGTCAGAAAGTGGCGTTCATAGGTTAGTAAGACTTTCCCCATATGATGCTGATAAAGCACGTCATACATCTTTTGCTATGGTCGAAGTTATACCAGAGATAGAAGCAGAAACTGATTTTATCATAAAAGATGAAGATTTAAGAGTAGATACTTTTAAAGCTTCAGGTCATGGTGGTCAAAGTGTTAATACTACTGATTCAGCCGTGAGAATAACTCATCTCCCAACTAAGATAACAGTCTCTTGTCAAAATGAAAGATCTCAGCATCAAAATAAAGAAACAGCTTTAAAATATTTAAAAGGTAAGTTAATTAAATATAATGAGACTCAAGTTGAAGCTGAAAGACAAAGATTAAGAGGTGAATTTACTGAAGCAGCTTGGGGTAATCAAATACGTTCCTATGTATTACATCCATATAAAATGGTTAAGGACCATAGAACAGAGTACGAAGAAAAAGATCCAGAGAGAGTATTGGCTGGTGAGATAGATAAATTTATTGAAGAATATTTAAGAAGTCAGATTAAATAATTTAGCATATATTGCTAAGATATAGTAAAATATGTATATGAATAAAATATACTTATCTAACACCCTAACGCGTAAGAAAGAGGAGTTTAAGCCCCTACGAGGTAATATGGTAGGTATGTATACTTGTGGACCTACGGTCTATAACTACGTCCATATTGGGAATCTTAGAACTTATGTCTTTGAAGATATATTAAGACGTGTTTTAGAATTTAATGGATATAAGGTAAAGCAGATAATGAATATTACTGATGTAGGGCATTTAACCTCAGATTCTGATACTGGTGAAGACAAACTAGAAAAAGGAGCTCAGAGGGAAGGTAAAACTGTTTGGCAGATAGCTGAGTTTTATACCCCTGCTTTTAAAGAGCATTTAAATGCTTTAAATATTCTAATGCCAAATAAATGGGTTAGGGCTACTGATTATATTAAGTTACAAATTAAACTAGTTAAGAAACTAGAAAAAAAAGGTTTAACCTATAAAACAACAGATGGTATTTACTTTGATAGCTCTAAGTATAAAGATTATGCAAAATTAGCTAAATTAAATATTGAAGGTCAAAAAGAAGGAGCAAGGGTAGAAGTAAATAAAGAAAAAAAGAATTTAACGGATTTTGCTTTATGGAAATTTAGCCCAGAAAATAGTAAGAGGCAAATGGAATGGGATAGTCCTTGGGGTAAAGGTTTTCCAGGTTGGCATTTAGAATGTAGTGCTCTTTCTATGAAATTTTTAGGTAAAGAGTTTGATATTCATTGCGGTGGCATTGATCATATACCTGTACATCATACTAATGAAAGAGCTCAGAATTGGGGAATAACAGGCAAAGAAGTAGTTAAATACTGGGTACATGGGGAATTCTTATTAATGGATAAGAATAAAATGGCTAAGAGTGGAGATAACTTTGTAATCTTACAAACATTAATTGATAAAGGCTATAACCCTCTTTCTTATAGATATTTTGTATTACAAGCACATTATAGGTCTAAGCTTAATTTTTCCTATGAAGCTTTGATGGCTGCTCAAACTGGTTATGATAATTTAATAAGAGATATACAAAGTTTAGATAAAGCAACTACAGCTGATAAAAAATATTTAGAAGAATTTACTAAAATAGTTAATGATGATTTAGATATACCCCGTGCTTTAGCAATAACTCAAGAAGTAATTAAATCTAAATTAGATTCAGGTATTAAGCGTGCTACTCTAATTAAATTTGATGAAGTCTTAGGTTTGGATTTAAATCAATTTAAGGAAGAGAAAGAATTAAGTGATGATGTCAAAAAGTTAATTAATCAAAGGCAAATAGCTAGAGCTAATAAGGATTACAAGAAAGCAGATGAATTAAGAAAGAAATTAGAAGAAAGAGGTATTAAAATTAATGATTTAGAGAATAATAAATACGAGCTTGACTAATATATTTAAATAGTATAATTTATATTAAAACAGGGTCATAGTTTTGACCTTGTTTTATGTTATTTAGAAAATCACAATTTGTTTTTTATGCTTCTTTAAGCTTTATTTTAGGCATAGGTATTGCTTCTTTTATATTACTTAATAATTACTATTTATATGTTTTTTCTTTAATTTCTTTAGTCCTATTAATTATTTTTCCTAAGCGATCATTATTTAAATTAATAGGTTTATGTTTATTACTCTTAATCTTGGGTATTTTAAGATATAACCTATCTATTCCTAAGGTAACTGAAGGTTACTTAGCTTATTACAATAATTCATTTGAAATTAAATACTCTGAGAGAACTGAAATAACATTTCAGGGGATAATAATTGATGAGCCTGATACGAGGAGTGATCATATTAAATATAAAGTAGAGGGAATAGATAAAAAGGGCAGAGTCTTAGTAAAGAGTGAATTATTTCCTAAGTATAATTATGGTGATGTTTTAGAAATCAAATGTGCTTTGCAAGTAGTCGAACCGATTGAAGATTTTAGATATGATAAATATTTAGCTCTGTCAGGTGTATATTCTCTGTGTTATCAAGGAAGGATTAAATTAATTGATTCTGCTCAAGGTAATTTATTTAAATCTTTAATCTTTAAGATTAAAAGTAAAGTTGTTGAAACTTCTTCTCAAATCTTACCTGAGCCCCAAGCTTCTTTTTTAGGAGGTTTACTTTGGGGCGCTAAAAAAGGCATGCCTCCTGACATCTTAGAAAATTTTAATCGTACTGGTGTTACTCATATTATTGCTGTTTCTGGTTACAACATTACGATTATTGCTGTCATGCTAACTAATCTATTTATATCCTTAGGTATTTCTCGGAAAAAAGCTTTTATCTTAATAGTGCTTGGTATTATATTTTTTGTTATTATCACTGGTTCGCCAGGTTCCATAGTAAGAGCCGGTATTATGGGAGTAATTGCTCTTATTTCTACTACCATTGGTAGAGCAACTTCTATGAATAATACCTTAGTTATCGTTTGTCTAATTATGCTTTTATTTAATCCTTTAGTTTTAATCTGGGACGCTGGTTTTCAATTATCCTTTTTAGCTACTTTTGGTTTAATATATTTTGTACCTATTTTAGAAAAATATACTAAGTGGTTGCCTAGCTTCTTAGAAATACGTGAATCATTAACTACCACTATCAGTGCTATTATTTTAACTACACCTCTTATCTTATTTCAATTTAAACGTTTTTCTTTTTTAGCTCCAATTGCTAACTTACTTATATTACCAGTTATACCAATTAATATGGCAGTTGGTTTTTTGGGCGTAGTTTTAGGCATGATCTATGTTCCTCTGGGTAAAGTCATTGGTTACTTATCTTGGATTATCTTAACTTATGTTTTAAAGCTAACTGAAATATTATCTAAGATTACCTGGGCTAGTGTAGAGGTAGGTCAGTTTCATTGGTCTTTCTTGTTAATTAGTTATTTATTAATATTTATTTTAATAATTAAATATGAAAAAGCTACTTAAAATATTATTTGGTTTAATGCTGATATTTATTATTATCTTATCAGTTGTTTATTATCAGGATAATAATAGTTTAAAAGTATATTTTTTTGACGTGGGTCAAGGTGATGCTATTTTAATTAGAACTCCTTATCAGGAAAATATATTAATCGATGGAGGGCCCGATAATACTTTTATTACTAAGTTAGGCAGAACTTTACCTTTTTATGATCAAACTATTGATCTCATTATTTTAACTCATCCTCATGATGATCACTTATTTGGCTTAATTAATGTCTTAGAGAGATATAATGTTAAGCAAGTCTTATATTATCCAACTAATCATCAAACAGAAGCCTATACTAAGTTTAAAGAAATTATTTCCAATAAAGATATTCCATTACTTAGTGCTTATGCTGGACAAACGTTTAACTTTAAAGATGTTACTTTACAAATAATATATCCTTTTCCTAATATTGAGATGAGTAATTTAAATAATTATTCCATGGTAAGTCGTTTGAGCTATGGAGAGATTGATTTTTTGTTAACCGGTGATTTAGAAGTAAAAGGTGAGGAAATAATATTAGAGAATTATGCTAATTTAGAGTCAGAAGTTTTAAAGGTAGGGCATCATGGTAGTGATACTTCTAGTTCTTTAAATTTTCTTGAATTTATTAAGCCTGATTCAGCTATTATTTCAGTTGGGGTAGATAATAAGTTTAATCACCCCTCTAAATCAGTAATAAATAGATTAGAAAAGTTAAATATTGAAATATATCGGACTGATTTAAATGGTGATATCTGCTTTGAAGTAAGTAATAATAATCTTAATTTATGTGAATAAATCACTAATTTTAGCTAAATATTTAACTTGATTTATTTTTTTATTCTGATATAATCATTATATTAAATAAAATATATGAATGATAAAAAATTTACAATTTTACTTATTGAAGATGAAGAAATGCTCTCAGATATGTATGAAACTAAGTTCGTTAAAGATGGCTATCAAGTTAAGAAGGCTTTAGATGGTGAACAGGGTTTAACTATGGCTTCAGAAGGTGTTAAGCCAGATATTATCTTACTTGATATTATTATGCCTAAACTTGATGGATTTAGTGTTTTGAAGAATTTAAAAGAAAACCCAAGTACAAAGAATATTCCTGTTATTCTGTTAACTAATTTAGGTCAAGATGAAGATATTAAAAAAGGTCAGGAACTTGGCTCGGCTGGTTATTTAGTTAAAGCTAATTTAACCCCAGCTCAAGTTGTTGAAAAGATTAAAGAAGTATTAAAATAATAAATATATGGAAAAAACATTAATTATAATTAAACCAGATGCACTGCAGAGAAATTTAGTGGGGGAAATAGTAACACGTTTTGAAAAGAAGGGTTTAAAAGTTGTTGGCATGAAAATGGTAGAGCTTGATGATTTAAAATTAAAAGAACATTATGCTCATCATAAAGACAAACCATTTTTTGGTAATTTAAAGAAATTTATGAAAAGTGCTCCAGTAATACTTTTAGCTTTAGAAGGATCTCAAGTTATTGAAGCTTGTCGAATTATTTGTGGCTCAACTAAAGGCGTAGAAGCTGATGCTGGTACCATACGTGGAGATCTAGCTATGACTAATTGGAATTTAGTTCATGCTTCTGATTCACTAGAAACCGCTGAAGCTGAAATAAAGAGATTTTTTGCTGAGGATGAGTTATTTAATTATGGTAAGTTAGATGCGAGTATGATTTATGAAGAAGATTTTGAAAAATAATATATTAGATAAATAGAAAGGACCGGGTTTTAAACCCGGTCTTTTTAATATTTATTTTACTTCTAACTTATTCTCTAAGTATTCTTTATATCCACCTAAATCTAGAAAACCATGTCCACTTATATTAATAAGTATAGTTTTTTTCTCATTATTTTTTTGGCATTTTTTAGCTTCTTCAATAGCTCCTTGAATAGCATGTGCTGATTCTGGAGCAGGTAAGATACCTTCGGTCTGAGTAAATAATTTAGCAGCTTCCATTATGTCAGCTTGTTTTGCTGTTTGAGCTTTAATGTATCTTTTTTCCACTAAATAACTAATGAGTGGCGCTGAACCATGATATCTTAAACCACCGGATTGAATTCTAGGCGGTATAAAGTCTGAACCAAGTGAATGCATCTTAAGTAAAGGTGTTGTTTTAGCCGTATCTCCAAAATCATAACCATATTTACCTTTGGTTAGACTAGGAACACTTTTTGGTTCAATGGCTATCACTTCAAGCTTCTTTTTATTTCTAATTGCATCACCAATAAATGGTAAGCTTATACCAGCTAAATTACTTCCGCCACCAAAGCAAGCAATAATAGTATCTGGATATTCATTAACCTTCTCTAGCTGTTTCATGGCTTCTTGTCCAATTATGGTTTGATGCATTAAGACGTGATTTAAGACACTACCTAAGGAATATTTTGTTTCTTTATCTTTTACTTTTTCCATGGCTTCAGATATGGCAATACCTAAGCTACCTGGATGATCAGGATCTTCTTTAAGATATTTTCTACCAATAGTAGTTAATTTACTAGGAGAAGCATAGACTTTAGCATCTAACATTTTCATGTAGGTAGTACGATATGGTTTTTGGATATAATGTAGTCTAACGTAAAAGATTAAACAATTTAAATCGAAGAATTTACAAGCTAGAGCTAAGGCCATGCCCCATTGACCGGCACCTGTTTCCGTAGTTAGTGTTTTAATACCTTCTTGTTTATTATAATAGGCTTGAGCTAGAGCTGTATTTAATTTATGACTACCTGTAAATGAAGCACCTTCATATTTATAATATATTTTAGCTGGAGTCTTTAATAACTTTTCTAACTTTTCTGCACGATAAAGTGGAGTTGCCCTATATCTCATATAGATATTTCTTACTTCATCTGGGATCTTAATATATCTTTCATTAGATATTTCTTGCTCTACTAAAGCTTTCGGGAATATTCCTTCTAGTGCTTTGGGGTCAAGAGGCTCGTTAGTCGCTGGATTTAAGGGAGGGGGAGGTGGTTCTTTTAAATCAGCTATTATATTGTAATAATGAGTTGGTAGTTCATTATCATCTAACATTATTTTATTCATATATTTAATTTAATTAATTAACATAAAGCATGGGTATTATATATAATGCCAGAAAAATGTAGCTTTGTTTTTATATCTAAATTTCATAGATTTAATAATTAAAAAACGCCTTATAAGAGGAGATAAATAATATTAAAATTTACCTACTCTATGAAAGGCGTTCTGTCCAATACCAAGTTGTATTTCTTTGGAATTTCATTAATTTAAGATTAGCAAAGTAATATATTTATGTCAAATATGTGTACTAGATGACCACCTTTCGGACACTTTCATATATTTCTGATTAAATTCAATAGGAGTTAAATAGTCTAAAGACTGATGAGGTCTGTCAAAGTTGTATTCTATTAACCATTCAGTTAATTTGCGATTAAATATTTCTGTATCAGTAGTCATATTGCCAAGAGAGATAAATTCTTCTTGCAGAGTACGGTTAAACCTTTCACAAACAGCGTTATCTTTGGGTGTTCTAACTCTAGAAAAATAATGTTGAATATTTAAGTTATGACAAGCCTTATCAAAGTGTTTCATAAACTCTGATCCGTTATCTGTTTGTATGTTTTCAACCTTGTTATCCAAAAGATAATTTAATCGTAACAGAAAATCCTTGGCTGATAAAGATGAATGATTATTATACATTCTTGCAAAAGCTAATTTACCATATTTATCAATGGCAGTAAGAATATATTTTTTCTTGCCATTCCAATGTTTAGTAATCGTATCAAGACATATAAGATATCCCAGTTTTGGTTTTTTCTTGAATTCAGTAATTTTCTTCTTGCGCTCTGCTTTTGCTCGTTTAGACTGTATTCTAGCATTTTTAGCTGGTTTGTAATAGATACCTGATTCCTGGATAATACATTGGATGTGCCAAACAGATAAAACTTTATCATCAGAATATTTTTTCTGATATTTATCCAGTAATTTGAATTTACCATATTTAATATATTTCTTTCTTAATTCAACTACTCGCGCATATTGCAGTGAAGTGTATTCCTTTTTCCGAGTATTGTATGGGGCTGATGATTTATCTTCTAGAGTGGTCAAATCTGTTTCGTTAAATCTATTAAACCAGTCATACCATTGGGAACGATGAATGCCAAAATGACGACAGGTTAAACTAGCATTTTGCTTGGCTCTGGTGT
>Ga0100388_10002678_pt1 | contig 15327 bp, 17 predicted proteins | sample CryGeymeta201512_FD_81536 | JGI IMG/M metagenome (GOLD analysis project Ga0100388, IMG submission 81536) | Groundwater microbial communities from Crystal Geyser aquifers in Utah, USA - Crystal Geyser metaG 2015-12 | ecosystem: Environmental > Aquatic > Deep subsurface > Groundwater | place... | reverse complement strand
CAATCGGTTACGAACAGTCAAGAAATGGGGGTTCACAAACAAGCGGTGCTGCCGACCGCGTCATTGCGAGGAGCGCAGCAACGCGGCAATCCAGCCCATCCAACAACCGGCGCAGCCCACCCCCGTTATGGCTCAACGCCCCCACTCTGCTCAATAATTTCGGGCCTCACCCCTGTTTGCCGCCTTTAACTTGAACCTTGCCCATTTCACCTTTAACCTGTTTCTAACACCCTGCGCCAGATCACCCATAAATCCAGCATCAACAAGCCAAACGAAGAACGCTTCAAATACTAAGGAATCTCTGATTAAGTCCAATTCGTCGTTCCAAAAAGGGGACGCTACCCTTTTCCCCATAAAGGGTAGCGTCCCCTTTTTAGCTTTTTTTCGTTTTTTTCGGCAAATACGGTTCTGGGCAATCTTGGCATGACGAAAATATCACATTGAAAGGGTAGCGTCCCCTTTTTACCATTGCCCATCTCCGCCGTGCCCTTATTGATATGCCCCAAGCAGCGCAAAATACTCCCGCGCCACCACCTCCCACGTATAACGCCGCTGGGCGATTTCCTGCATATCCCGCCCGACCTGTTCGGCCCGACCTGCATCCAGATCAGTGATCAAATCCGACAACGCCTGACCATCCGCGAAGAACAACGCCTTATCTTCCGTCGTCGCGCGGTTGAAATCGCAATCGAACGCCAGGACCGGCTTGCCAAAATGCATTGCTTCAACCAAAGAGGGATTCGTCCCGCCCGCCGAATGGCCGTGCACATACATGGTCGCACCTGATCGCAACGTCTTCAACTTGCCCAAATCGTAAATCGGATCAAGCAATAAAATATTGCCGCAAGAAGCATACCTCTCGCGCAAAGCGCGGCCATATTCGCTGTTGGCCCAATTCCCCACCACCACCAAAGATGGCGCTTTCATCAAAGCATCAGGCACCGCATCCCCTCCCCCATGCAGGGAGAGGGTAGAAACTTGACTTCCCTGCCGAGCCGCCACAAATGAGGAACCAACCCCAAGCCTGGCAAACGCCTCCAGAATCACATGCACATTGTTTTCCGGCTCGATACGGCAAACGGAAAAGGTGTACTTCTCCGGCAAATCATATTCATCCACAGGAACTGCCTCAACCTCCATCGCATGATCGCCCCCATAAGCAATCACGTGCGCAGCCACTCTATAGGTTCGCTCGACATAGTCCGCAATGGCCGCATTATCGGCCACCACCTCATGCGAAAAGCGCACCGCCATCTTTTCCGAAAATCGCAGAAAACGCTTCGCCAAACCTTGCCACTTCTCCCTGCGCCATTCGATGCCGTCAATATTAGTGATGATGCGTGCCGATGAGAACAAGCGAACCAAAGGCAGCGCAACCGCCCCCGACACCCCCAGCAACAAGATCACGTCGCTGCGATTCCAAACTGCCGAAGCCAAAGAGACAATGTCATAGGGAATGCTCTGCGCGCCATTAGCATTCAGCGGGACATACTTGAGATGAGCCGAGAGCAAAGAAGAATCTCTGGAGGGATAGCTTTTGCCGCTACAGTAAACCGTGAGTGAGTCGGACAGCGAAACCTTGTCATGGTATTTAACAAGATTCTCTGCCAGCGTCTCGAAGCCGCCGTAGTTGGCCGGCACCCCCACTGTGCCGATGATCGCGATGTTCTTTTCTTTCATAACAAATCAGGCCGATTGATTGCAAGCCAGGCGCTTACCACCTTGTAAAGTTGCTCCGCCTGTTTGATACATTCAGCGACCGCCTGATCACTTATTGGGTCGCCCTCGTAATCGTTGATATTTCGTTGCTTGCGCAATGCGTCCAGCACAATCAACTTACCCTGATCCAATCCGATGGTGGTGGACAACGTTTGAATTGCAACTTGATGATGCCCAGGCTGACTGGTAGAGGTGCGATAGTCATGCGCCCATAGTGCCACCATCGCACATTGCATGATGCACTTATAGGCCGCATCGAAGCGTGTCTCACCGCTAATCTCTGCAATCCGCGCGTCCTCGATATTGCGGGCAGCCGCATGCAGCAAGCGCTGTACAGCTTCGCGCGAAGGATGGTGCGTTTGCAGCTTATTGATCTTGAGTAAGTTTTCTAAGCTCATTGTCATTACCCACTACAAACAACTTGGGTTGGGATAACACTTCTCGAATAAATGAATCATCACTCGCGGCGCGGCGACGAAACTCATCCACCGTGTACACCACAGGATTGATCTCGCGCTGCAAAGTCGCTTGAATGGGATGCAACAACTGCACGGCATCGGCAAAGCCCAAATTGCCTACCAACATCACATCCACATCACTGTTGGACTGCTGCTCGCCGCGAGCCACCGAACCAAACACAAACGCCAATGTAATGTCTTTTTCAACACTACTTAAAGCCGCAACCAGCACATCAACCATACCGGATGTCTTGCGCAAAATGCTCGCCAGCTCCCCAAAAATCGGACAATCCAAATCAGCGCTATAGCGAACCTGATTCCCCACCGCTTCACGCCGTAACACACCGCCCTGGGTTAGCTTGGTCAACTCCTTATGCAACGTACCGGCAGACGTACCCGTCAGGCGCGCTAACTCACGCACGTGGTAGCTTCTGTCCGGATGCAACAGTAACAACCCGAGCACACGCCGCCGATAATCGCTGAAAAGTAAAGAAGATAACAACAAGTGCTTCCTTTTTTGCTTCATTCGTAGCTTATATTGCTACATGTTGCGCAGGAAATCAAACAGATTGGCACGCCAATCACAACAACAAGCCTGATCTGTCTCAATCCAGAGGCCCGCCTGGCCGAGGATGTCGATGCGTTTACTGCGCGTCGGGAAAGTCTTTGTTGAACGCCTCGCCAGATTCACGAATGATTTTCTCAACCACATCCCATTCCTTGCGCTGCACATGAAACCAGGTCGTGGCAATCATCCCTTCCGCCCCATGTTCTGCAGCGTAGCGGCTGAAATTGCGGATGGTTTTCTCTTTCTTCCAAGTTGCGCCAAGTACTCTGAACCCTTCTTGTTTAAAAGCCCTCAATGAAGGGAACGCCGCTTGGTCATCGAAATAATGCCAATCGCAAATAACTATGTCGCGGGGTAGCTGGTTACGCAACGGCTTGCCATACCCATAATTTCCAACATGCCCACCATGCAACTCCCAAGCCCGCATCTCAGGAAATTCTTCTGGTGAAATCAACATGTCGCCCCACATCCATGTTTCAACACCGCGCTGTTTCAAATATCCATGAATACGCAACACATCCATCAGAAATAATTCCGCAGGCAATGCCTGCTCACCTTGCTTCAACCCCATTGCCTTATTTGGAAATACTTTGCGCTTCAGTAACCACCCAACTATCTCATCATGTCCTATATGGATAGCAGGCGGGTCAAATGCGGCAATTACTTCATCAAGTAAAGAAAATACTTTTTTATAAACCAATTCATTAGCTGGATCGTATGTATCCGAATTGAACATCAAATCAGAATGGTTCCCCTGAAAAAAATTATACTGGTGGCTCAATAGCTTGATTTCTGGAATAACAGCCATTCCATGTTGCCGAGCATAATTAACCCACGAAAGAAGTTGATTTTTGGTCCAAGCATTGGATTTAGCTGTCCATGGTGAATGATCCAGCTCAACCCCCCAAGAAAGCGCTACAACGGCCGTATTAAATCCAGCTTTACGTGCCAACTCCACCAGTTGGATTGCCTTCGCCATCTCCATATCTTTAAGAACAAAATGAAATGCACGTATAGGACTTTTCTTGATTAAATTATCCGCATGGCTTGGTAATGGAGCGAAAATACAAAATAAAATCACAAGAAGTAATTTCTTTATGCCCAATGAATTGTTGTTTGTCACATCAATATCCAAGCTTCTCCATAGTTTCCATGAATGGTTTTTTTATAGATTGATGTAATTCAAATGAAGGTGCTGGAGTAACGGATTTAAGCGTTTGCTTGGCATATTTAATAAATTTGTTGTCCTCACGCTGAAAACCCAGAAATTTTGCGATGCGCTTAATCTCATGTTCTGAATTAGCGCATAAGGATTCATAATCAACTCGCAATACTTCTTCTGAGTAAACCTCAATCAATCGCATACCTTCTCGCATGGTTACAATCCACTCTACTGCAGCCATGTCGGTATGATTTGTCCAGCTAAGCATATCTGTTGAAAAATGGGCCAAGTCCTCATGCTCTGAAACTATTTGCTCTACAAGCAGATACCATTTTCGACGATTGACCCCCCACCAGTCATGCGTTTCACCATTCACTTGCTGCCCAAGTCGATTAGACCAGCCCTCAATAGATGAACAAGTATCCCAACCATTGCGAACTAGAAATATAAACTTTGCATCGGGGAAAATTTCTTTGACGAATGGGACACGAAAAATTAATTCAGGGTATTTATCAACAAGACGCGATGAGAAAATTGAAGCCAAGTATGCCCCGAATAGACGATGTGCATTGCGTCTTTCTGCAGGGCAGACATCAGCGGCACCAAGTCTGTATTTGGCGGGACCACGACTGTAGCTACCGATTAAGTCTTCTTCAGGATAAATCGAATGCCACATCGCTTTCGGTTCGTTAAGAAATCCCACGTCCCGATGCATGGAAAGAACAATCCCGAGAATTGTGGTGCCACTACGACCTGTCCCCAGTATAAATGCAGGCTTTTCTACACACCTCATTTGTGGCAGCCGTTTTTCAATTGCAAAGTGGGCAAAGACGAATGAATTAATCCACTGTCCACGAGTGGTTAGTGGCCGACCTTCAAACAGTGCATAACTGATCAAGCGAGAAAATAATTTTGTTGGCCGTTCTTGTATATAGGCTCTATCTACTTGAGCAACCATATTAATCAACCCTCTTCATTGCAGGTCGCTCCCCAATAACTCTCGCGGGTGAACCGACAACTATCGCATTGGGTGGAATATCCTTTGTAACAACTGAACTTGCCCCTACAACTGCCCCCTCACCGATTGTCACAGGTCGAGCAATCACGGTATTGACACCGATAAAGACATTGTCGCAAATTCTTACTTCTCCATTGAGAAATTGGAACGGCTTATCAGGCGTTGGAATATATTTTGTATCGAGAAAATGCGTCAAAATAACCGTCCCTGATGTAATTCGAACATTCCTTCCTATGCTAATAAGATTGGGGGATATTTCATCAAACCGAACGCCATCGCCGATTAACACGCTTCTGGGTTCAATAATATTTACACCTGCCAATCGACATAGCCAAGGCCGCACACCTTTAGAAGGAATCAGCGGCAAATAACATGTGACCGTCAAGAGTAATTTCCTAAATATCCGCCTTACACCACGGTCACGAGTGGTTTCGTTATTCAATGCGTGCTCCATATCAGACAAGCCAGCTAGGAAGTTTTGTGTATCCTCGCGATATTAAGAACTCAGCCAACTCACGATTTGATTCACGGTATTGGGCACGCAAGGCACCCCAATCAATTTCATTCTTATTTATTGCCTGCAGGTTAAACCTTGCATACATTTTTTTGATTGCTTGTTTCACTAGGGGATGGCGGCGAAAAAAATTCTCAAAGGAACGATTTACCGCAATTGCTACGCCATGAAGCCATCTGTATTTGAAATACGCCGTCTGATTGGCAATGGAGAAATCAAAACTTTGAAAAAAATCTCCATTAATTTCTAACCACGCGCACAAATCCTCCATTACTTGACGTGGGCTACCCTTCAAATCTTCAAAGAAGATAATTTTAATATTAGGCCCGAACACGTCAAACCAGTCATATATGTATTTATTGTAGAAGCCGCCTTCCAAACCAAAATATGGATTGTTTTTTTCTTGTTGCAGGTCATGCGATGATAATGACTGGCATCGTTCGACGTAGCTGGCAAACGACATTTGCGAATCAAGCAGCAACATACTTTTCATGAAAGTAAAAAATGAAACACACCGAGCTGCAGGATCGCGAAGCAGGATGACAATCTTGACATTCGGTATTACGTCTCTAATACCCGTCGCGAGATTAGCGCCGCCATAAAAATAGCCAGGTGTTGCTTCCATTACTATCGGCTTTTCCTTAGAACAGCGTGCAAACAAACTCTCATATCGAGATATATCCTGCATCTTCCCGCCCTTATACCGGAGCGGTAGAAAATAGCAGGTCTCTTTTACTGATGAGACACATACTTTGGGGTGACGAGCAAGATACTCAAATATTGAAGTTGTTCCTGCTTTATTGACACCCGCAACGATCAAATTGGGAAGGACTGCCGATCGCGCATTCATATTTTTTACGCTCCCTCGAGAAACCAGTTCCATGTAGTAATAAGTCCATGATCTAGAGTCGTTGATGGCAACCATCCAAAATTCGAAACTGTCGAGCCTATATCAAGCACCACTCTTGGAACGTCATAACCTCGTCCGGTACGATTCACATAAGTCAGATTCATTCCAGTCACACTTGTTAGTTTGTTAATTAGCTCATTGATTGAAGTGCCTTCGCCACTCCCGGCATTAAAGACACCCACCTTTTCTGGCCGACCTGCAATTACACACAGCTCTGCGAGATCCCCCACGTAAATATAGTCGCGCACCACACGCCCATCACCCCATATCTCGATCTGATCACCTGCCAGTATTTTTTGCATGAAGGTACCAATCACGCCTTGCACACCGGCGTGGCCCTGCCGTTCACCATAAGGGTTGGATGCTCGCAAGACCACATATTGCAAACCATGTAACTCATGGAACATGTGCAGGTAGTTCTCAATGGCGACCTTTACCACACCATAAGAACAAATAGGTCGCAAGGGATGGGTTTCCGGTATCGGCACACATTCCGGGATGCCATACACGGTGCCGCCCGATGAGAGATAAATAATCTTGGGTATATTCTTCTGCACCATCAATTGCAGGAGGCGCAGTGAGTTGACAAGGTTGCCATTCACGTCTGCAATCGGATCCAAATTCGATGTTGAAGGGACCGTTGTGCTCAACAAGTGATAAACCAAGTCCACGCCTTCCAACGCTTCGGCCAACAATGGCACATCGGAAAAATCACCAAAACGGTAATCTACACCAGCAAGAGGGGCACGAAACAACTCTGGTGATCGGTCGAACACACGCACTCTGTGCCCCGCAGCAAGCAGGCCATCAACCAGGTGCGAACCGATGAAGCCGCTACCCCCAAGAACCAAAACCGTCATGTCAGTACCTCACGGTATATCTGTATAAGGTTTGCATAAAACCTTTCATCATTAAACTCTGCATCTACATAGTGCTTGGCTGCATTACCCATCTTTCTGGTTTGGTCGGCATCTTCCATCAAATGGCGCATCGACACCGCCAGCCCAACCGCATCTGTAGCCTCATAGACTAACCCGCGCACACCATGCTCCACAAGTTCTGGTATACCGCCTCGATTGGAACCGATCACCGGCTTGCCCATCGCAAACGATTGCAGAATCACATAAGGGAAATTTTCATGCCACAGTGATGGCGCCACTACAAAGCGGCAGCCTTGCAAAATCTGGTCGAGTTCTTCGCCCCACTTTGCCCCTACAAACCGTACTTGGGTCAACCCCTGAGCTTCCGCTTGCTGCTTAAGTGTATCCAGTTCGGGGCCATCACCCACCACCACCAACGGTACAGTTCGCGCCAGTGCCGCCGCATTCAGCAATACATTCACACCTTTTTCGTCAATGATCCGACCAAAGTAGAGCACGTAATCCCCGACTTCGTTCGGTGCAGAATGTTTTCGTGCTTCATAAGGGTTGCGCAACATGCGCCACCGAAACGCCTCTTTGCCCCAAAAATTTTCGGTTTTGTGCGCCATGAATTCGCTGGCAAACAAAAAGGTGTGCACGTTCTTGCGGTAGATGTTCATCAGTTTGTGTGCATAAGCCTCAACCGAACTGGCGACACTGTAGGCTATCGAATCATGGCAACAGCGATTGACTACCGCCCGGTAAAACTTTCCACCTTGGCACTCTTCGCAAAGTTTTCCATGATGGTAAAGCTTGTAATTCGGGCAGATGTGTTTGTAATCGTTGCAACTCATCACTACGGGTACGCCAGCTTCACGCGCAGCATCAAGGACTGCAGGTGTCAGCTGTACATATATCGCAAACGCATGTACGACATCGGGTTTGAAGTCTGCAATCAATCTTGCCATCGCCCGTTTGGCATTACGGTTATAAACCATGCGAGGGAAATTGATCACCTTGTTCAGCATGCCTTCCGCATTATAGGAAGCAACCTCAGGAAAATAATCACTCCAAGGCGAATCAACAAAATCATTCATTGCAGAAAAGAAGGCGACTTGATGACCTTGCGCTGTCAGCACACGTCCAACTTCATGATAGAAAACCTCTGCCCCGCCTGAAACCTTATAGTTGTTATGGCACAGGATGATTCTCATGATACTGCCAACTTCAGCTCTCTTTTATTACTCTCAATCACCATAAAGCTTACCCCTGCAGCGAGAATGAATAAGGGTGCGACATCGACGACACCCGGTCTTTGATAAATGCTGGCAAGAAACATAAACAAAAAGACATAACACCCCTTTGCGTCCTTGGGCGAACCAAATTTTTTCTTTTTCAGCCTAAACAGCATAACTATGAAAAGCAATATGGATGTCAACCCAGCCAAACCATAGTCAAATATAAGCGTTTTCCATGAGCTTACGTAATATCCCAACTGGTGGGCTGTTTCGGTATTACCAAAATAGATTTTACTGGAGAACAATAATTCGATGAACTTAAGGTCAAACCAGATTGTGGTTCTATTGTCACCACTCACGCCTTCATCGGAGATCAGAAGTCGATTAATCAGTAATTTTTGCACGATCGGGTTATCTGCTGCGAGAAACACAAGTGCACCTAAGATTAGCAATAGAATAAACAGCAGTCGCGGACGCGCAAATAATAAGTAGATAACGGCCAAGACAATGAATGCAAGCGACCAAGACAAGATAGCCGCAATGAAAATTATGACATTCTGCGCATCCATTTTGAACCGTGTGGCTGCAAGCAAGAATGCAGCGTATGTGCCGACCACACCCGGCTCATCAAATAAGGCACTCAGCCTATGTATCGACTCGCCGCCTTTAAAAATCATGAATCCAAAAAGGTAATTTCCATATCGCATACCTGATTCGACCTTGCCTTCGTGTGTGGGGACCTCAAATCCTCCAAAAGGTGGGGTGCCCAGCAGATTGAAAAAGTACAAGACAATGCTAGGTGCAACGATCAGCGCAAAGGCGAACCGAAAATATCCGAAGGACTGCCATAGTGTCTTTTCACTGGCCAACACCAGCAATAGCACGAACGAACTGATCTTCAACAGTTCAGTCACCTTGCCAGCCGATAAGAGGTGCATCAAGTAAAGTGTGACAATAAAAACCGCCAGCACCAGCATGCCAGAATATTCCAAACGAATGATTCTAGCTCGCCTCATATCCGTAAATGAAAAAGCAAGTAATATGAATGTGATACATGTTCCCAACGTGAGGACGATCACGTTAAGCGCCCGCCTACCCTCGATACCAGCGATAGGCACTAGATACATCATCCCCGTAATGGCCAAAGTAGCCGGCAATAATGCCAGGGTTTGCTGAGCATTCACTTTCATCTTGGCGGCGTCTTATTTTCGACACAGAATTGGATGTATTTTTGAGCGACATGGGAACACTCATGTACACGTTCGACATATTGCTTGGTCTCTATTCCCATCTCGACAAATGATTCACGTTGTTCGAGTACTTCCGCAAGCCGTTCAATGATGTCCTCTACATTCGGCTTAATATTAACGACTGGACAAGCATCTTCACCCAGTGCCTGTATGGCTTCAGGCTCCGCTCCACTCAACACACGCTTGCCCATAGCCATCGCGATGACGGCATTCATTCCATAGGAGTAAGAGTTAGCCTGATCGACAACCACATTGGCGTTGCGTAGTGTCTCCATGTATTTCGCAAATGGCAAATTCTCAGGAATTACAAGTTCGACATCGTTAGGGTACCTTTTCTTCAGTTCATTTAAAGCCTCGACAATCAGTTTCGTACCTTTAAAGCCAGGTCGACTGACGCCGTGATGGAATACAACTTTTCCCTTAACTTTATTTTCTGAACACGTGTATTGAGATACATCCGCCGGAAGGGGAATGGTGCGAATCGGCTTATTCAATTCGGTATACCCTAACGAATACTCGTACATCGCGGGGAGGTAACCTTGTGCCATAGCAACAACCCTCTCATTCTGCCTTTGTCGACTCTCTCTGAGAAAATTGTTTTTTCCATTCCGATCTTCTATTACACCGGGGAACCACGTGTACTCTAGCTTCGATGTCGTACTAATATAGGTGCGGTAATCGTCACCTGCTATAGACAGGAAAAACCGGCCTTCAAACTTTTTATATATTTGCCTAAACAATGGACTCGGTACTAAAGGGGAAAATACATATGGATTGCACACCAAAATGATGTCGAACTGACTAATATCTAATCTGCTTAGCCATAGCGGCGAATACAGTGCTGTCGCAAAATATCCAGATTTACCCTTGAACCCCAGGCTCCAATCCACATCGCGCTCGATATTTTTCCAGCCATCCCCCCCCGAAGCATGCAGAACATTGTGACCAAGCTGGACGAACCCTGCCTTCAAGTCTTTATAGAAACCACTATATTCGCCAAGCAACAAGATATTCATGTGTAAGACCCATTTCGTCGCCAGAGATATCTATGACCTATCAGGGCATAGACAAACACGGCATACATCGCATACATGCCAGCATAAACTACCACAGGCGCTTGAATACCGAGTACGGGTATCGCCCAATAGTTTGCTGCATACATCAGCCCAACAAACATTAATTCCGAACCGATGTACCAAGCTGTCATTTTTTTGGCGGTTAGCATATAGGACAATACCCAAGATGCAACTTTCAGCATATCTCCAGTAATCTGCCATGCAAATAACGGTGCTGCCGGAAGAAATTTTTCCGAATACAGGATCAATAATAACTGTTCACGCAATAGGTACACCAAACAGCCCATGAGAAGTACGATGGGCATGGCGGTTTTATAGAAGGCGTGCATCTCTTGTCTTATCTCAGCATCGCTTGTCATCTTGGAAAGCTTCGGTAGGTAATAAACCGCAAAGCCTGCAGTAATCACGCCGAGATAGGCACCAGAAAGTTGCCAGACTGCTTGCCAATAACCTGCTTCTTGCCAACCAATCTGCTTAACCAATTCATCGCGTATCGCTATCGGCAACAGTGCAGTAGTCATTAATGAGGTCAGTGCCATTATGGCGAATTGAGCGAGGCGATTTATCCACGTGCGGTCCATTTTGGTATGAACTGCAACTGACAACGTTGCCCCGTGTAGGCGCATGGCATATCCAACCGAAACCATGCCCGACAAAATGGGGCCAACGAGTAGGCCATACAGTGCGCCTTCCACTCCATACCATAGGCTCAGCAGCACAACCGCCAGCATATTGATGAATGAGGTCAGCGCATTCAACATCAAGTAATGTCGAATCTGCCCCATACCATTCAGGAAAGCTAGTGCAATACCGTTGGTCACCAGCAATGGCAACACGATGCCAGTCACCAAGAATAGTGATGCCCAAGCTGCTTGATGCAATACCAGTTCAGCGATAGACCGATGAAAGAACAATAATGCCAATGAACCGATGAGGGAAATCAGTGCTGAAAACTTAATCGCGGTCGCCAGCATACATGCTAGCTCATCCTTGTTTTCTCTAAACTCGGCGGCGTATTTGACTATGCCAGATTGAAACAACATCCCAGATATTCCCGCCATCAAGACCAGGAAACTTTGGAACTGCCCGAATGCGGCTAAGGCCTCAGGCCCCCCTGAGATGGCCACCATCTTGGCTACCACTAAGCCTGAAGCAAGTCGCAGTGCCGTAGCAAGGCCACTCCACAATGTGGTCGAAAGCAAATTCACGCTGGCAAGAACTCGCCGATCACTTTGCAGACTTGTTGTATTTGCAATGCGCTCAAGGTAGACCCCATAGGTAAACTGAATACTTCTTGATGAACTAATTCTGCAATCGGGAAATCACCCTGATTGTATCTTAGCTCGGAATACGCAGGTTGTAGGTGTGGGGGAATTGGATAATGAATCATGGTGCCGATACCTTGCTGTTGAAGGTGTGTCTGCAACTCAGCACGTTTTCGACTGCGCACAACAAATAGATGCCAGACAGGATCTGCCCACTCTGGGACAAAAGGTAACACAAGATCGCTGCCTTTCAATTGGCGGAGATATTGTGCTGCAAGGTCTTTGCGTTGCGCATTCCATGCATCCAGCCTCTTCAACTTCTCGCGCAAGAATGCAGCCTGCAGTTCATCCAATCGCGAGTTGTAGCCTTTCACTTCATTGTGATATTTGACGCGTGAACCATAGTTGCCCAGCATGCGTATCTTCTCGGCAAGTTCAGAGTCATTGGTCGTGACTGCCCCGCCATCGCCGATGGCACCCAGATTTTTTCCTGGATAGAAACTGAATCCGGCTGCATCCCCCAGCGTTCCGACTCGCTTGCCTTTGTAACGCGCACCATGTGCCTGTGCTGCATCTTCGATTATTTTAAGGTTGTGCTTCCTGGCAATCGCATTGATTGCATCCATGTCGGCAGGTAGCCCATAGAGGTGAACAAGCATGATGGCTTTAGTGCGTGAGGTAATTGCCGCTTCGATGCGAGTGGGGTCAATGTTGTAAGTGCGTTCATCGGGCTCGACCGGTATGGGCGTCGCTCCGGCATAGCTGGCTGCCAGCCAAGTGGCGATATAGGTGTTAGATGGCACGATAACTTCATCACCTTCTCCAATTTCATAAGCGCGCAGAATCAGGTGCAAGGCATCCAGGCCGTTGCCTACACCGATGCAATGCTTCGCTTCGCAATATTGGGCAAACTCTTCCTCGAACTGCTTGAGTTCATTTCCTTGGATGTACCAGCCGGAATCCAATACACGATCGAATGCATCTTGCAGCTGGGAGCGCAGTTCGATATGCGGGGTCTTCAAATCCAGAAAGGGAATGGGGTTCATGCTGGACATTTTATTCTCACAAAATATTATTATCGGTTTGGCAGTAACTTGGCTGCCGAACAAAACTGTTGATAATCGCGTATGTAATCGGCCTCGTCATAATGCTCGGAGGCCAGCACCATGCACACCGCACCGGAAGAAAAGTTGTCCAGATCGCGCCACATCATCGGGCACACATACAGCCCGAAATAAGAACGGTTTAGGTGAAAGCGGTGTTTCTGGCTACCATCGTCCAACACTACATCAAAGCTGCCTGACATCGCGATGATGAATTGATGCAAATTTTTGTGCGCATGCGACCCGCGATCCGAACCGCCGGGCACATCGTAGAGGTAATAGACTCGTTTGATGTCGAAGGGAATATGCCGCCCACCCTCGATAAATGAAAGATTACCGCGTGGATCGGCGATTTTAGGAAGCTCCACGATCTTGCAATCCTTGATGCTCATAGTTTCCTCATCACCTTGGCTGGATTGCCAATGACGACAGTTCCGGCTGCAACATCTTTAGTGACGACGGCACCCGCACCGACCATGGCGTTCTCGCCTATCGTCACACCAGGCAAGATGGTCGCATTGGCGCCAATCGATGCGCCTTTTTTTACTATCGTCTGTAAAAAACTTTCCGGATAAACCTTGGAGCGCGGAAGCAAATCATTAGTGAATGTGGCATTGGGTCCAAGAAACACGTTATCTTCGATGCGAACACCATCCCAAAGCTGCACACCACTTTTGATCGTAACGTTGTCGCCCACGATCACGTCACCCTCGATCAATACCTGCGCACAGATGTTGCAGTTCGCACCTATCCTGGCGCCCGCAAAAACCACACAAAACTGCCAGATACGCGTACCTTCACCAATATCATTGCTTTTAACATCAGCCAATGGATGTATATTGCTTGTCACTTGATCACCTGATGAGTTTCTAATTGTGCCAAAACCTGTTGCACGCACACCTCAAGTTCAACAGTGCCTGTTCTCACTGTGATCTCCGGACTTTCAGGCACTTCATAAGGCGATGAGATTCCAGTGAATTCGGCTATCTGTCCAGCACGTGCTTTTTTGTAAAGGCCCTTCACATCGCGTGTTTCACACACCTCGATGGAACTGTCGCAGTAGATTTCGATGAAGTCGCCGTGTTCGACCATGCCGCGCACGCGTTCGCGGTCGGAACGAAAGGGGGAAATGAAGGCGGTGAGAACAATGATGCCGGCTTCCATGAACAGTTTGGCGACTTCGCCCACACGGCGGATGTTCTCGATGCGGTCTTCGTTGGAGAAGCCCAGGTCGCCGCACAGGCCGTGGCGCACGTTATCACCGTCCAATACGAAAGTGCGGCAACCGCGCTGGTGCAATTCCTCTTCGACCGCATGGGCGAGGGTGGATTTTCCAGCGCCGGAAAGCCCGGTGAACCAGAGGATGGCGCCGCGATGGTTGTTTTGTTGTTCGCGCCGGGCACGGGTGACGGTGGCGTGGTGCCAGACGACGTTGCTGGAAATTGGGGGTTGTGTGGTCATGTCAGTTGGTTTGGTTTGGTTTGGTTTGTTGATTATATCGCCCCTCTCCCCTACCCCTCTCCCCTTTCAGGGGCGAGGGGATGCGGCGGGGTTGCCATACTCCTCTCCCATTTCTGGGCGAGGGGATGCGGCGGGGTTGCCATACTCCTCTCCCATTTCTGGGCGAGGGGATGCTACGGGGTTGCCATACTCCTCTCCCATTTCTGGGCGAGGGGATGGCTTTGGAGAGGCCGACGTAGCCGGTTCCGGCGATGGCTATCTTTTTAGAGGCAAGGTTCAAGGTTCAAGGCTCACTTTATAGGGGCAAGGGGCAAGGTTCAAGGTTCAAGGAAAATCTAAAGGCCGGGCGGTTGTACTTGTACCTTGTACCTTGAACCTTATCCCTGCTTTGTACCTTGCACCCCTTCCCTGCTTTTCATTTTATTCGGGCACGGACGGTGCGAATTAGGCCGTGCAGCATTTTCGATATTTCTTCGCATTCAGTTATCCATTCTTTGCCAATGTCGGGTGTTTATTGTTTACTGCTGCCGACTACGCTCTAACACAAAACGAACAACTCCTTCGCTTAGCCAGATACCACGGGCATGCATCCTGTTTAATGCAGATGGTATCCCACAGACTTGGCCTTCAGCAGGATGCCAATCGAGCCGGTGATGCTTAATTTGGAAAGTCGTGCGATTCTCCGGCCTGCTACTTCATCAATACAAACCAGGTTAATTCCTTCT
>Ga0100388_10002674_pt1 | contig 15334 bp, 13 predicted proteins | sample CryGeymeta201512_FD_81536 | JGI IMG/M metagenome (GOLD analysis project Ga0100388, IMG submission 81536) | Groundwater microbial communities from Crystal Geyser aquifers in Utah, USA - Crystal Geyser metaG 2015-12 | ecosystem: Environmental > Aquatic > Deep subsurface > Groundwater | place... | reverse complement strand
CGCGCGCCAATTCCCTGGGCCCGGGATGCCTGGTCCGGCACCCCCGCCCCTTCGCTCCCCGAAGGCCTTCCCATCGCCCGCCACATCGGCCTCTACGCCTACCGCGTCGGTTTCCTCAAGGCTTACACCACGCTGCCGCGCCCGGCGATCGAGGCATTCGAATCCCTGGAACAACTGCGCGCCCTCTGGCATGGCCACCGTATCGTGGTGATCGAGGCGGCCCATCCCATCCCGCCCGGGGTGGATACGCCAGAAGACCTGGAAAAAGTGCGCGCCCTATTCCAAGCGGGAACCAACCCTTGACCTTCACCGTCTTGTCCATTCGGCCTTAGCGGCCGAGCCCATATCCACCCCCTAGGAGACACCCATGAAACAGACCCTGTTGATCGCCCTGCTGGCCCTGGCCGGCTTCACCGCCCTGCCCGCCGTTGCCGCCGATGCACCCACCCCTGAAGCCGCCACTCCCGAAAATCTTTCCGCGCCCGGCAAGCCTTGCAACAAGCCCGGCATGGGCGGCATGGGAATGGACGGAATGCCGGGCATGGGCGCAGGAATGGGCGCAGGAATGCGCGGCATGATGATGGGCGAAGGCCGCGCCTGCCCGAAGTCGTCGTGCGACTGCAAACATCATGCCGACATGAGCGAGCGCGTGCAGCAACTGGAAAAACGCATCGACGCCCTGCAGATGACCCTTGAAGTGCTCGTGCGCCAGCAGGGCGAATAGCCCGCCGCCCCGTCGGCCAGGTTGCGGTAAAGCCGCAACCTGGCCCACAAATGAACCCCCGTTATTTGCTGCATAGCACAAGGTCTCTCAATAACCTGACCTTATAACCAAATTCAAAAAATTGAGTGTTCCTGGCCCGGCTGGACGCATACCCTACGGCCGCTCTGGTTTTTCTGTAGCAACCCCAACCATCCCCACAAGGGACTGATTTAAAGAGGTTTTTCCATGCGTTTGATTCTTCTCGGCGGCCCCGGCGCGGGCAAAGGCACCCAGGCTAACTACATCAAGGAACGCTACGGCATTCCACAAATTTCCACCGGTGACATGCTCCGCGCCGCCGTCAAGGCCGGCACCGCGATGGGCCTGGCCGCCAAGAAGATCATGGACGCGGGTGGTCTGGTGTCCGACGACATCATCATCGGCCTGGTCAAAGACCGCATTAAAGAAGCTGATTGCGCCAAAGGGTTCCTGTTCGACGGTTTTCCCCGCACTATTCCCCAGGCTGACGCCATGAAGGCCGCCGGCGTGCCGATCGACGCGGTGGTCGAAATCGACGTGCCCGATGCGGAAATCATCAAGCGCATGTCTGGCCGCCGCGTGCATGTGGCAAGCGGTCGCACCTACCACGTCGTGTTCAACCCGCCCAAGGTGGCCGGTAAGGATGACGTCACCGGCGAAGACCTGATCCAGCGCGATGATGATCATGAAGAGACCGTGAAGAAACGCCTGGACGTGTACCACGCCCAGACCGAACCCCTGGTCAAGTACTACTCCGACTGGGGCAAGAGCGGTGTCCCCGGCGCGCCCAAGTACTTCAAGATCGCCGGGGTCGGCTCTGTCGATGGCATCCGCGACGCCTGCTTCGCCGCCCTGGATTCGGCCAAGTAACAAGCGGTTCGCCACGTGAGCCTTCCGGTGAGTTTTCCTGAATTCTCCGCGGCCGAACTAGCGCTGGCACATGCCTACCTGAAAGAGCGCTTCGGCCATGAGGTCGAGGTGCAGATCGTCGAGACGGAAGTCCGTCTGTCTCCCGGCGACCGAGAACTGGCGCACTGCCCGGCGCTGTACTGGAAAGAGGATGGCTGCGCGTTCGTGCTGTCCAGGACTGGCCTGGCGAATTACCGGGCCATGTTCTTCTATTCCGTCAAAGACCGTTTCGGCACCGGCCAGGAAGAGTACGACAACCTCGGCGACTGCCTGGTCACCCTGCTCAAGGTGCAGGAAGACGCTCACGCCAGGCGCGCCGCTGAAGTCGGCATACGTTAATCCGTAGGGTGCGCGCGGCGCACCCTACGAATATGGAGAGACCGCATGACCAAGAAAAACGCCTTTTACGCCCAATCCGGCGGCGTCACCGCCGTCATCAACGCCTCCGCCTGCGGCGTGATCGAAACCGCCCGCAAGCACGCCGACCAGATCGGCACCGTCTACGCCGGCCGCAACGGCATCATCGGCGCCCTGACCGAAGACCTGATCGACACCAGCCGCGAATCCGACGCCGACATCGCCGCGCTGCGTTCCACTCCCTCCGGCGCCTTCGGTTCCTGCCGCTTCAAGCTGAAAAGCCTGGAAGCCAACAAACGCGAATACGAACGCCTGATCGAAGTCTTCAAAGCCCACAACATCGGCTACTTCTTCTACAACGGTGGCGGCGACTCCGCCGACACCTGCTTCAAGGTCTCGCAACTGGCCGAAGCGATGGGCTACCCGATCCAGGCCATCCATGTGCCCAAGACCGTGGACAACGATCTGCCGATCACCGACTGCTGCCCCGGTTTCGGCTCGGTCGCCAAGTACATCGCCGTCTCCACCCTGGAAGCCTCGTTCGATGTCAAGTCGATGGCCAAGACCTCCACCAAGATTTTCGTGGTCGAGGTGATGGGCCGCCACGCCGGCTGGATAGCCGCCGCCGGCGGCCTGGTCGCCGACCAGGGCATCCCGGTCGTGATCCTGTTCCCGGAAGTCGAGTTCGATCAGGCCAAGTTCCTCGCCAAGGTGGACGCCAACGTCAAGCAGCATGGCTTCTGCACCATCGTGGTGTCGGAAGGCTGCCATTACCCGGACGGCAAGTTCCTCGCCGAGCAGGGTACCCGCGACGCCTTCGGCCATGCCCAACTAGGTGGCGCCGCGCCGGTAGTCGCCAACATGATCAAGGACGCGCTGGGCTACAAGTTCCACTGGGCCGTGGCCGACTACCTGCAACGCGCCGCCCGCCACATCGCTTCCAGGACCGATGTCGAGCAGGCTTATGCCCTGGGACAAGCCGCGGTCGATCTGGCCCTGGCCGGCAAGAACTCGGTGATGCCCACCGTGGTGCGCCTGTCCGACACCCCCTACAAATGGAAAATCGGTGCCGCCGAACTGAAGGACGTGGCCAACGTCGAGAAATTCATGCCCAAGGACTTCATCAGCGAGGATGGCTTCGGTATCACCGACAAATGCCGCAACTACCTGTCCGGCCTGATCCAGGGCGAGGATTACCCCGACTACGAAATGGGCCTGCCCAAGTACGTCACCCTGAAGAACCTGGCGGTGGCGAAAAAGCTGCCGGAATTCAAACTGTAAACGTAGATCGAGGGCACCCTGAGGGTGCCCTCGATTGCTTTCATGCCCATGACCCTCACTCGCGCCCGTGAATTACTGAAAGTGCAAGCCGACTTCGGCGGTTTCTACAACGCCAACTCGGCCAAGCTGATTCTTTCCGAAGTGCAGAAGGAATACGGCCAGGCGGCGGTCGATGGCCTGATCCAGGAACTGCGTCTGGAGCAGATTTTCGGCTTCGAGCGGGGTACGCGCTTCGCGGGAGGATTGGCGTTGGGCAAGGAAATGTAAGCGAAGTAATCGGCAAGGGACTTCCTGTAGCGCCGGCATCCTTGCCGGCGTCTTTGAAAACAGCCGGCTGGAAGCCGGCGCTACATAAAATACCCGCGCGGTACGACGTTTGAAACTTTGATTTTTGGTGCCTTTTTAGGAGATGAAGCGATGAATGAAGGACTGATGTTCGCCCTCGTGGCGGCAGTGCTCGCACTGCTCTACGGGATCATGTCGATCAAATGGATCGTGTCACTGCCCACCGGCAACGATCGAATGCGGGAAATCGCCGCCGCCGTGCAGGAGGGGGCGCAAGCCTACCTGAATCGGCAATACACCACCATCGGCATCGTTGGCGTGATTCTGCTGGCCGCCATTTATGCCGCGCTGGGTTGGCAAACGGCGGTGGGTTTTGCCCTCGGCGCCTTCCTCTCCGGCCTCACCGGTTTTATTGGCATGAATGTCTCGGTGCGGGCCAACGTGCGTACCGCCGAAGCGGCCAAACAAGGCCTCAACGCCGCGCTGAATGTCGCCTTCAAGGGCGGTGCCATCACCGGCATGCTGGTGGTTGGCCTCGGCCTGTTGGGTGTGGCCGGCTACTATGCCGTGCTGACCCAGATGCTGGGCGAAGGCACTACCGAAGCCACCCACGCGCTGGTCGGCCTGGCCTTCGGCGGCTCCTTGATCTCCATCTTCGCCCGATTGGGTGGGGGCATCTTCACCAAGGGCGCTGACGTCGGCGCCGACCTGGTGGGCAAGGTCGAAGCCGGCATCCCCGAGGACGACCCGCGCAACCCCGCGGTGATCGCCGACAACGTCGGCGACAACGTCGGTGACTGCGCCGGTATGGCCGCCGACCTGTTCGAGACCTACGCCGTAACCATCATCGCCACCATGTTGCTGGGTGGCCTGCTGATCACCGACTCGCCCAATGCGGTCATCTACCCGCTGGTCCTGGGCGGCTTCGCCATCATCGCTTCCATCGTCGGCACCTACTTCGTCAAGGCGCGTGAAGGCGGCAAGATCATGAACGCCCTGTATCGCGGCCTGATGGTTTCCGGTGGCCTCGCGGCGATCGCCTTCTACCCCATCACCACCCGCGTGTTGGGCGAGGGCGTGGTGATCGACGGCAACCTGGTTTCGTCACTCAACTTGTATTACGCCACCTTGATCGGCCTGGCACTCACCGCCGCCATGGTGGTCATCACCGAGTACTACACCGCCACGGAATACGGCCCGGTGCGCCACATCGCGCAAGCCTCCACCACCGGGCACGGCACCAACGTCATTGCCGGTATCGGCGTGTCGATGAAGTCCACCGCGCTGCCGGTGCTGGCCGTTTGCGCCGCCATCTGGGGCGCCTTCGCCCTGGCCGGCCTGTACGGCATCGCCATCGCCGCCACCTCCATGCTGTCGATGGCCGGCATCATCGTCGCGCTCGACGCCTACGGCCCGATCACCGACAACGCCGGTGGCATCGCGGAAATGGCGGGCCTCGACGAGAGCATCCGCAACATCACCGACCCCCTCGACGCCGTGGGCAACACCACCAAGGCGGTCACCAAGGGTTACGCCATCGGCTCCGCCGGCTTGGCCGCCCTGGTGCTGTTCGCCGACTACACCCACGCCCTGCAAGCCAAACTGGGGGTGGGCACGACCTTCGACCTGTCCAACCACATGGTCATCATCGGCCTGTTCATCGGCGGCATGGTGCCCTACCTGTTCGCGGCCATGGGCATGGAAGCGGTCGGCCGCGCCGCTGGCGCGATCGTGGTGGAAGTGCGCCGCCAGTTCAAGGAAATCCCCGGCATCATGGCCGGCACCTCCAAGCCGGAATATGGCACCTGCGTCGACATGCTGACCAAGGCCGCGATCAAGGAAATGATCGTTCCCTCCCTGCTGCCGGTCGCGGTCCCCGTGATCGTCGGCCTTACCCTCGGCGCACAAGCCCTGGGCGGCGTGCTGCTCGGCACCATCGTCACCGGCATCTTCGTGGCCATCTCCATGACCACCGGCGGTGGCGCCTGGGATAACGCCAAGAAGTACATCGAAGAAGGCAACTTCGGCGGCAAAGGTTCCGAGGCCCACAAGGCCGCCGTCACCGGCGACACCGTCGGCGACCCCTACAAGGACACCGCCGGCCCCGCCGTCAACCCGCTGATCAAGATCATCAACATCGTCGCCCTGATGATCGTGCCGTTAATCTGATCCCAAGTGTTCACCAGATGAAACGGGCCGGCTTTGCCGGCCCGTTTTGTTGTGCGCCCGTGCCAAACACACATGAAATACGGCCCCGCGCGGGGGCCGTTTGCAGCAAGGGGAAGGCTTACTTGCAGCCCATCGCACCCTTCATCTGCTTCATGCGCTCGGCCTGGATGCCGCCGGCGATGGCCTTGGCTTCGGCGACCTTGCCCGCGTAAACATCGGGGATGATTTCGTTTTCGCGGGTGTTCTTGAATGCCTCCCACACCGGCTTGAAGGCAGCGGCCTTGGCTTCGTCGGTGGCGTTGTAGCGCTTCATCATGGCGGCGAGGGTGCCGTCGAGCTTGGCGCTGGCGGCGTGGACCTTGTTCTTGAGATTGTCCTGAGCGGCTTTGTCGCTGGAGCCGATCAAGGCGACCAGATGGCCACGCGCTTCCATGAGGGCGCCGCAAGCGTCATCGGCGGGGGCGGCGAAGGTGGGTTGTGCGGCGGCGAACAGCAGGGCGGCAAACGAAACGGCGATGGACTTTTGCATGGTGATCTCCTGAGAGGTTAAGAAAGCCCGCCGGGGAATCCGGTGGACGGAAGACCAGGCCATGTTTGGCGCGTGGTTATTTGACGGCCTTGATATTGGTCAACAGTCGGGGAGCCACAACGCGTGGCTGTTGCGCGCTTGCGTCGGCCACGGCCGGAAATCGGAAATAGGGTTCCACTTCACTTTGCCGACGACGAGGACATTGCCTTTTTCCGCGACTGCCAACTGGATGCCTCGCGCCGCGAGGGAGGGCTGGCCCGTTTTGTTTTCAGAGAATCCGCAACATCCGTTCAGGCGAGTTTCCAAAAAAGCCCGCTCCCGGTTTACCCGGCCAAACCCCTGTTGTTAGAATGCAACGATTACCTAATAGACTGTTTTTTCTGGAATTTTCTAAAAAGGAACGACCATGAAACTGAAGCTGATCCCTGTTGTGCTTGCCTTTGCGGCTACCCCTGCCCTGGCTGCGATGGGCACCACCGTTATCCCGACTTTTGCCGGCCAGGCCGCCGCCAAGGCGACCGCCAAGAACACCACACCACAGACCCCGGAGGAATGGCTGGCGCGGATGACCGATTTCTCACGCAACCTGTCCGCATTCAAGGACCCCAAGGTATTCGTGCCTTGGACCAACGCGGTGACCGAACCGGGTTTCTACGTCGCCATGATGAACGGCATGATGGACCCGGGCGGCTGGCTGAACATGATGAACAGCGCGGCGCATCCCGATGCCGTGCGCAACCTGGTCCAGTTCGCCGACCCCAACATCTATCTCAAGTGGGCCGCCGCCACCGGTGACCCCAACTTCTACACCGCCCTGCTCACCCAGCTTTCCGACCCGGGCAAGATGATGCGCTGGGCCATGCTGCCGGTTGACGCGAAGCTGTGGAACACCCTGCTCTCCACGCTCAATCCCAATACCTATATCCGCTGGGGCATGGCCGGCCTGGATCCGCGCGCCTGGAACCTGGCGGGCACCATGGCCAATCCCGCGCTCTACACCGGCATGATGGGCGCGGTGGTGAATCCGAACGGTTATGGCCAGGGCACCAGCAACTGGCTGACCTGGGCGCCGCAACCCTCCGTGCAAGGTGCCGGCAGCTTCGCCATGTGGGATCCGGTCGCCATGCTGGGCAACCTCTCCGGCTTTATTCCCGGGATCAACACGTCCGCGCTGCCGACGCTGCCGAACATTGGCCTGCCGACCATCACGCTACCGACCTTCCCGGTGGCCGCCCCGGCGTTCAACCCCGCTTCCGCCTATGCACCGGCTCCCACGCCCACGCCCACTCCCGCGGCCACGCCCACAGTGGAGGCCCCCGCCCCCGTTGCCGCTCCCGCCCCCAAGCCTGTCGAAGCGGTAATACCCGCGGCACCGGCCGAGGCGGTGGCCGTCCCCAAGGCTGAGGTGAAAGCCGCCGCACCGGCGCCTGTCGTGGTTGCCGCGCCGGTTGCCGCTGTTGGCACCACACCGGCCACCACACCGGCCGCGACGACCAGCAAGGCCATTCTGGCCGGCGACGCGCTGTTCATGTCCGGCAAGTCCGGAATCAAGAACTTGTCCAAGGATGGCAAGATTCGTCTGGATGAGTTGGTTGCCAAGATCAAGAGCATGGGCAGCGTCGAGCAAATCAAGGTGATTGGCCATGCCGACCCCACCGGCAATGCCAAGGCCAACCGCACGCTATCGGAAGCGCGCGCCAAGTCAGTCAGGTCCTACCTGGTGGCAAAGGGTGTCAAGCCCGGCGTCATCATCACCAGCGGCATGGGCGACACTCAGCCGGTGACCCAGTGCGACAAGACCCTGGCGAAACCGGCGCTGAAAGAATGCCACGCGCCCAATCGCCGTGTGGAAATCGAGATCATCGGCAAGGCCAAGTAATCCGTTCGCGTTTGATGCGAGAAAAGCCGCCCGGAAGGGCGGCTTTTCTTTGTGCGGGCGGGACGTCCGCGATCCCCGCAACGCTTACGGCTCCTGTTCCGGGAATACCTCTTCCAGATAGCCGATGCGTTGCCAGGAATTCTCGTTGAGGGCGACTTCGTAGCGTGCCCATTTGCGGAATTCATCGAGGGTGCATTGCCCGGTTTTGCGCCGGCAGGTGCCGGCGATGCCTTTGAAACGAATGGTTTCCTCGCCGCTTTCGGCGTCGAGGGAGAAGTCGAGCACCTGGCGCACCCCCCAGGCGTGTCCATAGGAGCCGTTGCTGTAATTGCCCCCCACACGGATGTCGAAGGGGATGCTCAGTGGCGGGTTCATGCCTGGCGTCCCTGTTGCTTGCGCCACAGCTCCAGGAAGCCTTCCACCGGCAGTGGGCGGCTGTAGTAATAGCCCTGGTAAGCGTCGCAGCCGTGGAGTTGCAGGAAAGCGAGCTGTTCCTCGGTTTCCACCCCTTCGGCGAGGACTTTCAATTTCAGGCTCTTGGCCATCGCGATGATGGTGGCGGCGATTTCCACGTCGTTGGCGTCTTGCGGGAGGCCGCGCATGAAGCTGCGGTCAATCTTGAGTTTGTCGACCGGGAAGCGCTTGAGGTAGGCCAGGGAGGAATAGCCGGTGCCGAAGTCGTCGATGGCGACGCCAACACCCAGGCTCTTGAGGGCGGAGAGCACGCTGGCGGCCTGGCTGCCCTGCGCCATGATCGTACTTTCGGTGATTTCCAGTTCCAGCAAATGGGCGGGGAACCCAGTTTCTTCCAGCACGCTGCGTAGCCGTTCGACCAGATCGCGCTGTTCGATCTGGCGCGCGGACAAGTTCACCGCGAGGCTGATGGGGGGCAAGCCGGCGGCAAACCCGGCACGGAACTGGGCGCAGGACTCGCGCAAGACCCATTCGCCGAGGGGGCGGATCAGGCCGGTATCTTCCGCCAGGAGAATGAAGCGGGCCGGCGGCACCAGTTCGCCTTCCGGCGTCAACCAGCGCAGCAGCGCTTCGGCGCCGATGAGTCGACCATCACGGGTGTCCACCTGGGGCTGGTAGTGGACGACGAATTCACCGCGTTCCAGGGCGCCGCGCAGGCGTGATTCCAGTTGCAGACGCTCGTTGGCGACCCGGGTGAGCGCTTCGGTGTAGAAGTGATAGGTAGCGCGACCCTGCGACTTGGCCTGGTACAGCGCGGCATCGGCATTGCGCAGCAACTGGGTGGTGTCGGCGGCATCGTCGGGGAACAGGCTGATGCCGATGCTGGCGCTGCTGAATACCTCGTGGCCGCCGCTCAGGTGAAATGGCTGGTGCAGCAGGGCAAGCAGGTTCTGGGCGACCATGGCGGCTTCCTTGGGGCCGTCAATCTCTTCCAGGAGCACGACGAATTCATCGCCGCCCAGGCGCGCCAAGGTATCCACCTTGCGCAGGTTGCTGGAAAGACGCTGCGCGATGGCTTGCAGCAATTCGTCACCGGCCGGGTGGCCGAGGCTGTCATTGATATGTTTGAAGCCGTCCAGGTCCATGAACAAGAGCCCCAGGCGCGTACCGTGGCGCCGGGCGACATTGATGGCGTGGCTTAAACGCGACTGGAACAGCGCGCGGTTGGGCAAGGTGGTGAGCGGGTCGTGATGCGCCAGATGTTCAAGCTGCGCCGCCGCGGCCAGCCGCTGGCTGATGTCGATGAAGGTGACCACCGCGCCGACCTGCTTGCCCTCGCGCAGGACCGGATGCGACCAGTATTCCACCGGCAGCGGCGTGCCGTCGCGGCGCCAGAGCACCTCGTCATCGCCGTGCCGTTTCTCTTGCAGGGTTGCGCCCAGCAGGATCGGGCAATCCGCCGCCAGGTGGCGGCGGCCATCGGCATGGTGGTGATGGATGCGGTCGTGGATGGGCTGTCCGAGCAGTTCGGAGGCCGTGTCGTAACCCAGCATTTCCAGGCAAGCGTGATTGACGAAGGTGCAGCGGCAATGCTGGTCGATACCAAAAATCGCTTCCGCCGTGGAATCCAGCAGCAGATGGATCTCCGCTTCCTTGGCGGCCACCGCCTGTTCCACCCGGTCACGCCGCAGCACGCCGGCCAGGGCGTCGCTCACGGCTTCGAGAAACTCCTGTTCTTCGGCGAGGCGCGGGTGCCCCACCGGCAGGTACAGCACCAGCACCCCCAGCACCTCGCCCGCGGCCTTGAGGGGCAGGCTGTAGTGGCCGTGATCGGTCATGCCGGGATAGGTCGTTTCGTGGCGATGGTCGACGCAGTCGGCGTATTCGGTTTTGCCACTTTGCGCCGCGCGGCCGCAGAGACACTGGCCCAGCGCCACGCGGGCGCAACTGGCCTGAATTTCCGGCGAGAAATTACGCTCGGCGAGCAGGCGCAGGCTGCCGCAGTCCATGACGAAAATGCCGCCCCTGGGCAGCAGGTTGAGCCAGGAAACCGCCAGCAGGCGATCCAGGCAGCGTCCCAGGCGTTCACGCAAGCCCCCGTCGCCGATGCCGATTTCCAGAATTTCCCGCAACGCCTTCTGCTGCTCACGATCCAGACGAATACGCGCTTCATGGCGCCGGCGCTGGCTGATGTCGCGCGCCACCGCGACCAGGTAGGCGCGTTCGCCATCCGACACATGGCGCAGGCTGATTTCTACCGGAAACCACTCGCCGGTGTTGCGTCGGAAACGGGTTTCCTCGGTCTGGATGCCCCGCTCGGCGAAGGCTGCCGCCCAGGCCGGCCAGTTTTCGGCGCCGCCGCAGAGTTCCGCGAAACCGTGGCAATGGCGTTCGAGGAGTTCGCTCTGGCTGAGGCCGAGCAGATCGCCCGCCTGTTCGTTGGCCTCCACCACGCGGCCGCTGGCCATATCGACCACGAAAACGGCATCATTCACCTGGCTCATCACGCTGCGTTCCATGAGCCGGTGTTCCACCGATTGCAGATGGTCGCGAGTGAGGTTGAGGTCTTGTTCCAGACGCTCAACGGTAGCCTGCAGCAACTCGACGTAGTGTTCCTGCAAGGCCTTCACCACATCGTGGCGGGTGAGCAGGCCAACCAGCCCGCCGGCCGCGTCTATCACCACCAGGCGACGGATGTTGGCCTGTTCCATACGACGCATGGCCACCGCCAGCAGCGTTTCGGCCTCGACCACGATCAGCGGCTGGCTCATCACCGTCCCCAGGCGCAGGCCCGCGGGATCGCCTCCTTGGCGGGACAGGCACACCACGTCGTACTCCGTCAGTATCCCTGCCGGGCTGCCGTCGCGCAGCACCACCACGCAGCTCAATACCCGCTCCGACATGACCTGGGCGGCGGCCAGCAGGCTGTCGTTCTCGTTCAGGATGACCACTTTGCCGGTCATGGCCGAGGCCACCGTGTGCGGCTGCGGCATGTGCTCCAGGCCGATGCCGTGCAGCAGATCGCCTTCGCTGACCAGGCCCAGCAAGGCGCCGCCGCCGTCCACCAGCAGCAAGTGGCGGACATTGCGCGCGGCCATGAGCTGATAGGCGCGATGGATGTCCATGCCAAGGTTGCTGACGACCAGCGGCTCATGCAGGTAACCGCCGATCGGCTCGCTTTCCTGCCAACCTGGCCGCCAGCCGCCACTCGCCACCAGCGCCACGCTGTCACGCTCGGTGAAGATGCCCACTGGCTTCTGCCCATCCAGCACCACCACACAACTGATGCGCTGCACTTCCATCTGCCGCCAGACCTCGGCCAGCGGCGTCACCGCCGACACGGTCTGAACCGTGCGATTGAGAACCTGTTGCAGCGTGACGGTGGTCATGGGGTTGAGGCCGAAGGGTATTAACAGCTCTTATATTATCTTAGGGGAAACCCCCTTTCATCGCGTCAGCCGCCGGTAAATGTCGGAAACCTTGAACGGCAGTTGCCGCACGTCGTCGAGGATGATGTAGCGGGCGGCGCCGTACATCCGCGGCAGGTAATCACGCGCTTCGCGGTCGATGGTGATGCAGAACGGGTGTACCCCGGCGCGGCGCGCTTCCAGCAGGGCCATGCGGGTGTCCTCGATGCCATACTGGCCGCGATAGCCGTCGAAGTAATCATCCGGGCGGCCGTCGGAGAGCGTAACCAACACCCTGGTCGCGGCATCGACTTCGTTCAGCAGTTTGGAGAGGTGGCGGATGGCGAAGCCCATGCGCGTGTATTCCTGAGCGCGGATGCCGGAGATGCGCGCCTTCACCTCGTCGCCGCAAGGCTCGGCGAAGGTCTTGATGCGGAACAGCTCGCAGCGTTTGCGGGTCGTGCCGGAAAAGCCGTAGATGGCATAGCGGTCGCCCAGGCGTTCCAGCGCTTCGCACAGCAACACCAGGGCTTCGCGCTCGGCCTCGTTGATCCAGCCGCGGGTGGAACCACTCATGTCGACCATGAAAGCGACCGCGATGTTGCGTTCCGCGCGATGCCGGCGCACGTACAGGCGGTCGCTCTCAAGAAACGCGCCGGGCCGCCCCAAGCGTTCCTTGGCCCCCTCGGGGGGAGAACACCGCGCAGCGGGGTTTTCGGGGGCGGTCTCAAGAAACGCGCCGGGCCGCCCCAAGCGTTTCTTGGCCCCCTCGGGGGGAGAACACCGCGCAGCGGGGTTTTCGGGGGCGGTCAACTCGCGACCGCTCTTGGCGTCGGCCAGGGCTTCGACCAGGGCGTCGAGGTCCACCTCGTCGCCATCGGTCTGGCGTTTCAACGTGCGGTTTTCATCGCGCATGGCCTCGAAACTGCGGCGCAGTTGCTTCACCAGGCCGGCGTGTTTATCCAGGGTGTCCCGGTAAAAGCCGTCATACACCGGCGGTACGTCCTTTTCCCGCACCACACACCAGTTCTTGCGGTAGTGCTCGCGGCCCCTATCCCACTCCGGATAAAACAATGCGCCCTCCTCGTGATAAGTGCCCTGCCAGACCGAATCCGGATCCGCGCTCTGATCAAACAGCAGGCTGGGGTCGTATTCACCGTCGCCGGCCGGCACCAGGTATTCCGGGGGAATTTCGCCGAAATCCAGGTAGATGGAGGAAAGCAGCGCCTTCACGTCCTCGGGCGGGGCGATGGGCGCGCCGTCGAGGGTGATTTCCATATCCATGCGGCCTGCTTCATCGTTGACCTCGGCCGTGAATTCCGCCGCGGCGCGTTCCTCGCCGGGTGGCTGGCCGGGTTGGTGGCGGGTGTGTTCTTCCAGCAACTCGGCCAGTTTCACGCGGAGCCGCGCCTTCTCCTTTTCCTGGCGCGCGGCGAAGGCGGCGGCCACGGCCGCGGGCTTGATTTCACCCTGGTAACACCACGGTTTGAAATCGGGCAGATGCACGGCCTCATCCAACAAGGCGAGGCTGTCTTCGAGGTCGGCTTGCGGCTCGGCCAGCCGCCGCGCGAGGGTTTCCCAACCGGCCGGCAGGCCCTCGCCCAATTGGCTTTTCAGCCGTTCCATGTCGCGGTGCAGGCCTGGCAATTCGCGCGCGATGCGGGCGGACAGACGCAGGGTTTCCAGGCCGTGCAGTTGTGCCAGGGCGCGTACGGGATCGGGAAAACCGGCGACGGCCGCGGCGAGATCGGCGCGGAAGCCGCCGAAGCGGGTCTGTGCCCAGAGCAGGGCCACCGCCGCCTTGGCCAGCTTGAAGTTATCCGCCACCACGGGAAAACGGGCGATCACGCCGGGTAGAACAATTTTCTCGGTATCGGTATAGAGGCTCTCGCCCTGCTCCATGCGCAGGCGCCGCCCGGACAAGCCGTGCACGAAGTTGCCGAGCACCCCAGCCAGGTCCTCGAACAGAACGCCGGCGGTCATTTCCAATCGCCGTTCGCCGTAGTGGTCGGCCTCTTCCAGCACTTGCAGCGCCTGGCGCAAGCCCTCGCGGTCGTAGGTATCACAAGCGCCTACCACCCAGGCTTCCATCAAGCGGCGATCCATGCGGCCAATCAGGGCAGGCGCGCGGCGCGCGAACTGCCAGGCGACTTCCAGATTGGAACTGGCAACCCGTTTGACCCAGTCGAGTACGAAATCCTGATCGGCTTCGGCTAAGGCGGCCAGTTTCTCGGCGGCGGGGCCGACTTTGCGGAAGGAAAAGTCCGCTTCCAGCAGGCCTTCCAACAACAGGGTGATGGCTTCGCTGTTCATGCTCACCAGCGGGTAAGCACGGGATACTGGGTAATCAGCGGATCGGGGGTCAGGAGGGTCATCTGATTAGCGATGGCCTGGCAGATCAACATGCGGTCGAAGGGGTCGTTGTGCACAGGCGGGAGTTTGCCGAGCACAAAACTATCTTCCTCGCGTAGTGGTAGCACCTCGATGCCATGACGGCGACGCGCCTCGGGAACGAATTCTGCGGGCGACAGATCCCCGGCCAGTCGCAACTTGCCGGTGCGGTGCTTGATGGCGATTTCCCAGGCTGAGGCAACCGACAGATAAACCTCGTTTCCGGGGTTTTCATACAGTGCCAGCATCCCCCTGGAAAGCTGGCGCGGCGCGGTCGCCAGCCAGATGAACGCACAGGTGTCGAGCAGCAGCTTCATTTCTTGTATCCCGACACGGGTTCGGCGGCTTTCAGTTGTTCCGCCTCGGGGGCGAAACCATCGAGCATGGGATCGGGCAGTTCGCCGTTGAACGCCTTGAGCAATTCGTCGGGTAGTGGCTCGAAGAAGCTGGCAGGGATTTCATAGCCTTCTTCATATGGCCCCAGCCCGACTGGACGCGGCGCCTTGCGCGGCTGGCGGATCGGCACGATCTCGGCCACCGGCACGTTGCGGCGGCAGATCACCACCGTCTCGCCCGCTTCCACCGCGGTGAGGTATTCGGACAGCTTGGCCTTGGCTTCATGGATGTTGACGGTTTGCATATCAGCCCTCTATTTGGATTATTAACTTGACCAAGTATAGGGCCATATACAAGATCAGAACAATGAAGAAGACAGTTCCTGGATCGCCGCCAGCATGTCGGCATCGTCGGTAACCGCCTGGGCGACGGCGCTCTGGCAAGCCAGCACCGGGTCGATGCCGCTGGAAATCAGCTTGCCGGCATGCACCAGCAGGCGGGTGGACGCCCCTTCTTCCAGGCCGGCGCCCTTGAGGTTGCGGGTGGTCTGGGCAAAGCGCACCAGGCGGGAGGCCAAAGTGGCATCGACACCAGACTCTTTGGCGACGATGCGCGCTTCCAGGTCTGGCGCCGGG
>Ga0100388_10002660_pt1 | contig 15376 bp, 15 predicted proteins | sample CryGeymeta201512_FD_81536 | JGI IMG/M metagenome (GOLD analysis project Ga0100388, IMG submission 81536) | Groundwater microbial communities from Crystal Geyser aquifers in Utah, USA - Crystal Geyser metaG 2015-12 | ecosystem: Environmental > Aquatic > Deep subsurface > Groundwater | place... | reverse complement strand
GGATATCTCCGTGAACCACATAGGCCGGGACGGAAAACCAGGTAGGGTTGTCGGAGTTCTCATCATGAACGATGGCGGCATCTCCGAAGGAGGGTGTCCCGGTGAAATCCTGCACCACCACTCCGTCCACCCAGTGGGCGCCGTTGGTGGGCGTTCCCAGATTGGCCGCCCCGCCGTTTCGGTTGTAGGCGTCAACGAAGAGTGAGGGGCGGGAAGAACCTTGGCCGGGTTGATACCCGAGGCCGATAACTGTGTTTTCCCATTGATGCGCTGTGCCATCCGCAGGGAAAGTATAGTTTTCAATTGGATTGAGCGGAGTGGGTTGCCAATCGGTAGTGCCATAGGGTAGATAGTCATGATCGGGTAGACTTTGTGCAAGCCTTCTCACCAGGTGAAAATGTATATGATCCTGTGGTCCTACCGTTCCCAGTCTTTGTCCTGCATAGACGGTTTGACCTTCTGTCACATCAACGGTCCCCAAGTGCGCGTATTCGGTGTAGTATGGCCCATTGTTATGCCGGATCAGCACGTGATTGTTCCCCGGATTGGATTGAATAACCCAGATTTCACCGCTTGCTGCGGCCGCAACTTCTTGTCCTTCTGTATCCAAGCCGTTCACACTCAGTGAGAAGTCCACCGCATATAGGTTTACACCGTTGCCAAGATCGCCCTGCTCAACGGTACCTCCATGGTTTGGGGTGTTGTAGCCGCAGCTAATCCTCCATTCCCTTTGATCATGCTTGAATGGAAAGATTAACATCGGCTGATCTGTAATAATCGGTGTTTGCGCCGACACAGGTACGGGGAACGTTGGTGCTGCAATTAGCAGCACCATGAGCAGAACAAACAGCAGTCCTACCCGGCCGATGGTTTGGGTTCTTCCGGTGTTCATGTGACTCTCTCCTTTAGAGAATGTAGGATATTCCTCTCTTGTTCAAGAAAGGAGAAATAGAAAGAGATCATTCTCTTCCCATTCTTCCTCTCTTGAGATTCAAGGAAAATTATCCTGATATGGACATCAAAGTTATATACTTTTATAACTTCAGATACCCTTTTTGTAAAAGTGCAAATTAAAATATTATTCTTCAAATTTCAAAGAATTCAAAAGACGCTGAACAATAGGATTATTAATTTCTTCCGGCGGATAAACACTTATTCCAAAGGTATATTGTTTATTTTCATTTAACACTTTAATAAATAGGTTAGTACTTTGATAGGATTCGGCTTTGAACTTCCAGGCCGGTAAACCGGCAACGGTAATTTTTTCTCTTTCGAGAATCGTCCACCATTCACTATAGATGGTTTCTGTTTCAAGTTTATTAAAATATATTGAAGCATCCTCACCCCAATAGGTACTATTAGAAGCACCAAAACTTAAATAGCTACAGTTTTCTACTATGGGGTCTTTACAATTGGAATCGAAATATTTAGTTATTCCGGGTTTGTTTTTATAGCTGAGTGCAATCTTGTCCTTGTCAGTTATCCAATTACCGGGCATTTCAAACGAAAATCCAAAAAGGCTATTTTCATAACGAATCCAACCGTCACCGAGGTCTATAAACGCAGACATTGTAGATTCACTGGGGATAGAATCGATGTTTGTTGATTGATTCTGGTCTATGTTTGAGTTACTGGGTTGGGCAGATTGGGTTGTTTGATTGGCTTGGTTACTGTTTCCATTTTCCTTGGGTTTTTCTTTGGAAAACAATCTATACCCACCATACCCCAACCCCACCATAACCAACACTCCCACAACTCCTAAAACTAAAACTTTTCCTGAAATTTTGTTCATTTGATGTTTCCTTTCTTTAAAAGTTCGTCTTTCCCGGACGTTCAAAATGCCTGCAATCGATTATTTTTATAAGATTTTACTTTTACTTAGCATAAACTTTTTCCCCTGTCTATGTATCGCAATACAAACCAAAAAAAGTCAAAATTCAAAGTTCAAAATTAAGGTTGTTCTCTATAGGGTCTAACGGTAAGAACATTATTCTTCGACCAAGCGAACGTTGGTAAGCGCGTGGAGAAGTACCGTAGCAAGAAAGTTGTAGTTCTCCATTGCAGTCGAACGGTAATTCCACCCGTCTTTTCAGTCTACCTTGGGCGGTGAGTGATCCCGTCCATTTTACCGCTTGCCGTCCCGTCATCCTGAACCTGCCTCGCCGGCAGGCGGGCTTGTTTCAGGATCCTGAACTGAATTCAGGATGACACTCCAAAAAATTCAAAATGTAAAATTGTAGTTCTCGACGGAGTTTACCCTGATCCGCCAGCCGGCGGAGAAGGGCTCGAACATAAGATTATTATGCTTCGACTAAGTCCTCCGATTCAGAGGACGCATGGAGAAGTACCATTAACAAAGAAAGTCGTAGTTCTCCATGAGGGTCGAACAATAATCAAAAAGTGCCATCTCAACCATCTTTCTACCTACCTATATCATAGAATAATTCAAAACAACATGGCAGAAGTGTCAGGAAAACTGACAGGGGAGACGGTACTAAAATCGGAAAAAAATGGAGCGGTTTCTAATATCTAATTGCGATCTAAAGGAACAATGCTATATAATCAAAATATTGTTTTGATAGAAAGTGATATTCATGACCAAGCGGGTAGCCAAATTAATTTTAGCTGGATTTTTTTTGTTGATCGCCGAAATTTTCCTTTTGCTTAAAATGGGATTAATCGGCGTAAACTTTCTTGATTTAAGCCGTTTGAATTCAGTTTTAGGAACAGGCAGCCAAAATAATAAGAAAATTACTCTCAAAGCTAGGGAAATTGCACAATACTTTCCTGCCAATCCGCAGGGAGAGGTTGAAATCACGACTTCTTTCCGCAAAACTACGTTTCAAATTCAAATCCGCAACCTTGAGAAATTTACCTTAGGACCGAAACAGTTTTATCAGGTTTGGATTGTGGATGAAGATTTAAAACACTCCCAGTCTTTAGGAAAATTGGAATTTAAAGATGGAGTCTATCAACTGAGAGCAACCATCTCGGGCGATTCCGGTCAATTTCAAGACATGCGAATCACTCTGCAAGACGGTGATGAGACGACACCAGGGATCACCCTTTTTGAGGCGGCAATCTAGTTTTTCATAGTATCAGAAGTTCAAGAAAGGGCAAAATGATTAAAGAAAAGATTATCTACACCACTTTCTCAGACTGGAGATTCAATATCAAAAAGGCCAAAGAGAGCTTCATCTGGGATCAGGCAGGACATAGATTGCTTGATTTTACTTCCGGGTGGAATGTTGCCAATTTGGGATGGAATAACCCGGAAATTTCCAAAGCCGTCATTGCGCAAGTCAGGAAGAATACTTACGCACCTATGTGGACAGCGGACCCAGTTCAAAAAAAGTACGCCGATTTTCTGGTCAAATATATGCCGTCAGGTCTAGATTCTATCGGCCGCGCCACCGGCGGAATGGAAGCCATTGAAGAAGCTATCAAACTGGCGCGGTCCGCAACCGGCAGAAAGAAAATAGTCGGTTTTGTAAAATCTTATCATGGGCAGTCAATCCATTGTTTGGTGTTAAGTTACTTGCCTGAGTGGTATGCCAAAATCAGCAATCCGCAAACAGATTTGGTGCATCTGCCGTTTCCGAATCTTTATTGTTCAGAAAAATCACCGCAAGAACTTCTTAGCAATTTAGAAACCCAATTGGAGAAGATTCTCAGACAGGAGGACGTGGCTGCCATTCTTACCGAATCAGGAACAATAACCGGTTGGGGATCAACTGACGTGGCTCCGGACGGCTTTCTGACTTTGCTTCGCAAACTCACCCAGAGATATGGAACGCTCTTAATATTAGATGAAGTCGGTTCGGGGTTTTCGAGATTAGGAAAATTATTCGCTTGGCAGATTGAAAACGTTTGCCCGGACATCATCACCTTAGCCAAGGGAATCTCAAATGGCGCAGCTCCAATCGGAGACATGGTGACAACTCAACAGATTGCCGTTCAGGGGGCTCCTGCAGCCAACCTGCAATCCACTTTTGGTTGGATACCACCAGCCTGCGCCGCCGCCTTGCAAACTTTAAAGATTCATATTCGAGAGAAAATTTGGGAAAAGGCTTTTCGGGATGGCGAATACATAAAGTTAGTCCTCAAAAAGGAATTTTCCAACAATCCGTTCGTGGGGGATGTGCGAGGCAGAGGAATGGAGATCGGCATAGATTTGGTGCAAGACGGACAAACACAGATGAACAATACGGAGATGGTAGAAAAAGTCGTCAGTCTAGCCTATCAAAAAGGATTACATCTGGTTTCTGACCACGAGAGCGTTATTCAACTTATGCCGCCTTTGACCATTGAGCGCAAAGTTCTCGATAAAGGGTTGGAGATACTCATAGAATGTATTCGTAAAGCGGGAAAGAAGTAACCTATGTGGTTATGGTTGACTCTGCTTACGACCCTCGGGTTTTCTCTAGGACATGTTCTAGTGAAGAAAGGCTATGCCGACCTTTCGCCGGCACAGACCAAAGCGCTCGACACCTTTTTTTATCTTCTGATTTTGGTTCCCTATGCCCTGCTGCGTGGAGAAATCGTCTTTACTCATCTCGAGATTTTGGTAGTTTTTGGATTGGTAGTCGGAATCAACTACTGTCTATATTTAAAAGGAATTGCCAAAGGCAAAATTTCTTTAGTCCAGAATATTTATTCTACCTCTCCGATTTTTGTTCTCATTCTCGCTTCTGTTTTCTTGAAGGAAAAACTGTCTTTGCTGCAAGTTATGCTGATAGTTCTGATTGTGGCCGCAGCGGTCCTGACCGGTTTGCCCAAGAATGTAAAACAAGAAACAACCGGGATAAAATTTGAGAAGTGGTTTTTTTGGGGTCTTTTAGGTGCATTGGTAATTGGGATTAATGACATTTTAGCCAAAAAAGCTGTAGATATAACCACTGCCACCACCGTCATTTTTCTATTTCCGATTATCGACATTCCCGTTGCCTTGGGATTTTTGTGGATTGAGAAAAAGCCGTTTCCGCCGATTTTTAAAGGTAAATCTTTCTCAACCTCGCTGGGAGTTTTAATCAATAATGTGGCGGCTCTAAGTTTTTACGAAGCAGCAGGAATAGGGAAAATTTCCTTAATCTCGGGAATTTTAGGAAGTATCTCGCTTTTAACCGCAGCGTTGGCCTTTCTTTTTTTGAAAGAAAAAATTGACCGGCGGCAGGCAATCGGAATAGGTCTTGTCAGCTTGTGCGTTTCTTTGCTAGGATTATTATCTACTTAAAAAAATCTCAGGGAGGATTGAGAATGAGAAAGACGCTACTGTTTATTCTTCTTATAATTTTATTTTCTGGAAGTATTTTTTTGGTATTCAGATTTTTAGATCGAAAAGAAAAGGGGAACAATATGAACGAGAGTCAAGTTTCGAGTTCGGCAATTTTAGGGAGCCAAAAAGAAGCCAGCGCCGCAGCTTTTCAAAAGGTCCGGTATGTCAGAATCGAAACTTCCAAAGGCAGTTTTACAATTCAGCTTTTTCCAGAGGAGACTCCCAAAACAGTGGCTAATTTTCTTAAAAAAGCCAATTCAGGTTATTACCAAAATCTGATTTTTCACCGCGTTGAAAACTGGGTGGCGCAGGGCGGCGATCCAATGGGCAACGGAACCGGTGGAGGCAACATTGCCACGGAATTGTCGCAAAGGCCATTTGAGGAGGGTTCGGTGGGAGTGGCCCGGGGAGGAAATATTAACATTTCCAACGACAGCCAATTTTTTGTCTGCACCCAGGACTGCTCATGGCTTACCGGGCAATATACCAACTTTGGAGAGGTTTCTGAAGGCATGGGAATTGTTAAAAGTCTGGCGGTGGGAGATAAAATTTTAAAAATCGAACCGCTTAGTCAATAGAAAGGAGCATTCATGATTGGAAAAAGTCCGCAAACCGATTTTGCCGAAAGCAAAATCCCCCGGATTGACCCCAGCGCTTATGTTTTTGAGCAGAGCGCGGTTATCGGAGACGTTTTTTTAGGGAAAAGAGTTTTGGTGGCTCCTTTTGCTTCGGTGCGCGGAGATGAAGGGCAGCGCATTTATATCGATGACAAATCCAACATCCAGGACGGAGTCATCATTCATGCCTTAGAAAGCAAGAAGCACGGGAAAACGATTGCCAAAAATCTGGTTACGGACCCGTATCATAAACAATGCGCGGTCTATGTCGGCAAAAGAGTTTCTTTGGCCCATCAGGCGGAAGTTCATGGCCCGGCCTATATCGGCGATAACACCTTTATCGGAATGCAATCGATGGTTTTCAAGTCCAGAATCGGGAAAAATTGCGTCATCGAACCTAAATCTTTAGTTTTAGATGTTACCATCCCTGACCAGCGTTATGTTCCGGCAGGTACCATTCTTAAGGATCAGAAGTTGGCAGATCAGTTGCCTAAGATTAACGCAGACTATATTTTCAAAGATTTAAACCAGGCGGTTGTTCACGTCAACACCAGTTTAGCCGATGGTTACAATCTTTTGCAATCTCATCAATGATTTTTGACCAGAGATTCTGGGCAGACTTTTTGTCCTTCTGTAACAAGCCAGCAGTTTGACAAAACTGTTAGAATGATGATTGCTTTAAAAAAGGATTTAATTTCATGGAACAAAAATTAGTCGTTTTTGATGTTGATGGAGTTTTAATAGATACCAAAATTGGAGGTCTGAAAGATATATTAACTATATTAGGTAAAGGAGCCAAAGTAGAAAAGTTAGAAGAAGAATACCAAAAGAGAAAAAAATTTGGACCATGGGGATTAGACGAATTGGTACTTTTATATAAGGGTTTCAGCAAAATGCGGATGTCAAATATTGCCACAAAATATTGCGAACAGAATTTAATGAAGGGCGCAAGCGAGGCCATTGCCGAATTAAAATTAAATGATTTCTTGGTGGGAGCAATCAGCTCCGAAGCAGATTTTGTTGTGGATGTTTTAGCCCGGAATCTAAGTTTAGATTTTACCTGCGGAACGGTATTGGAATATACAAACGGAATCTGTACAGGAAAAATAATCGAAAAGGTAGATCGTTTTACCAAAGCAGAATTGCTCAAAAAAATAATGCAGGAAAAAAATATTAGTAGGAGCAATATATATGTTGTTGGAGACTCAATTACAGACCTTCCGATGGGGCAGGTAGCCGGCCGTTTTATCGGCTTTCGGCCTAAGACTGAAATTATTGAACAGGTTAATTTTATCGTGCGTGAAAAAGATTTAGAAAAAATATTACCTCTTTTAATCTTCGAGTAAGTCTTATTTCCCCAAAACCGGATCCCAACTAAATGTGTGTCCATTTGGAATAGGTTTATCTAGGAGCTATCTTATAATTCCTAACTTTGGGGTCATTTTAAGCCTACGTCATCCCGAGTCCGCCAGCTGGCGGATCGAGGGATCCCTTCGGGTTTTTTCATTCCCCGAGGGATTCCTCCCGCCGAATCGGCGGGTCGGAATGACAATGAAAATCGAATATTTATGAGATGAGTTCTAAAGATTGTCTTAAGATATCACTTTTGATATACTGTTTTTGGAGATATATTTTCTATGCCCAAAAAGACATCCAGCTTCAACCCAACCTCGCCAAAAACATTGGTCGGTACTAAATATCCGCAAAAGAAACTGCTTGACGAATTGGCTTCAGCCGTCTCAGAAAGAAATAAACTGGGGGCCGTTTTGCAAACTATGGATAATGGTGTTTACGGGGTTGACTGGGATGGGAAGCTTTCGCTTTTTAGCAAATCAGCCGAAGAAATCACTGGTTGGAAGAAAGAAGAAGTTTTAGGTCATTATTGCCAGGATATTTTGAAGGTTAGAGGACAGAAGGGAGAAAGCGTTTGTGAACAATGTCCTTTGGCTCAATCTTTCGTAACCGGAGAAACAGTGTTAATTCCCCTTTGTTCGATAACTGCCAAGGATGGAAAATTAATCAAAGTCGCCTCAACTTATTCTCCTATTAAGGGAGTGAAAAATGATTTGGTTTCTGGGATAGGTGTCTTTCGCGATTTAAGAAAAGAAGAAGAGCTGGAAAGAATGAAATCGGATTTTGTGACCATGGCTGCCCATGAACTTCGAACACCCATAACCTCACTTAAAGGCTATTTATCAGTGCTAATTGAAGAAGGGAAGAATTTGGATGATGAACAAAAACTTTTTTTGGAACGAAGCTTTATTTCAGCCAGCAGGCTGGAATCTTTAACCAATAACCTTTTATCAGTCGCGAAAATAGAACGTGGAACCCTCCCGATCAACCTTACCAAGCTGGTGATCCAAGATGTAGCTCAGGAGGCTATTTCTCTGATTTTGCCAAAAGCCGAAGAAAAGGGCATAAAAATTCAATTGAAATCAAAAATTGCTTATCAATTTCAAATCAAGGCTGATCGGGAAAAAATCAAAGAGGTTTTGATCAATTTCCTCAATAACGCCATCACCTACACGCCCGCAGGAAAAAGAATTCTGGTCATTTTAGACAAAACGGACAGAAAATTGAGAGTGAAGATCAAAGACAGCGGGATTGGATTCAACCACAACACGCAAAAGCATCTTTTTGAGAAATTCTACCGGGAACATCGAGAGGGAACTCCAATTCAAGGAACGGGGTTAGGGCTTTATATCTCAAAGATGATTGTCGGATTACATCATGGTTCTGTTTTTGCCGACAGCGCTGGACGCAATAAAGGAAGTACTTTTGGATTTGAAATTCCAGTTGAGAAAGCACAGGCAAGTTTCAATAAGTTCAAGGCTTTGCCTTAAAGGATTGATAGTGTTATACTTTTTTTAATAACCGCGATTACGAGGAGAAAAAATGAAAGTTCTTAGTATTAGGAATATAATTATTTTTGTCGGCCTTGCCCTTTTGATCTACGTACTCTTTGGGATTTTGCTAACCAGCGGAAGTAGAGCTTCGTCCCTACCAACACCGCTTTTGGTCATGGTAGTTCTCTTGATTTTATCGGCTATTTTCCTTTTAATTTTCTTAGTCTATTTCCCAATTCGTAAATTAATTTTAGGAATGATTGAGACTAATTCCAGCTTAGAGAATTTCTCAGATCAGCTTCAAACCGGAAGCCAGCAAGTTTCAGCAGCTGTCACTCAGATTGCCTCAGGGGCGGAAAATCAGTCGGAACAGATTAAAGCGATCTCTGAGATTTTAATCAATATGTCAACCGCCACCCAACAGATGGCAACTACAGCCGCTTCGGTGGCTGAACTCTCTAATAAATCTTCTGAGGCAGCCCAAATAGCCGGTGAGGCAGGTGAAAAATCTATTGAAAGTTTATCGAAAATTCAAGAAATCGTTTCTAATTCCTCGGCGATGGTAAAAAATCTTTCAGTTCAATCCACGCAAATCGTTGGAATTGTAGATACAATAACAAACATTTCCGAGCAGACAAACCTTTTAGCCTTAAATGCTGCGATTGAGGCAGCTCATGCTGGAGATGCCGGAAGAGGATTTGCAGTTGTGGCTGATGAGGTTCGGAAATTAGCTGAAGACTCGGCTAAATCTGGCGAGCAGATTGGAAGACTGGTTGAGAAGGTACAAGAGCAAATTCAGGAATCTGTGGGAGCTATGGAAGCTGGGGTAAAGGAAGTGAATGCCTCAACCGCCGTCATCAATAATACTTTGGAATCACTGAAAAGAATTGCAATTATGGCGCAGGATGTTTCAACTAAAGTGCAAGAAATCTCGGCTGCTATTTTAGAACAATCTTCTTCTAGCCAACAAATTGTATCCACGATTGATGATATCGCTTCAGTTGCCGAACAGAATGCAGTCGGGGCGCAAGAGATTTCTGCAGTGATTCAACAACAGGCCATTTCGGTGGCGGCCTTGCTTTCGATCACGCAAGAATTTAACTCGATAACTTTCCAGTTGCAAAAACTAATTGGAATAGAAACCGCTTTTTTGGAAAAACATAGCGCTCAATCTTCTGTGGAAAAGTCGACAGATTCAGGTGAAGAAAAAGAAAAAACCGAGATACAGGAGGGCATAAGTGAAGAAAAAAGAGAAGAAAAAGAAGAATGAAACCCAAGACATAATGCCTGAAAAAGAAATCTCAAAAGATTCAGACAAAACCGAAGGCGAGAGCGATGACTTGGTAAAAATGGTTATGTTTTCTTTGGATCAGGAAATTTACGGGATTACCATTGATCAAGTGGTCGAAATCGATCGTACGATGGAGATTACCGTTGTCCCGGATGTTCCTGATTTCATTTTAGGACTGATTGACTTGAGAGGTGAGATTGTACCAGTTGTTGATCCGGAAAAAAAGTTTTTGTTAAAAAGAGAAACGCCCATTGATAAACGTCATATTATTATCTGCCGTGCCAGAAACGGTCTTTTCGGAATGGTGGTTGATGAGGTGTTTCGTATCCTAAGTTTTCCTAGGAAAGAAATCGATGAAGCGCCAGCTTTGATCAAAAATAAAATTCACGAGGATTATCTAAAAGGCGTCGGAGTTTTAAATGATCGGGTTTTTGTAATTCTAGACACAGAAAAGATACTTAAACCCGAGGAGTTAGAAAAAATAAAATCTACCCAGTAGAAGAATAGAGTGTTTTACTGCTAGTTTTTTATTAACGGTTAATTCTGATAGAGCGGAGCAATAATCTAAATTTAAAAGTTAAAGGAGGGTTTTCATATGGCAAAGATTCTGATTGCAGACGATTCAGCTTTTATGCGAAGCGTTCTAAAAAACATTTTGGCTAAAGAGGGATACAATGACACCATTGAAGCGGTAGATGGAGTAGATGCCTTGAAAAAGATCGAGGAAGAAAAAGCCGACCTTCTTCTTTTGGATATTATTATGCCGAATTTAGACGGAATTGGAGTTTTGAAGAAAATTCCGGCGGGGAAAATAAAGGTGATTGTCATCAGCGCTGTTGGTCAAGAGAAGATGATGAATGAAGCCAAATCTTTGGGAGCCGTTGATTTTATCATCAAACCATTTGATGCAGAGAATGTCTTAGAAGCAGTGAAAAAGGTTTTAGGTTAAGTTTTGAATGACACCCTCCTATTCAATTCTAATTACCAGTAGTTCATTTTTTATGCGGGAAATTTTCAAAAGTATTTTCGCTGATGAAGAGAAATATTCGGTGAAAATAATCAAAGATATTCCTGACAAACTCGACGGTGTTTCTAATTTTAATGCTTGCATTTTAGAGCTAGATTCGGATAGCAAGGATCAAAAATACGAGCTAGTTAAAAAAATAATTCAGTCTTATCAAATTCCAGTGATCATTATTACTGAAGCAGGATCTGATAGAGAAATTTTGCATCTTAGCAGGAATGAAGAAGAATTACTTTTCTTTATCGAAAAACCCTCAGTCCGTTTTGGGATTATGGACATAAAAGGATTTCAATCGGTTCTCTTAAGCAAGATCGAGGAAATTTTAAGATACGTTTTGACGAGATCAAAGAAAGAACACTTAAATCAACAAGATTTCACAATGTTGCATGGTCAGATTTGTCCAAAGAAAGCGATCGTCATCGGATCTTCGACAGGTGGAATTGCACCCTTAAGATCGATAATTGCCAATTTTCCGCCAAAATCCTCTCTGGTAATATTTGTTGTTCAGCACCTTCCGCCCTCCTTCATAAAAACATTTGTTCAGCGTTTATCTCTGATATCCAAACTTAAAGTCAAAGTGGCTGAGGATGACGACGTGGTAACATCTGGTTTAATTTTTGTCATTTCTCCCATGCTGAGTTTTAAACTGAAAAAGGTTAGTCAAAATGGGAAACCGCCTATGATTACAATCTCACTTCAAAGTCAAACCAGAGAGGTAAAAACGTTATCCATAATCGATAAAGTTATGGATGAAGTTTCTACTTTTTTTCGAGAGAATACCATTGGTATTATTCTTTCAGGGATGGGAAATGATGGTTTGAAAGGAGCGGCTTGTATCAGGGAAAGAGGAGGGTTGGTTATTGCTCAAGATCCCAGCTCGGCTTCTATGTATGGAATGCCAAGCGAAGTGATTCGGGCAGGATTGGCTAACGAAATATTATCGGTGGACAAGATAAGTCTTTATTTTGCGAGCAAAACTTAGGATCTTAATCCGTCCCTGCCTGCCGGCAGGCAGGGATGAGAGCTTGTATTCTTCTTACGAAGCTCATCCCGCCATGGGCGGGACGAGCAAAAGAAGATGTGCGGAGTTTACTCTGCAGAGATTCATTTTGCGAGCGCAAAACAACAAGAGGCAAAAAATAAATGATGAGCAATAATTTTGACATCAAAACTCTATATTTTAATTCTGCCGAAAATTATTTAAAAACTTTTTATCAGTGTCTATTAGGGTTGGAAAAAGATCCCGCTAATATTTTTTTAATCAATGAAGCCTTTCGCGCCGCCCACTCGATGAAAAGCGAAAGTTTGACGATGCAGTTTAATAACATCGGTCTGCTTTGCCATAAGCTTGAAGATATTTTTGCCATTCTAAAGCAAAAGCCGAATAGGAATCTTCTTGGCTCAGCAGTGATCACCGAGCTTCTGGAAGCAATTGATGATCTTGGGGTCAGCGTTAGAAGGGTCAAACAAAAAGGTGAAGAGTCTGATGTACAAGAAAGGATCATCAAACTTAAACATTTAGAAGAAATACTCAAGAAGGGAGGGACTAAAAATCTTTCCAAAAGAAAAGATGCCAGAAGCAAAGATAGAGCCGATTTGAAAGGTTTTGATTTAGCCATAATTGATACGATTAATGTTAAAACGCAAATACTTGATAACTTGATGAATCTTTTAGAAGAGCTTGTGATTTTAAAACTAAGATTTGATCGTGCCCTGGAAGAAAAAAATTTCGAGAGATTGTATGACTTTAAAAAACATTTAGCATTACTCTTGTCTGAGTTGCAGTATTCGATTTCTCAAGCCAGGCTTATTCCCATCAGTCAGATTGTTGAGAATTTTCCAAGATTGGTAAGAGATATGTCTCGTGTCCAAGGGAAAAATGTTGTTTTAGAAATTAAAGGTTTAGATCTAAGAATCGACCGGACGATTGCAGACAGATTGGTAGAGCCGCTGGTTCATCTTTTACGTAATTCAGTTGACCATGGAATTGAAAGTCCGGCTGAAAGAAAGAAACTGGGAAAACCGGCTGAGGGAAAAATCCAAATTATTGCTCGTCGGGAAAAGGACCGGGCGGTACTGGAAATTTTCGATGATGGATGCGGATTTGATTTTGAAAAGATCAGAAAAGCAATTCTTAAAAACTATGCTTTAGATGAGAAAGAGGTTGAAAAAATGGACAAGAGCAAAATTCTATCATTACTATATCAAGGAGGAGTTTCAACCAGTGAAACAGTTACCAGCTACTCTGGTAGAGGCATGGGGTTATATGCGGTTAAATCGACCCTCGATTTGATGGGAGGAAGCCTAACTGTCGAAACACAAACAAATTTCGGAACGCACTTCATCTTAGAATTTCCCCTTTCCTTGGCGATTATTAAGGCTCTTTTGGTTGAGATGGGCGAGGAGAAATTTGCGATTCCGACGGTCAATATTATACAATCAATGAGACTCACCAGAAAAGAAATTAAAAAGGCCGCTGATTTAGACACCTTTATACTCAATGGCGAAGAAATTGGAATCTTGGATTTAGGCAGCAGACTCCTAAAATCTTCATATCCGGCAGAAAGTAAATATTTTCCGGTGGTGGTGGTTGAATATGAGGGCAAGAAGATCGGTTTTTTAGTGCATAAAATTATCGGCTTAGAAGAATTAACAGTAAAACCATTAACCCAGTTTCCAATTTTAGGAACGAATTTTAGCGGAGCAACGGTTTTGGGAGATGGAAAGGTTGCTCTGATTATAGATATACCGGCTATTTTTAACTACTTTTGAAAGGAGCATTTAATGGATTCAAACGAAAAATTGAGTGATGCAGAAATGGATATCATTAGGACAATTGCTGAAAAAGGAGCGGATGGTGCAAGTCGCGCTATTTCAAAAATGACCAACAGTTCAGTCAAGCTTACGATATCCAAGGTTTATTCTTTTCCCATTGAAAAAATTGGAAATTTAATTTCTGACGCCGAAGCGATTGTAACCACGATTTATTTAAAAATCACTGGCGATATGGCCGGTAGCATTCTTTTGGTTTTTCCCAGTGTATGTGCGTTATCATTGGTAGACCTTTTAAACAAACGTCCCTTAGGAGCTACGAGCAAACTTTCAGACTTTGACAAGTCAACTTTAAAGGAAGCGAGTAATATTATTTCAGGTTCATTCCTAGCCGTATTGTCTGAAAGGCTTAAGTTGAGCTTGGTAGAGTCGATTCCTGATTTAACGGTAGATATGGTTCAGGCCACCATTGATTCGGTTTTGATTGATTTCGCACAGAGCTCAGATGAAGCAATTTCATTGGAAATGACTTTTAAATCAACCAATCAACAGATTGAAGGATACTTTTTTGTGCTTTTTGACTCTTCTTCAGCCAAAGTAATTTTAGATTCGGTACGTAAAGAAACAGAAAAAAGTAAAAAAACCAACAAGAATTAGGTTATGAGAAAAATTCGGAGTGGTAGTTTATGGTAAAACTTTGCCATTTTCGTGAAGTAAAATTTATGCCGACCGTTTTGGTCCAGGCCAGAGGAGTTTAGAGGATTCAAAACAATGCATGATATTAGAGTTGAAATGGCTGATTTTAAAACTGCTGCTAGTCCGGCAAATTTAATTGCAGCGGCAGTTGGTTCATGTGTTGCAGTTTGTCTTTATGATTCCCAAAAAAAATTAGGCGGGTTGGCGCATGTCATGCTTCCGCATTCAAAAGATGCGAAAGCATTCAATCCCAACCGTTTTGCCAATTTGGCAGTTGTCGAAATGATAAACCAACTTGAAAAACTTGGGGCACAAAGGGAGTTTTTAGAAGCTAAGATTGTTGGGGGAGCCAATCTTTTTCCGTTTCTCCTTAAAAATGATGAGGAACAGATGGGTTTCCGGAATGTCGTAGCAGTCAAAGAAATTTTGAATGAAATGGCCGTCAGAATCATTAATGAACATGTCGGTGGGAATCTTGGACGCTCGGTTAAGTTTTCATTGGAAACAGGGACAGTAACGGTAGAAATTAAGATTTAGATGATCGTATTTCTTATCCATCGGACGAATTGATGGGTACTTTAACTTACGGATTAAAGCCTCTTAAATCATTTTCATACCCATTTTTTACTTTTTAAAAATTCTACTTGACAACACAATAATTTGTATCTATATTTAAATTATATACCACAAATTGTATCTTGATCGACTTTTAGCTCATCCCTTTTTTGAATGAATCTCTCCTCCCTTACGGTCGGGATCTTCTTTTGCTCGACTGCGCTCGCAAAATGAATCTCTCCTCCCTTACGGTCGGGATCTTCTTTTGCTCGACTGCGCTCGCAAAATGAAGTTTTTCTT
>Ga0100388_10002651_pt1 | contig 15399 bp, 11 predicted proteins | sample CryGeymeta201512_FD_81536 | JGI IMG/M metagenome (GOLD analysis project Ga0100388, IMG submission 81536) | Groundwater microbial communities from Crystal Geyser aquifers in Utah, USA - Crystal Geyser metaG 2015-12 | ecosystem: Environmental > Aquatic > Deep subsurface > Groundwater | place... | reverse complement strand
GGGGTATGTGAGCGACGAGCAACGCGGCGAGCGGGGATGGATCGGCGCAGGAAGGCCAGTTTATTTCCCGGCGGACGCTTAGGGCGCAGCGTTTCGACACCACCCGCATCAGGGAACGGATGCGTCCGTAGGCTTCTCGTCGTCGGCCTTGGAGCTGCCGCGATGACGAATGCTCTGCGTGATGTGGAAGATGGCTTCGATGATGCCGATCACGATGTAGCAGGTCAGAAGCCAGACCAGCGCCACCGAGGGATGGAAGCGCATGGCGACGTAGCCGGTGGAGCCGATGGTCACGGCGACGAACGCGCCCGTGCGCCAGCTCAGCTTCACGTCCTTGAAGGATCGGAAGCGGATGGTGCTGACCATGAAGAAGGCCATGGCGAGGACCACGCCCATCACCACCGCAGGTGAGCCTGGCAGCCTGCCGGTGACGGTGTTGGCCACGACCAACGAAACCAAGATGCCGGCCGCCGCCGGGATCGGCAGGCCCGCGATGTACTTGCCGGGCTTCTTCGGCGCGCCGTGCTCGCCGGTGGTCAGCACGTTGAAGCGCGCGAGGCGGATCGTGCCGCCGGCGATGTAGACGAAGGCTACGAACATGCCGAGCATGCCCATCGCGTTGAGCGACCAGCGATACACCAGCACCGCCGGCGCGACCCCGAAGGAGATCACGTCCGCCAGGGAGTCGAGCTGCACGCCGATGGCGCTCTGGGTCTTCGTCAGGCGCGCCACGCGACCGTCGATGGTGTCGAAGAACATGGCGTACACGATCAGCAGCGACGCCCGGTAGAAGTCGTCGTTCGTCGCGTCGTGGCTACACAACAGGATCGCGTAGAAGCCGCAGAACACGCTCGAAAGCGTGAACAAATTCGGCAGGATGAAGAGACTCTTGCGGAGGTTTACTTTCATCCGACGTTCACGCGGGTGGCCTGCTTGCAAGTCCCCCAACCAGGTTCAGACCAGCACCGGACACTACGCCCCGGCCGGGTTCGTGTCCACCCGATGCGCTGCGTCAAGGGCGCCGATTCTGGGTGTCCATGGGCCGTCATGGCTCGAGCGAAGCGGCCGCCATGGCGTGGTTGCGCAGTCGCATGTTCCCGCTCCGGCGGTAGGCCTCCTCGTACAGGCCCGAAGCGTGGGTGCCGCGGCCCAGGGCGAAGAGCAGGTAGGCGCGCGCCTCGAGCACGTGATCTCCACCCGCCAGCTCGTACTGATCGACGGCGTCCATGCGCCTCTCGGGGCTGACCTCCTGCGCGCCGAGGGCGAGCCAGCCCCAGTAAGCGCGTGCCTCCACGGGCGCGAAGTCGCTGGTCGGCGGGAGCCCGAGGATGGAGTTGAAGCGCGCCGCGTAGAGCACCCGAACGACGAAGGCCGGTCCGACGACGGCGCCGTCACGCGTCAATCCATAGCGCGCGAGCATGCGCGGGAAGGCGCCGAGCATGGCCGCGTCCTGGACTTCGTCGTCACGCCCGGCGAGGGCGGCGGGAAGGTCGAGCAGGAGCGAGGCGCGCAGGCTTCGGATGGCGTCCGCTCCGTCGTGCGCGAGCACGGAGGCGACGGCGGCTCGAATGGCGTCGCGTCGCGGGACACTGTGGCTCCCGCCACCACCGGCCTCCGAGGCTCCCCAGTCGAGGTAGAGCTGGCGCACCTGCTCGATGCCGCGCGCCAGTGGGCTGTCGGGCGGCGTGCCATCGGGCCCCATGGCCGCGATCGTCTGTCGGATGCTCCGGCCGAGGTCCGCGTGGGCGCGTCGCTGATCGCGGAGCTCGACCGCGGCGATCGCGTCCTCGTCCAGCACCAGCGCCGGCATGCCCCTCGGCATCGTCGGTCGTGGAAGAGCAAGCAGAAAACCCGCGCAGGAAGCCGCAACAGCCCACAGAATGAGCTTCGCTCCCGACTCCGTCAGCCCCCGCGACTTGACTCGTTCCGTGGCCACGGCTAAGCGACCCACCGGGACCGAGCCGGTGCTTCGTGAGGAATCCCGACTTTGAGGACCGAAGGTTCCATGAGCAGAGACAAGAGCCGCCGCACGCATGCCCGCTTCCCCTGCGATCTCGCGCTGAGAGTGGAACACGAGGGTCGTGAGATCCCGATGCGCGCACGCAACATCTCGCTCGGCGGCATGCTGTGCGTGACCGATGTGATGTTGGCGTACGGTGAAGAGGTCATGGTGCACATGGTGCTGCCGGCGCTCGGCGCCGAGACATCGTGCCCCATGGTCGTGCGCTGGCACAAGGACGCTGACGTCGGTCTGCAGTTCGGTAGCCTGCGCGCGAAGCAGGTCTGGGCGTTGAACCGGTTCTTCGTTTCCCTCGAACCCGAAGAAGACTGAGAGCGGCACCCTGTCGCCCCGGGGACGCTGGCACGGGGCTGAGCTTGCTGGGCCGTGTACGCGCTCTTCGCGCTGCTGGCGTCCGCAGGTGCGCAGCGCATCGGTCGCGCCCGAGGCAGCCTAGCCGGAACGCTGCGTAGCGGCTGGTCACGAAGAGCGCCGGGCGAGTATCGTGGCGGCATGTCCAGATTCGTCGCCCTGGTTGCTCTGGTCGCCACGTTCGCCCTCGGATGCGGTGGAGGAGGAGGGGCCGCGACCTGCGCGGGTCCGACGGATTGTCGCTCCGGCGAAGCCTGCGTGGACAGTCGCTGCGTGCCCGTGTCGAGCGGCGACTCGGGCATGGATGCATCCCCTCCCGATGCAGGCGACGCCTCGACGCCCGACGCCTGCGTCCTGGCCTGCGGCAGCGTCTGCTGTGGCGACGGCGAGCGCTGCACCGGGGAGGGCGTGTGCGCGCTCGATCTCGGACCCTGCGCCGACGACGGCGAGTGCCTCGACGACAGCTACTGTCATGAGGGTCGCTGCACGCCCTACGGCACGCTACCCCGCGGCGACTCCAACGTGGACTGCCGCCGCGAGCTTCAGCCGGGCCGCTTCTCGCCCGCCGTTCAATGCCATTGGGACGCTCCCTCCGCGGACGATCCGGCGCCGGGCTTTCGTGAGGTCGAGTCCACGCCGCTGGTCGTCGACTTCGGCATCGGGCGCGGTCCCGACGAGCCCATCCGACCGTCCATCGTGTTCATCTCCACGGCCAGCTTCACCTACGGCGACGGCGGAGTCGTGCGCATCATCGATGGTCGCACCTGCACGGATCAGGGCGTGCTCGCGGATGCGGAGGATCGCGTCGGCGGCGCCACCACGCCCGCGGTCGGCGATCTCGACGGCGACGGCGTGCCCGAGATCGTCGCCAAGAGCGCGTCCGGCGGTCTGGTCGCCTTCGCCTACGACGCCACGAGCGGGAGCTTCCGTCGGCGCTGGTTCTCCACGCGCGCCGACGGAAGCCGCGATCTCACGGGGGGCGCCGCTGCGATCGGCAGCTTGTCCCTGGCCGATCTCGACGACGACGGCCGGCCGGAGGTGCTCATGGGCGCCGTGACCTATGGACCCGACGGCGAGCTGCTCGACGACGCGCAGGGTCTGCACGCTTTGGTCAGCTACTCGCAGCCCGCGGTGGTGGCGGACCTCGATCACGACGGAGACGCGGAGCTCGCCACCGGTGATGGAGTCTTCGATTGGGACCTCCCTTCCCACGCCTGGGTGCGTCGCACGGACTTCCCCGCGCCACTGACCGATGGGTTCGTGGCGGTCGCGGACTTCGGCGATTTTCCGGGCGCCGCGGGCGACTTCCCCGGCGGCCCCGAAGTGGCCGTGATCAGCGCGGGCACGGCGCGTGTGCAGACCATCGCCGGCGTCGTCGTGTTCGGACCCGTGGCTTGCCCGGCGGCTCCCACGGCGGCAACCCCACCGTGGCCGACTTCGACGGCGACGGTCGCGCGGAATTCGCCAGCGGTGGACCGGGCAGCCTGACCGTCCTCGATCTCGATTGCCTGCCCAGCGGCGCCACGGGCACCTGCGCCAGCGGACGCACGGACGGCATCCTCTGGTCGGCGGCCGTGCGCGACTTCTCCAGCGGCATCAACGGCTCGAGCGTCTTCGACTTCGAGGGCGACGGCAGCTCGGAGGTGGTCTACGCCGACGAGTGCTTCCTGCGGGTCTTCTCGGGCGAGACGGGCACGGTCGAGTGGTCCGCGCCTCGCTCCAGCGGCACCTGGATCGAGGCGCCGGTCGTCGCGGACGTGGACGGTGACTACAACGCGGAGATCGTCGTGGGCTCGAACTCGGCGCACGGTCCGTGCCCGACGCTCGATCCCCTGCACGCGGGCCTCACCTGCAGCGTGGACGGCGACTGCCCCACCGCCACGGGCTGCGTCGAAGGCCTGTGTCGCTGCGCCGCCGACAGCGACTGCGGCGATGCCACGAGCTACACCTGCGCGGCGCCGTTGCCGACCTCCGCGGGCGCGGGCAACGTCTGCCGCGCGACCTTCACCAGCAGCATCATCGGCGTACGCGTGTACTCCGATCAGAGCGATCGCTGGGTCAGCTCACGACGCATCTGGAATCAGCACGCCTACGCCGTCACGGGCGTGAACGAGGACGGAACCATCCCGCGCACGAGCGAGGTGCGCCGCAACTGGTCCGAGCCCGCGCTCGATGACTTCCGCAAGAACGTGCAGGGCGATCTCGTGCCGCTGGCCGGCCCGGATCTGACCATCGGGCGTGGCTCCTTCGATCGCGGCTGCACCCTCGCGGCGCCCGTGATCCCGCTGCGCGCCAACGTGTGCAACCGCGGCGCCGAGCCCGTCGACAGCGGCATGGTCGCGACGTTCTACGACGGCGATCCGCGCGCGTCGGGTACCAGCATCTGCAGCGTCACCACCGTGGGCACGCTTCGGCCCGGCGAGTGCGAAGCGGTGAGCTGCGACTGGGATCCCGCACCGACGGACGGTCGACGCGACGTCTGGCTCTGGGTCGACGCGGCCGACGACAACGTCGAATGCGTCGAGACGAACAACATCGCCCGCATCGCGAGCGTGGGCTGCCTGTTGATGTAGCCGCGTGCGGCGGGGGACGAGCCCCCGCCCTACGGGTAAGGCGCGGTGCCGTTCACGCGATTGGGCCCGCGGCGGCGGGGGACGAGCCGGCCGACCCCACGCACTACGCCGACGCGGTCACGATGACGTGGATCAGCTGAGCGGTTCGAGTCCGCGCTGCTCGAGGCGTTGAGCCCGCGCGGAGGTGATCGCCGTCATGTGCACGATGGTGGAGACGGAGGCGTCCTGCTGCAGCACGTTGACGGCGCGACGCATGCCGAGCACGAGGGGCCCGATGATCTCCGCGTTGCCCACCGCCATCAGCAGCTTGTAGGCGATGTTGCCCGCGCCGAGGTTCGGGAAGATCAGCACGTTCGCTGCTTTGGTCAGGGTCGAGAAGGGGTAGAGCTTCCGCCGTTCGTCGAGCAGGGCGACGTCCGCCTGCATCTCGCCGTCGATCTCGAGGTTCGGATCGCGCTCCTTCACCATGCGCACGGCCTCTGCGACCTTGCGCGACGCCGGGTGGGGCGCGTCGCCGAAGTTCGAGAAGGAGAGCATGGCGACGCGAGGCGTGATGCCCAGCTCGCGCACCAGCTCCGCCGTCAACAACGCCGTCTCGGCCAGCGTGGCCGCGTCCGGATCGATGTTCAGCGTGGTGTCGGCCAGGAACTTCACGCCCGTGGGCGCGATGGCCATGTAGGTGCCCGACGCGCGGCGCACGCCTCGGCGCGTGCCGATGATCTGCAGCGCGGGACGAATCGTGTCCGGGTAGGGAGTCGTCAGACCGGCGACGACGCCGTCCGTGTCGCCCTCGGCGAGCATCATCATGGCGTAGGTCGTGCGGCTGCGCGTGATCTGATCGCGCGTGCGCCCGAGCGTCAGGCCATTTCGTTGTCGGCGGCTCCACAGTGCATTGGCGTAGGCGTCGACGTTGGGCAGGTTGTCGCGGTCGATGACCTTGATGCCGGACATGTCGATGCCGAGCTTCTGGGCCTGCGCCTCGATCACCGCCGGACGACCAATCACCATCGGTCGCGCGATGCCTTCATGGGCGACGATGTCTGCGGCGTGCAGGATCTTCGCCTCCTCGCCCTCGGGATACACCACGCGCGCCGGCGACTTCTTGGCCAGCGCCGTGATCTTCCACATCACCTGGCGCGTCGGGCTGAGCTTGCGGTTCAGCTCCTCGCGGTAGGCGTCGATGTCGAGCTCCTTGCTCGCGACGCCCGAGTCCATCGCCGCCTTCGCCACGGCGGGCGCGACCCAGTACAGGGCGCGGTCGTCCATGGGCTTCGGGATGATGTAGTCGGGTCCGAACTTCAGCGCGTGGCCACCGTAGGCGTCCTGCACGTCCTCGGGCACGCCCTCGCGCGCCAGACCCGCCAAGGCTCTGGCCGCGGCGAGTTGCATCTCTTCGTTGATCTCCCGCGCGCCCACGTCGAGGGCTCCGCGGAAGATGTAGGGGAAGCCGAGGACGTTGTTGATCTGGTTCGGGTAGTCGCTGCGCCCCGTGCCCACGATGGCGTCGGGCCGTGCCGCGCGCGCCTCGTCGAAGCCGATCTCCGGATCGGGGTTGGCCAGCGGGAAGATCAGCGGCCTGTCGGCCATGGTCTTGAGCATCTCGGCCGTGACCAGGCCCGGACCCGAGAGGCCGAGCATGACGTCCGCGCCGCGCATGGCGTCCGCGAGCGTGTGGTTCGGATCGCTGGCCGGTCGCGCGAAGAAGGCGCGCTCGGGTTCGCTCTTCTCGCGGTCGTCGCGCACGACGCCGTGCCGATCCACCAGCGTGATGTTCTGCCTCTGGATGCCCAGGCGCAGCCAGAGATGCATGCAACCGAGCGCCGCTGCGCCGGCGCCGAGGCACACGATCTTCATGTCCGCGAGCTTCTTGCCCACGAGCTCGGCCGCGTTCACCACGGCCGCGCCCGAGATGATCGCCGTGCCGTGCTGGTCGTCGTGGAAGACCGGGATGTTCATGCGCTTTCTCAGCTCGGTCTCGATGCGGAAGCAGTCGGGCGCGCTGATGTCTTCGAGGTTGATGCCTCCGAAGGTCGGCTCGAGGGCCGCGACCACGTCCATGAAGCGGTCGGGATCCGACGCATCCACTTCGATGTCGAAGACGTCGATGTCCGCGTACTTCTTGAACAAGACGGCCTTGCCCTCCATCACGGGCTTGGCCGCGAGCGGGCCGATGTTGCCCAGACCGAGCACGGCCGTGCCGTTGGTGATCACGGCCACCAGGTTGTCGCGGATGGTGTAGCGACCGACCAGAGAGGGATCCTCGTAGATGGCCCGGCTCGGCTCGGCCACGCCCGGCGAGTACGCCAGGCCCAGGTCGCGCTGGGTCTCCAGCGGCTTGGTGGGAACGACGGCGATTTTCCCGCGTCGACCCCGCTCGTGATAGTCCAGCGCGTCTTCTTTTCGAATCATGAGCGGGAGCATACTCCCGTCCCAGGAAGGCGAAAGTGGGCGCCTACGAAAGGAGAGACGCGAGTCAGCGGCGAGGGCGACGCGCGCGTCGCAGGACCCCGTTGATCTACGGACGCGCCATGGCAATGATGGCGCCAGAGGCGGGTGATGCAGAGTGTTCTGGAGGAGTTTCGCGCAGCTCGCTGGTCCAGCCGGGACGAGCTTGCGGGCTTCGTCCAGGCGGCCGGTCGTCTACCCCACACGGAGGTGATCGAGCTGCTCGGGGTGGTGCGCGAGTCGACCTCACTCGCCCAGGGACCGATCCACAAGAACCGCTGCTCCGCCTTCGGGGCGATCGCCAAGGGCTCGGCGCACCCGGGGCTCTTCTTGCCGATGGTCGACGCGCTCGGCTCGGCCGATGCGATCCTGCGCCGGGTGTTGCTGGGGCTCCTGCCCTTGGTCAACGACGTCACGCATCACAGCGAGCTGTGCGATCTGCTCGACCATCCCGATCCGGAATTCCGGCGCCAGGTGGCCGACATCCTGGCTCAGGTGGGAGGCGTGGGCGCCCTGAGCCGCTTGATCGCGTCGGTCAGCCAGCCGAACTTTCGCGGCCGGGTCGAGGCCATGCGCGCGATGGTCGAGCGTGCGGGTCACCGCGCCGTGCCTCTGGTCGCGGCGGTCCTCGCACACGGGGACGCGCGCGAGCGGGCCTACGCGCTCCGGCATCTGGCGGATCCCGAGCTCTCCAATCGCGATCCACGCGCTCTGGCCGCGGTTCGCGGGGCATTGGCGGACTCCGATCGGCGGGTCGCCACCGAGGCCTTCAAGGCGTTTGGCCAACTCGTCGAGGAGCAGGTCTTCTTCGACGAGCTCTCACACCTGCTGCACACGACCGAGGTGGACCCGGCGATCGTGCGCTCGCTCGGAGCCTACGACTCGCCCCGAGCCCATGAACTGCTCGCTCACAAGATCCGCGTCGGCCCCAACGTGGTGCGCCCCGCCGGCGCGCAGCCTCCGCTGACCATCGCCGCGCTGGCCTTGCCCCTGCGGCTCGCGAACGATCACGGTGTGCCGCTGGAGGTGGTCGCTGCGACCGCGGACGTACGCGTCGAGCTCGGCTCGGGCGCCGCACCCGGCGTGGTGGCCGGAGCCATCTCGGTCGACGAGCTGATGCGCATCACGCGGCTGCTCGGCCTCGGTCGTTTGGACGACCTGGTGCGCGGTATCTACGAGACGGCCGCCGATCTCGAGCCCGACGCCATGGGCATGTGCCAGGGCGTGTCCTTCGGCATGGTCGGCGACGCCGCCGAGATGGCCCCGACCTACTGATCTACGCTCAAGGCTCGCAGCCCAGGCGTCGCCCGATCGCGCGCACGCGTGCCTGATCGCTGGCCGACAGCACGGCCTCGTTGGCGCACACGGACGCGCCCTGGCAGTCCCAGCTCGGCGCCCACGGATAGCCGTGGAGCGCGGCATCGCAGTTCGTGTAGGCGTCCTGTCCCTCCCAGTTCGACGCGCAGCCCAGCGCCGTCACGCACAGGCTCGCGAACAGGACGAAGCAGAGGACACGCATGCTCGAGCATACGCAGTTCGCCTCGCGTCCCTTCCTCCCGCGACGCGCGCGCCGTCAGCGGCAGGGCCGATAGCTGCAGCTACCCTCGAGGCATTGGGTCTGGTCGCCGCAGTGGCTCGACGTGACGCGCGGGCACTCGTCGGCGCTGGTGCAGGGCAGCGTGCACACGTCCTGGGCGACCGCTCCAGACCACTCCTTCGCTGGCAGGCATTGGTAGTCGGGTGCGCAGTCTGCGTCACTCGTGCAGGCCGCGAAGTAGGGCTCGGCTGGAAAGCCCTCGGACGTGCAGGCGCCGAGCAGGATGGAACAGACCACGACGCTGACGAGCAGGCCGAATCGCGGAACGGCGGACACCCTCATGGATTCAGCATAGGCGATCTGGGGGGCGAAGTGATCACGGGACGTCGTTCGTGGGCAGGCCAAACGCTCGCTTCGCCGCTTGGATCGAGAGGAACATGTGCCTCGGTTCATCGAGGAGCGAGGCGAAGCCGTACTTCTCGTAGAATCCTCGAGCCTGGTCCTCTTGGGCCAGCACCTCGATGGCGAGGATCCCGATCTCGTCTGCCGCCTGCAGGATGCGGAAGCAGGCGTCCATCAGCAGCTCTCGGCCGAGGCCCCGACCTTGCATGGTGACGTCGACCGCCAGGCGGGCGATGAGCACGGTCGGTACGGGATAGCGCGGCAGCTGCTGGCGCAGCGTGTCGGGCATCGCCCCGTGTGCGACGGAGCTGCTCGCCAACGTGTAGTAGCCGCGAACGAGCGCCTCGCCCGGACACACCGCGACGTAGGCTCGGCCGATTCCCTTGCGGTCGTTCTGTCGGGCGAACCTGCGCAGGTAGTCCGTCAGCTCCGCCGTACCGCAGTCGAAAGCGTCGCGACGGTGAGCCTTCTGGAGTCGGACGATCTGAAGCTCGCTACCGAGCATGCTTGGCGAGATAGTCTCTCGCCGCTTCGGCGAGGGCCTCGTTTGGCTCGACTCGATCGAGGATGTCCGTGAAGCGCTCCCAGTCTCGCGCGGACAACACCAGCCCCTGCTCCTCTTCCAGAGCCGCTCGAGCCGCCCGGATCAACTCGACCGCGGCGAAACCACTGACCGAGCTGTGTCCCCTCGCGGCCGCAGCCCGTTCGATGAGTCGCTTGTGCTCAGCGCTCACACGGAGATCGATACGCTCTACTGGATCCGCCATGGCATCCTCATGGCAGTATCCGGCATTATGCCGCATGTGTCCAGGCGAGGGCCACCTCGCGCTCAGCCGAGCATCACCCTCGCGAGGCCGCGTAGCCATTCGGCTTCGGGGCCGTGGCCCGCGTCGAGCTTCGCTCCATCGGCGGCGGCGAGCAGGCGCGCAACGGCGTCGCTCGGCGCGTCGAGCTCGTGCAGGACTTCGATCACGGTGGCGAGGCCGATGCCTCGGTTGGACGCGTCGACGCGTGCGCGGACCTTGGCGTCGAAGGCTGCATCACCCGGTGCGGGCGTCTCCGTGGCGGCGCTCGGGCCGAGGGCGTTGATGGCGTCGACCACGATCTGGGTGCGCTCCTTGTAGGGCAGGGCGTTCAGCGCCGCGGGTTGGATCGGCGCGCCGATGTGGATGGTCTGCTTGGCCATGCCAAGCGGATATTCGAGGCGCTCTTCTGCGGGCTCGACGGGCAGGCCGCCGACGAAGCGCACGGGCACGATGGGCGTGTCGGTGCGGATCGCGAGATCGCACAAGACGCTGCTCATGGTCTTCACCGGCGCGCGACAGCTCAGGCCGCGCGTGCCTTCGACGTGCACCATCAGGCTCTTCTCGCTGCCTTCGCTCAGGCCGGAGAGGATCTTGGGCAGGCTCGCGGGATCCTGGCGATCGAAGTAGGTGATGACGCCGGGATCGATCAGGCCGGGGTAGCGGAAGCACTGGTGGATGAGTTTGCCGAGCCAGCTCTGGGAGTGCTCCTGCTTGGCCAGGGTCAGCGTGGGCACGCCGCTCCGCGCTGCCGCGAGGATCGAGAAGTTCAGGCTCTCGATGCCGACCTGATGGTTGCCGAGGTAGAGCACGCCGCGGCCATGGAGTGCGGCGAAGGCGTCGGGATCCTGGATCGTCACGTCGGCGACGAAGCGTCGGATCAGGCTGAAATAGAGATCCTCCACGGGCGCTGGCGTGAGGCCGAGGTAGCCCCGCCAGAAGGAGCGCACGGGCTCGACATCGAGTCGTGCCGGACCCGCGTCGTGCACGACCAGCGTGCCGGCCGTGTCCATCAGCTCGACGGGCTGGGCGCGCAGCGGACGCCTGGCCGAGACGACACGCAGACCCGCGTCGTCGTCGCGCACTTCGACCAGGCGCGGATGCGTCTCGGCGCGGCGCGCGAGGTGTTCCTTCACGGCGACGTCGCGGCAGAGGTCGGCACCGCTCGCGGCGTACACGCGTCGCACGGTGCCCGGGAGCCAATCGCTGCGGGCCACGTCCGCGCGATCGAGCAAGGTGGCGTCGCCGTCGGCGCGACTCAGGCCGAGGCCGGGCACGAAGAGACCGTCGCGCAGGAAGCGGCGACGATCCTCGGGCGCCGCCAGACCGAGCGGACCCTTGGGCATCAGGATCTCGACCAGGCGCATGTCGGCGAAGACGCGCGCGCCCACCGAGAGCTGCAGGCGGAAGACCGGGAAGCGCGAGTCCTCGCCCTCGAAGCCGATGAAGCGAGCCTCGACCGCCACCTGGCCCGAGGTAGGCGCGGCTCCGTCGAAGCGCACGTCGAGGCGTCGCGGGTAGCCCACGACGTCTTCGGGGATGCGCGCGCTCCACTCGTGCAGACGATCATGGGGCAGCACGTGGGTCGCCGCGTCGAGCAGCGCCTGATGCATGAAGCCGTGGGGCACGTCGCCCAGGCCTGCGTCGATCACACCTCGGCTCGCGCCCTCACCGCGTTCGAGGGAGGTGAGCATCTGAAACGCGGGGCCGTGGAAGAGCGCGCCGCTGGTGTAGGGCAAGTCCACGGGCGTGGTCTCGGCGGGTGCCAAGGCTTCGAGTGAAGCCGGCGCGCCGACCGTTGCACTGGCCGCGAGCTCGAAGCGCGAGAGCGCAGCGTTCGGGGCGTCGCGCCAGACCAGGACGCGTACCTCGTGCGTGCCGTCGTCCTTGGCCACCACCTCGGTGCGCAGACGCGTCGGCTCGTCGACGACGACCCATCGATGCACCTCCACGTCGCGCAGACCGTCGACGTCGGCGCCGAGCTCGGACCGCGCGGCGCCCATCATGCGATCCACCAGGCTCATCAGCGGCAGCGCCGGCAGCGTGTAGGTCGGACAGTGGTCGCGCAGCCAGTGCGCTTCACCGCCCGGGTCGAGGTGCTCTTCGCCGCCCCAGGCACGATCAGGCCCACCTCGTTGGGTACTGGCGTGTACCCGCCTCGGCCGGCCTGCGGGGGCGCTCGCCCCTGAGCGCGCCTGAGGCGGCTCTACTCCATCTTCATCATCTCGTGAGATCGGCTTGGGCGCGGGCGTCTTCACGGCGCGCATGCCGAGCTTCTTCGCCTCGTAGATGCGCTTGCCGTCGACCCAGAGGTGGCAGTCCGCGAGCATGTAGGCGCCGAGCTCGTCCTCGCCGCGTTCCACCACTTCGAGCGTGGTGCCGATGAGGGCGTTCTTGGGCACGACCTGGCCGCGGTACTTCCACACGTGATCGCGCTCGGTGGCGATGGCCTCGAAGCGCGCACCATCCTCCGCCTGCCCGAGTTCGATCATGGCGAACTGCATGACCTGGAGCATGGCCTCGATGCCGAGGCTGCCGGGCTGCACCGGATCTTGGAAGAAGTGGGACTTGAAGAACCACTCGTTCGGGTCGACGTCCTTCTCCGCGCGCAGGCTGCCGAGCCCGTGCTCACCGCCTTTGGGGTCGAAGTGCACGACGCGGTCGATCATCAAGAGCATCGGCTCGGCGAGGCGAGCTGTGCCTGCGCAGTACTTCCCCGGCCTCGTGGTGAGATCGACCGAGAACTCGTCCTGACGATCGAAGAGGGCGCGCTGCTGCGCGGAGACGGGCAGACCGGGCTGATCGTCGAAGGCCGAGGGCGGGAAGAAGCCGAAGACCGTGTCGAGAGAGTAGACGAGCGTGTCACCGACGCGAGAGCGCACCTCGAAGGACTCGATGATCATGCCCGCCGACTGCGAGATGTTCTTCACCGTGACTTCGGTCGTGAGCGTGCTCCCCGGGAAGACCTCGGCGTGGATCGTTCCCTTGCCGTCGAGGTTTCGGAACATGAGATCGTCGGGCACGGTGAGCGTGCTGCCGAGGTAGCTCGCGGTCCATCCGCAGGGCTGGAGCGCGGCCTCGAGCAAGACGGCGAATGGCATCACGCCGCAGCCGTTCTCCTCGAAGTACCAGACGTCCTCGGGCACGTCGTACTCGAACACGAAGCGCTCGCTCGCCGCCATGCTGCCCATCTCACCGCCGACTTCCGTCACGCGGCTGATGAAGTGGTAGGGCGGTCCAGGCAGGCGCGCCGTGCGTCGTGCGCCGTCGAAGCGGGCGTACATCTCGCCAAAGGCCTCGCTCGGCTTGCCCCAGGAGCAGGCGAGCAAGGAGGGATAGTCGAAGCGGAAAGGCGCGCTGCTCTCGCTGGCGCCCGGAGCCGTGTAGCTCGCCGTCGCGCATCGCTTCGCCAGAGGCGCTTGCGCATCGAGCACTGCGCGCAGCTCGCTGTCGGCGGCGAGCTTCGTTCCGAGCGGCCAGTCGGGCACGAGCTTCAACGCCAGGCGTCGCGAGTGGAAGGCGCCGAGTCCGTCTACCTTGCACAGCAGATCTGCGTAGAGCGTGGGCTCCCTGCCGTCGTGGATCTCTTCCACGAAGACCTCGTAGCTGAGCTCCTTGCTGCTCGGGATCACTTGTCCGCGACAGCGCAGAGGGTACATCTGGCCTGCGAGCGGCTCGAAGCGCCAGCCATCCTTGTCTACGGTGTAGCCCATGCCCGCGAGGTAGAAGGCCATGGCCTGCACGCAGCCCTCGAACATCAAGGTGCCGGGCATGCAGGGGTCGTTGACGAAGTGTCCGTCGAAGAACCAATCGTCGGGCGAGATGCGCTGCACGGCGCGCAGGTAGCCGCGTCCCCAGGGTCCGCCCGTGGGCTCGAAGCGCTCCACCTCGTCGAGGAAGAGCATGCGGCCGCCCTGGATGTGCGGCGTGCGCACGTGGGCCTGCGTGTTGCGGAAGGCCTCGCCGAAGCAGCGCACGAGATCGCCGTCGGCGAAGGCCTCGAGGGCGGCGCGGTCGAAGTGCGAACGGGTGACGGGGAGCTTCGGTGGATCGAGGCGCGGGTTCAGCGCGAGCTCCTGCTGCTCGGGCTTCCACAGGATGCCCGCCGACTCGGCCAGCTCTTGTGCGGTGAAGAAGCCGGCTTGGCCGTTGCGCACGCGCAGCGCGGGACGGAGGCTGCCGTCGGCGCGCTTCACCCAGCAGTCGTAGTGGAAGAAGAAGAGGCGCACGTCGCCGTGCTTCGCGTGGCCGTCGACGTGGATGTCGTAGGCCAGCGTCTCCCCGACCTTGGGCAAGGGACCGAGCCAGGTGAGGTCGCAGCCGAGCAGGCGGTAGGCGCGCTCGCCCTTGTTGCCGAAGTCAGCGCCGAGGTAGCTGATCAGCATCAGGTCGGCCTGGCCCGACTCGATGTGGATGCCCGCGGGCATGTAGCCGTCGTTCAGCCACCACGAGTCTTCGCGCACGTCGGTCTCGGTCCAGCACGTGCCCTTGGTCATGGAGCCGGGCTCGGCCTGCATGCCGGTCATGCGATCGGCGAGCAGCAGCGGCCCGAAGGGCATGCGCACCTGCACGTCGTAGTCGTCCTGCTGCTCGAAGAGCGGGCCGTAGATCTTCGAGATCTTGCCGCCCGCGTGGATCGCCAGCTCTCGCTTGTCGAAGGTCGGGCCCGTGGGCCGGAAGGCCAGGGGCAGCTCTTCCGTGGCGACGCCTCGTGCGGGTGCTGGTTGCGTGACGATGGGCGTGGGCGGTGCGACTTGCGCAACGGGCGTGGGAATCGCTGCCGGCGCGACCGGCGCAATGGGCGCGGGCATCGGTGTCGGTGCGACATACGCGGGCGGCGCGGGCATCGGTGTCGGTGCGACCTGCGCAATGGGCGCGGGCATCGGTGTCGGTGCGACATACGCGGGCGGCGTGGGCACGACCGGCGCGACCCACGGCGCTGCGTAGCCGTTCGGCGCAAGCGCGGTCGGGCTGACGCCAGGAACCCCATTCGTCAGAGCGAGGAAGCGCTGATGCAGCTCCGACTGCTGCCTGATGAAGTCGCGATGGATCGCGCCGAGTCGCTGTTGGTGGGCGATGAAGCGATCGAGCCGGGGATCGCCCGTGGAGGCAGTGGTGGTCATGGCTTCTCCGGCGTGCGGCCGAGCAGCGAAAACGGGAGTCGACTGATGGTCGTCGGCGATCGAGGAGTGCGGCCCGCGACGAGCGTCGGGCCCTCCGGCGAGCTGTGGAGCAGTGGGTGCGTTGGCGAAGTGGGACGCGTCGGGC
>Ga0100388_10002609_pt1 | contig 15523 bp, 17 predicted proteins | sample CryGeymeta201512_FD_81536 | JGI IMG/M metagenome (GOLD analysis project Ga0100388, IMG submission 81536) | Groundwater microbial communities from Crystal Geyser aquifers in Utah, USA - Crystal Geyser metaG 2015-12 | ecosystem: Environmental > Aquatic > Deep subsurface > Groundwater | place... | reverse complement strand
TCGCCTACCTTTAACTCTTCGTAGCTTACGTCTTTAAGCTCATTCTTGTGAAAAAACAAATCTTTTTCTTCGCCATCAACGGCAATAAATCCAAATCCTTTATCTGTAAGGTTTTTAATTGTTCCTTCCATAGTTATAAAGTTAATTTAATTAATATTTTAAGGTTTTATCCTAAAGTTTAGTTCCCTGAATAAACTCGACTTTACCCAGTTAAATAAAATCCTTTGGATTTTAATCCCGCCTTGGCGGGATTATTTAACCGGGTGAAATTTTCATTCGGCAACTATCTTGCAGAGTAAGCTTAACATTTAAAAAACATTCAGTCAACTTTCTAAATCAAGAATCTCATCAATGCGAATCTGTTGAACAAATTCAGGAACATGACTCACTAAAATCATAGCTCCCTCATATTTATTAAGCGCAGATGCGATAACCGGCAAATGCCGAAAATTAATATGATTGGTAGGTTCGTCTAAAATAAGAAGTCCGGGTTCTTGCAACACAAGTCTGGCAAAACACACAAGTCCCTTTTGGCCATCAGATAAGCTGCCTATTTTGGTATACATTAAATCGCTGGTTATCAAAAACCCGGCGGCAATGGAACGAAGATTTTCTTCTGTATGCTGTCCGGCAACAAAACCAAGCGAATCATATACGGTATCCTCAAAATTAAGAGTAGAAAAATCTTGGCGATAATATCCGATCTGAACATTCGGGGCAATCTTTGAGCCCTGTGCCTTCCCCAGGGCCAAAGATTCAAGCAGCGCGCTCTTGCCAATGCCGTTTGGTCCCAGAAGAAGCAAGTGCTGATTCTTCCTTAAAGAAATATTGGCTTTACGCGCCACAAGCTTGTGATTTTTCATAACAAAAAAAGAGGTAATGCTTAAAATTTCTCCGCCTATATCCCGTTGCGAGGGAATAACGAATGTCCGAATGGTTTTATCCTCTCTTCGTACATCAACTTTTGCCTCCTCCAAAACTTCCGCTTTCTCCCGCATTTTTTTTGCTACAAAACGCAGATGCCCGCCTTTCTTTGCAAAATAATTTGCTTTATCCTTTTTTTCCTGAATTTTCTTTTCCAACTGCGCATTCTTTCTATTTTCTTTTTCAATTCGAGCAAGAAGCTCGGCTACCAGGTCAAAATAGTTGCCAACATACTGCTCAATCTTACGGGTAAATACGTCTAAATATAAAACACCATGAGTAAAAGCATTGAGAAAATTAGCGTCGTGAGAAATAACAATACATGTCTTTTTATAATCAATAAGAAATTGCGTAAGATGGCTTATGCCATCCTTATCAAGATTATTGGTCGGCTCGTCAAGAAGAAGTAAATCGGGGTTCTGAATGAGGGCAGATGCCAAAAGAAGCCTTGCTTGCTGGCCGCCGGAAAATGATTTGATAATCCTGTCGTGCGGGGCAACAAGATTCACCACCTCAAGCACCTCATCTATCCGAGGATCAATGTCATATATCTTTCCTTTGCAAGCCTGAGCCTTAGCGAGGTTATCTTCGCTAAAACACCTCTCGAAAAACTCGCGTACTGTTAAATGAAGCTGATCCCGGGAAATAGTCTGTCTCGCAGCAGCAACAGTAATTCTTTTTGCGCGATGAACATGCCCTGAATCCGGCTCAACAGTTCCCATAATAAGATTGAAAACAGTACTCTTGCCAGCGCCATTTTGTCCCATCAACGTTATTTTCGACCCCTGCCTAACTGAAAAATCCACCTCATTTAAGATTGGTTTATTGTGTCTATATGCAAAAGACACTTTATCGAATCTCATTATCACTTCTCCTTGAGTCATAGTAAATAATAGCTAAAAATAAGTACAACAACATACTACCTTGTCCGTCCGTAGCTCGCAAGCGAAGCCCTCCTCCGCCAAGGCTTCGGAAGGGCGAAGGAGGACCAAAAAACCGCCTGGGAGGCGATTTTTGGTTAGTTGCGACTAGATGTGTGGGCTTCAGTTTTATTTTCCAAAATTATTTTCTTCCCGGTTTTGTAGGAGAAATGCTGAAGTAATTAAGCAATCCTTGATAGAGTGTATCAGCTTCTTGATTAACTCTGTCTCCAATCCGAACCTTATAATCACTGCCATCGCTATTTTGACAAACCGTGGTTGTTGCTCCTGCAAGATAATAATCAGCTTCGGCAGTATTGGTAATGTAATACGATTCTGTTAATGCCGAAACTAAATGGTCGAAAACTGTCATCCCATAACCGCCATTGTCATAACCTTCGTCAGTCAAACCTAAACTCGAAATTAAAGAATCGTGCAAAGCTATCGCTAATGGTTTATCTTGTCTTTCATTATAGATTACCATCGTTCCATCGTGGCTTGATTCTACCGAACCGTTATGATGGACAGAAACTAAAACATCACATTTTCTACCATCAGCTTGACCGTCTCCATTAACATCAACTAGTTTGCATTTTTCAACAGCTGTATCCGCCCTCGCTTTATTAGTAGAAATAGTCTCATTGCACTCCCTTGACAGAACAACTTTAGCTCCATTCGCTTCTAATTCTCCTTTTAGGACATGAGTCACTGCCAAATTGACATCTTTTTCATAAATCTGACAATCTGAAGGATCGCCATCATCAGCACACGTTGCCGGGTACTGGGCTCCTAAAGTATTTCCACCATGACCAGCATCAAGAGCGATAATCTTACCGGAAAGAGGATTTTCAGTTTGAGCAAAAGTCAATAATCCTCCTGCCGTTAAAGCAATTAAACCGACCGAGGTGATTAAAATTCCTAAACCTATTTTTCTCATGGTTTGCTTTTTGTATTATTATATTATCGACCTTTCATTTTTATTCTACCCTATTTTTACCCAAAACAAAACCCCTCAAAATCGAGGGATTTTGTTATTTCTTTATCTCAAACTAAAATCTTCGGTCACCTAATAATTAAATTCCGTAGAGTGTCTGGAGACCAGTAATATCTGGTGTCTCAAGAGTTCTTTTCTGAGTTTCTCCATAGTCAGAATAGCCATACATTGTTACTGCCGAACAAGTTGAACTATAAATATCAGCTAAACCAACACCGTGCCCCAATTCATGAGTGGCAATATTCTGTAAATCCATCACACTAGTATCACCGAGTTCAGTTTCACTGGTAAGACCGGCATTTCCCCAAGTGTAATCAGTATCAAACATTACATCAAACTCCACAATTGCCTTAGTGGCTGGATTATACCAAACAGTTGTTACAGCAATTACTCCTTCAGTTGGATAGTTTCCGAAAGTAATTACATTCTCATAATCCTGGGCTCCGTAGGTTGCGGTGTAATCAATAGCATAGGTATCGTTCATTAACTCTTTACTTGTGACATTATCCCAACTTTCTGCTGAGGTACTTACAGCACTTGTAACAAAAGTTTCATCCAAAATCTGACGAGGATTTACAGGATTAATAACGTAACTTACTGTACTTGGCCATTTTACTTTTGATCCTGTCAAAAACTTATAGCAAGAAGGTGGTTTTGGAGCTTTGGCTGCTTCTGGTTTGGCAAAATCTTTCTTGTAGTGAATAAATTCTATTTTTTCCAAATCAGGCGCTTTTGATTTTTCTGCTCCTTGATTTGAAATCGCTACCGCTACTCCAGAAAGTGCTAAAACCACTACTCCAATTAAAATTCCTAAACCTAATTTTTTCATTTCTTTACGTTTCGATTAAATTTTATTTCGACCTTTGTTCCTCCTTTTCATTTTAACATTAAAACTTCTTTGTTTAAAAATCAAGTCCAAAATGGAGTGTACCAAAAAACCGCCTCTTTGGCGATTTTATATTATTTTAATATTCTGGTAAAATAAAGATAATTAAAATATATTTTAGATATGCAATACAAAATCTTTTTTCTTTTATTTTTTATATTGCTTTTAGCTTTTTCACCCTTTGCTTCTAAAACAGCTAAGGCCTCTGATCAGACAGAAAGGATGAAATTAATCCAGCAAATCCAAATCCTTCAACAAGAAATTCAACGTCTTCAGGCACTGATTTTAAGTTTACAATCACAACAAGAAATTACAGCTGCGTCATATTTGGCAGTAAACCTTTCTCATAATTCAGTTGTTTTAGAGAAAAACACTAATCAACCATATCCCATTGCTTCTATTACAAAGCTCATGAGCGCTGTAGTTGCTTTTGAAAATATTGATACTGGCCAAACAATAACTTTAACAGAAAAAATGCTTGAGCCCTTAGGGTATAGCCCATCTCTTTTTCTGGGCTTAAATGTTAGCGCGAAAAATCTTCTACAAGCCAGCCTTATTCAATCAACTAATGACGCTGCTGAATCTTTAACTTATTTTTCAGGAAAGGAAAAATTTTTGGATCTGATGAAACAAAAAGTAAAAGAGCTCGATATGGCCAATACCGTTTTTTTTGACGCCCACGGATTAAGCCCCGCAAACCGCTCTACTGCCACCGACCTAGCCAAACTCTTAACTTATATTTACAAGAATCATCCAGAAATTTTGAGCATTACCAAAGATAATAATTTTTGGCTTCCCGACCCAACAGGAAGATTACTCAAATTCCAAAATGTAAATAATTTTTATCATCTTCCTGAATTTATTGGCGGAAAAACTGGCTACCTGCCAGAAGCCAAGCAAACATTGGCGTCGTTATTTAATGTAAACAAAGAGCCTGTCGCCATCATCTTACTTTATTCCAGCAATCGCCAATCTGATACATTCACAATTATTAACCAACTCAAAAATTAAAAACCGAGCTGAGCACATAAAATTTATGTGCTCAGCGAGGTGGAAGAAAAGGACAAAGTCCTCTTCGCCCATCCCAAGATCAGGTCTTGGAAATTTCACTTTAGAATTCACTAAGAACAGATCTCCGTAAAACACCCGTTTGCCAATTCTTTCAGCGATTTTTCCGTATATGAATGGGCTGCAACACATTGTCTATCTCATTTATTTCACGGACTATCAAAAACACGCCCACCAGCGTGCGTATTTTTCTTGGCTTTAATTGCTCCCCCTATTGGACGCATTTAGAACCATCGATTGGAGGAAAATCAGGGAAGAAGTGGAAAAAACTAATATATTTTTACTGTTACAGCCAAAAACCGCCCCTCTTAAGAGACGGTTTTATGATAATTAGTCTCTGTTCTTTAATTATCTATTAAACAATTTTACAAACCAACCGAATAAGCTAAATTTGCCTTCCTGGACTTTTATAAAACTTTCAATCCTTGTTTGCTCCTGTTCTAATGTTTGAATTTGGTTTTGAAGTTCTGTTTTATCTCCTTCATTTTGGACATTTTCCATCAATCTGTTTAATTGTTCTAACCTGTTTCGAGTCTGAACCATTTCGCTTCTTAGGGCTCCCAAATTTTTGTAATCAGTGCCTACTAAAAATGTTTTTACCTTGTTTCTCTCCTGAACTTTCTCCATTGCCTGGATTGTTGCTGTTGCAGATTGGTTCTGCTGCTGGGCAATAACTCTCACCTGCTGCCCTATTCCTCCTTCCCTGTCGGCAATCTGTAAAAGACTTTGAACAAAATTAGCTACGGTGCTCCTGTGCTCCGCGGCATTCACCTGCCCAGCCTGATTGTTTATGCTATTTGCGGCAGAGGTTGCATTTTTGGCTGCAGCAAGAGAAGCTAAAGAAAAAATTACAGCAACTGCCAATACTAAAGAAACTATAAACAACGAGTTATTCTTAATTTTTTGCATAGTTTTTTGTGTATTAGTTAATTAAAGGGTATGCGACCTTTATTTTTTATATTCTACCACTTCGACGGGTTCAGTGTAAACAAAAAAACCGCCTTCTTGGCGATTTTTTGGTTTGCTTCGCGAGAGGGTTCAGAACCTTCTTTTGAGGGAGGAGAACTAAGACTCCTCCTGACGAAGACGGGTCGCTTTCAGAGGATTCGAGAAAAAATTAATGGTTTTCGATTATCTCAATATCTGCTTGAATTTTATCTGTAATTGCAAGAACATCATCCGCATACCAAGAGTAGATTGGATTTGTTGAACTAGAAAAATATATCATTGCCGCCCTCCATTCTCCATTTTGGGTTTTTAACGCTGCTCCAGAATCTGACAGATACAACCCTGAAGCCAAAAAGGCATCTTTAATATCCCAAGGATCAGCTGATTTTCCAGTAATGGCACTTACCCTGCCCTGATATCTCATCCAAGTAGAAGGAATAAAGTCCGCCGGCCCCATTGCCCCTCCCCAGCCAAAACTCATTGGACAGGTAATTAAAGTTTTATAAGGATCCCTTCCTAACTCTTTAGTAATGCTTAGAAAATCTTGTATATCTCTATCAGGCTTCATAACCTTGGCCAATTTTTTACCGTCATTTATTCTAACACCCTCTCCGGTATTAAAATTTGTTAGATAGCACATATCAAATTTTTCTAATTTCAATTCTTCCTGAAAAATAGATAATAAAAAAGCAGGCCTGATATCAGCCACTTGTTCAACCCATTTTGCAATATCTATAGCTTCGCCAAAAGTAAGAGTATTTGGTTCTCCTATTAATTCGAAATTTTTAGACCTGATTTCAGCTATTTTTTGCTCATTGTTTTTTTTTGCAGATTGAATTATTTTAAATTCTTTTTTTAAATCTAAAATCCGATTATAAGATTCTATAATTTTCTCTTCTTTAATTTTATTTTCTTTTACGGCATTAAAAATTATGTCCCTAACTTTATATGCCATCTTGTTGTCATATCCACTGGGACTATTATTCAAAACGCTTATTATATCTACTCCTGCATTTATCGCCATTATAACCACTTCATCTAATTTGTAATTATTGCTGATTGCAGACATCTGCATATCGTCAGAAATAATAATCCCCTTAAATCCAATTTGGTTTCTTAAAATATTTTGCAAAAAATATTCAGATAAAGTTGCGGGGTAATTTTTATCAATTTTCTTGTTTATTATATGCGCAACCATAACTGCTTTAAGTAGTCCTTCTTCATTAAGTTTTTGGTAGGGAGATAACTCTTCATTTTTATATGTATCTGTTACATCTGTTAATCCTTTATGACTATCTTTTGTCGCACTTCCGTGCCCGGGAAAATGTTTTTCCACGGTAATAATATTATTTTTTGAATGGTTTTCTATAAACACTCTGGCATTATTAACAACCTCTTCCGGGTCTGATGAAAAAGAACGACCTAAAGCGCCAATAATGGGATTTTTAGGATTGATATTTAAATCAACGACAGGGGCCAAATTCATATTAAACCCTAAATCTTTTAATTCTCCTGCTAATTCCGTGGACTCTTTATACGTAGTTTGTAAAGTTTTATCCTGGCCCATTTTTTCTGCTGAAACAATTGGCAAAAATCCGTATTTCTGTTTTAAGCGATTTACATTTCCCCCTTCTGCGTCTACCGCTACGAATAAAGGAGTACTAGAATATTTTTGAATATCAGAAATAAGTTTTTTCGTTTGTCCATAATTCACAATATTTCTGGGAAAAGTATTTGAAGGAACATCATAATCAAAAAGCACCACGCCCCCTATTTTGATATCCTTAATTATCTTAGAAATATCAGAATTTTCCGGTGCTTCTGTGCCGCGAAATCCTATCATTATCATCTGTCCAATTTTTTCCTTAAGTTCTCCGTCTGCCAGAATTACTTCTTCTAGCTTGTTTACCTCTAAAGGATAAGCAAATTCTGATTTACCATTATAAAATAGAATTCCCCCACCGCTAATAATAGCTAGAGTGATAACAATCAAAAGAAATTTCCAATTTGTTTTTTTCTGAATAACTAATTGCATATTGCTCAATTCTATCAAAAAACCGCCATTTTGGCGACGACGGTTCTAGCATCTTGTTCGGGGTATTTAAATTTGAATAGGGCTCCGCGGGCTGGCGGCCGCTGTGCCCGTATACAGTTTGCTGTTGTACTGGGGTTCGAATTTATCTTTTAAAAATTAAAGAAATTAAGAAAAAGAACGTTGAGGTAAGAATAATTAAAGGGCCGGCTGAAAATCCTATAAATTTAAAAAGTAAAATGCCAAAAAAGCAACTTAAAACGCCGAAAATTATGCTTCCTAAATAATATTGTTTTAAATTTTTACTTAAATTTCTGGCTGTGGCAGCCGGAATAATTACCAATGCCCCGACCAAAAGAGAGCCCACGACTTTTACCCCCAAAGCAACCATGGCCGCGATTGAAAGCAGATAAATAAAATTTTGCTTCTTGGTTTTTATCCCTTCACTTCTGGCTAAGTCATCGGAAATATTGGCCAAAATCATATTAGGATAAATGCGATTTATAGCCAAAAATATCAAAATAGAAAAAATAGCTGAAGCCAAAGCCATAATAAAGGAAATCTCCGAGATGTCTCCGAATAAAGCTTCTAGCAGCTCCGGTTCGGGTACGATTAAAAATCCGATTGCCAATGAGGCGACGAAAACGACTCCGACCAACGCCTCGGTCGGCATAGAAGTTCTTATTTCAAACAGCCAAATTAAAAAAATTCCTAAAAGTAAAAAAACAAAAGCGCCGAAAGAAACATCTAGTCCCAAAAGCAAAGCCAACCCCATTCCAGGCAAAGCCACGTGGCCCAAAGCATCGCCGACCAAAGCCATCCTTTTGGTCAACATCAAAGACCCCAAATAACCTGTCGCTCCGCCGATAAAAATTCCGGAGATTAAACTGAATAAAAAATTTTCCATAGTATTAATGTTTATGGTGTTCGTAGAACTTTACTTCTTCGCCATATAAATTGCGTAAAACTTCTGGAGTTAAAGCTTCATTAGGAACGCCCTGACAAATTGGACATCTGTTTAAACAAATCACGAAGTTGGAAAACTTAAAAACAACGCTTAAATCATGGGTGACCAGCAAAATTGTCAAATTTCTTTTTTCTTTCAGCTGGGCTAATAAAGTATAAATAGTTTCTTCGCCTCCGATATCGATCCCGGTAGTTGGTTCGTCAAAAAGCAAAACATTAGGATTTCCTATCAGGGCCCAGGCAATTAATATTCTCTGAAATTGCCCGGAAGATAACTCCCCTATTTTTTTATTTAAAAAATTAGGGGCCCGCGAACGGAGTGAGTGGGAGGATGCGGCGGGCGGGTTGTAGTCTTTGAACCCCACTGAATTTAAAATTTCTTTTGTTTCTTTTCCCGAAGCCCTTTTCAAATTAAAAAATTCTGCCACGCTCATTGGAATATCTTTTATAAAAGGCAATCTTTGAGGAACATAACCGGTTTTAATCCCCGGCCTCCACTCAATCCTTCCTTTAAAGGGCATTATTCCCAATAAAACTTTGAGAAGCACTGTTTTTCCCGCTCCGTTCGGCCCTAAAATCGTCAAAACCTCTCCCTCTTTTACTTCAAAAGACAGATTTTCCAAAATCTTCTCCCCTTCTAACTCTACGTTTAAATTCTCGACTTTTAAAACAATATTCTTCTCCATAATTGATTTATCTTATCAAAAAATCGCCTCGATGTGAAGGCGATTTCTGCTGAATCAAAACAATATTATTCAGTTAATTCCTCTACTTCTTTTTTACCCTCTTCTAATTCTTCTCTTTGTTCTAAATCTTCTTTTAACAGCAATGTCTGAAATTCTCCCATATGAGTTTTTTCCTCTTTGGCGATATCCAAAAGAATTTTTTTGATATTTTCTTTTTCGGTCATAGCCGCCATTTGTTCATAAAGATTTACCGCATCCAGCTCGGCTAACATCCCGACCCTTAATATTTCTTTGTCTAAATCTTCTTTTTTAATTTTATCAAGATTTTTTTCTGCGGTTCTGGATAAAAGTATTTTATACATGTTCTATTTTTTTGATTTTTTGGACAGGACAAAGCCCTCTTTAGATAATACGTCTTCAAGGGTCAAGTAAAGACCTCTTTTGTATTCTCCAACAGCTTTCTCTATATCCTTTTCTAATTTTGGGAAAATACGCATCACTTCTAAGGTTTCCTGCCAAGACTCAAATTCATCAGCCGACAAAACCACAACCTTTGGCCTGCCTTTTTCAGTTAAGGTATAATATACCGCCGGTTTTTGAACTCTTTTGGCTATTTTAAATATATTTTTTCTTGCCTCAGAAATAGGCAAAGTTGTTTTAATATCCATAATAAATGATTAGTTATTTATAGTTAGTCTTTAAGTACATTATAGCGTACATCATATTTTGTTGTCAAGAGCTTATGGATTTTTATGCTAACGGGCTCGCTCAATGGGACGATTTTGGAACTTTTATCCAGTGGTAAAATAAAGCAAATCTGTATGGTGTCTAGGAATTATTTCAGAAAAGAAAACAACCCAAAATTAAATTGGGGTTGTTTTTTTCAAATAAATCTATTCTACCCTATTCAATAACCGCTGCTTCAGCATCAACTAATCCAGAACCATAAAGGCCATCTCTCCCAACAATTCCCAAATCTTCAGCCGTTGCTTCTAATCGCTGTTGAACTTCAGCCGGGCTACAGCTACCACTCAAATCAGTATCGCATTTAGCTGTTTGAGTCAAAACCAAAGCTGCTGCGCCAGTCACATGAGGAGCAGCCATTGAAGTTCCGCTCAAGGTCTTATAAGTTGAACCTTTATAAGTGGAGTAGATGCTGACTCCTGGAGCAGCTAAATCAATTTCTGGGCCCCGGGAAGACCAAGAAGCAATGGTATCAAACTTATCAGTGGCGCTAACCGCAATCACTTCAGTAAATTTAGCTGGATAGGTAACGGTGTTGTCGCCTGGCCCACTATTTCCGGCTGCGGCCACTTGAGTAATTCCAGCAGCATTCACTTTTTTCACAGCATCTTCAAAAGATTTATTATAAGCAGAAGTCCCCAAGCTCATATTTACCACTTGCATCCCATTAGCAACTGCCCAGTCAAGACCTTCAATGACATCGGAAAGATAGCCAGAACCACGGCGATCTAGAACTTTAACCGCATAAAGATTAGCTTCGGGAGCAACTCCCACTACTCCAATATCGTTATTGAGAGCAGCTACAATGCCTGCTACATGAGTGCCATGACCGTTATCGTCATTGTAACTAGTAGTATAGCCAATTGTGCTTACTCCGCCTTTTAAATTATCTTTCAGATCGGGATGTTTAACGTCAATTCCCGTATCAACAATGGCTACTTTAATTGGATCGCCAGTGGTAGTTCCTTGCACTAAATCAGCATCAATTCTATCAACCCCCCCAAGGTAGAACTTCTGACGGCTGGGTTGGAGCTGGTTTCTTGGCAGCAATACCACCTCTGACTAAAGCTTCAACAACCACGTCATCATCAATTCTTAAAACCCCGAACTGACGAGCTAAAGCTGCTTCTGCCCTCGGCGGTAAATGAACTGCCTTAGCGCTAATTAGGTTTAGATCTTTGATCTTGGCTCCACCGAGTCGGTTTATTAACTCGTCTTGGGCAACGTCATTAACGAACCAGGTTTGGAAAACCACAATTTTTCTTTGCGTCGGCTCTGGTGCCGCCTGAGAAACTAAAGCCGCTTCAAATAAACTCAGGGTTAATCCAACTATCACTGCGCTAACTAATAAAATACTAAATCTCCTTTTCATAAATTTTAATATTAAAATTATAACCTTTTGACCTCTCTATTTTTAGAGTAAATCAATCTGTATAAACTGTCAAGAATAGTGAAAAATCGTATGCGTCTCGGTCGCTTGAACCAAGCACAAGCCTGCTCCGCGCGCTTCACGCATTCCGAACCGCAATTTGGCAGATCCCCGGCAATATCTCGCCTTTCAAGATCGTGAATTATTGGTAGATTAATTCAACATCCAAATCGAATAGTTCAGATACGAGGCAAAGCTGACCCAAAAAATATATGGCAAAAGCAGATATGCCGCCGGCTTAGAGATTTTGTAGAATACTGCGATTGTCCAGACAATTGCCAGCCAAAGAAGAGCGATATCAGCCAGGGCCCAGCCGGGGCTATGCAAACCAAAGAAAATAATTGACCAAACAGCATTCAAGGAAAGCTGAACAAAAAACGCTGCGATACCAATTTTCCACATCCGCAACATTCTCACATTCTCAAGAATGTGAGAATGTTGTTTCCAGACGAGAAAAAGTGAAACGCCCATCAAGGCGTAAAGCGTAGTCCACGCGGGCCCGAAAACCCAAGCAGGAGGATTCAGCGCCGGCTTTGCAAGTCCGGCATACCAAGTTGGAATCGCGGAAATGGTAAAAAATGAACCGATTATACCGGCCATTTCTGATACTGCAATCGCAATAATCAATTTGAAAAAATTGTTTACCTTCATAACTTTATTTTACCACTTATTACGCTTTTTGCCTGCCCCGTAGTGAGCCTTGCTCTACTACTGGGGTCGCCGTTTCTACCCGCTGCCTGCCCGCCGTAATCCTGTGTGAAGGCGGGTGTGCCCCCGTGGCGAGCCCCGTTAGAAGTAAGATACCAAAGGTGTCTGGCCGATACGCCCCGTTAGAGATTAATCTCTAACGGGGTAAATAAACGCATCGGACTTCTAACGGGGCGAGCGATTGACCCAAGGGCACAGCTTTGTACTCCTTGCCGAATCGAACCAAATAAACAAATCGTCCACTGGAAGTAAGGACAATCCTTACTTCCAATTTAAATTTTGCTCTTGGCAAGAATCTTCCAGCTCGGCTAAGACCATCTGCACCGATTTATAGGGGCTTGGCGGCAGAGAATCAATGTATTTATATCTTTTGTATTTCGGTTGCCACAAAACAGACAGCAAGCCATTTAAACTCGCGGAAAGAGAATATAAAATCCTGTTGGCTTGCTCTGGAGAAAATTTGTGCCAATTGGATTTTTCGTGCGGAAAACGAATATGATAAGTCAACGGCCCAATTTCGTGGCAAATCATTTTCACCGCGGCGTGACGAATATATCCGTTGGAATGCTGTAATAACTGAAATAACCAAGGAAAAAGAAAATCGGGTTGGTTTTCTCTGTCATGCAAAAAATAAATGACCGAGGTCGCCATGACAAAATTTTCCTGCCGCCAATCTTCGGAGATTTGCGCGTAATTTTCCGGCGCGGTTCTGACTAAGGCGGCAATTTCCTCATATTTTTCTTTGCCCGACGCTGACGAACTATACACAAGCTTTCTTACTCCGCGCGCCGCCAGTCGACTTGTTTCTTTATCACCGCACAAAATTGTATCAAAACATTCCTTGATAGTATCCATAGTTTTTTCAATACGCCACTCCTCTGGCGTATTGGCCAGAGAGGAACAAAAAACATACCAACATTCTCAAGTTTGTAAAGATGTTATTGTATCCGCTGGAATGACTTCAAGAAGCGGACGAAAGTTTTACCGTAAGGCGACAAAGTATGCTCCACGAATTTGCCGTGGTATTTTTTATTAAGGAGTCCTGCCTGATAAAGCCGCCGCGTATGTTCGCCGATAGTTTTTTCATTCGCTCCAAGCGTTTCAACAATATCTTCCAAAGTTATGCCGTCGCGCTCGGCGATAAGAAGTAATATTTCAATACGGTAATGGTTTGAAATACCCTTGAGATGCCGTTCCATTTGTTTTGCGGTTTTTATTTTCGCCATAATTGCATTATACACGATATCCTTACGTTCTCAAGTTTATAAGGATGTTTTATTGTTTAAGGCGGTAGGTGACGGCGCGGCCGATTTTGCCGGCTTGTTCCACTTTTCCTTCTCTTTCTAATTCGTCTAAATAGCGCACGGCCGTGCGGCTGGAAACGCCGAGCGCCTGGCGGATTTCGGCGTTTCCCCATTCTCCCTTTGTAAAGGGAGTACCCGAAGGGGGAGGGATTTCGTTTCCCCCAAGCAACGCCATTATCCTTTGCTTGCGCTCCTCCTTCTGCGAAGCCGTCTCAATCGCCGATTTGCAAATGCCGACAAACTCCCCCGCCGTCCCTGTCCCGTGCTTTTCCGCTTCTCGGCGCGCAAGGATAAAAATAATCAAAACAAGGACAAATATAATGGCGATAAGAATAAACAGATAGTTCATAGATTCGTGTATAATAAATTAGTCAAACAACATACCAACATACTCCAGTTTGTTGGTATGTTGTTGTATGCTGGCCGCTCGCCCCGTTAGAATAATCTTGTATCTAACCGGGGAAGCGATGGAGCGGGGTTGAAAAACGGTACCTGACACCTTTTCTGCTTCGGGCGGAACTACGGGGTATGCTTTTGGTAAATCTTTTATTCTCATAATTTCCTATAACTCGTTGAACGACCTTGTCCGATTCGCTCGATTTTTTTGAGACGGAGTAATTTATCAAGCGCTTGCCTGACGGTAGGATAAGCAACTTTTGTTTTTTCAGAAATTTCGCGCGGCGTGGCTCTGTCGGCTTTTTGAAGGTAATCCCAAACAGCAAGCTGTTTCTGGGTAAGCAGCCGCTCAATGTTTTCTTTTGAGAGAAGATCAATAGCCATTTCTGATTGTTTTAAAAAAATAGTTAAAAAGAAATCCAGCCACGGGATGATATTTTCGCGTTTTGTTTTGCCCTCCTTCGCCGAGGCTCCGGCGGGTAAAAATGTTTTTTGGCTTTTACGAAGCGCCACATAATACTCCGGTTTGTTATCTTCCACCAGTTTCTCGTGCGAAATATAAGGCATATACTCATATCCTTCTTTTAGAAGCAACAGATTGGTTAAAACACGACTAAGCCGGCCATTGCCATCTTTAAATGGATGAATCTGCAAAAACTCAACAAGAAAGTTAGCCACAATAAGAAGCGGATGATATTTTTTCTCGGCCAGAGTTCTTCCGGTCCACTCAACCAACTCCTGCATTTCTTTTGGCGTAAGATAGGCCGGTGTAGTATCAAAAAGAACGCCAACGGATTCACCGGCCGCGTTAATCATATGCACTTTATTGTCTTCCTTTTTGTAATCGCCCCTGTGAAGCTCGTCCTTTTTTACATACTTTAAAAGCTCTTTGTGAAAATGTTTGATGGTATTCTCTGAAAATTTTAGGGATTTCTCCGCCGACGCTGAAGCTTTGGCGGACAGGCAAGAATCAAAAACATTTTCAAGCAACTCAAAATAACCTTTCGCTTCCTGCTTGTCGCGGTCGGCGAACTTTTGAATATCGATGCCGCGCATCAGTTTTTCGACATCTTCGTCGGAAAGCTTAGCGCCTTCAATGCGAGTGGAAGCGCCGGTTGAGGTAATCAAAACCGACCGTTTGAGACGGCTTAAAATTTGGGGAGAGAGCCGGGCCCCGGCAACCCATTGTCCCTTTAATTCATCAATTTTTGTTATTTTTGACCAGATTTCAGCCGGTATTTGCCGAAGTCTTCTGTCTAACCTGTTATTTTTTGTCATAGTCATAATCCGATATATCAACTATAGCAGATTATAGCGAATTATTAAAATGAAGTCAAAAGATTGCCGGGAGAATCTAAGGTTCTGATAAGAAAAGACTGGCTCCGAACGCTGAACGAAATCCGAACTTTTTTTAGCGAAAATCCGAATGCTGAATTTTGAAAAACTTTTAAGCTCGGGCGGGCCCCATAGCAAAGCCTTCGGCTTGCTACGGGGCAAGCAAAAAGGAAGAATTTTTGT
>Ga0100388_10002592_pt1 | contig 15587 bp, 18 predicted proteins | sample CryGeymeta201512_FD_81536 | JGI IMG/M metagenome (GOLD analysis project Ga0100388, IMG submission 81536) | Groundwater microbial communities from Crystal Geyser aquifers in Utah, USA - Crystal Geyser metaG 2015-12 | ecosystem: Environmental > Aquatic > Deep subsurface > Groundwater | place... | reverse complement strand
GTCGGCGGGGACCTTGGCCATTTTTTCCGCCACCGTGCTGTGCGCGGCCATGCAGTAATCGCAGCCGTTGAACTCGCTCGTCGCCAGCATCACGATCTGCTGTTCCTGAGCATCCAGCCCGGCATCTTCATCGAGAATGCCGCTCAAAGTCGTGTAGGCTTTGAGCGCCGCAGGCGATTCGGCCATCACCCCGAACAGGTTCAGCGCGAAGCCGTATTTCTTTTCGGCTTGTTCCAGCAGCGGCTTTGAAGCTGCGGGTGCAGTATCTTTATCGTGTAATTTGAATTCCATAGATAAATTAAGACGACTGGGCTCACCTTTTATTCCGAAAGCAGATTGTAGCGGGCTGCATAGGGTAGAACCGCTACATTTTTCCCGTAAATGCCTTGACGCAACAATGACCCCACACAATATTCAGATTCTTGAATATTAAAAAACAGTATTATGGTTCTGACCAAAAAATCAAGAACCCGACCCGACAGGACTGATTTTAAATCTGCTGCGACACGGTTGAAGCTATTGGGGCATCCCATACGCCTTGCGCTGTTGACTAAACTAGCCGAGAGTCCCAAGTGCGTCAGCGATATTCGCGACCTGCTGGATATCCCACAGGCAAATGTCTCGCAACATCTGGCGGCCTTGCGCGAAGCGGATATCGTGGCCTGCCATGAACAAGGCAACGTGCGTTGTTACTATTTGCTTTGTCCAGAACTGGTGCGTGATGTCTTGCATTTCGCCCGGCAGCAATACCTCATTGTCCGACAGACGCCGGAACAAGTCCGGAACTCAGCGGGCGCCCGGGAAACTTTGTCGGAAAAGATTGTGCAAAACACAAAATCGAAAGCTTCATGAAAGCCCGAGAGAGCGGCATGCCCGACGAAGCGACCTGGAAGACCTTCTTCCATCCCGAAGAAGCTTTGGCCGCGCTCGGACTGGATCCCGAAACACGCCTGGCGGTCGAATTCGGCTGCGGTTACGGCACCTTTACCCTGGAAGCCGCCCGCATCATCCGTGGCATGGTGCTGGGCTTCGACATCGAAAGCGGGCTGGTCGACCTTTGCCGACAGAAATCAGCGCAATCAGGCTTGGCCAACGCCCGTTTCGAACGAAGGGATTTTGTCGCTGATGGGACGGGGCTGGCCGACCATACGGCCGACTACGTCATGCTCTTCAACATCCTCCACGCCGAGGATCCGCAAATTCTCTTGCGCGAGGCCCGGCGCATCCTTGCTCCCGGCGGGACTTTGGCCGTGATGCACTGGAATTACGACCCGCAAACCCCGCGCGGCCCCTCGATGGACATCCGACCGCGCCCGGAGGATTGCCGACGCTGGGTCAAAGACGCGGGCTTCACGGAAATCGGCCCCAACATACATCTGCCGCCGTGGCACTACGGCTTCACGGCGAAAGCCAAACAAATAAACTGAACGCCAGGATTATGAAACCCGGAATTATCATTACTCAAACCGACCCTGAAACGGTCTTCAATGCCCTGCGACTGGCGCAATACAGTCTTCGCCAAGGCGACAAAGTTCGGATATTTCTTTCGGGACGTGGCGTCGAAATGGACGAAATCGAAGATCCCAAATTCGGCGTGAAACAGATCGCACAAGAGCTACTCGATGAAGGTGCGAGCTTCGACGCCTGCGGCACTTGCTTGAAGTTAAGACAATCGGACGGCTCGGAACTTTGTCCGCTGTCCACCCTGAAAGATCATTACGAAATCATTCGGGACTCCGACAAGATCATCACGGTTTAAACTGCGGATCCCATCCTGATGGACTATTGCCACAACTACAAAATCCCATTCGACTCAGACAAGCTCCAGGAAGAACCCCACGACTGGTGGATGCATCAGTTTGGAGAGAATCTACAACATGGCCCGAGACAAAACTTAGGACACGAGTTCAATCCAGCGCACCCAACTCGGCGGACTCCGCCGTCCGCCCGGGGCGCTCGAATTCGAAAACCGGGCGGAAAGAGATTTGTCCGTCGGCGGTTTCCAGGATCGGGTAAACGAGAAAATTGAAGGATTGCCCGGCCTGCATTCCGTCGAAAACGAGGTCGCGGCCCCGGCTAAGTTCAAAACGGTTGGCGGGCTTTTTGCCAAAATAATAGTCGGCCAGTTTGTCGTATTTATCGGCCTCGCTGATATCGACCGGCCACCACTGCCCATCGGCGTAAAATTCCGCCCAACAATGATAGCCGTCGACGCCGCCTTCATTGCGCTCGGAGGGAATGGCGGCACCAATAATGAAACGTGCCGGGATCTCCACGGCGCGGCACAGCGCGATGAAATACGCATGAAAGTCGGAGCAGTTCCCACTGCGGGCATCGCAGGCGTAGACCGCGTTGCCTTCGCCCCAGCCGTCGCCGTAGCGGGCATAGCGCATCGTTTCCAGCGTATGTTTATAGAGTTCACGGGCACGCATCAAATCGTCGTTAGCTGAACTCTCCGCCAGCGCCTCCTGCGCGAGCTTGACGAAGGCTGGATCGGCCGGCACGAGGGATTCTGCCGCCAGATGCCGTTCGGGGGATTCGTCCGGGTGCTTGGCATAGGGACCGCTCTCGACACGCTCCACCTGGTAGCGAATCTCCACGGATTGACCGCTTTGTTCGGGGCCGACTCGCATGGACAGTGCGGCGTTTTCGCCGGAGCGGTCCTCCACCAGCTCCAAGGCGGTGGGGGTTTCCAGCCGGGCCACGCGGACTTTTTGAAAGGCGTCGGACTGCGCCAGCGGGACCCAAAGCTGCGCCGCTGCGTCCAGTTCTGGAATCTCAAAACGATAGGTGAATTCGAAATGGTCCTGCCCCCGGACCACGCCGAGCAGTTGGTCCTCGGCCCTCTCCATGGCCACGCGCCCCCATGTGCCGTCTTCGGCTTGTTCCCAAGCGTAGAGGGGCTGCCCGTCCAGCTTATGGACGTGGGTCTGCGTCACCTTCAACGCGTCGGGTCGATCACCAGCCATGAAAAAGTCGATGTCATAGACCGTGCCGTCGGCCTCCACCAGATCGACGCAGGCGAACTGCACGCCGTCGCCAAGGTCGGCCAGATATTCCATATGCACCCGGATCAACTTCAGTTCGAGTGACTCACCCTCGTGCTCGACCACGAAACGACCCGCTTCGTGACGGGCCGACTCGGCCTTGATGTGCGCTTTAATTTGCGCGGCAATGTCCTGGATGCTGATTGCCTGGCCGGAGCCGGATTCATTGGCATCGGCGCTTTGCGTCGAGTTTGTTTCCGCGATCAGGGTCTGGAGCACGAACCCACAGAAAACGAGGATCTTTGTAAATGATGGACGCATCAGCGAGGTGTTGGCGGGTTCGAAGGGCATCAGCGGGGATGCTCGGACTTTTCTTTCGATTTCGACGGGTGTTCCGATTTGGACGGATGCTCGGACTTGGCAGGATGTTCCGATTTCGAAGGGTGCTCCGGCTTGGATGGGTGCTCCGGCATCATCTCTTTACCGGCGTCGGCCTTTGCCCGGCCAATGGCCGAATGCAGCGTCGCTTTGATTTTTTGAACGCTCATGTCCGACTTTATTTTACCGACTTTGCGTTTGTCGTCGGCGTCGAGCAAAAGGATATACCCGGTCTTGCCATCATTCGCTTTCAGGATATCCGAAACACCGAGCTGCGCCGCCAGTTTCCTGGCCTCCGCAGTGGTGCTTTCGTCCGTCAAGTCCATTTGCTTGAAGTGGATGGGTTGGCCGCTCAAGGATTCGCGGACTTCACTCATTTTCGGGGCCAACACTTTACAGGAACCGCACCAATCGGCGTGAAAAGCCAGGGCCAGCACCTCCGCTTTGGCGTGCTCGGCTTTCGCCGACTTGGAAGGATGCTCCGCCTTAGGGTGCTCTGCCTTGGCGGGATGCTCCTTTTTGGCAGGATGCTCTTTTTTCGAAGGGTGTTCGGCCAGTGAAAAATTCAGCCCGAAAAACAAGCTGATGAGAACAAGGTAGGCGAGGGTATGTTTCTTCATGATAGAATCTGTTTTGGTTTATCTTGGATACTGGTAGTGAAGTGGCGCAAGCGCCGCGACAAGAACTTGAGACTCGCAAGTGAGCATCTATTCCCGTAAATCACAAGTCAGTGGATGAATTAGACCTCTATAAACCCGCCCTCATCGCGCTGGTGCTGGCCCTGCTCTGGACACTCGAAACGATCGTGCCGGAATTCGTCGAGCGGCGGGGGCGCACCAGCCACAACGCCCACAACCTCGCACTGGGACTGCTCAACGCGGGGCTGCTCTCCCTGGGCTTCGCCGCCCTGCTCGTGGCCGTCGGGCAGTGGGCGGCCGGTGCCGGATTCGGCCTGCTGCACTGGATCGACGCGCCCACATGGATCGAATGGACGGCGGCCATCCTGCTCTTCGATCTCTGGATGTATCTCTGGCACCGGGCCAACCACAAGATTCCCTTCCTCTGGCGCTTCCACAGCGTCCACCACTCCGACGCCGAGATGGACGCCAGTTCGACGGGATGTTGCGCTCTCCCTTCCGCAAGACCGCGAAGAAAAAGTCCGAGGGCAGTGAAAGAGATGTCACACCCGAGCGAAAATAGCCTAATTTCTCTTTACGTGGACCGGTTATATTGAAGCCCTGACCCCGACACGCCGCGTACGTCGAGGGCACCTTAGCGCTTGCGGATCACCCCGATTTCAACGGAGATATCGCAACTGTTTACACCCATCCGCTCAGCATGGGCAGTTCTTCAAATGCCCATTACAGCGGCAACGCCAAGACCTACATGAATGTTGGCTTAGCAATGGGTGAAGCCATGGTTAAACTACTGGAATAGCTCTAATCGCTCAAGCAACTCCCTTTCCTTTCCCCGACTATAATTGTATCGCAAACTCACCCTGGCTGGCCAACTTGGGATCGAAAAATTATTCAAGAACGGGTTTTGAGGATCGCTTGCCCCCGCATAAATAATGCAATTTTAGAGTTGCACTCTTTTATTGCATAAATAATTACTTGGACATGCTTATTGCCCGAGACATTGAAGGTGAACTCAGAACACTACTGGGAGAATATCCAGTAGTCACTATCCTCGGGCCACGGCAAGCCGGGAAGACAACGCTGGCGAAAACTGCACTGAAGGACTTCGCCTACTCGAATTTGGAAGATCCCGAAACGCGTGAAATCGCCCGCAATGACCCGAAGGCCTATCTCGCACGATTTTCCGATAGAGCCATCATCGACGAGATTCAGCGTGTTCCAGAGCTACTGAGCTACATCCAAGTCGAAGTCGACGCGACATCCGCCAATGGGCGATTCGTCTTGACCGGCTCCCATCAACTCGGTCTACGGGAGGCTGTTTCGCAATCGCTGGCCGGCCGCACGGCTATCCTCAACCTCCTCCCTTTCTCCATCCATGAACTGAGAAACGGCAAAATCGAATTCGAGCGATTCGAGGATTATTGCTTCAACGGGTTCCTGCCACGGATCTACGAGCAAAAGCAACGCCCCACCACGGCCTACGCGAACTATTACCAAAACTATGTCGAGCGCGACGTACGCCAATTAATCCAACTCAAGGATGTCAACCTATTCGAGAAAACGCTCAAGTTGCTGGCGGGAAGAGCCGGACAAATCTTCGATTACAGCTCGTTGGCTAACGACGTGGGCGTGGATGCGACGACCATTCGACACTGGATCTCCATTCTGGAAGCTTCGTTTCTTCTCTTCAAGCTGCCTCCCTACTTCGAAAATTTTGGGAAACGAATTATCAAAAGCCCGAAATATTATTTCACGGACGTCGGCCTGCTCTGCTACCTGCTAGGCATCCGGGAACCCGAACAGATCACCCGCGATCCGTTAGTCGGTCAAATATTCGAGAATCTGGTGGTCATTGAATGCCTGAAGAACCGCTACAACCAAGGCCGGATGGCCGACCTCTACTACTTCAGGGACAGCAACGGCAACGAAGTCGACCTTTTAATCCAGGCGGGAAGAGAACTCCATACGGTCGAAATCAAGTCGGCGGCCACCTTCAAGATGGATCGACTCAAAGGCATCCAACGATTCAAGAAACTAAGCAAGCAAGTCGCCTCCAGCCATCTGGTATATGCAGGCAAAACGCTCACGCTCAGTGACGCGACCCAGGCCATCCACTACAAGGAAATCGCATCCATCGCTTAGGACATAAATTCTTCCCACGCGTAATATCCCTTATGGGGGCTTCTGAAAACCTACCCCTGAGCAGCTACCGCTGACTCAGGGGCAGCTTTTCAGTTATTGTGGATTTTTCCTCAGAATCGACATTTTTATCAAATCTAATCTTTACAGCGTTGGCCATATTGGTAGGTTTTGCCCATGAGATACCGCGACCCGAAGAAAGAAAGTGACTTGTTCAGCATGATCGATCACCAGCAGTCGGTGCTGAAGGCCGTCAAAGGCATCAACAAGCTCAATGCCGTGATCGACTGGGAGTTGTTCCGCGAGGATTTGGAGTCGATCCTCGGCTACGACCACCGGGACCCGAAGCGGGGCGGACGCCCACCTTTCGACGCGGTGCTCATGCTCAAGGTGCTGGTTTTGCAAAAGTATTACGGTCTCAGCGACGAGGAGACGGAGTTCCAGATCATGGACCGCTTCAGCTTCCTTCAGTTTCTGGGTCTTCAAGCCGGCGACGACGTGCCGGACGCGCGCACGATCTGGGACTTCAAGCAGCTGTTGGAGCAGGACGGGCGCGATGGCAGCCGCCGTCTGTTCGAGCGCTTCGGGCGGCAGTTACAGGCCGAAGGCATGCTGGCCCGGGAGGGCAGCATCGTGGATGCGAGCTTTGTGGCGGCCCCGCGCCAGCGCAACAGCCGCGAGCAGAACGCACGGATCAAAAAGGGTGAACGCCCCGAAGGCTTCGAAGCGGACACGCCGAAGGGGCGGCAGAAGGATTGCGATGCGCGGTGGACAAAGAAAAACAACGAAACGCACTACGGCTATAAAAACCACGCGAAGGTGGATGCGAAGAGCAAATTGATCGGCGGCTACGCCATCACTGCGGCGAGTGTGCATGACAGTAAAGTGCTCGAAGAGTTAGTGGACGAAAGCGACGAGGCGATCTTTGCCGATAGTGCCTATCAGTCCGAGGCAAGCGAGGCTTACCTGCACTCCAGGGATTGCCAGAACTTCATTCTGTTTAAAGCCCGGCGGGGTCAACCGCTCAGCGAAGAGGAGCAAGCAACCAACAAGCTCAGGAGCCGCATCCGGGTGCGCTGCGAACATGTCTTCGGGCGAATGACCCAGATGGCGATGGATCGGTTACGAACCATTGGCCTGCTCTGGGCCGAGCAGCACAATGGACTCTGCAATCTTGTTTACAATATGGACCGCTATGCCTTCCTATGCCGATGAGAGGCCAAAAGGCCGCCAAAAGCGGCCAAAACGCCAATATCGGGCATCCGAAGATGAATAAAAGCTGTCCCCAGTAAATAATACCTAACCTTATTCCAGTAATTTAACTGAAAAGCGGTTTTTGAGTCGCCTCCGGCGCTCAAAAGGCGTTTTCAGAAGTCCCCTTATGTCTAATCGGAAGTTAGATTGTTGTTTCTTATTTTCGTAAGTCATTGGCAAGCAGAACAGATCCAAAGTTTGAAGGGTACAGGCTGCGTGACTGAATGGGGCCGAAAAAAACAAAGCCGCCAGCGTGATCAATTTGAATCGGGATTTAAAAGCAGGATGGATTTCCATGATTAATGTGGATTGATAAAGATCGGACAGGAATTTAATTTCCGAAATTAGTTTGGCGATATTTTTCCCGAATTAGCGTAGCCGGTTTTGAAACTCTCGCGGAAAAGAACGATGGAATCGACCCTCAGTTTCGATGAGCGGAGAGTTTCAAACCGACGACCTGCATCCCCCATGCCGGAATTTCCAGGTCCATAGTGCCTGCGGAGCGATTCACCGCCGAGGCCGGGCCTGGCAGCATACTTTCGTCGACCCACTCCATGTCCCCATCCAGTTTGGAAAGATCGAGGCTCAGTCGGCCGCTGCCCGCCTGTGGGGACTGGTTGAGGACGATAACAAACAGCGTGGTTTTATCCTCTGACAGGGCTGTCATCCATTCCATGTCGGGGTTGTCGCAAGCCATCATGCCTTGGCGGAAGATCAGCTCGGCCTCATGCCCGTAAATCTTGCCGGGCGCGAAGCCGTAGCTGCGGTGCGGGCCGACCTTCGGGGTCATGAAGCCGGCGGGGAAGGACACCTCACCGGCGGAGCGCAGGTGGGCCTCGGCCAACAGATAATCGGTGATCCATCCGATCTGCCAGAAGGCGTGCCAGGGGAATTTGCCGGTATCGCGTTGAACATGCGGCAGCGAATCCCAGTAGTAAATACTGATGCCGTTTTCGGGATCGACGAAGGCCTGCCGCCCGCGGGCTGCGGCGCGCGCCATGGTTAGGAAGACGGCGTCCTGCGTCTGCTCATACATCCGCACGAAGAGCCCGGCGTAGCTGCTGAGCAGAATCGGCCCACGGCTTCCGGCTGTGCCCCGGATGTGCTCCACTCCCAGCCCGACCTGGCTGATCTGCCAGTCTTTCAGCTGTTTGCCCGCGACTTCCTTGACCGCTGCGTCGGCTATGGGATGGGTAAAAATCGAAGTGGTATACACCCGCGCCGCCTCAATCCCGGCGGCGCGGTAACGCGCGTCGCCGGTGAGCTCGTAAAGCTCCATGTAGGCCTGCGCGGTTTGGGCGGTGGCGAAGTCCCAGAAATTCCGCGTGTCGCCACAGACGCCGAGGTAGCGCCCCCGGTTTACTCCGTGCACCAACTGCCAGTCCGCGCCTCGAATGGCGGCTTCGAGGTATTTGTCGTCGCCGAGAATCCGGTGGGCAATCAGGAGCCCATACCAGGTGGGCCGCAGGTCGATCAGATCGGGAAAGGCCAGCTCGTGGCTGAAAACATCATAGCCCACGACCCAGTTGCCGTCCGCCTGCTGCCAGTCCAGCAATTTCTCGGCGCCCAGGCGCAAGCGCTGCCGCAATTCCTCATCCTCCGGATTGAAGAGCAGCAGGTTGCCCATGTCCATCATGGTGTAATAGGTGGTGAAGAGCGGCTCGATCCAGTTGCCCACCTCGGAGCGGAAGCCTTCTTCATCGCCATACTCGCCCAGCGCCGCCCCCTGGAAGAAACCCGGCGTGGTCTGCTGCTGGGCCAGTTTGAAATTGCGGATGTAGGGCATGCGGCGTTGCATCACGGGGTCGTCGGCCGCATGGGCCAGCATCGCCATGGTGCCGGCGTCGGCATTCTTGCTGCCGGTGGCACCCACTTCGTAGCCGTAGACCTCCCAATTACGCCAGGCGGCCCGTTCGTCGTCTTCCAGAAAGTGCAGCATCCGCTCGATCCGCTCGGTCAGGGAAAAACTGTTCTCCTGTAACTCCAGCAGAGCGGGCAAGCGGTAAATATCGTTCACCACATGCGAGAAGACAGTGAACCAGTCCGCGGCCTGAATCGAGTAACGGAATTGAAATTCGATCGACTCCCCCGTCTTCAACTCGGAGCCCGCCTCCCCGAGGATGGGATGATAGAGCAGCGGCGTGAGCTGGTGATGCCGGTTCATCAAGGACATGCCGACCCGGGTGGTCTTGCGGCTGTAGGCATCTTTTTCCCAGGGGTCGGCGGACGTCCCCGGCTCGGGGATGGCGGCCAGGGTGATGCAGTTGCCCGTCGTCAACATGGGGGCCAGCGTGCCGCTGTTGCGTTCGTTGGCCAGCAGCGGCAAATTGGGAATGCCCTGGCTATACATGCTGACCAGCTTGCGGTTGTTCTCCAGTTCGGTGCCATACCAGTTGCCGGGGACCATGCCCCACTCCACCTCGTCTTTGTTGACAGCCGCCAGCGTGGGACTGGCCAGTGAATAGAAGCCGTCGACTTTGGCGGTCAGCCGCATCTTCACCTTGATGTCGCTGGGAAAATCCGGATCAATTTCCCAGTGGCTTTCGATGTCGGCCACTGGCAAGCTGTGCGTGAACCGCACCGCGCGCTCGGACAGCCGGGTCGCCTCGGAAAAATAGAACGTATGGTTCTCCCCCGCCTCGTCCCGCTCCACCGCGCTGGCGGGCGGCTGCCGCTGGCTGTAAACGATATTGGAAAATCCCTGCGGGTTGTGCAGCGGCAGACCGCCTGCCGTCAGCTGGTTCAGAGACCAACCCTGGGGGCGCTCGACCCATTCCAATTCGAGCATCGGCGAGCCGATCGTAATCGCCGCGCGCGGCACCGGGCTTTCGACCGTCTCGACTGCGGCACAGCCCAGCTGATTGCTGCTAAAAAAGAGAAGAATCAACGAGGCACAGCTCCGGAGCGTAGCAGGATGTTTCATGAAGACAGTGATGGGCCGCCCAAAGGCGAAGGCCTTCGGCTACGGTTTGGAATTCAAAAGTAAAAAAGCTTTTTCGGAATATTACAACAGCTCGCGAAACTGGCAAGAAGTGCCCGCCGGACAAGTTCTCAACACCTTTATGGCTAAACTCGTTAAGCTCCCCAGCCCAAGCTTAGCCCGTCCTCTGCACCGCTATCGCGTTGCAGCTACGGCAAAACGCCACCAGAACTATTTCTTTTGCCTGTCCCTTATCTTAGTCTCTTTTTAGGCCTCAATCCGCCGACCATTTAACCGTCAAATTACTGATTGACAAACCCGCAATTTGACGGACGATAAACCTACAAATGGACGATCATAATTCAATGCTTCCGCGCGGGCTGCGAGGAGCGCTGCAAGAGGCACTGGCAGACACGCCGGTCGTTTGTTTGCTTGGGCCAAGACAAGCAGGCAAAAGCACGCTGGCCCGCAGCCTTGCGCCTGACCGTGCCTACATCGACTTGGATGACGACGAACTTGCCGAGACAGCGGCGACCGATCCTTCGGGCTTTGTTCGGGGGCTACCCGACCGGGTCACACTCGACGAGATACAACGTGTGCCGCAGGGATTTCGGGCACCTTTTGGAATCCTTCGTGCTGCAACAGCTTATCGCGCAGGCCGGATGGACCGATCCGGGCTTGGAGTTTCACCACTACCGCGACCGCGATCAGGTCGAAGTCGATTGCGTGATTGAACGTGGCAGCCGGGTGTGGGGCGTGGAGATCAAAACTGCGCGATCCATCAAGGAGGTCGATTTCAAAGGCCTGCATCGCCTGGCCGAGCAAGCCGGGTCGGATTTTCAATCGGGCATCGTTTTTTACAGCGGAGACAGCATTCTTCCCACCGGCGATGATCGCTTCCTGGCCGTACCCATTTCCAAGCTATGGGAGATTTGATCCTTCAGGAAAACAAAGCCGGTTCCCTCGGCCGCGATACACTTGGACGGTCCTGACTTTTTATTCCCGGACGCTTGCTGCAGCCATGAAAGGAGCCTAACCTTTCAATCCCCCCCCGACACTCATTCGCCCCCACGGGGTGAGGAGGACATCTTTTTAAGCCTTACATTCAATTATCGAAGGGATTCACCCACGCCACACGGGTGCCCTCGAAGTCCTGCACATTCCGCGTGGCCACGGTGAGCCCGTAAGTCAGCGCGGTGGCGGCGAGCAGGCCATCAATCACGGGTAAGCTGCGTTCGGCCATGAGTTGTCCCCAGCGTTCACTGATGCTGCTGCTGATCGGTAAAATGTCGGCCTCGTATTCTAATTGCAAGCGGGCCAGCCAATCCTCGAACGCGGGGCATTGTTCCGGCGAGCGGCGTCTTAAGATTTCGACACCTTTACGGATCTCTCCCAACGACAGCACACTGATGCAGTGGCGGTCGTGCTGCGTCGATTGTGCCCAACTGCGGACGCGTGGATGGCAGCGTTTCCCTCGCCGGAGTTCGCTGAGGATGTTGGTGTCGAGCAGGTAAGGCATCAAAAACCCGTGTCGCGTTGCTCAATGTCCCGACTGCGGCTCAGCTCGAGTTCCACCTCAGGGGCCACTTCGGTTTGGCAGAGAAATCCAATCAGCGAGGGCTTGCCGGGCACCGGACGGCTCAGCGCCTCCCGAAGAATCCGCCGGTGCGCTTCCTCGGCGGAAACCTCTTGCGCGGCCGCCCTGGCTTTGAGTTGGCGGACCGTCTGCGGATCGACTTTACGGACGATTAATTGGCTCATAGTTATAGTATGATAGCATTGATAGCGTTTTGTCAAGTCCGCCATCTTGCGCCGCCTCAGACACCAGGGCTCGAATTGATCACACGTCACAGCTCCCATTCCTCTTTTCTTTTTTTGGACCTCAGATTACAGAATACAGATGGTGTTTCGTCGCTAAGTATCCGTGCAATCCGTGTTATCCGTGGTTCAAAAAACTGGGTCCCCTGCGCCGCTATCGCGTCGCAGCTACGCCACCACGCCTGGGCAGCGGGCATAAAAAACCCCGGCAGGCCGGGTGGCACCGCCGGGGTGGCAAGGACTCGCCTTCGCTACGCTTTAGCGGCGACGGCGCAGGACGAGTGCCAACAGCGCAAAGCCACCGAAGAGCGCGGCGGAGGGCTCGGGAACGACCGTGTAGTCGATCGCAAGCTCGAACGGGTTATTGTCTGAATGCTCTCTGGAAGCAAAGCGAGCGTAATTATTGCTGCTTGTTTCAGTGGTTCTCTTTAAGAGTAAATTTACGGTATTATCACCGCTTAACGCGCTACTGACTACAGTCGTAAATGCAGACTCAGAGCTAAAATTGGCGACAGCCCCTGCAGAGCTACTATGATTGACTGTCGCGACTAATGTTGAGCTTAGCGTGCCACCTGCGGTTGTATCGCCACCCGCTCCATCTGGATTATTCCAGGTCGCAGTGTTTTCAACGAACTCAAAACCATAGTCGAAAACCGAAATATTTCCTACAGTTCCAGCACCATTAGTCACGCTTCGGTTTGTCCCGATGAGGCTGACACTATTGATCTGAATCGTACCGAGTGCACTAAGTGCGCTAAGGTCGAATCGGATAAGCCCTCTGACACCGGGCGAACCAGAAATGCTACCTACGATAACTTCATTGTCGGTATCACTTTGCCCTGTGGTAGTGGGAGTGCTCTGGCGCAAATAAGTGTCTGCTATTGTGAAGAATGATACGGTCGCGCCATGCGCCTGCACGGCAAAGCCCAGCATAGCTGCAGCCAGGAGGGTAGTGTATTGATTATATTTCATAAGCGTTAGCATTAATGTAGGTATGGATGAGTTGGAGCAAACATGCCAATTAGTCGGACACGCACAAGAGTTGAGCGGATTCACCGAACCAGAGCAACACCTTTTAAACTTAACACGTTAAATAGGGCTGGGCTTACTTTTAATGGTGAGCTGTCACCAGGAGTGAAGTGCGGAACGGACTGATACCTTCTCGCAAAAGGTTTGGACTGAATCGAGTTTCAGACTGCCTCTTTTCTTTTTTAGACCCCGGATGTCTCAGAATACCCAGATGGTCTTTCGCTGCGAAGTATCCGTAATCTGTGGTAAAAAACGGACTCAGAGAACAGACGCGACTGGCGTCGCGTCGCTACGATGGGCCGCCATCTCACACTTCGGTCTTCGCTTGGGAAATCTGTGCGCGCCGTGCATTCTTTGATCCGTGTGCATCCGTGTCCATCCGTGGTTCCCATGCTTCAATTGTTGGCAGAGGAATTGGGGCAGTGGAACCCCGGGTGCGTGCTCTCCCGCACCGCTATCGCCTGTGGTGAGCCTGTCGAATCCGCGTCGCAGCTACGCCATGAAGCCAGCTACTCAACCTACATCAGGTCGGAGTTGAAAGACTCGATGCGCTGCATGTCAGCCCGTGCGGCACATCGACCAGTCTTGGATCGCCCTGTTATTGGGTCGCAAAAGCGAGGTCTTTAATCGATCAAAACGCCCAAGCACAAAAGTAATGACCCTGTTTTAGGCCCCTAATTTTAACCTAATGCGCATCTTGACATCATATATAGATACATCATTATGCAATTATGAGAACAACCGTGACGCTGGATGACGAATTGGAGCGCATACTACGCGAAACAGCCATGCGGACGCGTCGTCCGTTCAAAAAAGTGCTGAATGATGCCCTACGCTGTGCCTTGGAAAGTCAGGCCGGGGCGGAAACTGCTGAACCCTTTATTGTGCAGGCGCGGCCGATGGAATTACGAACCGGACTGGATCCAGCTGCTTTCAACCGCCTGTCTGACGACCTCGAGGCGGAGGCATTTCTGGAAACCACCCGCACACTCATCGACCGGAAATCATGATTTTACCCGATGCCAACTTACTGCTCTACGCCTACGACCAGAGCAGCCCGTTTCACCCCAAATCCAAGACTTGGTGCGAAAGTATTTTCAGCGGCCAGACTGCGGTGATCCTGCTGCCTGCCGTAGTCTTTGGTTTTGTCAGAATTTCGACGCATCCACGGGTTTTCCAGGATCCCCTTCCAGTCGACGAAGCCGCCGAGCACGTCCGGTCATGGCTGGCGAGGAAGCAAGTCCGGTTCCACGAAATGCTGGAAGAGGACGCCGAATCCGCCCTCAAGATGCTTGAGTCAGCAGGCACCGCCGGCAACCTGACGACCGATGCACAAATCGCTGCCGTAGCCCAGCGCCTGGATGCCGAAGTGCACACGGCCGACCTCGACTTCGGACGTTTTCCCGGCGTGCGCTTTCATAATCCTCTGCTGCCTCCCGGACGTGAAGAATAAAATTCCGGAGCTGAGGAAAAGGTTTATCAGCACCCGCCGGCAGGGCGAACGCCGTGCCACGGCGTAGCCCGGCTCTTGCCGGCGAAGACGGGTCCCCGTGAGCCGCGATACGCCTGGACGGTTCCGGCAGCCGAAAGAACCACCGCGCCACCGGAAGGCATCGAACCTTGTCGCCGGAGTCATTCTGCCTCGCTTGCTGCCGGGGATGAGGAGGAAACTGGAGTGCGGGACGCACCCTTTTCCCCGGGGTGGTGCGCGTCCCGCGCTCCGGCTTGCGGCATGTCAGCCCACGCGGGCACATCCACCGGTCTTTGATCGACCTGCTATTGGGCGCAAAAGCCAGGTCAACAGTCGATCAAAACGCTCAACCACAAAAGTAATGACATGACCCCATTTTTAGTGTTCAACAACTTTATAGCTAAACGCGTTAAATTTCGCAGGGCTGGCAGGCTTTCTTGATTGTGGGTGACGGCGAATTCGTTAGAAATCAACGCATGAAACAGCCTTTCGATCCCGAGACCGCTATCACCCAGGTCCGCCGCGAATTCGGCGAACATGGTGGCGTCGCGCCCTCAATTGAGCGCTCGTCCACCTTCACCGTGATGGAGCCTGGTATGATGCCTGAAATCTTCGCGGGTCGCCGCGCTCCCGACCGGGAGGGCTGCTACCTCTACTCCCGCCACTTCAACCCTACGGTGGATGTGCTCGACCGGTATTTGGCGGCGATGGAGGGCACCGAATTCGCCGTGGGCACTGCCAGCGGGATGGCAGCGATCGCCTGCCCGATCCTCCAACTCTGCCAGTCCGGCGATCATGTCGTGGCCAGTGGGTGCGTCTATGGCGGGACATACGCCCTGCTCAGCCAGTTCCTGCCGCGTCACGGCATCGAGACCAGTTTTGTCAACCCGAGCGACCTAGACGCCTTTGCCGCCGCCATCCGCCCGAGCACGCGGGTGATCTACACCGAGACC
>Ga0100388_10002572_pt1 | contig 15660 bp, 8 predicted proteins | sample CryGeymeta201512_FD_81536 | JGI IMG/M metagenome (GOLD analysis project Ga0100388, IMG submission 81536) | Groundwater microbial communities from Crystal Geyser aquifers in Utah, USA - Crystal Geyser metaG 2015-12 | ecosystem: Environmental > Aquatic > Deep subsurface > Groundwater | place: USA... | reverse complement strand
GACCGGTCTGCCGGGCCACATTGAACCAGAACGGATAGACCGCCGAGATCATCCCCCAGTGAACTGCCAGGGCCATCGCCGGGTTTTCCCGCAGAAACGCCAGCGAGGCATCCCGGAATGGAATCAACTCAGGGTCAGGAGAGACCCATATTTTCATCAGATTGTTGACGACAAAGGTTCGGGTCTGGTCGCTTCGTTCGCCTTCGGAACCGTTGCCTTTTCTGTCCGCGAGAAATTCATGCAGCTCTTGACGGATGGTTTTGGCGTCGAGTCCCGCCAACAGCAGATTGGCTGCTTTCTGCATCCACTCGAAACGGATCGCCTGTTTGATACCGATGGCTTCGTGTCTTTTGCCCATCACCGTGTCCTCCTTTCAAACTTCACAAGGGGCACAATGACTTCTTCGATGGCTATACCGCCGTGACCTACGATGACATCTCCCGGGTTCACGAATGCGTCGCGGCCACCGGCCACCAGAGGGAAATAGTCCGCTGGCAATCCGACCGGCTGCCACTCGTGCGCAAACGGAAAAGCGCAAGCGACCTGAGAACGGAGTTCCGGCGTGGGATAGACACGAACCCGCTCGCCGCGAGTCTCGGCAATCACACCCTCAGATGGGCGTCCTTTGCCTTCGCATTGAATATTGCCGTGATCGGCTGTCAGCCAGACCTCATAGCCGTAATCCAGCAGTTGGCCGACCAGCGCGGAAAGAAATCCTGCATGGCACCACTGCTTGATCTGGTTGTGCATCCCGGCCGAGCCGAGTTGCATGCCGTGCATGATCTTGTCCACCTTGTCCACGACCAGCCCCACCACCTTGGTCTTCCCGGGATGGATTGCGGCGTCGAGGACGCCCGCAGCATCGCCGTCGCCAAGGCCTCGCTGGTAGGCGACATCCAGCCGTGACAGACCATGGCCTTCCCAGAACTGCTTCCAGAGTTTCTCTTCGCTGTTGGTCGAGTTGATGGATGACGGAAAATAGAGCGGCGGCTTGCCCGAGAAGATCGATTGCCGCGATACCGAGGTCAGCGTCGGAATCCAGGCGAAGGTCGCGGATTCGCGCATGACTAGATTGGCATCCTGCTTTTGCAGAAGCTGGCGGATGGTCACCCACTGATCCAGGGCCAGACCATCAACCACGATCAGCGCGGCACGGCTATTGCCGGAGTCCTCGATATCCCGGGCCAGGCGGCGCGGCACATGGTGCAGCATGGCCGGATTGGTCGGCGGCAAGTTGATCAAGCTGGAATAGTGGTCGGCCAACCAACCGGCAAAGGTCGTGTTCAGTGCGTCGCCGATTTCCCTGAGCCGGGTCTGATACTCGGTGCTGTTGCCGCAATGAACCAGCGAAGACAGTTCGGCCCATTTCAATGCAAAAGCGGTCCAGTCCGAGTAACGCGCTTCCGCTGTGGGCAGCTCCTTTTCGACAAGGTCAAACAGGCGGGAAACACGAAGCTCTTCGTCATCTACACCGGCCACTGCAATGCCGCTTCGAACCCAGGACCCGGCATCCACTTTAATATCTGTGGCCTCGACAGGCGTGAGTTTCCCCTCCAGGAAGAGGTTGTCGATATAGACTTTGATGTCCTGATGATCGAACGGCAGATGATCTGGGCCGGGATACTTGAGGCCATATTCCGGCGCGTCTTCCCGTACCTGATTGGCACTGCCAAGCCTGGAGAGAAATAGCGGCCAGCGTTCCTGCAAAAAGGCGAAGAACGCCTCGTCGTCTGGAACGATTTCAGAGAGCGGCCAAGCCTTGAATCCATCATGCCCTTTGAGAACCTGGATAAGCCGCTCAGCCAGCATCTGCGGGATCTGTAGCTTCCCATAGTGCAGGCGCAGCAAGGCGCGAAGCAGTTCCACCTCGCTGGCAATCAGCTCAGCGGCGATGCCGAACACATGGCGAAGGATGAAATCCTTGGTGGTGTTATCGCCCATGCGATCCGGCGGCGACTTGCGTTGAGCCTCAAAAAGTGCGTCCAGCAGGCTTCGGTCGAGCTTCTCGATGACCGGATAGCTGAGCGTTGGGAACAGATCCCCCAGATTGAATGAAAGCTTGCGGCCCGCTTGCAGCAGGTCGTAAGGCAACGATTCCAGCTCGGCATCCTGCAACCGGAGAATCACCACCAGGTCGGTATGTTCGCCGCGATCCCAGATTGAGCGGTATTTGGACTCATAGGCGTATCTGAATTCGACCGGGTCATTGAACTCGATCAGGTCGAAGCCGCGCCCGCGTAATTCAAGCGCCAGTTTCTCCTCGGTCAACAAGCAGTCCGGATCGGCGACCAGGGTCAGCTTGCTGACATTGGGAACGAAGTCATTCAGGATAGCGTCTCGCCAGCTACTCATTGAGCGCCTCCCTTGACGATGCGCAGCATCAGCAGCGACCGGATTTCCGGTACGATCTGCCGCGCTGATTGCAGTTCATGTCGCCACTCAGTTTCCTCGGCAGCACAGCGGGCCAGACGGTACTGGCGCACTTCGGGCAGCCCCACCCGCTCGATGGCCTTCCGCCGAGATGTAAAGGCGACCATGCCGCGTTCCTCTTCCCGGGTCACCGAAGCTATGTGCGCCTGCTGCAGGGCGTCGAACAGCTCCTGTCCGGCCTGTTCGGCAGCAATCTGCAAACGCTCATGGGCGGTGATGGATTCATCCTGCCCGAGGGTGGCTTGCACTTCGGCTTCCGCTGTCTGTAGCGCATCCCAGATATGCCGGGCCGTGGGCAGAAACAGTTTGCCTTCCTCGCTCAAGAACACGCTGACATAGCCACGCCGCACCATGGGGATGCGCAGGAGTTGTGTCTTCTGGTGCATTCCGGCCTGAAGACGAATCTCAAACAGCCCCCAGAAACCCGTGATGCTGGCCGGTAGTCCGCTCACGGTTACGCAAGGCAATGGCTGACCTGCCGCGACCTGGGGCAGGTTCAGGGCAAGACCACGGACACGGCTATTTTCAAGGTTGAGCAGAGTTGCGTCGGTCAAGCGATTCGCTTCTCGGGCGCTGAATACGGCTTTGCGGTGTTCCTGACCGTCCGGCCAATTCAGATCCCACCAGGAGCGCTTGCGACTGGCCATACCGCCATGGGAGTTGAGGTAACCGACCGTCATCCGTTCCACCCAGTGGGGCAGTGGATGGGAGCGCAGACGCTCAGCGGTTTGCACATCCGGCTCTTCGGAGATGCCATAGATGGCGGAGGACTCGCGCACCTGCTGAATCTCATCCCGAATCCTGGCTACCGTGTGCTCGACGGAGGTCTCGATACCGTCAGGATTAAGGATGGCCGAGGCGAACACATCCTCGAACAACTCACCGGCCTGGGCGGAGTCGAGCACGTCACCGGTCTTGTCGATGCCGAACTCTTCGAAGATCACCGAGAGTTTCTGCTCCAGCACCTCGCGCACGCGGAACTCGACCGAATCTTCAAAAACGAAATTGATCGCCTGTACAGTTTTTGGCTGACCAATACGGTCCACACGACCGATACGTTGCTCCAGCCGCATGGGGTTCCAGGGGATGTCGTAGTTGATGATGACGTGGGCGAACTGCAGGTTCAGACCCTCACCACCCGCATCGGTGGAGACCAATACACGATGCGATTTACGGAAGGCATCCTGGGCTGCCCCACGTTCCTCCATGCCCATGGAGCCGTTCAGGGTGGCCACAGAGATTCCCCGGGTTTCCAGAAACTCCTTCAACATCTGCTGGGTGGGAACGAACTCGGTAAAGATCAACACCTTCAGGTCCGGTTCGTTTTCCTCGGCTTGCAGCTTGTAGATCCACTCGATCAGCGCCTCGGCCTTGGCATCGGGGCCAGCCTGTTCACAACGGACCGCCGCGTCGAGCAGGGTCTCAACATGGCTGCCTTCGCTCTGCAGAGCAGACACATGGGATTTCAGCAGCTCATCGAGCAACTCCTGGCCGTCCATGTCGTACAGCTCGGCTATTTCATCGTCTGGGCTTTCCGATCCCTCCGCGCCATTTTCAAGTTCCGCCAGGCGCATGCTGGCTTGTTGCTCGCCATCCTTGAGTGCGGCGAGCCGCCGTTCCAGAGTGGTGCGGATCGCCCGGGTGCTTGAAACCACCAGGCGCTGCATCAGGATCATCAGAAAGCCGATGTGGCGCTTCTTCTCGCGCAGGGCCTGGTTGTAGCCCTCGCGCACGTAGTCGGTTACAGCCTCATAGAGGAGCTGCTGCAAGTGGTGACGGCTCTCCCAGGACACCGGGGCCATCTGCGTGCGCCGGGGTTTAAAGAGCGGCTTGCCGTCGGCATCAATGGCCTTGCGCTTCTCGGTGCGGATGACATAAGGAGCCACCCGCTCGCGGGAGACGCTCTCCATATCCGGAAAGGCGTCGTCATCCAGCAGGCTCATCAAACGATGGAAGGCATCGGTCTTGCCCTGGTGAGGCGTGGCCGAAAGCAGCAGCACATAGGGCGCGGCTTCCGCCAATCCACGGCCGAGCTTGTAGCGAGCGACCTGATCGGTGCTGCCACCCAAGCGGTGCGCTTCGTCCACCACCACCAGGTCCCAACCGGCGGTAATCAAATCCTCGAACCGGCTGCGGTTGTATTCGGCGACCCTTTCCGCCGTCCAGCCACGCCGCTTGTCCATGGGCTTGACGGAGTCAAGCGAGACGATGACCTGATCGAACATCGACCAGGCTGAGCTCCGCTGGTCTGCCCCTGGAGCCAAGCGTTGCAGTGTGCTGATGTCGTCACCCAGAACAAGCTGGAACTGTTCATTGAAGTGGGTCTGCATTTCCGCCACCCACTGAGTGGCAATACCTTTGGGAGAGACAACCAAGGTTCGGCGAACAAGCCCTCGCAGTTTGAGCTCGCGCATGACCAGACCGGCCTCGATGGTCTTGCCGAGACCCACCTCGTCGGCCAGCAGGTAGCGCACGCGGTCGCCGGAGATGGCCCGGGACAAGGCGTGGATCTGGTGCGGCAGCGGAATGACGTTAGACTCCATGGGAGCCAGCAGCACATGGCCGTCAGTGGCGCTGGTGGAGCCTTCGAGCACCTCGGCCACCTTGGCTGCGGCGGCCACATAGGCAATGCGCCCAGCCTCAATCTCCGGCTGCACGTCGGAACTCAGCGGCCGCAAGGCGGAGTGAGGCACGCGCACCACCGCGTCCTGGTTCGGCAACCAGACACGGAAAACCGTCTGCCCCCACAAGGTCTGTTCTTCAATGACCTTGCAGGCGCTGTTATGAATGGTGCTGTATTGCCAAACATCCTGCATCGACATCATCCCGGAATTGAAAAATCATTGTGATAAACCACTGACGCCAATTCGACTGTCCCGTCGGCGCACTCCCAGTAATGAAGATGGAATTCCCTATCAATATCACGACGCTGCGCCTTATCGGAGCCTCGCATTCTTTGCGGATCATCCCCGCCAGATCCTGTTCGCAAAGCATGTACGGCTGGAAGATTGTTTCCTTTGATAGTCTCTATGATTGATCGAAGTATCTTGGGTGGTACAGAATCCCCTTGGTCAGCACAAACCTGCTGGCACAACTCCCGGAATTTTGACCCTATGGCTGGAACAATCACGCCGCCCCAGTCAGGAGAATCACCTTGCGCAGTCGCATTTTTGAACAGAGCGATTCGGACGGCGAGTTCAATTCCAAGGTCATCAGACGCGCCAACCAGAATGGCGGATTCATCGAGACAATCGATCAGGCCCCGAAAATCGTCACAGACCAACACATCGCCTTCAAAGAACTCGGGCGGGCACGACAATACCGGGATATCGTCTCTGGAATGTTCGAGCTCGTGAATATGGGCTCTTACCTGGATTACCTGTTTGGGCGCTTCTCTCAGTATGAGCGAATGGCCCCCAAGAGGTTGGGAGCAGTGCTTGCGTAGAACGGCGATCAACGTGATGCATCGGGCAAGATCGGACTGGAGGCCGTCATGGGTTGTCAGGCGAATAACATCCGGATCTGTTTCCAAATGTTCTGACAAGACATCCTTGACCCGATAGTAGGTTTCAAAGGATGGAGTGATCGCCAGAAGCTGGTTGGCAATTCTCGCAACCGTATTGACGTCGTATTCTACTATGCCGTGGGCATTAAACAGTTCTCTGAGTTGATCCCTCAGTGGATACAAGCCATCGGCAAAAAGGGACTCTGAAGCCCGCTCGCTCATGTAAATGGCGACCCAGGGCTCATCAAGCAACTTGCTCCAGTCCAGTAGCGTGTCCACGTACTGGAAAGCATCATCCTTGGCGCAATCAACATGGGGAACAGCGAGCACGCCTGCGTCAATCGTTACGCTGGGCAGGCTATCCATCTTTATTCCTCCGGCTTGCTTTCCGCTTCATCGCCGCAGCTCTCAAAATTTCCTCGGCCTGCTGTTGAGACTGGTCAAAGAACCCTTCCGGCCAGTCTGAGATGGCTCCGTACTCGTTAATCACCACCTCTCGGAAAGATGAACCCTGCGACGGCTTTTCCACGAAGTAAATCTTGGCCTGGCTGTTGAGCTCCTTCTCGGGTGATGCCGCTGCAATTCGGAAACGGAGGCGGTCGATGAAATATTCGCTGTGGGTTTCAACAATGCACTGCTTGTTGCATAGCGCCATCGAAAGGAAAAAGTCGCCGAGCAGGGTCTGAACCTTCGGATGAAGATGCAACTCCGGCTGCTCAAAAACGAGTGTAGAGTCCGTGTCAGCGAGAAGGCACATGACGAGAATTGGCAAAACCTGGCTGACACCTACGCCCACATGCGTGAGGTCATGCGTGCTATCCGAATTGAAAAGCCCCACCTTCAGCTCGTGCCCCAATTTCCCCTGATCGCGGCTTTTTACCGAACTGGCCACACCCAGATATTGGAGCCAATCGATAACCGCCGCTTCGAGTGTCCGGGTAACCGTTTTGCGGTCAATTACCGGGGCTTTGAAATTTGCCGAAGGGATGTAGCGGATCTTCTTGTTCTTGTGCAGTTCAAGAATGGAAGCAGTGTGTTCTCCGCGTAAGCCTACGTCATGTGGGTCAGCTGCTGGCGCGAGCGGATACAGCGGTTTGGGAGCATCCCTCAATGGGCCGAGGTATTTCAAGGAGGAGGCGAAGAAATTGTCCAGATACCAGGTGGCCTCGGCTATTAAACGAGGTGGTCTCAGTGGGGCGAATGCATGTGATTCTGGCCTTTGGGCAACAGAGCCCTTCATGGCCGCATGAATGCGGTCAAAAAGGTCCTCACGCTCACGCAGTACCTGCTGAACCTTCAGGCGCTCATCGCGTGGGAGGCTGCGCAGCCGTTCATGCCAAGCCCGGAATGTAAGTGTCTCGGACTCAGTACCGAAAAGTGACTCCTGCCGATACTTGTCCTTGAAAGCTTGGTCGAAATCGATAGTGCCTTCGAGGACTTCGCGCAAGACCGCAATGATCTCTTCGGAAAGAAGAATCTCCCTTCCCATGCTGCGCCGTAAGCCTATGGCACGTCGGCCATCATCCTGGAGAGCTATGGCGATGGCGTTCGCGTCCTCTGCGATGGTATCGATGGCGTAAACGATTCTCTCAGGAAGGAAGTGTCTCAGCATGCAGCCGATAGGCTTGGCCGAACGAAAATCCTCCTTAACCTCGGTCATGGAGCTCTCGTCCAGTTCAACTGCGTAAGCCAAACTGGCACGTAGCTGATCGTCGATTTCACTTGTGCCATCAGCGCCTTCAATCTCGGAGATGGCCTTGGTGGATTGGTGAATAGAGATGTCTGCTTTTTGATCAACGTTGTCCTCGTCTCTGGATACGCAGGACAACTGGGTGGCAAAAAGCCGAGGTTGGATTTGAAACAGATCACGCTGGGAGCTTGATGGATCGGCATCAAAAGAGATCTCGCAAGCGATTTCCTGAAGCTGATTGGAGCGCGGCCCATAGTAAATAGCGCTACGGGGGGCGAATTGAGAGCGCCTCGGGGGTACAGCATCCTGATTCGGCAGCGGCCGACATGTACATTTGATGGTGATCTGGTCCGACTCGCCGCCATTGGACTTCAGGTCGTCAAACTGGCCTAAGCTTGTGAGAGCACCATTCAATACGACAGATCGTGATCCGACTTTATGAGCCAATGTCTGCGCAACGAGAAGGACAGATTGAATAAATGTGCTCTTCCCACTGCTGTTTGCGCCAGCGAAGATCGTAAGCGGGCCGAGATCCAGCTCGGTTTCCTCGCGAATCGATTTAAAGTTGAAGACCTTCCATTTGGTAATCATGGGCTATTCGCCTCCCATCCGTGTTACTGCCTGGTCGTACCACATGAGCAGCTTGGGATCTTCTTCCAGGACGTTGTTGGGGATCTTGTCGGCCACGGCGACGATGACGGCGTAATCGCGCTCCTGCCAGGCTTTCTTGAATCCAGCGCGGACAGCCTCCAGGCGGAAGACCTTGAGTTTCTTTTTGACCTCTTTGTATTCCTCGAACTCCTTGAGCAGCGCCTTCTCGCGCAATTTCTCAAGGTCGCCTGCCTTGTTGGGATCGGGCACGTACCAGCGGTCACGGGCCTTGGTGACCAGGGTCGGGTCATCCTTGGGCAGGTTACGCAGCTCCTTCCAGTTGGTGGAGAGGTAAGCGTGGATCTGCTCGGGCACCGGGCCTTTGCCGTCGTAGCGTAAAAAATTCTGCTCAAGAAGCGTCGAAAGCTCTAGCGACGACTCGTTTTTGTTCCAGGCCCGCTGAGTCTCCTTAATGAATAACGGGTGTACATCTTGAAACGTCTGAGGCTTTTCTTTAATTACCTGTCTCAACCATTGAATAGCGGACGCTTCATCTGAAACAAATAGCGATGCCTGGACAAGTTGCTGCGATGTCATCTTCTTGCGGTCATATTCTGCGACTTGCTCAGAAAGAAAATACATCCCATCCCTATCAATGAAGCGCTGTGACAAGCCAACTTGGAACTCCTGGCTGGAGATGGGTACCGGGTATCCTTTTCTGACGTAATAAGCCACCATCTGGTCAAATAGAATACGGGGATCTCTTTCTGGAATCATTTGCAGCATTCCCCCGTGCTGCTTAATCACCGGAAGATAATTGAGGTGGGTGCGAACAAAATCCCAAACACCTTCTTCCGTCGCCGCTTCTCGTTCAAATCTCTCTTCAAGACCTCCATTGGGCTTATATGCAGTGATAATGAGGTCTTGTTTTACTGCAGTTGGCGTCATTACTGCCTTGAATGAATGTTGCTTTTTGTCGAGGCTGGCAACATTGGCCACAACGAACCCGCAACGCTCAAGTGCGGATTGGATAGCATTCCACACCGATGCTTTAGTGTTGGAGAATTCCACCGTAATCCAATGCCCGGGTTTCAACACTCTGTAATATTCTCGAAAACAAGCCTCCATCAAATGACGATATTCTTCGACACCTTTCTTCTGAGATGTACTGACAATCGCTTCTGGCGTCTGATTTGTAAAAACGCCTAAAAAGGCTTCCCAGAAAAAATTAAGCTCAGAATAATCGAAGTTGTGTCCAAATGGTGGGTCTGTGAAAATGTAGTCGATTGAGTTATCTGGCATATTACGCAAACAATCAGCGCTTTGAGTAGAGACAACCTGACTACGTGATTTAGAAACGGGGTTGGATAGGGTATCTCCGATAGTCTTTGCATTACGCTCAAAAGTTCTTAACACATGTGGTGGCGTGATTAATGAGCTAACATACAATGTTCCTGAAAGAGGACCTCCACCTTTTCTATCAGCGCGGAACCGGCGCATGCGCGATGCATATGGAAGAGATGATGTCAGGGCAAACATAAGGAGCAATCTTATGTTTAAATCTTTAAGTGCTTTTATTCTCTCTATGAGCAACGCCACAAAGAGGTGCTCACGAGTGGTAAAAAAATGATGAATATGAGTAATCCCTATGCCTGAGTTACGTTGTGTTTCCTTTCCTGGCATCATCTGCACAGAAGGCAAGCTAATCGTTTCTAGTAGTTTTTCAGCTTCGTGAATTGCAGCCAAATCCTCACTGTCAACCAATTTTTCATGTCTCGTTTTGCCAACGGTGTAATTAATAATTACGGGGACAATTTTCGAAATATTAATGGGCTTCCTAAGAACTGGGTCATATGTGTTTGTGAAGACAGTCTCCCATTTTCCTTCAGGTATCACTGAATCACATGCAGGGCATCGGATCTCGCTATACAAAGCATCATTTGCCTCGTCTACAGCCACTTCGTAATAAGTCGTTTCGTGACTACATTCGGGACACCTTATGGCATCAGAATAAATTGTGAACTCGACTTGTCCTTTTTGATCTCCTCTGCGGAAATATGCCTTGTGCTCAAGTGCTTTCCGGTCTCGAACTTTCCATCCATTGTGATTTGTTGCGTAAAGATGGCCGTAGTCCCGCTCGATTTCACTGCAAATTCGCTTTACTTCTTTCGTATAAGATGAGCTCGAAACTGGCCTTAAAAGGCTACTAGAGATGAAAGATGCAATTGGCGAAAGGTCAGAAATAAGGACTTTTCGTTCTCCAACGGAAGCGCCTTTTACAGACGGAGTGCGCACACTTCCGAGTTCTCCACACAATGCACCAGCCACCCCCGTCATGCCGGTTCCGCAGAAACCGTCAAACACAATATCCCCCGGCTGCGTGTAATGGAGGATGTAACGCATGATGGCCTTATGCGGTACCTTGGTGTGATAGGAGTGCGCGTTGTAAATTGGGTCGTTTTTCCCCTCACTCACGTCGGCCGCAAAAGGCTCACGGTGATAGTGGTAGCCATCGGGCTGTTCTGGCTTTTGCGCCTCCCATTCGGCGATGAAGTCGGCGAGCCAGGGGTTCGGGCAGGCGGTGTAGTAAGGCGGATCGCTCAGATTCAGGATGTCTTCGTCGCTACCTATGGGAAAGCCTTCGATCTTGCGAAAGTCCGGGTCCTGCAGCTTCTTTTGGAGCTCCTCGGTGAAATGGGCACGACGGGCCTCGTCGTCCTCGAACGTCATGCCGAGGCAAGTCACCGGGCCGGAGGGCTTCTGCGGCTCTTCAAGCAGCGAGTCGAACAAACTGTTTTCTTTCATCTTCATAATCCTTGGCTTTCGTCTGGTTTCTCAGCTTGGTCACTTTGCGGGTGACCAAGCTCGGCGAAGTTGGTCACTCGCTTAGTCACTCTCATTCCATGACGATCCGCACCTTGGCCGGGTCCTTGCCCTTGGTGAGTTGATCGATGTACTCCTCAAAGCGTTTTTTCATCTCAGTCGGGGTGGCCGGGCCAGCGGTGACTTGCAGGGCCTGTTGCAGCTCCTGCGCCTTGACGGTGACCTTGACCAGTCCGGAAAGGACCTCCTTCAGGGCATGGACAAAGTTGCTGTCAAGCGGCACCGGCAGTTCCTTCGACTTGATGAAGGCCTCCAGCGGTTCGCGGTCGTCGATCTTCAGCAGATCCATATTAGCCTGGGTAATCGGGTCCTCCAGGTTGCTGAGGATGGTGGAGGTCCAGGCTGACACCATAGCGTCAAGCTGTGTGTCCATCTGGTCGATCATCTGCGACCCTGCCGCCGTGCCGGTTTCCACCGAAGGCCGGAACCCGCAATGCGGGCAGATGGGCGAGGCGTCGAGGTTTTGCTCGGTTAGGGCGAAGCAGCTCTTCAGCCCGGCCAGGCGGTTCTGGTAATCGGTGAGCTGCTGCCGGGGCATCAGGTCGATACCAGCCAGTTTGAGCAGGGTTTGCAGGCGCTGATCGTTGAGCAGGCCTACCTTGCGCTTGTCGTCGTTCACGCCCAGCCGGGCCTTGGCGTGCAGGCCGATATAGGCGACGATGTAATCCTTTTTCAGCTTCTGCAGTTTGGTCCCGATGCTCTGGGATTGGCTGGCCAGCTCGGTCAGGTCGGCCTGCTTGAGGGCATCCAGCACGTCCTGCCGGGTGGTCTTCATGCGATCCACCCAGTCATGCTCGGCGGGCAGCACCGCCTCGGCGGTGGAGAGCCAAGACGCCGTCGGGCTGTGGTCCATGATGAACTCGCGCAGGGCGTCCAACTCATCCAGCGCCTTCACGGCCTTTTCGTGAACCAGCACTTCGGGAGCGCTGTAGCGGAAGTTTTTCAGTTTGCCCGGCGAGGAGTAGGCCTGGAGCGATTCAAAGAAGCCCTTGGCCTCATCCAGTCCGCTGGCCTGGCTGGCCAGGTCGGTGCCCGCGAGCAGGTCCAGCCCCCAGAAGGAAAGCCCTTCGCGCAGGGTCTGCTGGGTCATGACGATGCGCTTGACGATCTTGCCCACGCGATCAAGCATCTGAATAACAGGGGTGTCGTCCCCTTTTGTGATGAGTTGTGGGTATCCGGATGGTAGGCCGAGGAGTTCGAACAGCGCCTTGAGCGCGGGCAGGTTCCATTCCTTGGGCTGCTCCAGGTGCTTGAAGCGGACCAGCTCGTCCATGCCGGTCGCTGCAAGCTGCTGTAGTCCGGTGGCGTCAAACTTTTTGCCCGGGATGGCGAGCACGATGTCGCCGGAATAGACCAGTGAAGCCAGAATGACCGCCACCCATTCCGGCTCAAGCCGACCACCGCCGGGGTTCATGTATTCCAGCCCGTGGTCGTCCTGGATGATCTCGCTGCGGTTGACTACCTGGCCGTGCCCCTTGGCCTTGACGGCATCGAGGATGAACTTGGTGTACTTCGACTTGTAGGGGTCGATCTTCTCGCCGTCGAGCAGCTCCAGTGCGTCCAGCACGGCGGTGGCCTGTTGGGTGCGATTCTGCCCGGCGATGGCCCGCAGGGCATCCTGCGCTGCCTGGGTGCGGCTACTGCCGGTGACCAGCCTTGAAAAAAACGGATAGTCCGGTGCCTGGTTCTCAAAGTTTGGAGCCAGACAGACACCGGCGATGGTGTTGACCAGATCGCGGAAGTTGATGGTCTCGTGAGGCGACAGGCCGGACAGATCGCGGATGGATTTGCCCTTGGCCCATTCGGTCATGGATTTGGCGCGGCCCTGGTAGGTGACCTCGAAGGCATCGCTCATATGCTTCTGCAGCCACTGGACCAGCTTCTTCAGGAAGCCGTTGGCCTTCGATTCATAGGTGGCCTTGGCGTGGCCCGAGGAGGTGGCGGCAAGGTCCAGGGCGGCCGCATAGCTCTTCAGCGCGGTCTGGAATTCCTCGTCGGTGCTTCCTCCTTTAAGTCGGAAGAAGACCTCGTCGTTGACTTTGTCGTCCTTGAAGCGGGGTGGGTCGTTGGGCTGGATGAAATACAGGTAGAAGTCCCGCTGCGGCACGGCGGTGGAGCGCTCGTTCGGTGCCCCGAAAAAGAGGTAGCCGGAGCGGGCTGCCTTGTGCTCCTGCCAGACCAGTTCGTGCTGCCAGATCTTGTAGCCGGTCACGTAGGTGGCGTCCTGGCATTCCATGACCCGCTTGAGCGCCTCGTAGTAGAAACGGTCGAGCTGAGCCTGCCCCAGGCTTTCGGCCCGCTTGTCGATCAGGGCGTCGAAGTCGTCGGTCTTCTTCAGATCGAGGTAGAACTGGCGGTTGTCGGCATTGAAGGAGATGAACTGGCCGCTGACTGTCTTGTGAATCTCGCGCAGAACCGTTTCCACATGGGTCTGCAGATCCTTGTCGGGTTCATCGCTACCCAGCTCGGCGATCAGCGGATCGAACAGGCAAAGGCGGTCGCGCAGTTCCTCGGCGGACGCGCCCATGGGCGCATAGATGTCGCCGGTGGTGAGGCGGTGGACAGACAGCGCATGGATCAGGCGCAGCGCCATCGGCTTGTATTGCTTGCGGGTGATGGCGTTCTCGATGCGGGATTCCAGTACCTGGCTGCAATCAATGACCGCCCGGATCTCGGGAATGGCACGGAACGAAGCGTTCTGCTTGAGGGTACCCCAATAGCTGTCGAAGGCGATCAGACCGGGCTCGTCCTGCGGCACGTCCTTGCCGAGAATGCCTTTCATGCCCATGGACAGGGTCTTGAGCACCTCGCGTTTTTCCACCACGGTGACCCGCTCGAAGGTGTCGATGTAATCGGGATGCACCGGGAAGAGCCGGACGAATTCATCCATGCGCTCGTTGATGCCGCCATAGTATTTGGCAAAGGGCATCAGGTAGTCGCGGATCTTGGCCTGCTGCTCGGCGGTCTTCTTGAGCAGGCGCTCGGCCACGACAAATTTCACGTCGCTGCGTGCAATAAGGATCTGCTCGAAGCGGTCCTTCACCCGGCGGATGCTGTCAGCAACAAAGGCGAAGCGCGGGCTGTCGAAAATGGCTTCCTGGACACCGGCCATGAAGCGGAAGCGCAGATCCTTGCAGACCTCGCCGACCTCGCGGAGGAAGTTGAGGTCGAGGATCAGTTCCTGGTCCTTGCGGGTGCGCAGGAAGTCGAGCAGCTCGTCGACCACAAGCAGCAGGCCGTGTTCGGGGAAGACCTCGCCGAACTTGGCCATCATGTCTTCGAAGGCCCGTTTGTGGCTGGAGATGGTGCCCGCCTCGGGGAAGACATATTCCACGCCGAGTTTTTCGAGATGCTCTTCCAGTTCGGCCACCAGGATGTCGCGCAGGGACATGGTAGTGGCTCCGATCTCGGTACGGATAACATTGAAACGTCCGGCGATCTGAGCGGCTGCGTCGCGGACACCACCGTTCTTCAGCCCTTCCAGCAGGGAGGCATCTGCGGCAAGGCTGGAGACCACCGACATCAAGTGCGACTTACCGGCGCCGTAGTTGCCGACCACCAGCAGGCCCTTGTTATCGACCGGCTGTTCGAACTGCATCTGAGGAATGACAAGCTGCGTGAGCCGTTCCGCCATTTCATCTGAAATGACATAGGTGTTCACCAGGTGCTGCGCGGCGCTCGATTTGTCCGCGTCACGCAACTGAACGACCGACTCAATCGGGTCGAATTGGATAAGGTCTCCGTATTTCATACTTGTCCTGCCTCTCTATTGTTTTTTGCCGAATCGACCGTGGCCGTGCCATCCATGCCCACGATCAGGGCATCAACCGAGTCATAGCTGCGGTACTCGGGATGGCCGGTTTCGGCGTATAAAAGCCTCCCGAAGGTCATGGCTCCGTTCCATGAAGCCACCACGGCCCGATTCCTCGAAATGGACTGCAGCAACCGCAATGGGTCCTGCTTGAGGTCCTTGTCGAAAAGGATCTCAAGATTACCCAACACCACCGGTGATTGGGCTTTGTCCGCGATCTGGTCGAGGATGCCCGGCAGCCGCAGTGACCGCTGTTTGGCTGTCAACTCCAGGAGTTCGCCTGATAGCGCCAGATTGACGTTGATAACAGATGTGCCGAACTCCTCGGCAACATCCCGAAGAACGCCGGTCTTGCCGGAACCGGTCTCACCCACCAGCAGCACCAGGCGGTGATACAAGCCTTCGGCTGCCTGTAGGGATCGTTTTATCTTGTCGTGAATCGGCTCGGCCATGGTCGCTCCTTATTGCTCGATGTCCGGCTTATCGGATTTATCAGCCGCACCACCAGAGCGGACCCATTCGTCCACTTCGTCTTGTTTAAACATCCAGCGACGGCCGACACGGTGACCGGGCATAGCCCGTTGCTCGATCCACTTGTAGACCGTCTCGTTGCTTACATTCAGATACTTGCAAATGTCATCGACCGTCAGCCATCTCTCATCCATAGCCTTCGTCCTTCGTTCATCATGTTTTCGGTAAAAGCCCGAAGGTCTCCGGGAAACCCGAAATCCGGACACAGTGCCGCAAATT
>Ga0100388_10002558_pt1 | contig 15696 bp, 12 predicted proteins | sample CryGeymeta201512_FD_81536 | JGI IMG/M metagenome (GOLD analysis project Ga0100388, IMG submission 81536) | Groundwater microbial communities from Crystal Geyser aquifers in Utah, USA - Crystal Geyser metaG 2015-12 | ecosystem: Environmental > Aquatic > Deep subsurface > Groundwater | place... | reverse complement strand
TGCGGCCAGCAGGTCGTCGTAGGGCCAACCGAGACCGCCTACCCAGAGGTCGTCGGCGCTCATGGCTGGGCCATCGCCTGTGGCGCCAGGGGGAGATCGTCCTCGCCTTCGAGCGCTCGCCTCTCGTAGCTGCGCAGGGCGTCGACGAAGGTGTCGAGGCGCACGTCGAGGCTGGCCACGGGCCTGTCCTCGTCCAGATCGTGGAGCCGGAGCGTGGGCTTGTCGGCGCCACCGAGGATGTCCGAGAGGGCGCCCAGGATCGATGCGTCCTGGCCGCAGCGGAAGCTGCCCAGCTCCACGGCGACGAGTCCCTTTGTCTTGGCGACGCGTCGCGCGGCCCAGAGCTTCTCCGCGCAACCCGAGTTGGTCGTCCGCGCCTCCTCGCCTTCGAGCGAGAGCTCCGCCTCGTCGCCCAGCGGAAGCGCGGGGATCCCGATCACGGGCACGCCGCGCGCGGCCAGCGCCGTGGGCACGCCATGACAGACGCCCGGATCGGCGTGGTAGGGCCGCATCAACATCACGGCTACGGCCACTCCGTCGCGCTGAGCGCGCGCGATCACGCGGCTGCCCTGGCGCCGGAGCTCGGCGTGAAAGCGCGCCTGGGCGGCGCGGCCGTGATCGACGGCCCGTCGGTTCTGCGCGCGCGTGACGCCCAAGAGCGCACCGAAGGCCGCGAAGAGTTCGGCCTCGAGCCCCTCGGCGTCGAGCAGGCTCAGGGTCGGCGCGATCCGACGCACGCCTCGGGGCAGCTCGCCGGTCTCGCAGCGCAGCGCGGCCGCCGTCGTGTAGGGCGTCGCCGCGACCACGGGGCAGGACGCGGTGTCCGCGCTGCCACGCACGGCGATGGTGGCGTGGCTGATGCTGGGCATGAAGAGCGTCGAGACCTCTGGACGCTTCAGCAACCAGTCCACGTGGGAGAGTACGAGCTTGGCCGGGAAGCAGGGATCGTTGGCGCCGAAGCGCTGACCTCCATGAAAGAGTTCGGGCGAAGTGGGCGGACTGAGGAGAAGCTTCTCCTCGGGGACGCCGAGGGCTCGCAAGTAGTGAAGAAGGAGCGGCGCCGAGCGATAGAGCGCCATCACGCGCGGGACGCCGATCGTGGGACAGTCGCGCAAGATCGGCGTGTCTTCGGGGTTCGGGAGCAGGCGGCGGAAGAGCAGGCGCGCTTCGAGCGAGACGAGATCGGCGGCGTGGGCGCGACTGCGCGTGGGCGCTCCCTCCACCGAGGCGCCGCGCTCGCAGGTATGACCGACGACCAGGGTCTGGGGCGCGCCCTCGAGATCGAGGAAGGTTCGCTGACAGGAGAGCTCGCAGCGCTCACAGCGCGTCTCGGGACCGCGCCGGCTGCGCATCTTGGCTTGGGCGACATGCGCGAGGCCGCGGAAACGCGTGGCGCGACCGCGACGCTCGCGCGCCCCGGCGAGGGCGGCGCCGATCGCGCCCGCGAGCTCCGGATGGGGATGAAGCAGAACCTGCTTGCCGCGCGCCGACAGGTAGCGTGACTGGGCCAAGGCGACCGCGAGGTTGCGATGCGCACCACCGGTCAGCAGGAAGCGTCGGCCGAGCTGCGCGAGCGGCGTCGGCATCACGAACTGCCAGATGTTGCGCGGGATCGACCACGCGAGCCCGGCCAGGATCTCGTCGCTGTCGAAGCCGTCGCGCCGGAAGGTGACGCGATCCGTGTCCATGAAGACGGCGCAGCCCACGCCGAAGCGCGCGGCGCGCGACGCGGCGAGGGCGCGCTCGCCGAAGTCCTCCATCGGGATCCCCAGATCCTGCGCCGACGCAGCGAGGAAGGAGCCGAGCCCCGCCGAGCATTGGTTCGAGATGTGGAAGTCGCGCACGTAGCCCGTCTGCACCTCGAGCACCTTCACGTCGGTGCCGCCGACGTCGACCACGACGTCGACCTCCGGATCGACGGCCAAGGCGGAGAGCAGGTGAGCCACGGTCTCGACCGGAGCCGCGTCCGCACCCAGGGCTTGCTCGATGAAGTGGGCGCCGTAGCCCGTCACTCCCGCCGACGCGATCGAGAGCGTCACGCCCTCGGCGCGCGCCCACGTCTGAAGCTCCCCGAGGCGCGCGCGCGTGTCCTGCCAGGGATCGCCCGACGAGACTCCGTAGGCGCTGGTCACGAGCGCCCCCGACTCGTCCACGAGCGCGGCCTTCACCGTCGTCGAGCCCGCATCGATGCCGAGGTGGAGCGGGCCCGAGGCGGAAGCCAGACCACCCCCCGGGCGCAGCGCGTCGCGGAGCGTCTCGAGCTGTTGGCTCGCCTCGACCGAATCGAGCAGGCCTTCGAGCGGCTCCCGTCGCGGCAAGACACCCAGCGTCAGCGCGTGGGCCTTTCGCCCCTGCGCGGCGTTCAGCGCGGCGCCGATCGCGGGGTAGAGCTGCGCATCCGGCGGCACGCTCACGGGACCCGGCTCGATGTCCCGGCGTCGCCACAACTCCGTCAGCGCCTCGCGCCAGGCCCGGGCCAGCACCGGCAGATGGGCGTGGGGTCCGCCCAGCAAGAGCACGGGTGGCCGCGGCACGCGACCCCGCGCGAGTACGGCCAGGTTCTGCAGCACGATGGCCCGCGCGAGGGCGCTCACGGCGTGCTCGCGACTCGCGCCCCGCTCCAGAAGATTCACCACGTCGGTCTCGGCGAAGACGCCGCACTTCGCCGCCACCTCGAGCGCTCCCGTGAGCGTGAGTGAGGCGAGCCAGTCGCTCGTCAGTCCGAGGCGACCGATGACGCGATCCAGCGTCGCGCCCGTACCGGCCGCGCAGCGGTCGTTCATCTGCATGTCGTCGCTGGCCGGATCCTCGGCCAGGAAGACCAGCTTGGCGTCCTGTCCTCCCAGCTCCACTACGGATCCCATGCCCGGATGCCGACGTCGCACGACGGCCACGGCGGCCTCGAGTTCGTGCACGGGGGTCGCGCCGAGCTCCTGGGCCAGGCTCACGCCGACGGAGCCCGTGACGCCCCGCGCGCGAAACTCCCCGAGCCCGCCGAGCTCGTCGAGCAGCTCCGCCACCGCCTCGTGGAGCTGGCCGCGGTGGCGGCGAATGCCATGCGCCAACAGCGCGCCGCTGGCGTCGACCACGACCGCCTTCGCCGTGGTCGAGCCCACGTCGATGCCCAAGAAGAGCGAGTCAGTGGCCGCGCTGCCCATCGCCCCAAGCTAGCGCACGGCGCTTGGTGGGGCCGTCGGAAATCACACACGCGGCCCGCTTCGCCTTGCGTCGCTTCGGGTCGGCCTCGATGCTGCGCCCATGGAGACCATCGTGCTCAGCGTGGCCGGTGTCGATCCCTCGGCGGGCGCGGGCTTGCTGGCGGATCTCGAGACGATTCGCACCCATGGCGCGCGCGGCGTGGGTGTGGTTTCCCTGCTCACGGTGCAGAGCAGCCGCGGGGTCTCGCGCGTGCATGTCCTGGACGCCGAGCTGGTGCGTGATCAGCTCGCGGCGCTCTTCGAAGACCTGCCCATCGCTGCCGTGAAGACGGGGGCTCTGGGCGACGCCGCCGTGGTGCGGGCGGTCGCCGATGCGCTGGCGGACTTTCGCGGCCCCATCGTGGTCGATCCGGTGGCGTGCAGCAGCAGCGGCGCCGTGCTGCTCGACGACGCCGGCCTCGAAGCCCTGCGGGACGCGCTCTTCCCGCGTGCGACCCTGGTGACGCCCAACCTCGCGGAGGCCAAGCGGCTCACGGGCCTCGAGGTGCACGACCTCGCGTCGATGGCGCAGGCGGCGGCGCAGCTGCGTCAGCTCGGGCCAGGCGCGGTGCTGGTGAAGGGCGGGCACCTCGACGGCGCCCCGACGGACCTTTGGCTCGACGCGGACGGCGTGATGGAGCTGCGTGGGGAGCGCGTCTCCACGCGCCACAGCCACGGCACGGGCTGCGCGTACGCCTCGGCCATCGCCGCGCGCCTGGCGCTGGGAGAGTCGCCGCGGCGGGCCGCCGACAACGCGCACCGCTGGTTGCTCGACGCGCTGCGCGCCGCGCCGGGCCTCGGCGGCGGCTCGGGACCGCTCGAGCTTCGCGCCCCGCCACCCCCAATCGCGGATAGGTGAGCGTTCTCACCCGTTGTGTGCTATAGCTGTCTAGGGACAGCGCGCAGCATGACGACGGTCACGGAGACGGCGAAGCGGATCTTCCGCGAGGATGACGAAGAGGCCATCCGCGAAGGAGACTTGGCCAGGCTCTGCTCCGATCCGGGACTCGCCCAGCGCTTCGCCCAGCGGCTCACGGAGGCCGCTCGCAACATCTCGCCTGGTACGCGTTTCAGCGTCGAGGACCTGCGCGACATCCTCGAGGTAGCGGCTCGTGGCCTGCCCCAGGAGCGCGCGCGCATCCTCGAGGGTCGTCACTTCCGTAAGCGCTTACGTGAGCAATGCGGCCTCGCGGACCGCTACGGCGACACCTTCGCGTGCGCCGTCGTCAGCTTGGCGCCCAACCTCGACACGCACGCCTATCAGAGCGTGCTCGACGCCGTCACGGACGGACTCCGGCGCACGGACATGCTCTTCCTCTATCGCCGCCGCTTCGCGCTGATCTTGCCGCGCATGCGCGTCGAGGCGCTCGCTTCGCTGATCGAGCGAATCCGCAATCTGGTCGCGGTGGGCGCGGGCGAAGCCGTCGTCAGCCGCATCGACTCGCTGGTCTTCCCGAACGACAAGTTCGAGGAGTCGCGCGAGGTGCTGGACTGGGCGGAAGACCAGCTGCGCTGATCTCTGTGTTCTAGGGCGGCAGGGTTCTGGGACGGCCGCGTTGTCGCGCCGCGAGACGGACGCGCTGGCGACGTCGGGTCCCTGAAACGCCGCGAGCGGCCGCGAAGGCCCATGCCTACGCGTCCGCTCGCGAAGATGCCTCCCCAAGGAGGCGCTCGTCCGCCTCAGGCGGCGAGCTGGGGATCCGACTGGGGATCGGCGCCAAAGGCGTTCGGTCCCGCGCTGCCGGCCGTGATCGCCAGGATCAGGTTGTACAGCGGGATCAGCAAGAACCAGCCGCTCTTGTCCACGTCGTGCATGCGTCGCACGCCCACGGCGATGCCGGGCACGAGCACGGCGAGGGAGTACAGGCTCCCGATGATCGTCACATGGATCAATCCGCCGACGACGCCCAGCGCGATGGAGATGATCACGTTGAACAGGAAGAAGTACCAGTACTCGCTTCGTGTCGCCCGTCCATCGAACCTCGCGTAGTTCTTCAATGCCTTGATGTAATAACTCATACGACGTTCCTTTCAGTGCCTCCCTGAGGCCCTAGAAATCACAAATCACTGGAGAGTATTCAAACCACCCTCGGCCCGCGCATCCCCCACGCGGGCTCACTAGCGCCCGCATCATCACCGTCCCCACCCACGTCTGCAAGTGAAATCTCATGTGTCCACAAGTGGAGACACCTGGCACGATTTGCACCCCTGAGCCCCGTCGGCGATGATGCGCCGTCATGGCGCGAACAGGACTCACGGGCCGGGTGGCCGCGCTGGACGTCGAGCGCGTCTTCCTCGACTTCGTCCGCAACGCCAACCAGGTGGGCAAGATGTCCCGCACGGTGCGCGCCGACTCGCTGACGAGCACCGACGCCGACCGCACCGCGCGCTACGTACCGGTGATGGCCGACGCCGCCGACCGCTCCTCGCCGTTGCTGCTCACGATCAAGAAGTCGCTCTCCGGGCCCCCGGCCGCCAAGCGTCGAACGCCGGAGCCTTCGCTGCTCGCAGGTCCAGGGGAGCGCACCCAGCGGGTCGAGGCCGCGCTGGTCGTGCCCGACGTGGGCTCCATCCGGCCGCCCGAGCCGCCCGTGCCGGAGCGTGTCGAGGATGGGCAGATGCCCGCGGGTGAGCTCGACCGGCAGCTCTCCGACATGGCCGTGCTCTTGCGTTACGGCCATCACGACGAGGTCGGCCAGCGCCTCGACGCCTTGCTGCGCGAATACCCCCAGGATCTGCTCCTGCTCAAGCGGGTCGCCCAATTCCACCTCGAGACCGAGAACCCGCACCTGGCCAAGGAGTGCCTGTTCCAGCTTGCGAGCGTGCTCTTCGAGCGCCGCAACGTCGTGGGCATGCGCCAAGCGCTCGAGCAGGTGCTGGTGATGGAGCCGGCGAACAAGCGCGCCAACAAGCTGCTCGGGCTGCTCGAGGCGCGTCCCGACAGCGATTGACCCGCGGCGGGTCGGCGCATCCGGGCGCTAGCCGAGGTGTTGCCAGAGGGGTCCGCTCAGGCCTCGTCGGCGCAGCAGGCTGAAGCGGCGGGCGTCGAAGCGCTTGCCCAGGGGCGGCACGACCCAACGTCCCTGGCTCGCGGCCTGCGCGCTCAACAGCTCCAGGATGCTCTGCCTCAGCTCCGTACGGGGGCTATCGGAGGGCGGGACCAGCGCCTCCGCGTCGTCGTTCCAGACCATCAAGATCGCCGCCGACGGCGCCAGGTCGACGATGAAGTCGAGGCTGCGCTTCACCTCGTCCAGGGTCTCCCCGGGTGTGCCCAACAGGAAGGTGTGGCAGTCGAGCAGCCCGGCGCCTTCGGCCACGCGATGGGCTTCGCGGATGGCGGCGGCGTCGAAGCTCTTGCCCAGCTTCGCGAGCACGGTGTCGCTGCCCGAGTCGGAGCCGACCTCGATGCCCACACAGCCCGCGGCGACCATGTGCTCGGCTAGCTCGCCGTCGAAGCCCAGCGGGTTCGCGTAGCAGGTCCACGGCAGGTCGATGCCACGCTCGGCGACCGCGTCGGAGACCGCGAGGGCGTGGCGACGGGGCTGATTGAAGACCGAATCGACCACGAAGAAGTGGTCCACCTCGGGTGCCTCGAGGCGGATGTGCTGAAGCTCGTCGGCGACGTGGGACGGCGGACGCAGGCGACTCTGATGTCCCTCGATGGTGGGGTAGGTGCAGTAGCTGCAGTGCAGAGGGCAGCCGCGCTTCGTCTGCACGGACTCGATGCCGCTCGCCGCGTAATGCCTGCGGTCCACGCGTCGGCGCGAGACGAACTTCAGCGTCGCCAGGTCCACGAAGGGGGGCATCGTGCGCGGGGCGTGAGCGCGCCCCTCGACGCGACGGTAGAGTCCGGCGACCTCGGCCGTGTCCCCTCCCGTGGTCAGCGCCTCGACCAACGCGGGAAAGACGACCTCCCCTTCTCCCGCGACGCCGAAGTCGGCCCCGAGCCGCTCGAGCAGCGCTTCGGGCATCAGGCTGTAGCCACCGCCTCCGAGCACGACGGGGGCCTCGCTGACCTCGCGCACGGCCGCGACCAGGCGCGCGTAGGCCTGCACGTTGCTGTGGGCGTCGCTGTAGTCCGCCGACTGAAGATTCCGGAGCGAGAGCGCGACCAGCTCGGGCTTCTGTTCCCGCACGAAGTCGCGCAGCGCGCGCTCCGGTTCGGGCTCGAAGCAGAGGTCGAGGAAGAGCCGCTCGTGGGTCGACGGACAGGCCTCGAGCACCGAGAGCAGGCCCAGAGGGATGACGGGATCCGGGAGGACCTCCCGATTGGCGGCGACGAAGGCGATGCGCACGACCGTGTCCTCGCGTGAATCGCGCCCTCGCTCCTTGATCCCGATCAAGACCGAGAGCGCGGGCCTGTTTCATCTATGCGCGTGGCTTGTCCCCGCCCCATTCGCGCGAGCACCCCTCCACGAGCGACAGTGGCCGTCTCCGAGTTCGGTTCTGCTCGCTCGCGGGAGCGCACTCGCCGCCATGGCAGGCCGCACCGCCTGCTCCAGCTTCCGCGCGTGCTGATGAGCTACGCCATCTTCGCGTCCTTCTTTCTCGTCGGCGGCCTCATCTGTCTCTTCGCCGCGCCGCGTCTGCTCTTCGGCCGTCCATCGCCCCACGCCCAGCGTCGCTACCGCTCCGCGATGAACCACGGCTTCGAGCGCTTCATGGCCATGCTCAGGGCGCTGCGCCTGGTCGACTATCGCTTGCCCCCGCGTCCGGCCGACCACCCCGGAGGCGCCTACCTGTTGATCGCGAATCACCCCGGCCTGCTCGACGTGGCGCTGCTGCTCGCGGCCTGCCCCGAGGCCGTCTGCCTGGTGAAGGCCGAGTGGTATCGCTTCCCGCTCCTGGGTCCGCTGCTGCGCCTCGGCGATCACATCCCGGGTCCGGGGATCGACGTGGGCCTGGACGACACGAGCACGGAGAGCGCGACGCCCGTGGTCGAGCGTATCGAACAGAAGCTACGCGAGGGTGTGCCGGTGGTGGTCTTCCCGGAAGGCACGCGTTCTCCCTGGCGCGGACTCAGGCGTTTTCATCGCGGCGGCATCGAGGCCGCTGTGCGCGCGTCCGTGCCCGTGGTGCAGGTCTTCCTCGACCTGGATGGACCCTTCCTGGCGAAGGGACAGCGGCTCTGGGAGCTGCCCGCGCGTCCTCGCTACCTCTTCGAGTGGCTCGGCCGGGTCGACGCCGGGGCGGTGGGGGATTCGCGCGAGATCGCGCGCGCCTCGCGACGAACGTATCAGACGCGCATGGCGCGAATTCCGGAGTGAACATGTTGGTTCGATTGATCTACCCGCGCTTCGAGCGCTTCCTCGAGGCCTACCCCGAGCTGGCCGATGTGCCCTCCATCGCCGGCCTGTGGGAGTTCAAGATGCCGCCCGCCCTGGGCGTCCCCATGCTCGCGTCGATGATGCCCGACGACATCGAGTGGGCGGCCACGGACGAGAACGTCACGCCCATCGACTACGACGAGGACGTCGATCTCGTCGCGCTGAGCTTCTTCACGCCCCAGGCCTCGAGCGCCTTCGAGGTCGCGGACCGCTTCCGCGCGCGCGGCGTGACGGTGGTGATGGGCGGCATGCACACCACGCTCAACCCCGACGACTCGGCGCGACACGCCGACTCGATCTGCGTGGGCGAGGCCGAGGGCGCGTGGCCCCAGATGCTGGAAGACGCGCGCCACGGCTGCTTGAAGCCTCGCTACCAAGCTGCGCTCACGCCGCCCGAGCGCTGGGCCAAGCCCATGCGCAGCCTCTTCTCCGACACCAAGAATTACGACTGGGGCGCGGGTCTGGTGCAGGTCGCGCGCGGCTGCCCGCGCGCCTGCCCCTACTGCAACATGCCCGGCATGCACGGCCCGGATCTGCGCCTGCGCGACATCGACGAGGTGGTCGAGGACGTCGCCTCCTTGAAGGGACGCGACCTCTACCTCACGGAGGACACCTTGATGTTCAAGGCGCGCAACGTGGCGCGCTACACCACCGAGCTGTTCGAGCAGCTCGCCGCCGTGAAACCCAAGATCTTCCTGACCTCGGCGCTGGTGTTCAACTCGCGGCCCGCCTTCCTCGACACGCTCCGCGCCGGCGGCGCGCAGTGCAACTACGTCACCTTCGGCTTCGATCCCATCTCGCGCGGCGTGTACGACGGCGACCCGCGGATGACGCGCGAGGCGATCGAGATCGTGCGGCGCACGGAGGAGCACGGCATCCGCTTCTACGCCGCCTTCGGGCTCGGCTTCGACGAGGACGATCCAGGCGTCTTCGATCGCATCCTGCGCTTCTGCGAAGACGCGGGCATCGTCACCGCCGAGTTCTTCATCGCCACGCCATTCCCCGGCACGCCCATGTGGGCCGACCTCACGCGGGAAGGGCGCCTGCTGCACGAGAACTGGGCGCGCTACAACTGCGCCCACGTCGTGCATCAGCCCAAGCAGATGAGCGTGGCGCAGCTCGAGCAGGGCTTCTTGCGCTGCTGGCAAGAGTTCTACCGCGAGGCCGACATGGACGAAGCCCTCGGCTGCTTCAACGGAGACCGCCTCGGCCCCAGCGCGCGCATCCATCGCGTGTAGCGAACGAGGCGACGTGATCGGCCGCGCTCAGAACCTGAGGTCGAGTCCGACGTTGGCGCCGTGGCGATCCACGGAGGCGCGCAGCGCGCGCAGGTGGTGGCGTTCGACCACCACGCCGACGATCCAGAGCGCCAGCGCGTTCACGAGCATGACGCCGCCGACGGCCATGGTGAGGTAGCCCGCGAAGGGGCCGAGATCGAGGCACAAGTCCGTGCTGCTGGAGCAGGAGGTCTCGGTGTAGCTGGCCACGTCCACGGCGCCGCCGACCACGAACAGTGCGGCGAGCCCACCGACCACGGCGCCGGCGCGACGGAAGCGTCGCCCGCGTCGCATGACGTGATCCGTGGCGTAGAGGTCGAGGCTCGGGGGCGCGACCGCAGTCCGCGTGGGCGCGAGGGTGAGGCGCGGTCGCTCGGTGTCGTCGTCCCATTCGTCGCTCCACTCGTCGTCGGGGTTCGTGGGTGGCGTGAGCTGCTCCGATCCGAATTCGGAGGACTGCGCTCGCACGCGTCCGGGCGAAGCTGCGAGACCGAGGCCGATCATGAATAGGGCCGCGTGCGTGAGAGTCTGCGTTCGGGTCATGACCAGCGAGAAAGCACGTCCCATGCCACGCGCTGCGAGGCCTGCGGAGGCGATACCGACCCGAATGCGGCGTCGCGCGGGCCTTGCGCACCACAGTGTGGCCTGCACGGCACGGCTCAGCGGGCGCTCGCGTGTGTAAGCCGGGATCGAGCGCCGCGTTGCCGGGTATGAGCTTCGTCCGGTTCACGCTCGCGCTCGGTCTCGCGCTCTCGCTGCTCGGCGCGTGGACCTCGACGGTCGCCGCGAGCGCGTCTCCCGCCCTGGCCTTGCCGCCGCCCCTCGCGGCGCTCGGCGTCACGGGGCCCGGCGTCGCGAGCGACGTGCAGCTCGAGATCGCGTGCGACGACGTCAGCGCGAACCTCCCCGCCACGAGCTGCCGAGTGGTCGCGCGCTTCGACCTGCTCGCCGTCGACGCGCTCGAGCTGAGTGACGCACGACTGAGCCATGACCTGGTGAATCGCTACGAGTCGCGTCCGGTCCAGGTTGTCCCAGGCGACTCCGTGTCGGTCGACGGCAGCCCGCTCGTCCAAGCGCGCATACTCGCAGCGGGAGAGAGAGCGCGCGTGGAACTCTCGACCACACGTGTGCTGCAGGCGCGCGAACGCCGCACGGGAATGAACTTCATCGTGCCGCCCATGCGCTTGCGCCACGTCCTCTTCGGCGGCGGCCTGCAGGGCCCGCTCGAGGCCAGCTCCCTGGACGGACGCCTGATCGAAGGCGACGCCGTCCGCGTGCAGGGCGCGGTCCAGGTCGCGCTGCGAGCGCCCGATTTCGTGCGCGTGCGCGTCGACGGGACGTTGATCCCGGGCGACGGTTCCGTCGACGGCGCCCGCCTCGACCTCGACGTCGGACTCGACCTGCCCTGGCACGAGCCCGCGCTGCTGCAGGTCGGAGGCCCTCTGCTCGGTCTGGGGGCGCACTTCGCCGATCTGGACGGGAACCCCCGTTTCCTGCTCCGGCTCGGCTACGAGTGGGGCATCGCGCGCTATCTCTTCGTCTCGGCCAACGTGGAGAGCGACTTCGCCTCGCTCTTCGAGTCCGTGGTCGTCGAGGCCGCGACGCCGCTGCTCCTGCTCCTCCCGGGCGCCGCGGCGGGTGTGGGTGTGGTCGCGCGGCAGTTCGGTGACGGGCGCGCGGACGCGGCCTTCCGCCTGCGCATCGGCGCTCAGCTGCCCGCGGTCGGCGTGACCGTGGACCTCGACTATTGGCCCGCCCGCCACGGGTGGTCCGGCACGCTCGTCGCCCGCGTCAGCCTCTGAGTCGCGGAGTCCGCGGCCTCCTCCTCGACCGAGATATGGCAGACGACGCACCAGATCACCCCAGATCACCACGCTCATCGCCTCCGTTGCAGCCGGAGAAGTGCCTGGGTTTTCCTGGAGCCAGTTCACAATATCAACTAGCGCCAAGCTTCGACTGAACGTGGTCACACCTATCACTTTTTCCCCATTGACACGCCTCGCATGAGCTGCTTACGTCACCTTTGTGCTTCCCGCGTTCGCGACATCGGCACCTTCCATGATGGGACTTCACGGATTGCTACTCGCACTTGCTGCGAGCGTGGCCGTGCTCCTCTGTGCGCGGCCCAGTGTCGCCCTCGCCTACAGGATAGCGGCTGACCTTCCGGAGTTCGCCGGATCGGAAAGCATTGGTTGGCGGGGCTACCGCGTGTCGTTCGATGTCTCGCCCGATGCCGACGCCGAGCTGCTGACACAGGCTCTCCGTGCATCCACGGGTGTGTGGAACGCGACTGCGTGCACTGGCCTCGAGCTCGCAGTCTCGTCAGGCCCCGGCCCGGCTGCGCCCGTGGCTGGAGATGGACGCAACACTGTGGCGTTCGTGGATGCCCTGCCCGGAACGGCGGGGGGCGACACGCTGGCATTTGCCGATGTCCGATACGAGCACGATCCAACCCGGGACGTGTGGCAGATCGTCGAAGCCGACATCTTGGTCGACCGAACCCGGCTCTCAGCGACCGGTGCCAGCCTCGAATTGGTGCTGGAGCATGAACTCGCTCATTGCGCCGGCCTCCTGCACGTCTGCTCGCTCGATGGCAGCGACGGCGCACCCGATTGCGCGTCCACGGTTTCGACGAGCCTGATGGACCCGCGCTATTCCGATACGGTCACTGGGCCGCGCGAGGATGACGTGGCGGGCATCTGTGCGCTCTATCCTCCCACGTGCCTCAGCACCTGCGCGCCGGACTCGGTATGCACGCTGACTGGCTGCCGCCCGACCTGTGCGGGTGGTGCAGGCGGGGTTTGCGAACTCGGCGAACATTGTGACGCGGGTGTCTGCGCACTGGACACCGAACCGCCATGCGGGAGCGCAACCTGCGATCCGGCTCGAGGCCTGGCGGACGATCCTTGTGCGGTGGGCAGCGACTGCACTTCTGGCGATTGCGACTTGGACCTCGGCGCTTGTGTCGACGCTTGCTACCGCAGCGAGTGCCCGGACCGACACCATTGCGAGACACGCGGCGACGCGCGGCTTTGCGTCCCCGACGCCGAGCCCCTTGGCGCAAGCTGCGACGACGGAATGGCCTGTGCGTCTGGTCTCTGTGCTCTCCCGTCCGCGACGAGCGGATACTGTACGCGCGACTGCACGAGCAGCTGCCCAGATGGCTTCGCCTGCGAGGCCGTGGATGCGCGCGATATCTGTGTGCGGCGTGCAGGCGGATGCTCCGTGTCGGCGCCCGGAGCTTCGAGCCCGTGGGCCGTGGGGGCGTGGCTGCTGTGCGCAACAACGATGATGGTCGCCCGCAGGCGACGCTTTAGGCGGTGAACGATGACGGATCCCAGGACGAGGTTGGGTGTGCGCGATGCGGACTTTTGTCGCCGACGTACCCGGCACATTGGGTTTGGCCTGGCGCTGGTCGCACTGGCCGCATGCGGCGGCGGTTCAGGGCCGGACATGGACGCGGGTGTTGACGCCAACACGATGACAGACTCGGGCAGCGACGCCACGACGCCTGACGCGTCGAGCGATGCATCCGTCGATGCAGCGCCTGATCCGTGCAGTACCGAGGGCGAGACGCGCGTCGCCGACTGCGGCAGGTGTGGCACCCGCTCCGAGCGCTGTGAAGGTGGCGTCTGGATCGGCGCCAGCGAGTGTCTCGGTCAGGGCGAATGCGCCGTAGCTGCGGTCGACGAGCAAACGACCGCGATGTGCGTGACGCAACAGCGGCTGTGCGACGCGACCTGTAGCTGGGGCGCTTGGGAAGACGTGAGCACCGGCGGCGAGTGCCAACCCGGCGAAGTGCAGGTGGTGCCGCGCACGGGCTGCACCAACCAAATCGTGGAGCGCTGCGCCGACACCTGCAGCTGGGAGCCGCAATACGCCGAGGGCTGCGGTCCCTGCGGCGCGCCGCCGAGGACCGACCTGGATCTCTTGTGCATCCCGACGAACGATGTGCTCCTCAATCGCACGACGGATCCCACGTCAGAGACCTTTCCGGCGACGGTCTCTTACTTCTGGATCATGCGGTATCCTGCGAACGTGGGGATGTTGCAAGACTGCATTGCTGACGGTGCATGCAGCGGTGCACCGCCATCAGGCATGCGAGACGTGGTCGCGGATGCGCCCGCGGATGCGGCTGAAGCGCTTGGAGTGCAGGACGGACTCTGTGCATGGCTCGGCGGACGATCTCCCCGTCTGGCCGAGTGGGTGTTGGCCGCTCGCGGCCCAGCACCTAGGTCCGCCCGGTATCCGTGGTGGAACGGCCTGACAGGGCCTAGCGGCAACGACGTCCGAAGCTGTGAGACTGTACCGCTTCAAGTCGATGCCGATCTGTGCCCTACGCGCTACCCGCTGTGGCAGGAAGTCACGAGCGACGGTCTTCCCTGGACTCGGAGTTACTTCGGACTCGAGGCGATGATTGGAACCCAGCTCGCCGAGGTCGTCAGTGATGCATTCCAACCGACGCTAGGAGACGCCTACGACCGCCGAGCAACTCCTGGACTCCACGACCCGACAGGCCCCGGCAGTCCCACTGGCACCCTGATTGGTGGCGGTCTCAAGGACGAGATCGGCATCACTTGGCGATCTCTCGATGACACTTTCGGTGGCGCCATTCGTACGGTTTCGTTCTCGCAGCTCCGGTGTGCATTTGAGGTGACGCCGTGAAGACCCGAATCCAGTTTTCCAGATTGGCCCTCATCACGTCCTTGTGCTTGGCAGCCGTAGGCTGCGGGCATCCCGATCTTCAGGTGGACCAAGACCAAACTGACTACGGGCGCCGTCGGGACGAGCGCACGAGACGCATGCGCATCGTCACGGTGCTTCCAGACGGCAGTACCGGAGAAATCGCGCTCGATTCCAATCCTAGTGCTCAGGGCCTCATCGAGCTACTCACGGACCACTGCGCGACGCCGACCATCCCGACGACGGTCGCGATATCTCCCGCCTGTCGCACGCAACTCACGACCAGCGTCGCGGCAGACTGCGTGGCGCAGCATCTCCTACAGTTGGGCGAAGCCGAAACGCCGACTCCGCTGACAAGTCTCAGTGGTGGCGCGTCGCTGCCACCGACTTCGACAGGGATCATCATCCCGCCCCAGCTTCCGGAGGCGCGCATCACCCTGCTCGAGGGCGCGTTTCATCAGGCCGCTGAAGCCGTGACTACCGCGGGCTCGGCGCTGCGTCACGGCGCTGGCCAAGTGCTGGCGCTTCCACCCGCCGCCGCCTGCACCAGGACCGAGCTGTCGCTACCCCTCGAGATCGCCACGAGCGAGGGCATGTCCCACACGGACGTCGGCACGCTCCTGGCCGAGACCATGACAGCCGCCGTGCGCACCGCAGACCTCGCCGTGCACGAGGCCGTCCACCATCATGTGTCCGTATCCGACGCCGAGATCAGCCGCACCAGCTCGCCGATCGCGAGCTCGCGCCTGGCCTGGATGGATCCTGACATGTCACGCTCGCAGGCTGCGCGCCTGTTGGTTGGCGGCATGAGGCAGGGCGCACTCTTCGGATTTGCTGGAACCGCCACCTTCGCGGCCCCACCCACAGTCACGGATGGCGCGGACGGCGGCTTTGTCGAAATGGCCGAGAACTTCGGCGCGCCCGAAGAGGGCATCTGCCCGATGGAGGAGCCTGACGAAGAGACGGAGCAGGCCATTCACATGATCCGCGCGACGGGAATGGACCCGACCCTCGTGACGAACCTCTCCGTGCCGGCTAACGCGGTCCTTGTCGGTGGTTCGGGAGTGCCCAGCGATGACTCCTTTGGCGCCAGGGCCGCCATCTTACTGGGCAAGGATCCGGTCACCATGCGCACGCCTGAGGAAGTGCTGGCCCAGCTTGGCCTTCACGAGGACGCGTTCACTCGGGCTCGTTCCTATCTGCGCCACGAAG
>Ga0100388_10002552_pt1 | contig 15712 bp, 20 predicted proteins | sample CryGeymeta201512_FD_81536 | JGI IMG/M metagenome (GOLD analysis project Ga0100388, IMG submission 81536) | Groundwater microbial communities from Crystal Geyser aquifers in Utah, USA - Crystal Geyser metaG 2015-12 | ecosystem: Environmental > Aquatic > Deep subsurface > Groundwater | place... | reverse complement strand
TGGGAAGTCTCCTCTTCTTGAACTTTGAGCGGTTCAGAATTGTGAGACTTCCCTCTTCTCCCGTAACTGTCAAACTTTGCGAGTCCCACCGGCAGAGCCGGTGGTTTACCTGGTTATTATTATGGCTGAGATTGCGGCCCTGGATGCCGAGAGTGCCGAGGTGCTGCGATGCATTAAAAGGCTGTTAGCATAAGTCCTATAGGATCTATAAGACCTATGGCAACTCAAGAAAACCAGCCCATAATCCCGCCCCACGGCAATTACCAGGAACTGCTTTCCTACCAGAAGGCCGAAGTGGTCTATGACCTGACCTTTCGCTTTTGCCAGAGCTTTCTCAAAAAGGGGGACCGCACAATAGATCAAATGGTGCAGGCGGCCCGCTCCGGCAAGCAGAACATCGTGGAAGGGAGCAAGGCCTCCGGCACCTCGAAGGAGATGGAGATCAAGCTGACCAACGTGGCGCGGGCCAGCCTGGAGGAACTGTGCTGGAAGATTATCGCGATTACCTGCGGGTGCGGGATTTTGCCATCTGGGACAAAGATTCCCGAGAGGCGCGGTATGCCAGAAAAACAGGAAATAAGTCCCATGTGACCTATGAGACCTATAGGCAGTTTGTAGAAACCCGGCCGGCAGAGATAGTGGCCAATATTGCAATTTGCCTGATTCACCAGACCAACTATCTGCTGGATCAGCAGATACGCCGCCTGGAAAAGGATTTCCTGAAAGAAGGCGGCCTGCGCGAGCGGATGACCCGCGCCCGCTTGCAGGCGCGGGATCAACAGCGGAAGGGGCGGGGGAAGGTATGAAGGCGGGGTGGGAGATCACGAAGCTGGGCGATGTACTCGAAGTTCAGAACGGCTATGCCTTTGACTCGAAGGCATTCATTGCCTTCCAGATTGCCTGAAAGTTGTTCCACAGCCGCTGGAACCTGAGCCGCGAACCAGCCCGCCGGCCGCGTATCCTGTTTCTCGCCGACCGCAACATCCTGGCCAACCAGGCCTACAACGCCTTTTCGGCCTTTCCCGAAGACGCGCTGGTGCGGATTGAGCCGGACGAGATCAAGAAGAAGGGCAAGGTGCCGAAGAACGGCAGCCTGTTCTTCACCATATTCCAGACCTTCATGAGCGGCCCACCCAAGGATGGCCACCCCTCGCCTTACTTCGGCGAATACCCGCCGGACTTCTTCGACTTCATCGTCATCGACGAGTGCCATCGCGGCGGCGCCAACGACGGCTATCTCACGCCCTTCCGGGTGAAGCAGATTGCCACCACCCTGGACGAGTACGTCTACACGCCTGACGACAAGGTGGTCGAGATCAAGGCGCGGGAGAAGAAGCGGGTAGAAATCTTCATGGCGCAAATCGACCAGCAAGAGAAAACCCTGGTCTTCTGCGCCACCCAGGATCACGCCCTGGCGGTGCGCGACCTCATCAACCAGATCAAAACCAGCACCGATCCGAACTACTGCCAGCGGGTAACAGCCAACGATGGCGCCCTGGGCGAACAATATCTGCGGGCCTTCCAAGACAACGAGAAGACCATCCCGACCATCCTCACCACCTCGCAGAAACTCTCCACCGGCGTTGATGCCCGCAACATCCGCAACATTGTACTGATGCGGCCGATCAACTCAATGATCGAATTCAAGCAGATCATCGGCCGCGGCACCCGCCTCTTCGACGGCAAGGACTACTTCACCATCCACGACTTCGTAAAGGCACACCACCACTGCAGCGACCCCGAGTGGGACGGCGAGCCCCTAGAGCCAACCATAAGTCCCATAACTCCCATAAGTCCCACGGAGACACCCAAAAGCGGCACAAACGAACCCACCCCTTGACTTTCCCTGGCCGCAACCCCGATAATAGCGCATACAACCTGCACGAACCGGGCAGCGGTTTTGCAAAATCGACAAAAAGGGAGACAGGCCATGCCGGAGAGCGTCTACAAAATCATCGAACTGGTGGGTACGAGTACGGAATCCTGGGAAGCCGCGGCCAAAAAAGCCGTGGAAGCCGCCTCGAAAAGCCTGGAGGATCTCCGGGTCGCCGAGGTCACCAAGCTGGACATGAAGGTGGAGAACGGCAAGGTCACAGCCTATCGGGCCCGGCTGAGCCTTTCCTTCAAATACCATATCCACTAGGCACGGTACTGCCTGCAAATTTCCTCGACAGAAACTGCTTCCTCCAGTAGGTTGAGGCCCTGGCCCGCCCCGTTCCCACTGCCCGCGAGAAAGCAACGTCCGTGACCCTGCGCAACCACAAATGGCTCGTCTTTGCCGTAGTGGCAACGGGCGTCTTCATGTCGACCCTGGACAGCTCCATGGTCAACATCGCCCTGCCCGCCATCATGGCCGACCTCAAGAGCCCCCTGCACCTCACGGAATGGGTGGTGATGATCTACCTGCTCACCATCACCGCCACCCTGCTGCTCTGGGGACATCTGGGCGACATGTTTGGTCCCGGACGCTTTTACGCCGGCGGCATGGTCCTCTTCGCCATCGGCTCCCTGGCCTGCTCGATGGCCCAGACCCTGGCCTGGCTGATCGCGGCCCGGCTGTTACAGGCCATGGGCGCGGCCATGATGATGGCCATCGGCCCGGCCCTGATCAGCAAGGCCTTCCCGGTCCATCAACTGGGCCGGGGTTTCGGCCTGATCGGCGTGGCCGTTTCCCTGGGACTTATGACCGGCCCGGTTGTGGGCGGCCTGCTCCTGGAGGTGGCCTCCTGGCGCCTGCTTTTTCTGATCACCGTGCCCGTGGGCGGGCTCTGCGCGCTGCTCTCCCTCCTGGTGCTGCCCCTGGCCGGCGACCCGCGGCCCGCCGGGCCATTTGACTGGTCAGGATCAATCTGCATGATTGCCGGGCTTATCCTGCTTTCCCTGACCGTGAACCAGGCCACCGCGGCCGCCTGGTCAGTGTCACGACTGGCCCCCCTCCTGACGGGGACCCTGTTGGCCACGTTCCTGTTCCTGCAGGCGGAAAACCGGGCCTTGACGCCGCTCTTGCCCATGGGCCTGCTGCGGGAAAGGTTTTTTATGTCCGCCTTGACCAGCGCCGTGCTCTCCTTCGTGACCCTCTTTGCGGTCATCGTCCTCATTCCCTTCTACCTGGACCGCATCCTCCGCCTGCCCAGCGCCAGCATCGGGCTGGTCATGCTGGCCATCCCGGCCACGGTACTCGTCGTGGCCCCCGTGGCTGGCTGGCTCTCCGATCAAGTCGGTGGCCGGCTGCTGACCACGGCCGGACTCGTGCTGTCCACCACCGGCCTGCTGCTGCTGGCCGGCCTCACGCCCCACGCCAGCCCGGCCGGCGTAGCGCTACGGCTCGTCTTCCTGGGCACCGGCCAGGCCATGTTCCTGGCGCCAAACAGCGCCACGGTCCTCGGCCGGGTAAAAAACCGCCATGCCGGCATCTCCGCCGCCCTCCTGGCCACGGCCAGGAACCTGGGCATGCTGCTGGGCACGGGTCTGGCCTTCTTCGTCTTCTCACTGGTGTTTGGCCGACGCACCAATGGGCTGGACATGAAAGACTTCACCCCGGCCCAGACCGACGCCTTCATGGCCGGGCTCGCCGCCGCCTTTCTTGTGGCGGCGGCCCTGGGCGGCGCGGCCACGATAATCTCCTGGCGCCGCGGCCCGGATGAACGGCGCCTGGCCGATGCGCAGGCATGAAAAGGGGCAACGTCAGACAACTCAGACGGTAACGTGAAAAAGGGTCGAGTCCCGCAGCCGGGCCTTGTCCGCCATGGCCTCCTTCAGGTGCTGCAGGTGGTGGCGCGGCGAGGTGTGACAGCGGATGGTCAGGGGGTAGCAGCCCATATTCCCGAGGGCCGCCGAAAGTTCGGGCAGCAGGCGCTCCACATGGACGCGGATCTTGTCATCGGCCAGGTCGATCTCACCCTGCACGGCTTGCCCGGCCATGGTGAAACGCAGATGCACGTTGCCCAGGCGACTCATCTCCAGAAAGAACTCCAGGGCCATGGTCGGGGCCTGGCCGGCACCGGCCCGACCATCCTGGTCGAGAGTGACCAGCCACTCCCCCCAGCCGGCCGCGCCGCTGAAAAAACAGGGAAACATGAAAAAGGCGGATTGGTCCTGGGAAACGGGCTGGGCGTTGAGATGGCCGAGCTGTTCCAGAAAGGCGGCCAGCCGCTCCAGGTCGCCCGCCTTGGGGCCGGCCGCCAGGGAAACACCGGCCAGCCGCACGGCCGCCAGCGCGTCGGCCAGTTGCTGGTCCAACCGCTGGGGCATCTGCCCTTTGCCCGGTGCGTTGCCAAAACCATGCAGCCAGGCGAGCAATTGAACCACCGCCTCGGGGGCCGGCCGGCCATCCATGGCCATGGCCGCCAGGCCGGCCAGCAGGGCTTCAAGCCGACCGGTTGGTGCCGCAGCCAGACCAGACCGCGGCAGGCCAGCAAACTCCTGGAGACCACGCAAGGCCCGGCCCAGGGCCGGGGCGTCGGCCAGCATGGCCCGCAAAACCTCATAGGCCGCGACCTTCTTGTCGGCCAGGGCGAACCAGGGCCGCTCCCCGCCCTGTTTCACCTCCAGCCAGACCTCATCCCCAACGTGCAAGGGCACGGCGCTCTCGGCCGTCACCGTCTGGCCCTGGATGGCGAGCAAGGCCCGCCCGCCATCCGCCATCCCTACCACGCGGGCCAATAGCAACTGACCAGGCGTGAGCTGCAGCGCCGCCCGCGGCTCACGGCCGGCCGACGCCGCCCCCTCTTCCGGAACGGGGCTGACCGGTGCGGCCTTGATGGCAACCTGGTCGCTGATCTTCATGGGCTCTCCCACCCCTCGATAACCCGCTCAGGAAATCGGCAGATTAACCTGCACCTCGGTGCCGCCGCCCTCACGGCTCCGCAGCACAAAACTCCCGCCGTGGGCGGTAATTACTCGCTCCACCATGCTGAGCCCCAGGCCGGTGCCATAGCTCTTGGTCGTGAAAAACAGCTCCGCCACGCGATCCAGGTTGCCGGCGGGAATCCCGGCGCCCGTGTCGCGGATGAACACCCTGACCCAGTCTCCATCCCGGCGAAGCGTCACCTGCAATTTCCCGCCCGTGGGCATGGCCTCGACCGCGTTCTTGATGAGATGCACGAACATCTGGCGGATCAGCGCGGGGTCCAGCTCAAGCTCCAGGCTATCCTCGGGGAAATCCAGTATACAGGTAATCCCCTGCCTGGTCATGCTGGTCTGCAGCAACAGCAGCGACTTTTGAATCAAGGGCTGCAGCGCCACCCTCTTCTTGACCACCTCGGTCTGGGAGACAAAGTTAAAGAGATCCTCCAGGGTGGTCTCGATGCGCTCGCTCTCTTTGATAATAACACTACAGTACTTGTGCCACTCGGTGTCCCGCACCTTTCTGGCCAGCAGGCGGGCCACGCCGCCGATGGAGGTGACCGGATTGCGGATGGCGTGCATCATCTGGGCCGCCATCTGGCCCAGGGCCGAATAGCGTTCAGCCCGCACCAGGAGATCCTTGTTCTTGTCGAGTTCCTCGGTGAGCGCCGTAAGCTGGGCGATCTTTCTCTCCATGTCCATATAGAGATGGCTCTGCTCGATGGCCAGGCTGGCCTGGCTGGCGAAGATCTCCAACTCCCGCATGCTGCCCTCGGTGATCGGCCGCTGGGTGATGAAATTATCGGCGATGATCACCCCGAAGGAGCGGCGCGGCGAAAAGAGGGGCACCACCACGAAGGAATCATGGCCCAGCAATTCGAGCAGTTCACCGGGCACCAGGCAGTCATGATTGTGGCCGTCTACCACCAGGATGGAGCGCCGATCGGTGGCCGCCTTGATAAGGATGTGGTCCAGGTAAGTGGCGGGGATCTTCAGGTACTTGATAATGGCGTTCACCGCCACATCCTGCTTGGCGCAGGTGGAGCCGATGCTCTGGACGATGTCGCGGAAGGAGAGCTTTTTCTCCTGCATATCGGCCCAGATCTGGCCCGCGTCCTCGCGGCAACTTGGGCCGATGGCCAGCCGGCCGACCAGGGCGCTGCGGTCGGCGTTGAACATGGCCAGAAAGGCCCGGTTGAACTGCAACCCCTCGTTGGCGGTGATGCCCACCAGGATGCCCTGCAGGATCTCGTCCAGCTCCACGGTGGAGAGGTAGATCGTGTTCATCTGATTGGCGAGCTGGTGGATCACCTGGGTGCGGAAGTTGGTCTTCTCCAGTTCTTCCTGGTAGCGCCGGTTTTCCAAGACCAGCCACCGCTTTTCCAGGGCCTTCCTGGCCGCGAACAAGATCTCGCTGAACTGCAGCGGTTTGTTCAGATAGTCGTCGGCGCCCTGGCGGATGCATGCCATGGCCGTGGCAAGATCGACCACCCCGGTGAGCATGATGAGCGACACATCCGGGTCAGTGGCCAGAATTTTCGGGATGAGGCTAACGCCCTCCTCGCCGGGCAGGCCGATATCCAGGAGGACCAGGGCCACGCGGCGCTCGGCCAGCAGCCGGAAAAGCTCCGCGGAGCTGGAGGTGACCTCGGCGGGGAAGCCCTGCTCGGTTAGAAAGAGCTTCAGGGACTCGCGCAGGGCCGGGTCATCATCGACGATGATCAGAACCTCGCCCGGGGCAAGCAGCCGCTCCGGGGCGAAGTCGATATTGTTCCGTAAACCGAGAGGAGCAATGGGCATGGGCGAACGCCTGGGTAAGTGTCCTTCACCGCTGCGGGAATCTGGTGAACAACAAGGGGAAAGTCGATTCCATCATATTTGTTATTATTGTATATCCCTTTGCCGCTGCACTCAACGCAAAAAAAGGCAATCGCACTCACTTGCGGGAGTGCGATTGCCCGAAAACACGGGATCCGGCCAACGGCCCGGTCCCTTATATCTCGACGATAAACTTGTTGGTGTCCTCGTTCCAGGTGACGACGAGGTACCAGGTGATCATGGCCAGGGCCACCAGGGCCAGGGTGCCGCCGTATCCGAGGAAGGTGTCCGGCAGATAGACGAAGGCGCCCAGCTTGCCGGCGTTGGTGATCCCTTCATTCTGAAAACTCGCCAGCCCCTCGAAATCGTGCAGATCGATCCAGCCGCGCAGCAAGGCGTTAGAGACCCCGAAAAAGAGCACCGCGATCCACAGTTTGATCTGGCCCTCGCCCAGCCGCCAGAGGGAGCCGGAGCCGCAACCGCCGGCCAGCATGGCGCCGAAGCCGAAGATCAGGCCGCCCACCACCGCCCCCCAGCCAAAGGTGCCGCGCACATAGTGTACCGGCTCCCGCAGGCCGACGCCCTTAAGCACGGCAACGCCCACCGCCACCACGAAAATACTCAAGGCCACGCTCTTGGCCAGGGTGCAGTCGCCGGTCATGTGGGGCTCGCGGAAGGCCTGCACCATGCACCAGCGGCCGCGCTGCATGGCATAGCCCAACCCGGCGGCGATCAGCAGCAGGCCGCCCAGGCCGCCGGCAATGGCCAGGGGCTGCTCATCTTCCAGGGCAGTCACATAATCCTCCACGTGAATCAGGGAATCGCCATAGGTATAAGCGCCCCAGATGAGGCCCGCCAAGGCGGCCACGCCCATGAAAGTTTTCAACCCGTTCGGGAAATCGATGGTCTTGGCGCCGCCCGAACCCCAGGAGACATGATCCATCTCCCAATAAATGTACTTGAGGCCGAAAATGACGCCGATCACCAGGCCGAGCCACATGGCAAAGCCATTGCCGGCCAGGCAGCCGATGGCGTTGTACATGCCGCCGACGTTGCAGCCGCCGGCCAGGGCGGCGCCGGTCCCCATGAGGAGGCCGGCCACCGCGCCCTTCACCATCTCCAAAAACGGCGGGATGCGGATGGCGAAGTCATTGCCCAGGCAGGCGGAGATAAAGGCGCCACTTACAAAACCGATGCCGATCACCGAGCCCGAGTCGAGCAGCGCGCTCTTGGGGACCGCGCTCTGCCACAGGCCGATACTCTCCCTCAGGCCAGACCAGTAGATGAGCCACTGGCCCCAGTTGCGCACCGCGCCCACCGCACCCCAAGGCCGCGCCCAGGCCAGAATCAGGACGCTCAGGAATGCCACGATCAGGCCGGTGGTCATGGCGTTCCACTCGGTGCGGCAAAGGTTCTTGAACAACTCGTTAGCCTTTTTTACCAAAACGCTGCTTTCTTCACTCATCGATTCATCCCCTCCTGGTTTGCGCAAGTTCGGATACCATTGATAGGCCGCCATCCTCATCCGCCCGGCGGCCCGGATTTGCATGGATTTGGCAAGGATCGTACTCATTTACCCGCGCGCCGGACTTTTGTCAAGGCGCTTGGCGCCCGCCGGCGGGCCACCTGGCCGGAGGCCCCGCCGGAACCCCTTCATTTCACGGAGAAAACCCAACCCTCCCGCCAGCGGTAGTCTTGTATTTTGACCTTGACAGACGGTCCGTTTCCTGTTACTGAAATTGCTCTATTCACAGGCAGATTCCGCTGTCGCGCCCGCCAGTCGGGAACAGCATGCCCGACAACTACGTTTTTTTCGGTTTACGAACCGCAACCATCATCCGAATTAGGAGGAACCTATGAGCGACGTCAAAACTGCTGTGGACGGCATCAAACCGACCCGGACCCTCGATGCAAAAGGCTTGAGCTGTCCCATGCCCCTGCTGCGCACCAAGAAGGAAATGGACAAGATCAACTCCGGCGAAATTCTCGAGGTGCTCGGCACCGATCCCGGCTCCCGCAACGACCTGCCCGGCTGGTGCACCCGTTCCGGTCATGACTATCTCGGCGAAAAAGAGGATGCCGGCTTCATCCACTTTTACATCCAGAAGAAGTAGGCTGGCTGAGCAACGATTGCACGGCGCATCCCGGCGGCAGACGCGGGATGCGCCCATCCTTTTTAGAATGGGAGGAAACCATGGCTAAAAGTTTAGGTATTTTTGTCACCTCACCCCAGAACATGCGGCATGTCATGGGGGTCGTCAAGGCCGCCAAGGCCAAGGGCGCCAAGGTCAAAGTCTTTTTCACCTGGCTCGGCGTCCATCTCACCAAGTGCAAACAGTTCCCGGAACTCTGCGCCCTGGCCGACGACGTCGCCATCTGCGTGGACAGTTACAAAAAGTGTGGCTACGACCCAGCCGACGTGCCGCCGGGCCTCGAACCCAAGAAGATGGCCACCCAGGCCCAGCACGGCGATGTTATTGAAGCCTACGATTGCTACATGACCCTGTAAGGAGGCGAATCAATGTCCAAGAAAGTAAGCTTTCTGCTTGTCAACAGCATGTACAGCCTGGACGGTATCCGCTCCGCCCTGGGTTTGTCCGTGGAAAACATGTATGCCTTTGCCAACATCCTGTACAATGAAATCCCCGCGATGTCCGACTACCACAAGGAGAACATCGACTGGATGCGGGACATGGAGGGCGAGGTGTTTTCCAACGTGCCGGCCAACTGCGAAAAGTTCGGCCTGAAACCCATCACCCTGGAAGAACTCGGCCAGCAACTGCGGGATATGGACATCATCATTCCCTACGGCATCATGCGGCCCCTGGCAACCAACGACAACTTCAATTGATCGCCCGCGTTTGTTCTAAGGAGAAGCCATCATGAAAATCCTGCATGTCTATCGTTCCACGCCCACCGACGATGTCAAAAAACTGGTGAGCATCGTTTCCGAGGGCCGCGACACCGAAAGCTTTGATCTGAACGTCGAGACCCCGGACTACGACAAGCTGGTGGACCAGGTCTTCGCGGCCGACCAGACCATCTGCTGGTGGTAACACCTCGCCGCACGGTAACAAAAGCCCCGGCCGCTCCATGCGGACCGGGGCTTTTTTATTGCCGGCACGGCTTGAGATCTACCAGAAGTCGACTCAGGCGGTGATCCTCTCCTCTGCCACCAAACGGTCGACAAACGCCAGCAGAAAGGCGCGCTGCTCCGGGGTGGCGTAGGCGATGCAATCACAGTGCAGTTTGGCCTGGCTGCGGACCAGCAGCTCAAAGGCCACCGCCGCCTCGCCCAGTTCAATACCGCAACAGAAAGGAGCGCAGTCGCCATGCTCTTGCTGGGTGGCGGACAGCAGCTCGGCCGGCAGAGGCAGCCAGTACATGCCGTCAATGGGGCCGGGCCGGGCGTTGCGCTTCAGAAAATTGTCCACCACCGCCCATTCTTCGCGGCTCAGGTCATCAATGAGAATCTGCCGCATGGCGCGTCATGCTCCTGCAAAGATTACGGCCAGGGCGCAGAGCCAACTGATCGCCAGGCTGACGAGACTGACCAGCACCGCGGCGCTGCCCACGTCCTTGGCCTTTTTGGCCAGGGGGTGAAAATCGGGAGAGGCCAGGTCCACCACCGCCTCCACGGCCGTATTTAATAGTTCCATGGCCAGCACCGCCAGCATGGCGACAGCCAGGAAGGCGCGGCCCATGAGCGGCAGAGGCAGCAGCAGGGCCGCCGGCACCAGCACCAGGGCGAGCCACACCTCCTGACGGAAGGCCGCCTCCTCCTGGTAAGCAACGCGCAGACCAGCCAGGGAATAGCCGGTCGCCCGCCCCAGCCGCGGCAGGCCGCAGACCTCTGCTCCCATGCCGCCCTTTGAATTTGACATCGCCTGCCCTCCCAAGTTATGCTGTCAGCGGTCAGCGGTCAGCAAAAAAACTGTAACTATCCAGCGGAACCGCAACCCGGGTGAGTTCCCGGGCTGGCCATGCTTTGCGCGGCTTCGTCCGCGACCGGGCGCAGGATGCGCAGGAGGTCGCGGACGCCTCGGAGGCGGGCAGGACGCCCGCCGAGAATGAGCGCAAGGCATGGCCAGCCCGGGAACGCTTCAATGCCGACACAAGCTGGATAGTTACAAAAAACTTAAATCAAACAACATCGTTAAGCTGAAAGCTGACCGCTGTATCATAGCAAAGGAGACGGAGATGGACGACTGTATTTTTTGCAAAATCAGCCAAGGCGTGATTCCAGCCAACAAATTATACGAGGATGACGAGGTGGTGGCCTTCTGGGATCTCAATCCCCAGGCCCCCAAGCACTTCCTGATCATTCCCAAAAAGCACGTGGTCGGCCCCGCCACCCTGGCCCCGGCAGACGAGGCCCTCATGGGCCGGCTGACCCGCCGGGCCGCCGAACTGGCGACCCGGCACGGCATCCCCGACTTCCGTCTGGTGATGAACAACGGCGCCAAGGCAGGCCAGAGCGTCTTCCACCTGCACATGCACGTGCTGGGCGGCCGCCCCTTAAGCTGGCCGCCGGGTTGAGCCTGACCTGCCATGCCACCCATCATCTGCCTGATCGGCCGTCCCAACAGCGGCAAGACCACCCTGCTGGAAAAGCTCATCCCGGTCCTGAAAAATCATGGCCTGCGGATCGGCACGGTGAAGCACCATGCCCACGCCTTCGAGATGGACAGGCCGGGCAAGGACTCCTGGCGCCACAAGCAGGCCGGCGCCACCGTGGCGGCCCTCTCGTCGCCCAGCGGTCTGGGCGTCATCCGCGACGTGGACCACGACACGCCGCTCACCGAGCTGGTAAGCGCCTGTTTCATGGGGGTGGATCTGGTGCTGGCCGAGGGCTACAAACACGAGGCCCTGCCCAAGATCGAGGTGCACCGGACGGCTGTGCAGGCCGCGCCCCTGGCCGACCCTGATGGCACCTGGATCGCTTACGTGAGCGACGCCATGCTGGCCACCGACCTGCCGGTCTTCGCCTTCCAGCAGGTTGAGGAACTCGCCGCCTTCATCATGGCGCGCTTCCTACTACCTTGTAACTCTTAATTGTAGGGTGCGCCGTGCGCACCATCAAGCACAATTGGTGCGCACGGCGCACCCTACAATATCACGTCATGTTACGGCACAAAACCACCTGACTTGACCATATCAATGCGAAGGAAATAATGTTCCATGATACTCGCCAGCCCCGCACCAGGAGCCTCAAGGTGATCGCCGGCATCACCGGCGTCATCCTGGCAGGCGGCCAAAGCCGCCGCTTCGGCGCCAACAAGGCCCTGGCCCTCCTGGCCGGCCGCCGCCTTATCGAACATCCGGCCGGCGTGCTCTCGGGCCTCTTCGCGCAACGCCTGCTGGTCACCAACACCCCGGAGCAATACGACTTTCTAGGCTGGCCGATGATCGCTGACCGTTTCCCGGGCGCCGGCCCCCTGGCCGGCATCCATGCGGCGCTTTGTGAGGCGGAAGATGAACGGATCTTTGTCACGGCCTGCGACATGCCCACCCTTTGCCCGGAGACGATCCATTTTCTCTGCGCTTGCCCAAGCGGATGGGATGCCGTGGTACCCTGGCTGCATGACGGGCCGGAGCCGCTATGCGCCGTCTATGCCAAATCGGCCTTGCCTGCGCTGGTGGAGTCTTTACGGCAGGGTGTCTTCCAAGTCCAGGCCGTGCTGGCCCGGCTGCGAACCAGGATGGTCAGCAAGAGCGAGCTGCCGCCCGACGCAGCCGGTCCAGGCCGGTTCGTCAACGTCAACACCCCGGCCGACCTTGCCGTCCTGGCCAAGGAGCCACCACCAAAAGACCCCTTGACCTGACACCATCCTTACAGCCAGAAAAGCTATTTTCCGCTCTTGACCGGCATGGCATAAGGGTCGGGCAGCTTGCCCAGCCGCACCAGGCAGACCAGGCCGTAATAGGTGGACGGCGGCGTGGAGCCCAGGCCCGGCTGCGGCCCGAATCCGCCATTCTCATCCACGTACAGGGATAGCACGAACTTCATGACCTTGTCCCGATCTACCAGGCCAAGGGCCTTCAGGCCGGCCAGGCTCTCCAGGACCTCGGCCATGTCCTGCAAGGCGGGCATGGTCTCGAACTTACCCTCCGGCAGATGGCCGGCGTAGCGCGTACCATTCAAATAGTCAGACACCTCGTTGGCCATGGTCTGGTTCATGGCGCCCAGCGCCTGCAGCGCCTCCACGGCCAGGGCCGTGGCCTGAATGCTGGAGACGCCGCCCGCCACCATGCGGAACCCCTTGCCCGGCTCCCGGCAACTGTTGATAAAGGCCACGGTCTTCTCCCGGTTCAGCCGGTCCAGGGCGCCCGCGGCCTGCAAGACCTGCACGCCGTAGGCCGTGGTGGCCAGGGTTGGTTTTTCCCCCGCCTGCTGCCGGGCCCGCACCCCGCCGTCCGCATTGACCAGGGCCGCGACAAAGCCCACCGCCTTGGCAGTGTCCACCGTGTCCAGGGCGCCCAAAAGTGCCAGGGTGCGCAGGGCAAAGGCGGTGTAAATGACGTTGCTGCCCTGATCATACTGCGGATCGGCGGCAAAGCCGCCGTCCGGCTTCTGACAGGAGGCCAGGAAGTCGGTGATCTTCTTTCTGGTCTCAGGGCTGATCTTGCTGTCCAGGGTAAGCAGGGCGTAGGCCGTATAATAGGCAAAGGATGGGGAGTCGGGAAAGTTCTTGCGCGCCTCCATCTCCCGGAAAAAACTCAGGGTCATATCCTGGTCAAAGGTCTTGGCCGCCGAAGGCCTGACCGCCGGGCCCGCGGTTTTCTTCTTGCCTGCCGCGCCCGCCGGGGCGGCCAGGGCCACGACCAACAGCACGATCAACCCCATCACCGAAGATGCACAAAATCGCTTCATGTCTGCCTCGTTGCAAGTATTTTTTTGATGCCGCCCGGGCCATTCAACCCAAAAGAGGAGGGGGATCGCTCCCCCTCCTCTCACAGATTACCACACCATGAACCGCGGTGCGGATGAATTAATGCATGGGCTTGCCGTAGCTGGTGCTCTTGCCGACATGGCAGACATCGCAAACCCCGATGGCCCGGGCATCATTCTGCAGCCGCAGGTTCTGCTCGTTGTCCTTGGCCAGGTTGGACGGGTTGATGGCGTGCGGCGCCCCGTGACAGGTGGAGCACAGAATCTTGTCATTCTTGTGCGACATGCTGTTCAGGAAGCTGCCGCCGAAAACGCCCAGGGTGCCGGTCTCGCCGACACTGCTGTGGCACTTCTGGCACTTGGGCAGGGTGGCCACGGACCACGGCTGCAGCATCTGGCCCTCGGCCACGCGCTGGTTCAGATCGCCATGGCAGTCCGTACACCAGACCTTGTGGGCGGCGGAGCCTTCGCCGATGGTCTCGTTGGTGTGATGGTCGCGGTAGCAGTTGACGTTGTTGCCAGGATGGCAGTCGTAGCAGTTCTTGGCCAGGTCCGGGTCATAGGTGAGAACCGTGGCGTTCTGCACGTGCCAGCGGTGCAGCACGTCGGAGAAGGTATACTGGGATTTGGCATAGCCGGTATAGCCGGCCGGGGTGGTCTCGCCCATGGCCGGGTCGAGATGGCAGCGCGAGCAGCGGATCGGGCCCATGACGCCGTCGCCATCCGGATCAATCTGCGCGAAGTTGATGCCCGAAGTCGCTGCGTGCATCTGCCCCATCAGGTTGAAGGAATTCTGCGGGGTGGCGGCCAGGCCGTGGTCGGCGGTGACCTTAAGATGACAGGTGCAGCAACCGCCGAAGGCCACCGGCACCGTGGCGTTGGTCTGGGCCAGGAGCTTATTGCTGGACTGCTCGTAGACCGAGATATTACCGGTCAGGTACGGGTTACGGTTGGGGCCGCCCAGGGGGTCGGTCATGATCTTCTGGGCGGTGGGGGAATTGCTGCTCACATCCGGGAAGGCGGGCACGCCAACCACCTCCCAGAAGCCTTTGGCCTGGGCCGTCATCTGGCCGCTCAGGGTGGCGCCGCTGACGCTCACCACCCGGCCGGCCGCGTTGGTGGCCGAGCCAAAGCCGTACTTCGGCATCTGGGCCATCCAGGTGGCATAATAGGGATCAGCCTTGAGGCTGGCGTCGGTATTCTCGACGATGTTGTACTCCACCCGGATATCGGTGGGGCTGGTCAGCACCTTGGGGGTGCCGCCGGAAAGCACACCGCGTTCAATAACCTGGGCGCGGAGGGTGTTGAACGGCGGCAGCAGCATGAAGTACTCGGTGCCGGGGCAGGCGCAGTGCATGCCCAAGTCGTTGGTGGCCATGACGATCACGTCACGGCCGGCGCTTTGGCAGGCGGCATTGCTAGCGCAGTCGGTATCCAGGCAGTCGATCTTGCCGTCGCCGTCGTTATCCAGGCCGTCCGTACAGTTTGTTTCCGTGGTCGGCGTGGTGCAGGCGGGATTGGTGAAACAGTCGGAATCCAGGCAGTCGATCTTGCCGTCCCGGTCATTATCCTTTTTGTCCGTGCATTTGGTTTCCGTTCTCGCCCAGGCCGAATTGCCGCCGATGGCAACCACCATCAGCACGGCGCAGAGTAGCGCATAAAATCGTTTCATGTCTTCCTCCAGTTTTTTTAAAGAAGCCTCATGTCGAGAACTTCCCTTTGCATACAAGGCGACCGGTCCCACAACCGTTTTGCCGCCCCTTTGGTTAGAAACTGCCGGGAAAATTTTCCCCCTCTTGCTCATTTAACCTAAGCCCGTGCGCTTTGCCCTCCTGTGCATTTATGGTTAGTTGATCAAAGAACCGACCGACGCAAGAAGCGCTTGCCACGTAAAGCAGCCACTCCGCCCCCGCCTGCTCTCCTCCTCGAAAAACACGCCATCAAGCCCCCGGCCATCTTGCGGGATCCAAATGGGCGATGCCAATAGGGTGAAAAACCCAGGTCAACCTTGTGCCTGCCTGCATATGGATTCTCTCGCTGACGGGTGTAGATCCTTTAGGAACCACTTAAAACCATTGTGATATCGGCATGATAGCAACAAGCACGGCATGCCAAGCTGCCCATCAGGGTACTATGTAAGCAAGCAGTAGAGAGCTA
>Ga0100388_10002546_pt1 | contig 15737 bp, 16 predicted proteins | sample CryGeymeta201512_FD_81536 | JGI IMG/M metagenome (GOLD analysis project Ga0100388, IMG submission 81536) | Groundwater microbial communities from Crystal Geyser aquifers in Utah, USA - Crystal Geyser metaG 2015-12 | ecosystem: Environmental > Aquatic > Deep subsurface > Groundwater | place... | reverse complement strand
TCGTTGGCGACGAAGTCGAGTATAACCCAAGACCTATTTTGAGCGCGTTCATAGCTCTCTCAACCAGCACCATCTTGAGAAGAGCTTTCATGAGTTCAGAGTACAGGGTCTTGAAAAAGTCCTTCACGGAAGCTTTGCCGTCAACAAATGAGTCAACGAAACCATCCATTGAACTTTGCAATGTATCAAGCGCAGTAAGTTCCATTTTCCCGTAGGTGGTGACCTCTTTTGATATCCTGAGTTTCCGGTATTTATCAGCCGCATCTCTGGCTTTTTTTATCTTATCGGTAAGCTCTTCCCATCGATCGACTTCGGCATTTATCCCAGACAGATCCTCAAGACCTTGTAACGACTCCATGATATTCTCATGAGCTTTCGATGCAGCTTGTTCAAGATCGCGTAACCTAGCCAATGTCAATTCGTATTGGTCATTGATCGATGCAGATGATTTGAGATCTTCTGGCGCTTGATATTGCGCCATGGCGTTGTTCTGTTTCCGCATGAAGTCTTCGATCCGTTCGCCGGCATCGCGGAAGACATTCTTTAATTTCTCAAGACGCTCGATCTCTTCATTAGTATTCCGCTTCACGTAGCCATGCAGCGCACGTTCTTGTCGATCAATCTCCATGCGGATATCGATGACAAGTTTCTCCATCTGTCCCAGGCTTTTGAGATCATCATCACTGATAGTATCGCCATAAGCCTTCTTGAACTGGCCAAGTTGGGAGACAATCCCATCCACTTCGGCTTGATACTGCTCGATGGTTTCCTTACGCATGTGGACAGCAGACGACATTTCTCTCTGGAAACCCTTGAGCCCTGCGATTGCCTCTTGGAAGTCGAGACGTTTTGTTTCAAGTTGGACCTTATGGAGTTCGTCGCTCAATTGCCTGTACAATACATAGAGAGAGTTGTTTTTAAGCGATTCAGCCTCAGCGGCTTCTAGTGCGGCCTGCTTGCTCTGCGCAAACTCTTTTTGTTTTGCTTCCTCACCGTCCAGAACAACCGAACTCATTTGCTCCTGTTCGCGTAGCAAGGCCATATAAGCCTTAGCTGCATCACGGTAGTAAACCGACTCTCCAGACCTTAGTGTAACCAACACTTTCCCATGCCGTTCGATCTCCTGCTGGAGACTCAGATAAGCATCAGCTTGTGCTGTGGTATCATTGTTGAATTGTGATACGGCATGGTCAGCTTTCAATACCTGGTTGTAATCGTCGAGCGCGAACGGTTTCTTAACAACCTTCGAGAAGTTTTCATTCATAGCAATGAATTCTTCTTGGAACTCGCTGGTGTAAAATAGAAGGTCCTGGTAGTAGCGTTTCAGATCGAACTTAAGACTCTCATTGATCAACCCCCTGTTCATCCCGGGATCGAGTCTGCGAGCTTCTTCTTGTCTACGCTGTGCAGCGCCGGAAAGATCCTCGGTCAGGACGGACTGCATACGTGGGCCGGAATTTTTGAATACATCATCAGCGAGTTGCAACGCACCGGTGATTGCTGCAATCGCGATCCCAGTTTTCTTACCAAACAACATCCACCCAACAATCCCATACTCGGCCCAGTCGGGGATGCTGTTCAGGATGTTGATGGAGTGTTGGATGGTGTTGTTGTATACTTTTATGCCGTTCACAACGTCTTTGAAATAGTTCACGAGATTCGCCATTGTCTGGTTCTTGGCGAACTTCTCGATGCTGGCGACGAACTTCCGTAACCAGTCCTTGAACGGAATATTAACGTCGATCCCGAGCTGCCTGATTATCTCCACGAAAGCATTGCTAATGCGCTCTATTATGGTGCTGAACTCCCCGCTGCTAACCATCTGGTTGATATCGAACATCATACCATTAACGAATTTCGAGAAGACTTCTGGCGCTTCCGAACTAGCAATTGCAGATGCGAGGAGTTCGGGAATTGTTGCTAGACTTTGGTACACCCTATAGAGGTCGTTTTTAGATTCCTCTATGTATCCAGAATAATTATCCTTTACGTACTTGAACAGTGAAGTGATCACTTGCTGGAAGGTGATCTTCTGCTTCCTGAATTCCTCCATCAACTTCACAGAACTTACGCCCATAGCGTAACGCATTGCAGTCCACAACACCGGAATCTTCTCATTGAGTTCCTTAAAAGCGTCGTCCATACCGACATTGAGAATCCCCCACATGGTGGTCATGCGTGCGGTGACTTCCGAGAAGGCTTCTGGGCTGACCCGACCGATCGATTGCAAATACCCAATAAGAGACTTGATCCCATCGATCCCTGGTTTAATCCCAACAGATTCCAGGCTAATCATGGACCGTTCGAGATTCGCGATTCCAACGGTTGACGAGCCAACTTCGTTAATCTGCCGTTTCACCTCATCGAACTGTTCCGCGTCTGTATAGATCCTTGCTAGAGACCGATGCAGTAACTGAAATTGTGCTATCGCCGAGGTGGCATCATGGACCAAATTCTTAAAGAAACCGGTAACCTTGTAGAGGATGAACAACCCTATGAAACCACGCGCGTACTCTGTCAGCCGCTCGATCTCCCTACCAGCGGCACGGAACCCATTACGCAACTCGTTCCATCCATATCTGGTTTTGTCCATGAGTACCTGGAGCTTGCGGATCTCCTGGACTATGGCTTGTACATGTCCACCCTCTTTTACATCGAGAGTCACTTCAAGTTTCTGGGTGGTGATTCCGATGCTCATTTCATTACGCTCCCGAAGGTCAACTGCTGGGTGTAATGGAGGTCCAATAGAGATAGGTCGGACCAACCAGTTGCATCGAGGTAAATAGCGTCAATCTGGAATCCGACCTTGATCATGAGTAACAACTTGAACAGGTTCGCGATGTAAGGGTTCTGCACCTTGTCTCTCAACTTGCAAGTCTCACAGAGAACATCCAGGTGTTCACCAGAGCTGGCCAGGCATTCCCCCATCTTCTTCTCGTTGCAGATATCCCCACTCAAAAACGCCTCGATTTCTTCGTCGATTGACCCTTCGCATACGTATACGACTTCTAGCCCAAAGGGTCCATCATATCTTCCGTCTCAATTGACGCCCCCGCAAAAAAACGGTTCCCAATTGGTGCAAGAATCTCTGGAGCATTCTCAAGAAGGATCTCGCGCCAGTTCTCGCGGTATCCAGAGTTGTCCGGTTCTGACGAGAGAGGACGGTCCTCATAAGCAATCGTCTCCGACTTGATTCCTTCGAGAATCGTAACCGCGCTCTTTGCGTTGTGCAGGAATGTGTTCGCGACGATGTTTTTCCCGCCTCTCTTGAACATTTCGGCGAGATACTTGGACACCTCCTTTGCGGTGGGGATTCTGACCAGAAAGGAATGCGTATCGTCACAAAACGGGTCCTTGATATTCACTACGACAGTCTGCCCTTTTACGCCAATCTCCCTCATAAAACCTCCTTACGATGTCATGATTAGAAAGTCAGAATCGTTACCGGTACACACAAAGTTCAGCGTGTACGCAACACGTCCGTCGATATCTTCATAAGGTGCTGATTCGAGTTGGGCCTCTGGGATCACAAGATGCACACGGTTCCCATTCGCACTACCGACAGACCAACTCACCGGGGTCAGAGTTCCGGCAGTTATAATATTCTGCGGGTTGAAGTTGCTCAGAGTGTCAACATCAAGCGTCAAGGAAAGTTTCGCATCGCGTTTGGTAATGCTGATCGCAGAAAGTCCGTCGGAATCCTGCATGTCCTCCTTAGCGACTACATTGAGCCCAGAATCAAGGCTGGCTTTACTCACACCGACTGGAGTGAAATTACCAATCTTCATTCCAGCAGATACACAAAGCGGTGGTTGGTGCAATGCGTAGACAGGGTTGGTCGGATTCACCATGTCGGTAGGCATAACCATTAACCCAGTCATCTGAAATTTCGCAGAAGGAAACGCTCCACTAGTGAAATCTAGAGAGAACGAACCACGAGCGCTGGTAACCTTGTGCAGGATACCGTCCATATAGTAGTAAATGTCGCATCCTCTCTGCAAACTTTCGTCTGAAGTCGGATAATACCCATATCGGAGAGAACTTGCTCCCCATGAGGTTGTGGTATTGTCAGAGAGGCTACCTGTAAGAGTCTCGGAACTTGTGAACGTACCAGTAGCCGCCTTGAGAAAGAGATACATATTTGTGAACCCGGCCAGGATCCCATGGTTCAAGGTACCAGTGATAGTTTCGCCAATGGTAAAACCAAGACCATCACTAACCGGGATTACGGTGATGCTGGCACCGATCATTGAACAAGACTGCGTTAGCGGGTCAAAGTACGGAATAGCAACGGGATCAACAGCGTTATCCGCGCCTTTGAGTTCCACGGTTACTCCAATGGTTTGGCGCCGGCTGCTCACAACAAACCCGGAATTGCTAAACGATGCACGCATAAATTCGCGTTGCGTAGTCTTCGAGTCGAAGCCGAAGTCAGGAGCCAAGCACAATATGGCATTTGCTTCCGTAGGGACCACCGGAGTGCCATATGTAGTCTGCAACTTAGCAAGGATGACTGATCTTCTAGTGTATTTTGTAGACATGCTTTACCCCCCCAGTTAAATCGTGATCCTGAATGACGTAGTGAACACGATCTTCACCACGCTTGTCAATTCATCACCACTTTGGGCTTCTTCTTTCACCGGGTTCATCGGGGAAATATCAAGACCAAAGTCCTGGTATGCAATGGTATTCCAGAGATTTGCCAAGAGTTCATAATAGCCCTGGGTGTACAAGTTGCCGCCGGAAGCGGTTGTAGTCGCACTTCCGGTTATTGCCAGAAGGTTTTGTACGATGAGCACGGAGAACTGAGCATTTACGACGCATAAACCATTCAGCGAATTTGGGTCGAAGGTGGAGCCATCATAACTCACGAACGCAGATGGAGTAATGGCCCTGAGTTTCTCCCAGTCCACGGCGATGTAATCAGCGATTGAGGCGACCATCTTCATTTCAGGCATCTCGGCCGATATCTTATCGATAATGGCTTGTTCGATATCGCTGAACTGGGTGCTAGTCCTCATCTGGACCCTCAAAGATCTTCGAGAAGGTAAAAGCAGTCGCCTTAGCGTAGGCGTGGGCCAATTGGACTGGACCGTTGTCTGGGAGACCGAGGTGGAACCGTTCCTTCACGGTCATCATCCGCTTGTGCGCGCGCACAGTGACTGGTGCGCTGGTCAAGTTGTCATGCCTCTGGTACTCATCAACGCTGACTAACCCGTGGAACCCAGTCAGAGTTCGGTACTCCCAATCCTTGAAGAAATAGATCAACCGGCATTTGCGTGGTTCGGTTATCGACCGGGCGCTTTTAAAAGCTTTTAACATTGGATGAGGTTCACCGTTTTTAGTCTTTCCAGCCGTGCCATAAAACTGCTTCAAGTTCTCTATTTTAGCCCAGGTCACCCAACATTTGAACATCGCTGGGGCCACACGTTTGTTGATGGTGCTGATGTTTAAGAATGCCGAGAGATTTCGAATCTTCCTTGGGAGATAATTGTATTTCATGCGCCCATGGATGACTGTCGCAAGCCACATCTTCATGCAGAAGTCGTTGAGGTCGGATTCCTGGAACATCATCCGGAAACCTTCTCCGGGCTTACCTTTCAGGAACACCGAGGACCCAACACTCTCATCGATGTAGGGTTTGCTCTTTTTCTTCTTCTTGAATGGGTTAGTAAACATCGAGCATATCCCTCACCAGGTCTTCGGTGCGAGCAAAGTACACAGGGGCTCCAGAGGCAACTGTGCTCTCGAGATCGATCTTTTCTGGGTGATTGGCACAGAACGACAGGAAGTTCATCGCATCGCTATAGCGTTCTTGCCATACTTCGGGAACGGTCATGCTCCTAATGAACAACAAATAGATAGCAATATCAGTGTTCACTGAGACAAGGACTGGCGGGTATGGTTCCGAAAGCGGGAGTTGGATAGACTCACCGACATACGCATCGATTACCGAGGCGGCTTTCGAGATTGCGGTGCCGATGTAATCCTCATCCAAGCTCCCGCTTTGGAGCGGGTCGGCAATCTGGAGCAGCAAATCGGAGTTGAGTTCTTCTTGGATGTTGGAGGTTGTGCAATAGCCCGCCATATCGGAGACTCCATGCCACGTCGCTTCATCTGAAGCGACGTGGCGATTGGGGTTACACCAGGGTCATTACGGATGCGCGAACGACCGCATCCGGGCGTTGCACAACCGGGCAAGGACGGCCCTCGCACTTGATCCAAGTCCCGGAAGGGTCTTCTACTTGCCAGCTTTTAGCGAAGAACATCTGGCTTCTTCCGCTAGAACTCACATTCCCGACACCATTTGGTGCGGCGGAGTCGATCACTGGCGCATACGGAGTATCGAACACATCGTCTCCATCGCCGACCAAAACCACCTCATTGGGAGCGATGAAGTATTGGGTAGCGCCGCTGGCATCAACGAAGGTTTTATTGTATTCCTCCAAGGTCACACCGGCGATGGTAATGATCCGTCCGGTTTCGAGCACTTCAAGGCCCTTGGAGTACGTGATCAAATCGCGTACCGAATGGATCATGAGCATCTTATCCATTGCCTGCCATCCGATATAGGCGTGCCAGGAAGTAACATTATGCCCAGAATCAGATTCAATCAGTCGCTTCCAATCACGGAAGTTATTGATTGGGTTCGCGGTGGTTGGTGCGGTCCAGAGGTCAACACCAGACAGGGTAACGGTGTGATCACTATCGAGGCCAAAGTTAATGAGCTGAGTGCTCATATCGGCGTCATAGATGATCCCACGCAGTGCTCTGGATGCCCAGAACTCCAAGGTGCGATCGAACTTTGCCCGCATATCGGTCAGTTCGCGGTTGAGCATTGTTTTCATCAACTGGACCGAGAGTTGGCTCCCAAATGCACGAACGGCGTTGAGTTCGGCCGCATTGATCAGACGTTTCTCGGCGAGTCTAGGGGCTTGCAGAGTGACGGTCCTACGGCCAGTTTTATTGCCGATGGTTGCGGGCGCGTAGACGGAGAGATTCGCAAGAATGGATTCGCTCCCAGTGATCACGTCAAATGCCAACCGATCAGTGGGTTCCATGTGTTCATGTTTGCGAAACAGTCGGTCGTAAATGACTGTTGAAGCAGGGCGCATCGCATTGATTGCTGCAGTAAGAGTCCTCGTAAGAAAGAGATTATCCATTGCGTCCTCCCGTTATTTAGCGATGATGCCCATCGCTCGAAGTTGATTAGTTGCAGTGATGATTTGAGCGTCAGTGATTCCAGCGGGCCAAACCAGATCAGCCAGCGCTACCTCGCCGGACATCAGGACCACCGCTGACTCGGCCGCGGAAGTTGCGTCAACCGCTCCGACAAGCACGCAGTATGCTTCATCCTGATCAGGATCAACAAGATCGAGTTTCACGTAAGTTTTATCGGTCGCATCCATTGCGAGAACCTGTCCACGCAGACAAGCACCTTCTCCGCTTGCGATCGAGATCGTTTTGAGCGCCTTGTAATCCCCTGCGAAAAGCTGGGAATCGATGGTCTCAGTTGTGCTGGTTACACCATAAGTCGCCATTTCTGTCCTCCGTTAATCAGAAAAGATGTTAGCAATCTCAAGACCAAGTTTATCAGTATCGATCTCTTGTGGTTTCATTGCCTTCTCCGGGTCGAGTTTAATTCCAAGATCGATCCTGGGTGACACCATTTTGCAGAAACCGAAGAAGGTATCGACAACCTGTTGGTCCCATCCGGAGATGGTATGGATCACCTGGTCAGTAAAGAAAGCCGGGACGGCGATACCGGCCTTGACCAAGGATTCCGCTTCAGCTTTGACCTTAGCCTCTGTCGCAGTGTACTTGGTGGCTGCCAATTCAGCTTTCAGCCTCTCGATTTCCAGGTTCTTCAACTTCAATTCCTCATCCATGGCTTCCTCCATTCCATTCTGATTCACCAATTCACTCAACCACGCGAGTGCATCGAGACGAGAACCAGTCCGATCGATCAACTTGCGTTCGAGTGCTTCATTCGCATCGAAGATTTGGCTCTCATCGGCCGCTTCTTTAGCGGTTTCGATTGTGAGACCACGTCCAGTTGCGACGGCTTCGACAAAGACTTCGAAGGTTGCATCGAGTTCTTTTCCGAGACTGGCCATCGCGATCTCCGAGATTGGTTCGATTGGGTTCACTTCGGCCTTGCGTCCTTTACGGCGTAGAATGGTGGCATCGATTCCGAAGTGTTCTAGCATCTTCCTCATATCATAATGGACGTAGAGAACCCCGATGGACCCAACCGATGCAGTCCGGTGTGCGATAATCCCGGTACTTTGGGAAGCGATCCAATACGCAGCCGAGAAAGCACCATTTGGGATGTAACTGACAACCGGCACTGAGGCGGCAAATTCACGCAAAAAATCGCCGAACTCAGAGACCCCTGCCGCATACCCACCGCCGGAGTCGATCTCAAGAAATACGCCCCGAACCCCCCTCCCAGCGGCCGATTTCAGATCATTCTGGAGACAGTTCAGGTATTCAGGAGTGATGGTTCCAGAGATTCCGAACCCGACCAGGTTGTCATTGGTCTTCAGTTTCAGGCTGGTCGGTTGGTGTTTCTGATTTGGGTCCAGACTGGTCATCATCTGGAGGTGTCGTTCCGACATCGCCATCAGGATCATCGGATTCTGGTTCACTTGTACCTCCTTGCGGTTCCGGTTTGGTGAGGGTGAACTCATCTTGTCGGAAGTTATAGTTACGTTCGTAGTAGACCTGTGTAAACCGAACTCCCATTCGTTGCAATAGGACATCACGTTGTGCGAGGTCGAGACGAACGTCGGAGTCTTCCACGAATGTGAAAATCGGGCCGGTTGGATCACCGAAATTAAGCAAACAAATCAATGAGATCAACTCATTGAGTGCACGGATCACAAGTTTCTTATCAAAATCGCAGACTTCTTGGCGGACGCTCAAGTGTGCGCTAGCTGCTGCGTAGGCGCCCTTATCGCCGATTTCCGTAGTGAGGGTTTGGGAGAGAACGGCCTTGGAGATTTCAGCGTTGGAGAACTCGAGCATTTTGTAAAAGAGGTCGGTGGTGGCGTTTTTATCATTGATTTTGAGGGTATCGACTTCCTGGTCGGTATCGATAACGGCCACGGCGTCTTGGAGCATATTGGTAAGCATGTCGAGGATTTCGGCACGGCGTTCGTCGGTGGTATTTTTAGGAACTTTACCGATGATCCAGGGGACTCCGTACTTTTCCATGTACAGCATCCAGAATCGGGTTCCAGAGCGTTTGAAGGTAACGGGCCAGAAGCAGCGGGACAGGAGTCGTTTGCCGTATGGGTTTTCGAAGCTTGGGAAGTGTCGAGCGATGATGAATTTCCATTTTGGGAGAATGATCCCGTTGGGTTCGCCCTCTGCGAGAAAGCGGAGTTGGTTTTCGGTGTCGAATTCGAACCAATAATTCGGGCGTTGTTCGATGATGTCTGGGACGATCCATTTTCCATCGAATTTCCACACGATTTCGAGAGCTGAGAAGCCATAAAGGGGAGCATCTAGGAGCCAGGAAACGATGTTGTAGATGTCGAGTTTAGCGAAGATCGGATCGATGATTTTGGCTGTAGATTCAGTGCTTTTGGGGTACTCCATGCGCCATTCGGAGCTAAGGACCCCGGACTTTCGAGACTGGACGCAGGCCCAGACGTGTGGATCGGAAAGGAGGTTCTCGAAAATCTGTGAAGTTTCGCCGGTGGAGGTAAAGATGAAGTCAATATCGGGCATGAGCCCGAAGAACGAGTTGGTTTCACCCGCGGTTGCGCGGTCCGAGAAGGTTCTAGAAAGAGCCCGGAGTTCGGTTTTGGAGGGTTTCAATGGTAGGCTCCGATGAATCCTGGGTTTGAGGGTTGGAAGTTGGGGTATTGGTTTTTGTCGAAACAGTCGCCGAAATCTCGGACCCTTCTGGTGATGATATCATGGAATGGGGGTTCGTAGTGTTTTGCAGCGAGGGCGACCAGGGCGAGAGCCCAGAACCGGTCGGAGTGGCCGTCGTCGGTGTGTTCAGCGAAGAAGGTAACGGATCCAGCGCGATTTGCGGATCTACGAACGGCGAAAAGGTCCGCGCGGATTTTGCGATCTTGTGGGATGGCGATTTTCCCGTCCTCGAAAAGGGTTCTGAGGGTGTTGGCCATTTCGAGTTTTGAATTTTTAGAAAAGCGGATTGGGTGAATGAGGTCTCCGTAGTGTTCTTGGAGTTGTTCAGAGAATTGCATGCCGATTCCGGTGGAGTCGATGAAAACGGAAGCTGGTTTGGTGAAGTCGATGCGTTGGTGGAGGATTCGATTTTGGGTTGCGAATCGTTCACTTTGGAGAACGGTAAGGTTGTGGTGGACGATGGTTTGGGTTGATTCTTGGAAGTCGAATTCCCAGATGGTAGTGAGGTCGCGTTTGCGGCCGATATCGATGCCGATGAGGGTTTTGGGTGGGGGTTCGGCTTCCGGGTTGGAGACTTTGAGGTCGGAAGTTTCGGCTTGGAGAATGAGGTCCATTGGGATGAAGGCGTGGGATTCATCGATGAAAAGGCAAAGGTATTCCTGTTGCCAGGCGAGGTCGTCATCGAGGGAAGCGCGGAGGGTTTCCGGGTTGGTTGGGTGGCCTTCGGAGTCGAAAATGACGAGGCCTTGGGATACGGCCTGGTTGATGTCGGTAAAGTGGCGGGAGAAGTTGCCGGCGTTGGTCCAGAGGTCGTAGAGTTTAGAATTGCGACCGTTGGGGGTTGAGATAATGCGGATTTTAAAGCCTCTAGTGATGGTTGGGAAGATGGCCTTCCAGATTTCCCGATCGTGTTGGTGGAAGCCGAACTCATCGAGAACGAGGTTGGCGGAGTGGCCTCGTGCGGTTGCTGGGTTCGCGGGAAGGCCGATGATTCTGGAGCCATTGCGGAGGGTAATTTCGAGTTGGTTAAATTTTGCACCGGATACTGGGTCGGAAAGTTCAGTGGAGTCGAGGTGGTAGGCGGCGTTTGCGGCCTGGATGGCATCGAGGTGGAGTTTAGCTTTGGAGATGACTTCACGAGTTTGTCGTTCGCCGGCGGAAAGAAAGACCCAATCGGTACGGTGGTGGACAGCGTCAATAACGGCTTCAAGGGCGGCGACGAAGGATTTCCCACCTTGTCGGCACATGATTCCGATTTTAAAGCGGCTTGGGTCTTGGACCCAAGCTTGTTGGTACTCAGTAAGTTGAACTAGTGGGGGGTGTGGAGGTTTGGTTTTGGATTTGGATTTGGGTTGGCGGATTGTGGTCAATTGACTTCGGTTCCTTGGTTGGAGCGGATGCCGTAGAGATTTTCGATGAGGTCTCGCATGGCTTTGGGTTCCTGGTCGGTGGATTTGGGTTTGGAACCGACGACTCCGAGAATCTGGTCCAGTGGGAGGGACTGGAACAGCTTCGCGAGCTCTTGGATCCGGATCTCAGTAGAGCCGGACTCGATCCCATGGGCCAATCTAGCGACGGTAAGAACCAACAACCCTTGAATTAGGGCCAATGGAGGAAATCGCCTTGCAGCATCCACCAGGCGATCCAGGGTTTCCAGGCGAAGTTCCAGATCCGTTTGGGACTGTAAGGAACCTAGAACCGATTCCAGAGCTTTCGGACTCAAACCCTCGGACTCAGCCCACTCCTTCAGGGCATCCGGATCTCCATCCAAAGACTTCACTACCGCCAACTTCCGCTTCCCCAACCTCATCCTACACCCCCCTAAGGACAGAGTTATCACCAAAATCGTGGTTTGCTACAGGCTCGGGTGATCTTGCGAGCGAAGCGAGCTTGCTGAGCGGGGTTTCAAACGGATTCGTTAATCTGCTCAACATTCGCTGTACCGTTTGAGACACCACACTCAAAAGCCTACTACAATCTACTAATAACATCAAGAAACATGAAAAACAACTGAATTAAAGCAAATCTAACAGCGAGAAGAACTTGTACTCAAGTTGTTCTCGCACTCTAGGTGGCTAAGTCGATCACACACTGGATGACAAACTCTCTAGGCGAGCGTTTCTATAGGGGATACTTGCCCTGATCAACAGCGGCTAGGCCTTTATACAGGGGTAAAAAGTGGCTGTCAAGAGAAAAATGCATTTGAGGCAAAAAAGCCTAAAAACACATTGAAACCACACAGTTACCCAAAAATGGTCGGATTGAATATAATCAATAGGTTAGGTGGGGGGTCTGAAATTACTATAGAAAACGATGGATTGATAAACGGTGCCGAAAACGAAAGGTTGCACACACCTGAACGCTCGGTTCAGAATTGCGGTTGACGGCTCCGCAGTCAACCACAATTCTGGTCGATGGCCTAAATTAAAATTTTTGAAATTTTTCTGGTCATCAGCAAAACCAAAAACCTCAGGCTCGGTATTCCATCCTAACCCGTCAAGGGAAATCAGAAAACCTCATAAATCCGTCGAGGGGATAGTACGGGACCCCCCCCTCTCATCAGGCTGGATAAAATACGCTTGCGCAGCAGATTTGGCACGAGTGGGTGCAGGTGTTAGGGCGGCCCAAAGCTACGCTACCCATCGGCCGCGAGCGGCCTTAAGGGTAGCATCGCTTCGGGACCCCGCCCTAACACCTGCACCCACTCGTGCCAAAACTACTGCAAGAGCGCGTATTTTATCCAGCCTGATGAGAGGGGGGGGTCCCGAAGGCGTCAATATGGCGTGATTGTGTCCGACAAGATCCAGCCATGATCCAGCTACACTACGGCGTGATTAAAGCGGGTTTTGGCGTGATTAAAGATTGCGATCTTGGTTGACAACCGCAATGCCTTGCTGTACCGTGCAATCACGGTTTGGCGAGAGCGGCTCTCCAAAACGTCCCGCGTGAAACATCAGAGTAGGAGGTTGGCATGAAAGTAGCACGGCCCGCTTACATCGAGGTTGAAGAGATTGAAAACTTGCGCGACTCATGTGATGAATGGTCGCAGGAGCCCCGCGATCCAGGGACTTACCGGAGCGAGCCATGGGCTGTAATGAGCCCTTGGTTTCGGCGAGCGGCAGCTCGCCTGCCTGGTGACCATGCCGTGAAGGTGGCACTTGCGGAGACCGTTGCCCTGCTAGGGTACGACGACAAGTGGCAGCGCCAGGTATTGGCGCACGCCAGGTTGCACGGCGTCACGGAGACTCTGCAAGGGGTGTCCAGGTGGGTCCTAAGCGCAGCTGACGACCGAGCCCGCTCCAAAGCCGAGTCCGGTGATGATCCAGACCCTGGCGATGAGTACCTGCCGGACTATGTCCCAGGGGCCGGGTATGTGACCACCTCGGTGGTCACCGTCGATCGGCCAGAGCCGGAGGATCAGAGATCTGGGCTGTACGCCCGGACTGCATCGATGCTCCACAGGATGCCGGACCCGTACAGACGCTTTAAGAGTGTGGAGGCACTTGCAAAAAAGCGCCTGACCCCCGCACAGGTACGTTCTCTACGTAAATTAGCGTGGGAGGCGCAGTGCAACTTGCCCGGCAAGGTCGCCAAGCGTCTGGTCAAGGACCTTGTCCCATACCGCGCTCGTGGTAAGGCCGCCCTGCTAAGGGCTGTCGCGGCCTCCACCCGCCCCGAGCTCAAACGCCGGCCTGTAAAGGCTGCTCTGCTGTCACTGGTCGCCAGTTGGTTCTAACCACTTCGCCCCGACCTGGTGAGCCTGGTCGGGGTTTTTCTTTGTCCTGATTGTGGCGGGTTTACTTGGCTGGATTGTGGCGGGCTTTTGGCGGGGGGCGTGATTGTGGCGGGTTTCCATTCCCGCGCGCCGGGGGCTGCCGCCCCCGGACCCCTGCCCCCGCTGGCGCAAAGGAAAGTCATGTCCTCCCGCGCACCTGTCTGCTCGCGCCTGGCTAGACTGCTTTGTCCACTTGAGGCGCAGCTCTCTGGCGTAGCAGACCTTCACTGTAGCTCTTGTGCTCCGCTCCCGCTCACGCTCTTGCTTCCTGCTGGCGCTTGGCTAGGTTGTTCTGTCCAGTGCGTGTACCAGTCTGCTCGCGCTTGGTTCGACCGCCCCCGCTGACGCAAAGGAACGTCCCGTCCAGTTTAAGCACTTGTCCGCTCACGCTTGGTTCGGCTGCTCTGCTCAATAGCGCTCTTGAAGCGAGTAAATCACTGCTCGCTACGCTCGCTGCACTCCAGAAGCCCTTGTGTCCTAGCTCCATCCAACTCCACACTGTTTCACTACTCGCTACGCTCGCAAGCAGTACGAGGTGCTCCATCATCCGTAAAACAATACTGGTAGGCCTATAGACACCAACCAGACTGATACAAAAAACAAAACAACAACATCAAAATCAAGAACAACACAACCACTGGAAAAACCAACACAAACACAAACACTGAACACTTGGCACAGACAATGCAATTAATTCCTTATTGTAAGACCATCACCGAGCCCACAAACTCCGCAAAACCGACTCAGTTTCTGGTCAGTCGGCCCCGGCGGAAAAACCCCCGCCGGAACCGCCTGCCCAGCCCGCCCCCCACCCCCCTCACCCCACCCAAAGCTCATGTCCATCAACGAGCGAGTCAACAATCGCCATCCCAATCTCACCCCTGCGCTGTCTCCCATGAACCGCCGTCCTCAAACACGAGCCCCTGCGCTGTCTCCTAAACAAACCTACCGCTGTGCCAACGAGGGCTTACTGGGCTGGGAAAGGGGGCCCGTTAGCTCTTGAACCGCGACCTCGGAAACTACCCCATACGCTGTCTCTCATAAATCCCGGCTCCGTAAAAACCCTCATGCACTGACACTCTTGCATCTGGGGGCTTATAAGCGCCGTCCACTGAAGGGGTGGGGATCGATGTCTAATATGGCACTTCTAGCTCTAAAAAGTCACGATGCTGCCAATAATCTTTCGCCAGCTAATCACCACCACTGGCTCAGAACCTAAGTCGCCCCCCCTGAATACAGGCTCCGGACACAAACGGAGTACGCGCATTCGATACCTTTATACTACCAGAAAAAAGGGCTTACTAAAGCGAAAGGAGAAAATCATGACAGACGAGACATTGGAAATCGCGGAAGTGAACGTTCTCCCGCGCTGTGAGAATTGCGGCGCGGTTGAGAGCGTCGAACTTTACATTATCTGGGGCGCGGGCCCGACTGACCTGTGTCCAAAATGCCACTTGCTGGCCTACCAAACAGGACAACTCGTGCGATACATGGGCGGCTAACCGTTGTGGGGAGCCGTTCTACGGGGAATACTAGGAATAACCTATCTATTCCCGATTCATTTGTGGATCACTTTAAGAGAGAAGGAGCATTGCCATGAAAGTTAGGGGACCCAAACTTATTGGAGTAGTGTCTACTTTGTTGACAGTAGCGTACCTAATTATTGCCATTCTGACCGTTGCCAGTGCTGGGGCTGTGGCGGCTCCGGTGCCAAATGTTAATTACGAGAAGGCCGTCGTTTTTATTGAGAAGGTGGAGATTCGGACCAGTAAAACGGGTAACCCATACGGATTCCTTCTGGTTCGGGCAGAGCGAGAGGTGTACGGTGTGAAGTTTGAAGACGTTGTTCCTTTGTTTTCCTTTTCCGAGGCCATTAACGCTCGGATTAAAGCCGGGGAAGTGAAGCCGGGGAAGCATGAGGTAATCACCAAGACTGGGGCAAAGGGATTTGCAACGGTGGTGTACCTGAAGTAAAGAAACCCTGGTTGGCGATCCCGGAAGGGTAGTCCGGGATTGCTGAACGGGGGTTTACAAGAGCGAAAGCAAAAAACCAGAAACCTAAAGAAGTAGAGGA
>Ga0100388_10002540_pt1 | contig 15761 bp, 8 predicted proteins | sample CryGeymeta201512_FD_81536 | JGI IMG/M metagenome (GOLD analysis project Ga0100388, IMG submission 81536) | Groundwater microbial communities from Crystal Geyser aquifers in Utah, USA - Crystal Geyser metaG 2015-12 | ecosystem: Environmental > Aquatic > Deep subsurface > Groundwater | place: USA... | reverse complement strand
GCAAAGGCAGCAGGTTCTTAGAGAGAGGATGGTCGCTCTGCGCCGCTTCGCATGCGAGCGAACCCCACTCCGGAGCATACGTAAGCTTCATTCCCACGAGCTTCGAGACGCGGTCAGAAGATAGTCCGCCGTCGGTCGCGTAACCCGGCGCGTACACCCACATCAGCGTTCGTCCATCCCGCTTAAACTTGGTCTCGATGAAGGCGGCTTGTGCCTCGGACATCCGGTAGCAGTTAAGAAACAGGTAGATTTTGTAGTCGGCCAGCTTCGGATGGTTCAGGTCGTCCAGCAGGAAGGTATTAAATGGCACCCCCGATGTCGCCAGCGCGGCCTGCGTATGGTTCACGGCGGCGAAGTTGACCTGAAAGCCGTTCTCGTGAATCCAGTGCGTGCTTTCCTCGTCGACGATGACCGCTACGTCCGGATGCCAGTCGGCGCGATCAGCCAACCCTTGCCCGTAGGCGTCCTTAACCGCCATGATGTCCTGCATAATGGCACCATCATGGAACCACCCTCCTGCCATGTCGTAGTACCACGCTCCCACACCCCAGGCCATCATGTTCCCCATCTCCCGGCGATGAATGGCAGAGAACTCTTCGGCGTCTTTTGCCCAGGCGAGGAAGTACCCGTAGGCTTCGTCCGGATATCCTTTGGTGAAGGTGCGCAGGTCGAGCTCCTGCAAGAATACCTTATTGTGCAAACTCATGGACCCGACGATACCGGAACAGAATCCCGTCCACCCCGGCCGTCTCCAGGGGCCGTAGCCTGCGGGCGCATGGAAAATGTCGATGGCTGTTGAGTTCAGGAGATGGCGCAGATCGTAGTGATTGTTGTTCATGCCGCCGATGGTATGAGCCCCCCAGTAGGTGGTGCAGAACACGGGTTTGCCCGACGCGTCCTTGGCAGCCTGACCGAGAAGGCGTACCAGCTCGGCGCTACCGTGCGACAGGAAGCGGTGGTGGTCGGCCAGGCGCGTGTCGCCGGACGGGTCGCGGAAGGTTCCCTCGCCGTTGCGCTCTTTCGACGATGGCAGCGTCACCGTATCGAAAGCAATCCCGGGGTCCCGCCACGCATCGCGCAACCGCTGCTCATTGACATACCGCCCTCTCAGATAGGCAACGAATCCGCGGCGCGCGGCGGGGCTGTAATCGGGTTCGTGAGCGGGGCCGCTGCGGCGCCACATGGAGAACTGTCCGTCGTCTCCGCCAGATATCGTGAAGCCTACCACGGCCTTGAAAAGCGGAGTGGACTGGAGGCGCTCAACGTAAGCGCGCGCCGCGTCGGCTGCGTCGCGCCGATACACTTCCGAAAAGAACGACGGACACCAGAACTCCATCGGGTCTTCCAGCTTTTCACCATACCGCGTATTGTGTACCGATTTGCCGATGGCCTTCAGTCCCTTCTCGTCCTGGCATACCTCGTCGGGATGCTCATCGCCCCACCCGGGGTAAGCGCCGATGAACACGAGATCAGGCACGAGGTAACCGTCGGGATCGGCGCGCAAGGCGTACATCAGCACTTCGTCCGCCGGAGCGAAATTGTATTCCCCGCGTCCCTTCCACAGGTGCGTCTGATCTCGCAGGTAGGGCGCCAGCACCACCGGGCAAACGTGAACGTGCAATCCTGCCCTCCCGAAATCGCCGTTGTCACTGCTGAAGGGACGCCAGAAACACATCAGGTGCAGCAACGGCGGCGTGGGTTCTCCACTGATGAGCAGCGCGGGCTGGCCGTTGATGGTCTTCACTTCGCCAGTCGCGTTGGGTCGCTGTGCCAGCCGCTTATACACCTCCTCCTCGCTCACCAGCTTCTCCGGCTCCAACGTCGGAAGGTTAAGCGAGGGAGGGATTGGCGGACCGACGTACAGGTCGTCCCAATAGACGGTGCAGGGATTGCCTGTGACCACGAGCGTGATTTCCACCCGCGCCGCTTTGGGGCGAGCGGTGAACACGGTAGACCGGATCGACCACTCGCCCGGTCGAGTGCGGATAGCCACTCGCTGGTCGTGGCTGCCGAAGATGTTGGGTGGAATGTATTGCTGGGAGCCCTCCGGGTACTGCCGGATGACGAAGTACGTGCCCGATTCCAGCGAGGCCTCCGAAATGTGAACGTAACCGCGCACCTCGTATTCCTTGCCGGGTTCCAGCTTCACACTGTCTGTCAGATCCAGCGTGAAGAAGCCGCGTCCATTGGTCTTCTGGAACCTCATGGAGTACTGGCCGGTTCTCGCCATGGACGCGTCCCGGGCACACGTTCCCTCGGCATCCGCGTTGGATTTGAGGGTCCACCCGTGGGGCAGTTCTGTACCCTCCTCAAAACTCGAATTGGAGAGAAGGTTGTCAGTTTGGGCGACGCTCGAGAGAATCATTACGAAAAGCAACAGGAAATGGCTTTTTAGGGTCTTCACGACTTTGACCTCCGTACATAATGCGGCCAGCGATATGATACCTCTTGAAGTCGGTCTTGTCTGTAATCCGGCAATGCTTATGCACTTAACTCCGAATCCCCCCGGAATGAATCCGGGGGAATTCGAGGATTGGTCGCCGGAAGTAGCGCAAACCGAACAATCCCCCGAATCCAGGTCGGGGGGATTCGAGGGTTGGTCGCCAAGAGTAGCCTGAACCGAACGATCCCCCGGAATGAATCCGGGGGAATTCCAATCCACAGTCTTCGGAGCTGAGGGCATAAGTAATCCGGCAATGCAAACTGCGCCCTCCATGCTGCGGACGGAGGGGTTGGACAGTTGACATCCCCGCTGAGTCCTCGGTAGACTCTCGTGTCACTGAGTCCTTTGGAGAGGAGAAAGCGCCGTGCGCGTCAAACGTCGGATTCGTCAGGTGATCGTCGGTATTGTTCTGATAAGCGCCGCCTATCTTCTCCTGATCGCTCCCCCTGTTCACAGGCAACGGGATGCGTGGGGTATTCGGTTGATCGCGGGGATCGTGCTCTTCTACGGTATGCTCATTGAGCCGAACCGCGTCAAGGTGACGCGCTACTGTGTTACCATCCCAAGACTTCCGACCCAACTGGAAGGGCTCACCATTCTGCAGTTGACCGACATCCACTGGGGAGGCATCGGCGTGAACCGGTGGCGTCTCGGGCGCACCGTTCGCCGCGCCCTCGCGATGAATCCCGACCTCGTGTGCATTACGGGAGACTTCATCGCCCGCCAGCCGAGGTTCGTGGATCAGGTCGTGGAACTGCTTCGTCCGCTCGGCGCGCTCCACACCTATGCCGTGTTGGGGAACCATGATAGACACGCCATCCCGGAACTGAAGGCGGCGCTGGGGGCGGCCGACATCCGCGTTCTGGACAATGAGGCCGTGCGGCACTCATGCGGCGGATGCGAGTTGGCGATCGTGGGAGTAGCCGACCCATCCTCAAGCGGAGACCGGTTAGCGGAGGCGCTGGTAGGAGTGGCGTCCTCTGCGGAGGTAACCTTGCTGTTGGCGCACTCGCCCGACATCGCGTCAGCGTTGACCGATCAAACGGTCGACCTGGCGCTCACCGGTCACACCCATGGCGTCCAGCTCCCTTGGCGAATCGCTAAGACCCTCGTGCGTCCCTCGCGCGACGGGCGCCGATATGCTGCCGGATGGTTTGCGGTTGGGGGATCTCGCTTGTACGTCAACCGCGGACTGGGGCACCTATGGCCTTTCCGGCTTTGCTGTCCTCCGGAGATCGCAGAATTCACTCTAACCACAAACGCACACACGCGGGCGCTGTCCTCATCTTCGACCTTGTTTCGCACCCGTCAAAATACGTTTCCTTCACGCCAAAAGTAGAATCGCGGTAACCGTTCAGGTGTCGACAGGAACGCCCCCGCGGATCTTTCCGCGCCTTTTTGCGGTGAGTCGACCGTAGCCGAGCCGTTACCGGTCGGGATGGGTGTCACGAAGGCCGTGACAGGGATCGCGCTTACCGAGTTCAGAGCAGGGATGGATCGCCGGGCCGGGACGTTTCACCGTCGAGGCTGTGCCACGACGCTCTTTCCCGTACCCTCGCCAGCTTGCCGTCACTGATGAGACGAGTCAACCTCAAGGCATTCCGACGAACTCGTTCAAGAGCGTGCGACGGTACGAGATCCAGCCAATCCTGCGGTACGGTCCGCGCTCCTTTCAGAGTACCTGACAGCATCGCGGCGCGGCCGGCGATGGTGTCGGAGTCCCGGCCGATGTTTGTCCCCCCGATGGCCGCCTGCCGCACGTCGCCCCGCGCGATCTTGAACATCGCCAGAGAGAACCCCCACACCTCCAGCGGATCAATCATGTGGTAGAGGAGGCACTTCTCATACAGCTCCTTTTGGGCTGCGAGAACATCGTCATACTTGGCCGCAATTTCGAGACAAGTCTCAACATATTCATGCGCGCTGGCAAAGGTGCGTTTGTCAAACGTGATGAGTTTGCTTTCGGGCGCGGCGGTGAGGGCGGCTTGGCAAACCGAATCAACCGTGGCATCGGGATGCAGAGCCTCCGCAACGGTCGCCGCGAGCATTGTCGCTGCCACCACATCCAGACCGCGCTGGTACATGTAGGAGATGGCGGTCGCGTCGATGGCAGCGAACTCCGAATCGCATAGATGATACACGCCCACCGGTTCCATGCACATCACGGTTGAGCCGGTGACCTGGCTCCAGTGACCGGTGATGCGCGGGTCCCATCCGGCGCAGATGAGGTCGTAGGCGTTGCCCATGCAGTGGGGGAAGAAGTGGTCCCGGTTCAATCGCTTCCGCCACGTCTCTCCAAAGTGCCGCGCCATCACGGGGAGGCCGTCGCGTTCGATATATGTCTCGACGAGGTGCATTGCCATCTGGTTGTCGTCTTCCCCCTCAAGACGACTGGGGTCGAGCAGCGTCGTGATGCCACCGGGGTGTTGTTCGTCCACTTCCCAGTAGAATCGCCCTTCGACGGGCGAACCCATGGCGTTGCCGATCGCTCCGGCCAGCAGACAGCCGTGGACCTTCTCGAAGAGTTGCGAATCGCCGTCTTCCCGCTGCTCCGCCAGTCGCTCCACCGCCGCAACGATAGATTGCTCCTTCTTCAGTCGCCGCCGGACAACCGCGGCAAGTGACAACCACGGCGCGGCCGCGAGTTCCGCCCAGTCCCGCCATTCCTGCGGGAACGCCGATGGGCCGTGCAGCGCGCCAATAATCGCGCCAGCGATCACCGCGTTCACCGACGCACCGTTACTGTTTGGCGCCAGCAGAACGGAGAACAGCTTCACCGCGTCATCGGCATAGCGGTTCAGCAACGGGAGGATGAACAGCATTGGGTTGGAGGCGGTCCAGTAGAGATCCTGTCGTCCCCCACCGGGGCCGCCGTTCACCAGCCACGCGTGGAGGAACTGATCTTCACTAACATGCCCGCAGTGACGAACGGCGTGGTTGATCTGGTAGAAAAGCTCCTTGTTGTTCTGGTGCGCCAGCTTGAGAACGATCGTCACGACCGATTCTGCGGTCGCTTCGGGTACGAAGGCCGCGGCGATGGCCGCCGCACACAGCCCCGCCCAGTCGGCTCCCAGTCGCGGCTGGGCCACAGAACCCAGTTCCACGCCATCGAGGTAGGCATACTCCGGGTCGCCGCAATGGAAGATGCCCACCGCCGGCATCGCCGCGCAGATGTTCCCGCAGGGTGCAATGCCAAGGCCCGTCAGACGTGGCGACATACCCTCCTTTAGCAGCTCCTGCACGGAATGCACCCCGTCCCAGAGAAACACCGGCCCAGAAAGCGCCTCATCATCCCGCAGCAGTGCGCCGAAGTCCTCCGGGGTGACGCGCCCCTGCTTCGCAAGAAAGGCGCGCACGCCCACGTCAACAAAGGGAGTTGCCGCGCGGAAATTGACGCGGCCAGCTTCCTCCTGGTAATCATCGCCGACCGGTCTTAATGGAATGTTGCACAGGTCTTCCGGCCCGGAGACAGCGGAGCGCTCCGGGCAGGCGGTGCGGGAAAAGCCAAGTTCGGAACCCACGCCGGCACCGATGAGACATCCCTGAATTCTGTCCTGCAAAGAGATCATGAGTTCGCTTGCTCCTTCTTTGGTTTCAGCATGATTGCAGTGATGATGCCAGCGACGACAGCCTCAATGATGCTCCCGACAAACCACGTGAATGCCATGTCTTCGGAGATTGGCATCACCGAGTAAGTCCCATATCCCATGGAAATCCCTGTACCAATCCCAAACAGCAGTCCATACTCGATCCCGGCGCCAATCGATTTCGGTTGGACCAGGTGCGCAAAAATCCCCACAAAGCACGCGGCTGCCACAAGCACCGTGGCGTACATCAAGACCATTTTCATCTCGCCCATCGGCCGCCAGAGCGCGGGAGTCTGCGCATACACCGATCGCAGGATGACTCCGTGAATGGCGAAATCCGGAACCGACCAAGCCACAAACACCGCCGCCGTCGCAACCAAGACCCGTTTCAACATCCACTGCACCTCCCGAAAACGTGCAGGGACGCCCCCTGCTCACGGTGTGGGGCATTGTAGACCGTCAAACCAGAGGCGTCAAGCACCCGGCTCTTGCCGTGAGTGAAACCATCGAGTAAGATGCTGTCGTCGGTACCGAATCATCGAGGGTGTATGTTTGATGGCTGCGGAAGCTTCTTCTTTCTCGCCGCGCCACTTGCCGAGGAGCGCCAAGACACGCCAACTCTTCAGCGTGCTGCTGCTGATACTGGCAACCGCGTTCGTCTTCCGCGACGTGGTGAATCATGATTTCGTGGCATGGGATGACAGTATCCACGTTTACGAGAACCCCTTCATCAACCCGCCGACCCTCAATAAGACGCTCCACTTCTGGAAACAACCCCATGAGGGTTTGTATATCCCTGTCACTTACTCGGTCTGGTCAGGGCTGGCGTTGCTCTCATCCATCACAGGCTCACCCGGCGAGCCGATACTTCGTCCGCGGGTTTTTCATCTGTTCAACCTTCTCATCCACATGTGCAACGTGCTGCTGGTGTTCGCTCTTCTGCGAGGTCTTTTGCTGAGCGAAGGCGCATCTTGTTGCGGAGCACTGTTGTTCGCAGTTCACCCGGCGCAGGTGGAGTCGGTGGCGTGGGTATCAGAACTGAAAGGCCTTCTCTGCGCCTTCTTTGCTTTGCTTGCAATACGCGCCTACGTTTCTTTCGCCCAAACGATCGGAAGACCTGCATGGTGGAAGTGGCTTCTTGCTCTCGTGTGTTATCTCCTCGCGCTTCTGTCGAAACCCGCCGCTGTCAGCCTGCCCGCCATCATCTGGCTGCTGGATTGCGGCTACCTGCGCAACTCCCAGCGGAAAGCGACAATGACGCTCCTGCCGTGGGTAGTGCTGGCGGCAGCGTTTGTCCTTCTCACCCGGCAGGCGCAGCCGGTTCCTGAGAGCGTCGTGAGAGTCTCCCTGCCCTCCCGACTATTGGTTGCCGGAGACGCGGTGTCTTTCTATCTATCCAAACTGACGCTACCGATTAGGTTGTGCGCGGACTATGGCCGCGATCCGCAATACGTAATGCAGCATCGTTGGAGTTATCTCTTTGCAGGAGTCGTCCTGCTTCTCATGGTTCTCGCTTGGGGAGCGCGAAAGAGGTTCCCCCACCTGGCGCTTGCTTTTGCGGTTTTCCTCGTCGCACTCTTGCCGGTATCGGGTCTAATTCCGTTCGCCTATCAGCAGTATTCCACTGTGGCCGACCGCTATCTCTACCTCGCCATGTTGGGGCCGGCGCTTGCTTTGGGGGCGGTCGTCACACGTCCCATGAATTATGGTATCCCCTGCTTGCTCGGGGTTGCGCTGGGTTTGCTTGGATACGTCAGCCACGCGCAAGTTGCGTACTGGCAGAATGATTTCGCGTTAAACGAACGGATTCTGGCAGTCAACCGCCGCAGCATTCCCGGCAACAACAACCTTGGGATTACTTTGCTTTCATCTGGCAAGTATGAGCAGGCGGCTCGGTGCTATCGCACCATATTGAGCGCGCTGCCCGGTGACTACAAAGCCAATCTCAACATGGGAAAGCTTCGTATCGAGCAAGGGAGGTATGCCGAGGCGACCTCTTTCTGCAGCCGCGCGCTGGGGACCTCTCCCGACGCGCCCGAGGCGCACTACCACCTCGCCCGCGCCTTGGAAGGACAGGGAGAGATGGCTGCGGCCCGGTTTGAGTACTTGCAGGCGGCAACATATTTTGAGAAGGAGAGAGCAGTGAAACCCGCCTATTTCTCGTCCATGAACAACCTTGCTATTGCACTGGAACGGATCGGCGAAAAAGCCGAAGCGAGACGGCACTATCTGTGGGCATTGCAGATAAACCCGAACTACGCCCACGGATGGCTCAACCTCGGGGCGCTATCCCTAACCGAGGGCCGGGTTGCAGAGGGGATAACTTGTCTGCAACGAGCCGTTCGGCTCAAACCCGACTTTGTGGAGGCGTGGACCAACCTCGGCGCGGCCCACCTCGCTCAGGGAGACGTGGAAGAATCGGCAATAAGCTACCGAAGGGCGCTGGAGTTCAACCCGTCCTATGCTCCGGCGAGACGCGGCCTTGAGCGAACACGTCAGCACATGCCGGCCAAACAGCCTTCATCCGGAGAGCCGCAGTGATGTCTACCCACACTGAGCTCTCACAACCGTGGACTCACCATTCACCGTTCACCACTTGGGTCGAGATTGACCTCGATGCCATCGTCCACAACTACCGGCAAGTCAGAGAGTTGGTTGGAGACTCCGTGAAGGTCCTTGGTGTGATCAAGGCGAACGCCTACGGACACGGGATGGTGGAAGTGGCGCAGGTTCTGGAGGGAGCGGGAATTGACTATCTCGGCGTCACGCGTTTGGAGGAGGGGATTGAGTTGCGTGCGGCAGGAATCGCCGCGCCCATCCTGGTCTTCTCCCCGCCCCTGCCCGACCAGATCGAGTCTGCCCTGTGCAACCGGTTGACGCTCACGGTGGATTCCGTGCAACTCGCAGAGCAGATTTCACAAACCCACCTGCTTCTCGCACGCGACGTCTCGACCACCCGTGTTGCCTCCTCCCTTCATCCTCCATCGCCCGCTCCTGTCCACCTCAAGCTCGACACCGGCATGGGACGCCTGGGGTTTCGCTGCGATGAGGTGGCGGAGGCAATCCAGCGGATCGTCGAGCTCGGGGGAGTGAGGGTTGAGGGTGTCTACACCCATTTCGCTAACGCCCAGGAGAGAGACGCGTCTCCGGCACTTTCCCAACTGCACCGCTTTCGCGCCGTCGTTGATTCGCTGGCTGGAGCGATCCCACTCATCCATTGCGCCAACAGCGCGGCAACCGTGCGGTTTCCGGAATCCCATTTCGGTATGGTCGGGGTCGGCAATCTGCTCTACGGGCAGAATCCGGTGGAGAAATGGAACGCCAGTCTCGACCTGCGGAACACGTTTGAGTGGAAGGCGCGGGTTGTCTCGGTTCGACATCTGCGTAAAGGGGAAACCGTCGGCTATGGGTCGGAGTGGCGGGCGCCGCATGACTGCGCCATCGCCACCCTCCCCGTCGGGTTTGCCGACGGATTCGGGGTGGAAATTGCAGCGCGCGCCCCGTCTATCAACGGCAGCCTGAAACGCATGGCGCGAGAGGTTGCGCAAGTGTTCGGCGTGAAACGACCCAGCCGGTGGTTTCGGCTGGGCAATCATAACCTCCCAACTGTTGGCAGGATCGGGATGCAGCAGTGCTCGGTTCTGCTGCCTCAAGGGCTTGCCGTGGAAGCGGGCGCTGTCGTAACCGTTCCAACAAGACGACTTGCAGTCAGCTCGCGGGTGCCGCGAGTCTTCATACCGGCACAGAGGAGAAGCGGTGACGAATCCTCAAGAAACTCACGCAAAGGCGCAAGGACGCAAAGACGGCAGACCCGGAGGGTGAAAAGAAGATTTGTGATAGTCAGCCCTGTAGCCCCTGCTACAGGGCTGACGGTGGGGACCTCCCCTTACCCGACATCCCCTGCTGTCGGTTAGGCTGAGCGAGTGGGGGCAAACCCTTTCTCAATCACGTCGTCTGTCTGGTTGCCTCGGCGACTTCGCAGCGTTGTGTCAGACCTGGCTGGTCGTGGGACGAGAAACCTGGATCGGGATGCTGAAAAAAACTGAAAATATTTTTCTGATTTCGTTGACAAACTATTGATTTTCTCGGTATAATCACGCCACTTGAGAATAAAGGCAACAAAGTCTGCACCTTGACAATACAGTTCCACCGATCAGCGGCCTTGCGGCGTGTCGTGTTGAGAAGAACTAATCCATGACTCTACTGAAAAAAGGCTTCTCCGCGCAGAACACGCGGAATACGCGGAAACTTCAGTGTAAGTTCTGCGTTCCAGATTGGTCTTTTCGTTCTGCGATTTCTGCGGGAGATTTGGTTTTTTCAGTGGACTCATCCATATCCTTTTATCCATTGCGACCCCTGCAAACGGCTGCCGATCAAATATGGCTGACCAAGTGGCTGACCATTTGAGTACTCTCTTCGTGAAGTCTCCTTGTATCGCTTTCCTTCACTGCAGCAAGGGGAGATTTTCGCGATGAGTTTTCAGGCGAGAAGAAGGGGGGTGAGTTTGCCCACACTCATGGGCAATGTGGCAGTAGGACTTGCATAAGACGGAATCTATGAGTTCTTCCCCTACCCGGAAGAACAAAACACTCGATGGAGGATTACAATGCGCAAACGTGGATTTACATTGATCGAGTTGCTGGTCGTCATTGCGATCATCGCAATCCTGGCCGCGATTCTCTTCCCTGTCTTCGCGAAGGCCCGTGAGAAGGCACGCACCGCAAGCTGCCAATCCAACCTCAAGCAAATCGGGCTTGCCTTCGCCATGTACAAGAATGACTATGACGAGACAGTGCCGTTGTGCGATGTGGGCGGTACCGGCGGCTGGGTTAGCCAGTTGCAGCCTTACACCAAGAACAGCCAGATCTTCGTGTGCCCGAGCAAAATCATCAACATGAGCTCTGGCTACGGAATGAACCTGCAGTTGAGTGGCGTCAATGATGCGGCCGTAGGCAACGTGTCGGAAGTTGTGCACGCTACCGACGTCGACAACAATACTCTAACTGCCGCCATCAACGTCGTCGACCCTGCCACCGACGGACGTTGTACAACAGGAGACACCCGTCACAGCGACGGCGTGAATTCTCTGTTTTACGACGGTCACGTCAAGTGGCTGCGGACAACAGACAAGCAGTTCAACTGCTCGGTGGCCGCTCCGTAAGGAACGCCAACAGGCAGTGAACTCAGAACGAAGCAAAGCGCCCCGACGGAATTCGTCGGGGCGCTTTTTTGCGCCTGTCTTCACTAAACACCCTCGGGTGCAATGAATAATCAGTGGACAGGCATATGAACAGTCAGCGGTGTTGTTCAGCGGCGGAAAGGGATTTCTCGCCCTACGAGACGCGTGCCCGATGGTGGGGCGGCAAATCCGTTTGCACCCGTGCCGGCTGCGCCAGGGGGCGGAAAAGGATTTCTCGCCCTACGGCCGCCGTGGCTTCGCGCAGAATTTGATTCGTCAGGCAACGGCCCAGCCGGGGCAGTCACCTGAAACACGGATGCCGTGGATTGTGCGGATGAATGTCGCCCGCTGCGGGCGCATTGATCGTCAAGGAGCCTCCGCGATTTTTCGCAAATTGCTTGTGCCCTTCCCTCCGAAGAATGTGGATTGGAATCCCCCCGGATTCATTCCGGGGGTTCGTTAGGATCACGCTACGTAGTCGGAGGGGGATTCGGAGTCAAGTGCACAAACAAGCATCTGCAAAATCAGCGTTCATCTGCGTCCTACCCGTTCTCCGGCTGAGCAGTTACCATCACGGCGCATTTTCCATCCAGCGGGGACTGGATCGCTGAATATCCCCACGACCACTGATTATCTAACGCACCCTTGCGTGCTTGCGTGCTCTTCGGCTTGACTTCGCGACAATCCTATGGGATTATTCAGAACTGCCGGTTTTGGGGGTACGTGTGTCGGTGCGATCTGCCGCTCTGCTGTCCATGAGTAACCGTTCAGATAGGATGGTCTCCCGCCTCCATCCACGCAGGTTTGGACAGAACGGTCACACGCTGAAAGGGTGTGCTCTGTTCGCCGGGGATATGTATCCCCGGCGCAATCTTTCCCCGGACATGTGTCCCGCATACCACACCGCAGACTCCTCCGGCGTTTCGGGACTCATGTCCCAAGAAAGGTTGGGTGGGGATACATATCCCCACCCAACCGAACGGTTACGTCCATGATGCAAACAATTCTCATCCGCTGTCTGCTTATCGCTGCAGGATTGGTGGTGGGACTGTTCATGGCCGAATCGGCCGTTCGTCTGTTCCACCTGGCTCCTGAGGCTGCTCCCCTCGCCATGGGCCGGTTTCAACTCTCCGCCAATCCCAAAATCGCCTACGAGCGAGTGCCAAACCTGCGCTATGAAGGGGCATCGCTGCACTTCTATGATTTCCGCGGTTCAGGCAATTCCCTGGGCTACCGCAGTCCCGATTACGGTATCAGGAAGCCACCGGGCATCCACAGAATTGTGGTGTTGGGAGACAGCATCGCCGAAGGGATGCATGTGGATGACGACGATGCCATTTTCCCCCGACGGGTGGAGAAGGAACTGCGGTCTGCCGGATACAATGTTCAGGTTCTCAACTTCGCGGTGTCGGGTTACAATACACAGCAGGAGGTGGAGACTCTCCGAGAGAAGGCGCTGCGGTTTGAACCGGACGTCGTTCTGCTGGCCTACTGCATCAATGACCGAGAAGATGTCTCCCCGGAAATCTTGATCCCTTTGCTCGACCACCTGAAGTCCAGGGAAAGCCTCTGCCCACCATCGAGGGCGCTCAATTCATGGCTGATCGCTTCGGCGCTCTACCGGTTTGTCACTTTCCGAATACTGCAGACGAGGAGTCAGCAGGACGCGTGGCTTCGCTACGACCATTACTCAACGGGCGATACCGTCGAGCGGTCGCTGACTGAGCTTGCTCAACTTGCCGATGAACACAGATTCCGTGTGATGGTTGCCGTATTCCCAATTTTCGATGCACGCGACCCGAGATTTCTGCATTACGAATTCCACTCCGAGCACCAGCGTGTCAGCGCGATCTCCAAGCAACTTGGTTTTTTCGTTCTCGACCTCCTGGCGGTTTTCCGCGACTGCGCAGCCGAACCGGGTCGGTCGGAAGAACTCTACGCCGATCCGCTGCACCCGAGCGGTGTCGGACACCAGTGTGCGGCGCGAGCGATCTGCCGATACATCGTTGACCGGCGAGTCCTTGCGCCGCCCTCCGGCAACTAACTCCGCGCACACTGCACCGCATGACATGGGAGAGAAACTGGATACTCGGAGCACGCGAAGCGACCGACCATGGCGCGCCGGTCTCTTTGTTGTCGCTGTCATTGTGCTCTTTCACTCACCGGCGCTGTTCACAGCACGCGCTTACTACCAGGGCGACATCGCCTCCCAACTGGCGCCCTACCGCCTGTTTGCCCAGAAGAGCCTTTTGCAGGGGGAAGCGCCATTTTGGTGTCCCAATATCTTCTGTGGATACCCGCTCCTCGCAGAAGGGCAGATGGGATTCTTCTACCCACTCAACCTCGTGTTCTACATTGGAACGCCTCCCTATGTTGCCTTCAAGTACGCAGTATTCCTGCACTTCCTGATTGCGGCAGCGGGAATGTTCGTGTGCGCGAGAAGGTTCGGACGCAGTGTGAGTGCTGCGGTCCTTGCGTCCATCGTTTTCGCCCTTTCGGGTTTCTTCGTGCTGCGACTCGGACAGATTGCGTTGCTGAACGCGGCCGTGTGGCTGCCCTTCCTGGTTTATGCGATGGACCGAGCCATTGCGGAGCGCCGCATCCGGTGGTCGGTGGGGGCCGGAGCGCTCCTCGCCCTCATGGTCACGGCGGGAAACAGTCAGATGGCATTGATCTCCATGGTCGGGGTTCTCTGTCTTGTAGCGGGAAGAATCGTCACCGGCAAAGCCTGCGTCAGAACGGTGGCCGGTGTCCTGCCCTGCGTCTGTATCATAGCCATCGGTCTGGCCGCCATACAGATATTCCCCACGGCATCTCTGCTGCCCCATACCTCCCGGGGAGCCGAACGCGGGTATGAATTGGTGACATCGTGGGACCTCACCAACCGGCATCTCGTCAATCTGTTGCTCCCCAACTTTCACGGCAACCCGGTAAACGGAACGTGGAACGGTGACTGGGACTACCTGGAGATGGTGGGTTTCCTCGGAGTTCTTCCCCTTGTACTCACGCTTACCGCGGCGCTGGGGCGGCGCCGGCGGCAGGATGTCTTCTGGTTATTGCTGGCGGCAATAGGCGTCTTCATGGCTCTGGCGGAAGTCAACCCTCTCTACCGATGGTTGTGCCACGTTCCCCCTTTCGGTTGGTTCCGCGCGCCCAATCGCTATCTCCTCCTCTTCACCTTTGCGGTGGCTCACGGGAGCGCTTGCGGGATGGACGCCATCATCTCGTCGACGACGCGTCGGAATTGCTCGCGGCTCCTCCTCCTCTCCGCTTTCGGTGTTGGCTCCTTGTGTGCTTTGTTAGAGGCCCAATCCCAAGCCACGGAATCAACCGCTGACCTCATCGCCGCGTTGGCGTCCTGCGGCAGCGCCGTCATCCTAACGACTTGTCTGGTTCGCGGGAAGCTCAGTCCGCGGTTCGCGTCCCTGGGGTTTGTCCTTCTGGCCGCGGCGGAACTTTTTCGGTTTGGATGGGGCTATAATCAGGTCACTTCGTATGACTTCTACACTCAACCCTCCCCCCTCGCCCGATGGCTGACCCATGACAAAGAGCGATTCAGGTCCTCCACGGGCCTCATTGTCAACCGTGAAAGAGCGGCCCGATGGCGGCTGGATGATAAAGCTCACTTCCAGAAATCGGCGATGATTTGCGACTATGCTATCCAGGAGAACCAGCAGGTGATCGGGGGAGACACCCCGATGAGTCCGCTACGCCAGGGGTTACTACAGAATGAGATCGTGGCGCGACTCTACGACCCCCGTGGGTTGTCGGCGGCGTCGTTGCTTGGGATGCTCAACTGTAAGTATGTGGCCTCGAACGCTCCAATCAAAGACCCGAAACTCCAATATGTTGATACTGTGGATGGAATGCGAGTCTACCTGAATCCCCAGAATGTTCCTCGGGCGCATCTCGTAACGCAAGTGCTTGTCGCCCCGGATGACCAAACGGAATCAATCGTGCTCTCTCCTTCCTTCGACCCCCGTCACCAGGTTGTTGTGGAGCAGACCCCCTCCCTTCCGGTTGCACCGGCAAGCGAAGCCGGAAAGTGTTCGATCGTCTCCTACAAGGCAAGGCGAGTGGAGATTGCCGTGGATGCCGTGTCCAACGCGATGCTGGTCCTGAGTGACGCATACTATCCTAACTGGGAGTGCACCATCGACGGTCAACCTCAACCCATCTTTCGCGCAAACTATGTCCTGCGCGCCGTGGCTGTTCCGGGAGGAAAGCACCAAGTGGTGTTCAGCTACGATGATCCATTCGAGTATGTCCTGGGACGCGCAATCGCCCTATCCACACTGGTGTTGCTGCTGGCAATCCCGCTTCTATCCCGCCTGCGCACGCAACGGTAGTCTTAGAACGTATTGAAAACGGTTCACACTCCGCGTCCCCGGTCATGCATCCCGCGGTTGTTTGTCTTGCCCCTTCAGGGCGGAATCTTCTGTTGGTCGCACTTGTTCCTGGGGCGTTGCCCCAGGCTATGGTGTTACAGTCCTTCGGACTGGACGGACGGAATCTTCTGTTGGTCGCACTTGTTCCTGGGGCGTTGCCCCAG
>Ga0100388_10002521_pt1 | contig 15813 bp, 12 predicted proteins | sample CryGeymeta201512_FD_81536 | JGI IMG/M metagenome (GOLD analysis project Ga0100388, IMG submission 81536) | Groundwater microbial communities from Crystal Geyser aquifers in Utah, USA - Crystal Geyser metaG 2015-12 | ecosystem: Environmental > Aquatic > Deep subsurface > Groundwater | place... | reverse complement strand
GGAAGTAAAAACACTTGTAAATGAAGTTAAGACTAAAGGCCGTTACGAAGTTACATTTGATGCAAGTAACTTAGCAAGTGGCGTCTATCTCTACCAATTTCAAACATCAAACGGAGTTATAATTACAAAGAAACTTTCATTATTAAAATAATGAAGCCAACCCGATTTATCGGGGCGGTTTATATATTTACGAAATAATAAGCGGCGATTATAAAGCTTCCAAGATGATGACCTTGATTAAATAAAATTAAAATTAAATCCCTTCTCCTTTACAAGCGAAGGGATTTTTAATATGTTTGAGAAGGCAAAATATTAGAAATTTTTTCAGTTATGTTAAAACATAAAATTTATTCACGCCTCGCAGCAATTCTCTTTCTTCTGCTTTGTTCAAGCAGCGTATTAGCACAAGGGCAGTATGGCAAACTTGTCGGTAAAATTACAGATGCAAATACCGGCGAACCATTAATCGGCGCCAACGTTATAATAACCGGAACAAATATTGGCGCAGCTACAGATCTTGATGGAAATTATATAATTCTACGAATACCACCGGCGTCTTACTCATTAACAGCAAGTTTAATCGGCTACGCAAAGGTTACTATGACCGGCGTTCAAGTAATTGTTGATCGAACAACAGAAGTAAATTTTAAACTAACCGACGAAACAATACAGTTGCAGCAGGTTGTTGTTGTTGCCAAAAAACCTAAAATTATTAGAGATCAAACAAGCACATCAAACACGCTGACTCAAGAACAAATTGAAGCGGCTCCTATAGAAGGTATCCGCGGCACGCTTGATTTAACTTCCGGTTTTCAAAAATCTGCAACCGGCAATTATTCTATTCGCGGTTCGGGCTCATACGAAGTAAACTTCCAAATTAACGGTGTTGAACAGGTAAACTCTGCCACTAATGCGCCCGGCGCCTTCGGCACAGAAAAAGCAAATAACTCATGGAAGTATGATGTTAATCCTCTCGGTGTTTCTCAGGTTCAGTTAATTACCGGCGGATTTTCACCGGAGTATGGTAATGCGCAAGGCGGCGTTGTTAAAGTTGTTTTAAAAGAAGGCTCTCCGAAATTGAGCGGCGACTTCAGAGTTGAATATCGTCCGGCTGGACAATACCACTACGGCACTTATCTTTACGATAAAAGTAATTTCGAATGGCAGCAGTGGGGAACTATCGATAACTGGTTTAAGAGAGAAGGGCAGATAATTAAAGAGCTAAAGCTTGATCAAAGATATAAATGGCTGTATGAAAGATTGAGCGTAGGGAATCCACAGGATTCAGTCTTGTGGCGCGAAATTGTGAATCGCGAAATAAGCTGGGCGTATAATACGTGGCTGCAAAATCATACTCCGGGCGATGATAATCCGCTTGGCGTTTATGATTACCGCGATAATGCTTATACGAGATATATGGTTGGTATTGGCGGTCCGCTTGGTAAAGACCCAAATCTGCTTAAGTTCTTTTTCTCGGGTGAATATAGAAGCAACCCGACAAGACTGCCCACACCTGAAAAAGTGCAGGTATATCAGAATTATATTTTAAATTTAATATTTAATCCGATGCAGGGGCATAAATTTAAATTTATGGGAAGTTATCAAAGTTACCGCGGCGGCATTTGGTCAGGTTCTGATGATATACGCTGGTCGGGGCTTGCATTTACGCCTCCCGGAGTTTCCACAAAATATTATGTAACCACAGATCCCGTTAGAGAGGAAAGAACAGTTGCGCAAAGTTTAAATTGGATATTCGTACCAACAGATCTTTCATACATCGAAGCTACTGTATCCCATCAATATGAAACTTATCAATTGCCTTACGAATATTTAGCCGGAACGGTAAACCAGGTTGACAGGCTTGATAGTTTGTACGACCCTGCCGGAACAGTTTTGCTTGACGGCTCATGGTGGAACACAGAATACTTCCGACCGCTTATTAACGCAAGTACAAACTACTATCAAGATACACGAACAAATCATTGGAGTATAAATACAGACTATACAAACCAGCTAAATAAATTTCATCAGCTCAAAGCAGGGTTAAGATTTTTTTACTGGGACATGATCAACAACGGTGTAAATTCAAGTTACCAGGCTAATTCATATTTAACCCGCTCCGGTTTTGCCGAGTATTACAGAGCTTTCCCTGTGCTTGGCGCTTTTTATATTCAAGATAAAATGGAGTATGAAGGTATTATCGCAAACTTCGGCGTTAGAGGTGAAACATATAATTTTCAGACTGATATACCGGCTGATAAATTCAATCCATTTTATCAGGGAACAAACGGACCGGGTAAAGTGGGCGATCCGGCGACAGTAAAATCGAACACCAAATATTTATTGCTGCCGCGTTTTGGTCTTTCTTTTCCAATTGGCGAAAGTACGGCATTTAGATTTCAGTACGGTCATTTTGCTTCGATGCCGACATTCAGTCAGGCGCTCTCCCGAAGAACAGAATCCGGCTGGACGGGCATAGGCAATCCAAATTTGAATCCTAAAAAAACAATTCAATATGAATTTGGACTTCAGCAGGTTTTAGGAGAAAATCATCGTCTTGATGTTGCTTTATATTATAATGATAGAGCATCTCAGATTGGCTTATTACGTGTTGCTTCATTTACCGGCAGCCGTAATCGTCCTGCTGGTTTTACAAATGATAATCAGCCGCTTTATCTCTACACAACATTTGATAATAATACATACGGCGCTACTGTCGGTATAGACGTTACATTCGAAACCATCACACTCGACCGATGGTCTTACAGATTAAGTTATAGTTTATCGCAAACTTCCGAGGGGAGTTATGGTGCCTCGACAGTATTTCCGGATAATTATAGAAGCCGCGAAACCCGCGAGTTTTCAAACAGCTATATTTCCGGCTCAGACAGAACTCATTCATTCCGGGGATTAATTCAATATAATATTAAAGAAGGGGAAGGTTTCGAAATTTTCGGTTTCCGACCTTTGGAAAGTACAATAGCAAGTTTAACTTACACAGCGCAGTCGGGAACTCCTTTCACTTACACAACAGTATTTGAAAAAATTGGAACTGTAAATAACCGGCGTTATCCGCTCGAATCAAGTTTCGATTTTAACCTTACTAAAAATATAAGATTTGATAATTATAAAATTCTTATAGGCGTAAGGATAATGAACTTGTTTAATAACCGATGGATTACTCCTATGACTACAAAAGAAGATCTAAACAATTGGGTAGAACAAGGAGTAACAATGGCAGATCCGGGTAATGATCCTTCAAGGTTAAGTTACCTTGTAGCGCCTTATAGAGCATTTAGAAATATACCAAGACAAATTTTCTTCACGCTCGGTTTTGGATTTTAATATTTGAAAATGAATTTATTAATTGATATGAAAAAAATAAAACTTCTATCATTACTTCTTTTGCTAACAGCATTCACCGTTCAGATATTTCCTCAGGTTGAATCTCCTTCACTCGTATTCAACCGCGGTAAATTATGGCAGAGTGTTTTCTTCGGAAAGATAGGTCCGAATTTCGGCAACTGGGGCAAGCGCGGCATTGCACTCGACTGGCCCGGCTTCGACGAATCTTGGCTGCGCGAAGATATCGGCGGTTCACCGTCTTATATGGTTACCGGCGGTTTTTGGGTTGGCGCAGAATGGATGCCCGACAGCATAATTAGTGTGGAAGATTGGTCACTTTATGCAGGAACAATCAGCAGTGAAAACAGCGCTAAGTATTTAGTTACTAAACATAAAAAATATCAAAACTGGGATCAGACAAATCCCAATGCCGGCGATGAATATATAGAAACAGTTTGGGAATACAATTATAATTATACTACTGTTGATGACCGCGAAACAATACTGCCCATTCGCGTTACAAGAAAAGCGCATCAATGGAACGGATCGGAGCGGGATGAAAATTATATTCTGTACGATTATGTTTTCAAAAATATTTCTGCCGAAATAAAAGCGATTGATCCAACAAGAGAAGTAAAAGACACATTGTTAAATTTTTATCTTCTTCTTAATTATGGTTTGCAGGCAAACTCCCGCGGGTGGAATGTTTTGTTTCCGTCATTAACCCCCGGCGCACGCAATACTTGGTTCTTTTATGATCCTTCAAGAAAAATGATTTGGGGACGGGCTGCAGATTATCCCTTAACTGTTGCGGATGAAACATTCGATTATTCTGCCAACTTTGGTCCTCTGCTTCCGGGAGGAGAAATTTCCGGTGAGTGGCTTGCGCCCGGCTTTGTCGGAGTGCGGCTTATTTATGCTTCTCCAAATAAAAATAATCAAACTACTTTTGTTAGAAAATTCGGTTGGTCGGCGGGGAGTAACTCCATTGACCTTAGCGGTCCTTTCACAGGCATACTCGGCACTAAAGAAGCAAAGTATGAAGTATTAAAAGATCCCGCAAATGCTTTTAATTTTGTTAATTCACCCGGCGATACAGTCTATATGAAGAAAAGCCGCATGTGGTCTATGATGTCTTTAGGTCCATGGGATATTTTACCCGGTGATTCGATAGTTGTTGCGGTTGCAGAAATTGTAGATGGAATTTCATACGCACAGGCTATAGACAAACAAACCACAGCAAATCTTGTCGGGCAGATAGGACTAAGAGAATTAAACGCATCTGCCGATAATGCTAAACTAACATACGATAATAATTTTAATCATCCCGATCCTCCGGTGGCGCCCGATTTTACTGTGGATTATTACCGTGGACAAGAGCAGATAGCCGCAAATGAAATCCGCTGGGGAACGGAAACAGAATCAATAGTCGACCCGGATGACGGAATACTTGATCTTGCAGGTTATAGGCTTTACCGCTCTAATTATCTTGCAATCGGACCATGGAGTTTGGTTGGCGAAATTACGAAAAAAGATCCGGGCTATTACAACACTGCCGAAGGCAAATATATTTTTATAGATTCTACGGCTGATGTAGGGGTTGCTTACTTTTATGCGCTTACTGCATTCGATACCGGCAAAGCATCATGGTCAGTTAATCCTGCAGTTGTATTCAAAGAAACGAATTCAAATAAAGTTCCGCCGTTGGAGTCTTCAATTTACGCGAATAAAAAAGTAACGCCATTCACTACTACATTTAAACCGGCGGCAAGTCTTGATAATATTGTTGTGGTGCCAAATCCTTTTATTATTGGAAGCGAGTTTGCTCTTCCCGGCGCAGAAGGTTCGGATGATATCATTCAGTTTGTAAATGTTCCGAACCCGTGTACAATACGTATATATACAGTGCGCGGCGATCTTGTTAAAACTCTTGACGCACCCGAAGGAACAGGCGCTATAGTTTCGTGGGATCAAACAACAAGCTACGGGCAGTTTGTGGAAAGCGGAATTTATATTTATCATCTCCAGTCAAAACTCGGAGAGAAGATAGGCAAGTTTGCAATAGTAAGATGATTAAAAGTTATAAAACTATAAAAGAATTTAAAATGAAACGAATACTACTTTTAATTTTAATATCAGCATGTTTCACCTTTGCGCAGGAATTTAAAAAGACCGGCACGGCAGGTTTTATTTTTCTCGAAGTCCCTGTTTCTGCACGAAGCGCTGCGCTTGGCGAAGCGGCTATTGCTCTCGGCGATTTAAACTCAGACGCGATTTTTATTAATCCGGGTGTGCTTGGTTTTTCGCCGCAGATACATTCACTTTCAGTTTCGTACGCAAACTGGATTGCCGATATTAGACATATCGCTTCAAGTTATGCATTTAAAACCGGCGCGGGCGTTTTTTCTGTCGGCGTTAATGCATTCGATTTCGGTACAATGCCGCGCACGGTTAAAGTGGGCGGGCAGCGCGTATATGATGTGTTGGGCACTTTCAGCGCAAATGCACTTGCTTTAAGTTTTGGTTACTCGCGCCAATTAACCGATAAATTTTCATTCGGCGTTGCACTAAAATATACAAACGAAAAAATAGACATATATAACGCATCCAACTTATTGTTCGATGGCGGAATTCTTTACTATACAGGATTTGGTTCATTCCGTGTTGCGGCGGCAATTCAAAATTTTGGCACGGAAACTAAATACCGCAGCGACATGTTCCGCATGCCTACGCTTTTCAAACTTGGCGCTGCTATGGAAGTATTTGGCGGTTACAATGAAGACTACCGGGTAACGGCTGTGTTTGAAGCAATTCACCCGAACGATAATAATGAAAGAATCAATGTCGGCGTGGAAACTTCATATCAAAATATGGTTACACTTCGCGGCGGTTACAAATTCTTTTATGATGAAGAAACATATTCAATCGGAATAGGCATAAACCCTAAACTACCTGTGCCTATAACAGCCGATTTTGCTTATGTGGATTTCGGACGGCTCGGAGATATTTTACGTTTTACAATTCAATTCGGATTATTATAAAATGCGAAGCAAGTTTATTAAATCACAATTTATTTTTTTAATTCTTTTTGCTGCATTATTATTGCATAATAAGACGGCGGCTCAAAATCTCGAATCACTTACTTTTTATAGTTCATATTCTACTGCAATAACAAGTCAGCTTTTCGGCGGCTCAGATAAAATGGCGGTATACCGTGCAGAGGGTTACGGCGGCGGAGCAGAGTTTTCGTTCCTGGTGTACGATAAATTTTACTTAAATTTAAACGGCGGCTACACTCATTATACAATAAATCAAGATTCGGCGCTTGTCCAGTGGCATTGGCTTTTTTGGGACAGACGATACCGCTCGCGAGTTCAGGCTGATTTAGCCTCCGACTCAACTCTCGCAGCTACGATAACTCCCGTACAGTCTATGGCGGTTATTCCGTTAATGCTTACACTAAATTATAAATTTCAGTTAACCGAAAATTTATTCATAACGCCTTATGCTGGCGGTGGTATTTTATTTTACACCCGGAGTTTGTTTATCAATGAGTACTGGCAAAAATATTTCGGACAGGTGGATTACACATTCGGATACAGTTTCCGCAATTTTGCAAACGATAAAAAAGGAAATCCCGTTGCAATAAACGGCGGTGTTGATATAACTTATAAATTAAGCGACATTTTTAGAATCCAAACAAAATTTAATTACCTGCATGTAATTAAAACAGAAGGTTCGATGGGCTATGATGATTTCCCATATCACAGCGCATTAAATTTTAATCTTGGTATAACATTCATGTATTGATTATGAAGATATTAAAATATTTTTCAATTTTAACAATAGTAGTTATTCTTTCTAATTTTAAAACTAATGCGCAGAACGATTTTGTATTCGGAGCGAACGGCTCATACTTTATTCCATTCGGTTCGCTTGCCGAAAGATTAGAACCAACCATCGGCGGCTCATTTTATTTTGGAATGGAAACAAGTGAAAACTGGACGTGGATTGGGCGTGTAGAATATTTTAAGTTCAACAAAGAAAACAAGGAGAAGTTATTTCTAAAAAGAAAATTGACCGTAAACGGCATTGAGAGTGATTATGAAATACCGCTGCCCGATTTAAAAATTTCACTCGAAATAGCAGGCATATCAGCCGCTGCCGAATATAAAGTTATTGAGACAAATTTTATGAATGTTAAAGCTACATTCGGGTTTGGTTTATACAAATGGTTTAGCAAGCGAAGCGCTTATTACGATTCCTTATATATCGATACGACTGGAACCGGTGATTTTAAACTTGCCGAAATCCTTAATGTGCCGGCAAATTCTCAGACAGACTGGAGCGGCGGTTTCGATCTTGGTTTGGATATAAATGTAAATGTTTATGGACCCATGTGGATTACGACCGGTGCGCGCTACAAAACGGTAGTAGGAGAAATTTGGCCTGCTCTCGATCTCGATCTTGAAAACATAAGCACTTTTCAGATGTTCGAAATTAGAGCAGGCGTGCGAATAAAACTTTAGCGATTCAATTAAATGATTTGTCCAATGTAAATTGTAATAAATGCAAAATAGTTTTGAACTGTGCTATTACTACCAATTTACTTAAATTCATCCCTCTTGAAATTCCTTTTGTATTTGTCTAAATTAATTCTAATTATTAACAGTTTTAGAAGACTTACAATAAAAACATTTGCCAAATAAACATAATTTTATTTTAGGATTTTGAGTATTGCTTGAAAGATTGTGTTGTTTGTAACTCTTGGGTGATGATGCGAACACAAACGGAAGCAACAAGAATAAGCAATGTCAACAAATGAGGAGGCAATAACTCAAAATTAACATCTTCATAAACTTGAAAGTGAAGAAAATTACCTTAGTTTAACATATACATTGAAGAAAAGAAAGAGTTTGGCAGACATAAAAACAATATTACGAGAGCTCAGTGTTATATTGGGATATATACTCTCAAAATACAAGCTTACTTTCACTGAGAAACTTATAGACGTAAAAACCTATTTGGACTTTATAAGAAAATACTGCAAGAATGTAAATGAATGTAATTCTGAAATTCGAAAAATAGAAGAGCTTGAAAACTTCATTATTCATAGGGACATAATTCGAAATGGATTGAAACTTGGAAAATTGTTGTATGAAAAATTAAACCTTACCGGTGATATATATTGGCTTGGGGCAAAAGTAAAGTCAAAGTATCAGTTCGATATTTAAATTGGAGAAACGAGTATCTGAGATGACACGAAAAATTAAATATGCACTTTTAGATGATGTTGATCATTTTATTGCAGTTATTGAGGATGGTCGCTTGGCTACTGCCCATTTTAATGACAAATTCATTGTCGCGAATTGGTATTCAATAAAGTCCAGACGCAATTTAATGAAGATAATATTGATGAAACAATTTGGAAATACCTTGATGATGGTAGCAGGTCTTTGAAAGTATTTCATACAAAACAAGAAATAGAAGAAGAGGTAATTGTATATATGCTGCAAAAATTAAATGGCGACGTTGAATTTGAAAAAGATGATAGGGTTGAATGTTTTTGTGAAAATGATTTAAGAAAATTTCTTTACAAAAATTAGTTTTAATATAAATGCAGAAAACAAAAAGCCAAATACCTTTTGATTATGTAACAATTAAAATTACTGAAAGCAGAATTCAAAAAGGGCTTTTAGCAATACCGGTTTCTCTGATTGATTTGTTTCCTAAAAATACGAAAAAGATTTTTTTATTAAACGAATTAGGAAAAGAAGAAACTAAAAGTTTTACACCATACAAGAGCAGTAGTCGTGAATGCAGAATCGGGGGATTAAAAGATTACTACACAAAAAATAATATTAAGGCCGGCGATGAGTTGGTCATTCAATTATTAGATGATGGCAAATTCAAAATAATACCAGAAAATGTTTTTGAAAGACAAATATCAGATTTAGAATTAAAGATAGATAAAAGTATAAACGAAAACGAAGTTGAAAAGCACATACGGAAACTATCAATAATTGCAAACAAACCTTCTAATGATGTTATAAAGAGTGAATTTATAAGATTAGCAAAACAAGAAATCAAGCCACGAAAAACGAGAATTGTACCTCAAATAAAAACAAAAGAAAATGTTCCAGCATCATTTAGAAAAATTTTATTGGAACTTTATAGGGGCAAATGTCAAGTTTCTAGTTTTACTTTCTTGATGAAGAACGGCAAACCATATTTTGAAATTCATCATATCGACCCATTTAAAGGAAATCATTTTAAAAATTTACTTGTCGTCAGTCCGAATGTTCACGAGCAATTTACTCACACAAAACTCAAACAATTTTTTGATAAAGAGAACTGGTTAAGAAAAGTAAAATTCAATGAGGAAACTTATTCAGTATTTCAAATTATTGATAAGTTGCCAAGTATCTTTGAAAAGGAAACACATTGCTAATTCTTTGTTCAGCGGAAAACATGAAAGAATTGCCAGACAACTCAATTCATTTAATGATCACTTCACCGCCTTACAATGTTTCCAAAGATTATGATGATGATCTTTCACTCAAAGAATATTTACAATTACTTGAAAATTCTTTCAAAGAGACATATCGTGTTCTTGTTAATGGTGGGCGTGCCTGCATTAATGTAGCGAACCTTGGTCGTAAACCATATATCCCCCTTTCAGATTACATTTCGAAAATCATGCTGGATATTGGTTTCAATATGCGTGGAGAGATAATTTGGAATAAAGCATCAAGCGCAAGTCCTTCAACTGCATGGGGTAGCTGGTTGAGTGCAGCAAATCCAATTCTACGAGATGTTCACGAATATATTTTGGTCTTTTCTAAAGGTGATTACAATCGAATAAAAAAAGACAAACAGAACACTATCACCAAAGAACAATTTATGGAATACACAAAATCTATTTGGACAATGAATGCGGAAAGTGCAAGACGTATCGGACATCCTGCGCCATTTCCAGAGGAACTTCCTTTTCGTTTAATTCAGCTTTATTCTTTTAAAGGTGACATTGTCCTTGATCCCTTTATGGGAAGCGGAACAACAGCTGTTTCAGCGGTTAAGTCAGATAGAAAATTTGTCGGTTATGACATTAACCAGGAGTATATTTCACTTGCAGAAAAAAGGTTGCAACCATATATGATGCAGATGAAACTATCGTTTAAATAATCTGAAGCACCCGCATGTTGTTTAAGTAAAAAACGGATTAGAAATTTGTTCAGAATGCAAAGATTATCCTTGCAGCAAATTTGATTCTTAGAGACAAGGATATGATTCTTTTGTAACTAATAAGAAAGTATTTTCAAATCTTGATCTTATAAAAAGTAATGGGATTGATTCTTTTATTAAGCAACAAAAAAAACGAATAGATATCTTAATTAATTTTTTAGATCGTTATAATGATGGTCGATCAAAAAGTTTTCTTTGTGTTAGCTGCGCATTATTACCATTAGATAAATTAATTGAAACAAACAAATTCACCGCCGGACTTAGCGATGCATTAGATATTAAAGAGAAAAGCAAACGGCTTAAAGAAAAATTATTAATGACAGCAGATGATCTCGGTATCGATCTAAAATTGAACAACAAATAATCTTCTGCTCCCGGCACGCGGTTTAATTAATAACCTATGTAATGAGGATTTTAACATTTTTTAAAACTTATAGTAATCACGCCAAATTTGGGCGCACAAAAATTGAAACTGAAGGTTATACTTAAACTGTTCTACAACCATATAAGAAGCCAAAACAATTAATAAATTTAACGTCCCGAAAAAAAAATGACAAATACCGAATTGATTGGAAGTACAAAAGCATTGCTCGACGAATATAAAAAAGCGATTGACGAACTTATTTTTATTATCAAGCCACTTGACGATCATGTTCTTTCGACAATCGTTGACAGCGAAACTAAAGACACAGACTGCAAATCCATACAAACAATTTTAACACACGTTGTTTGTTCGGGTTACAATTATACGATTTATATCGAAAATTCTACCGGAGTTAATAAACCACGAGTTGAAAGGGTAATTTGTAACAGCGTAGATCAATACATCGACCAAATAAATTTAATGTTTGGTTATTGTGAAGATTTCTTCAGACAAAAAAGAAATTTGCCAATTCAGCAAACCGACAATTCAAAAAAAGTAATTGTTAATTGGGGGCAGCAATACGATATAGAACAACTTTTAGAACACGCGATCGTTCACATTTTGCGGCATCGACGACAAGTGGAAAATTTTATAAAAATACAAAATGAGCAAGCAACACCGGGCAAGTCCGTCAGCTAAAGCACTAACGGAAAAATGACAATTCTTTAGTTAGCATCCCAAATTCTGAACTTCACCAAAACACAAAACGTCAAAGGCTCCCAAATAATTCTACTCTCTTTAACGATAAATTCATAATTTTATATCGCAGTATAAAAAATTATATGTCAAGTTTACATTTATAAACCTTTCAAACTTTATGAAACTTAAAACCGTTTTAACCCGGCTCTTCATTCCAATTTTTGTTTTGTCTTTTCTTTTCTCATCCTGTGGCAGCGGTGAGGAAATAACAAACGAAGCTGTTAGAGGTGTTTGGTTAACAAATGTTGACAGCAAAGCGCTTAACTCAAAAGCAAATATTATCGAAGCAGTTGAACTATGTAATGAACTCGGTTTTAATACAATATTTGTCGTAACATGGAATAAAGCCATGACGACCTTTCCGAGCAAAGTTGTAAAAGAAATAACCGGTATTGAAATAGACACAACTTTTACAGGCAGAGATCCTCTGAAAGAATTGATAGAAGAGGCGCACAGCCGAAACATTAAAGTAATTGCCTGGTTTGAGTTCGGTTTCTCATCATCATACAACGAGAACGGTGGAATAATATTAAAAGCAAAACCGGAATGGGCGTCAAAAGATTCAGCCGGCACTCTTGTTAAGAAAAATAATTTCGAGTGGATGAACGGCTTTCATCCCGAAGTTCAGGATTTTTTACTTTCTATAATAATGGAGGTAGTTAACAATTACGACATAGACGGAATACAGGGAGACGACAGGCTGCCGGCGATGCCTTCGGAAGCAGGTTACGATGATTACACAGTTAATCTTTTCAAACAGCAGCATAATGGCAATGAACCGCCCCGGTATTCAAAAGACAACGCATGGGTGCAGTGGCGAGCCGATCTTCTTACGGATTTTATGCGCCGTATTTATGAAACGGTAAAAGCCGCAAAATCAAATGTAGTAGTTTCAATGGCGCCGAGTATTTACCCCTGGAGCAAAGAAGAATATTTACAGGACTGGACAGCCTGGGTTGAAAAAGGATATGTTGAGCTTATTTGTCCGCAGCTTTACCGATACGAAACCGATAGATATTTTGTTGCGCTTGATGAGATTATAAACGGACAGATATCTGAAAGAAATATTCATAAATTTTATCCCGGAATTTTACTTAAGGTAGGCTCATATTATGCTTCAAAGGAATATTTGAAAAGGATTATCAGTTACAACCGAAGCAAAGGGATAAACGGAGAAGTGTTCTTCTTTTATGAAGGCGTAAAGAAGTATCCTGAATTCTTCCGTGATTCTTTATATACTGACAAAGTAAAATTTCCGCAGTTATTAAACGCAAACAAATAAAATAGATTCATGAAAAAAATACTCTTGACCCTGCTCATATTACTTTCGATAAATATAAAAGCTCAATTAAAAGAAATGCGCGCCGTTTGGGTTACAAATGTAGACAGTCCGGTTCTTCTAAGCGACGAATCAATCTCGGCGGCGATGGATTATCTCGCGTCAATAAATATTAACGTAATTTTTCCGGTAGTTTGGAATAAAGGTTACACGCTGTTTCCAAGTGAAGTAATGGAGAGTATTTTCAGCAAACCTATTTGGCCTACTGTAACCGGGCGCGATCCGTTGAAGCAGATAATTCTTGAAGCGCACCGAAATGGCATTGAAGTAATACCATGGTTCGAGTTTGGTTTTTCACCATCATATTCGTTAAACGGCGGGCATATTTTAGCGGCGTTTCCTTCGTGGGCTGGAAAAAATAATCAGGGGCAATTGCTTGTTAAAAACGGTTTCGATTGGATGGCGGGCACAAACCCCGAAGTTCAAAATTTTATGATCTCGCTAATCACCGAACTTTTAGATAATTATGACGTTGACGGCGTGCAGGGAGATGACAGACTTCCTGCAATGCCCGTTGAAGGCGGTTATGATTCAGTAACTGTTGCAATTTATAAAAGCGAACACAACGGCGCTGCACCGCCGCAGAATTATGAAGATACAAACTGGAAGAAATGGCGTGCAGATAAGTTGACGGAATTTTTTGCGCGGATGAAAGATTCGGTAAAATCTAAAGGTGATCACTTAATCATGTCGGTAGCTCCCAGCCCTTATCCGTGGGGCTTCGATAACTATTTGCAAGATTCGAAAACATGGCTTCAACAGCATATTCCCGAGAATATGATTCCGCAGCTTTATCGGGATAATTTAAGTTCATATCAGTTCGAACTTCTAAACGCGTTAAACTATGTGCCTGCCGATGAAAAAGATATTTTCTTTGCAGGCGTTCTCGGAAAAGCAGGCAGTTATGTTATAACGCCTAAATTACTTTTAGATCAGGTCGGTTTAAATCGTCAAAAGGGAGTTAAAGGCGAATCTATATTTTTTTATGAAGCTCTGCGCGTTAATGATAATCAACTCGGCGATACATTAGCGGCTACGTTTTATGCTGATGATGCACTTCTTCCTTATAGAGGGAACAACGACTTCAGACCAAAAGCTGAAATAGTTAACGAAGAAGATTCTGGTGCTTCATTTATTGGCAATTGGGAATTGAGACCGGTAATGGGTTATAAACCAAATGTCTACTGGACAAACGATACAAACTATGCAGAATTCAGATGGGACTTTGATGTTCCGGCAGAAGCATGGTATGATGTTTATACTTTCCTTGTGCCCAACACAATTTTTACGGCTAATGCAAATTATACAATCTTTTCCATGAATGATTCCATAAATGTTGTTATAAGTCAGAAGAATTCTCAAAACAAAAGATGGGTGAAAATTGGCACGGCTTACATCACTACAGGAAACAAAACTGTAGTTAAGCTTGATAATACAATGCTCGAACCGGGCAAATTTCTTTTAGCAGATGCTGTTATGCTGATGATAAACCGCAAACTTTCACCCGATGTTGTGATTACTTCCATAAAAGTTGGCGACGAAGATTACGACCTGTCACAGCCGTCTTCTTTTTTAATGCTGCAGAATTATCCAAATCCTTTCAACCCTTCAACCAAGATTAAATTTTCAGTTCCGAATTCTCTCTTATCTAATCAGAGCGTCATTGGTTCGGTTGTTTCACTAAAAGTTTTTGATGTTCTTGGAAGAGAGATTAAAACATTGTTAAACGAAGAAATGAGTTCAGGAGAATATGAAATCACTTTCGATGGTAATAACCTCGCTTCAGGAATTTATTATTGTGTTTTAAGAGCGGGGGACTATTCAAAATCTATTAAGTTGGTTTTGATGAAATAGTTTTTGTTAATTTTGTATTTGCAAGTAAAAAGTAGAAAACGCAAAACTATAAACACAAAAAGAAAAACAGAAAAACTCAAGGAACGAGAGCAAATTATAAAGCACAAAAGGAAAAACAATTCTATTTTAATTTAAAGGTATGTTATGTTAAGAGATATTAAATGGTCGCCGAGTGAAAAAAAAATAGCCCGCGAAGCTTTTAACAAAGCTCATGAACGCGAAATGGAATCGATAAAATTTTCTTTATATGAAAAAGTAGCCGCAATTAAAAAAGACAAGGATATCTGGGAGCTGCACAACTACTTATCCGAACGAAGGGATCAGGTAGACTCCAAATATGATTACAGGTACTCGGTGCTATTGAATGTTTTTGCAAGATTAATTATGGAAGGCTTTCTTTTCGAAGATGATTTAGTAGGACTTAGTGACGAAAAAATTGCAATCATAGATAAATTTTGTTCCCTTTAGTAAACAAAAAATTACACTTTATTATTATTCCATAAGTAGATTGTTCAAACACGCTGCTTCTTATATTTCTTATCACAATATTCAGAAAATTTACAGCATGAAAAAAATTGTTACGATATCATTTTTAATTTTTTTGTCATTTTTTTACCAAGCTCTTGCACAATATGCGCCCACTTCACCGTATCTCACTAATCCGGAACTCGCTATCGGTTATGCAGATAGTTGCGCTCGATTTTGGCTTCAAACTTGGGACAGTAATTCCGGTGGGTTTTATACTAACATTGATAAGTTCGGAAATGTAATTACAAGTTGGGGCACGAATAAAAACATGCTTACACAATCAAGAAATGCTTACGGTTTAACGAGGGCATATATGTTAACCGGCGATACAACTTATCTTAGCTATGCAAAGCGCGCACTTCAATGGATGTACGAACAT
>Ga0100388_10002497_pt1 | contig 15868 bp, 20 predicted proteins | sample CryGeymeta201512_FD_81536 | JGI IMG/M metagenome (GOLD analysis project Ga0100388, IMG submission 81536) | Groundwater microbial communities from Crystal Geyser aquifers in Utah, USA - Crystal Geyser metaG 2015-12 | ecosystem: Environmental > Aquatic > Deep subsurface > Groundwater | place... | reverse complement strand
CAGCAGGAACGATCAGCCGCCCGACCGGTTTGCCGCCGACCAGATGCGCGTCGAATATCTCGCTCACATCCTCTCTGCTGACGTTGCCGTACATCACACCTTCAGGATAGACCAGCACACTTGGGCCAAGATTGCAGGGGCCAAGGCAACCCGTTGCGGTCACCGCCACTTCTTTGAAAAGTTGGCGCTGTTGCCACTGCTTGGTGAATTCGTCCACCACTTCGCGGCACCCCTTCTGCCCACACGAACCGCGTGGATGGCCAGGTGGGCGCGCCTGGGAACAAACGAACACATGTCGGATCGGCCTTGGCATCTTATGCTCCTACCGGCATGGATTGATGCGTATGGCATTGCTTCGGACACACGCGCGCGCATGAGCCGCAACCGATGCAATCCATCGCGTTAGCGATAGACATCACCATGGTGTTGTCTTCGTCCTCGTCATACGACTCATCGTTCTCGTCACGTTCCAGCAATTCGAACACTTCGCGCGGGCAGACCTTGTAACAACGGCCGCAGCCGATGCAGTTGGCTTGATTCAAGTCCGTCAAGAATGTCGGCGTGTACGGCGTGCCGCCTCGGGTGATTCCGCTGATGGGATCCATACTCACGCCTCCTTCTGTGCTGCTGCCAATTTCGCACTTGCGACCGCCCATGCTTCGCAAGCTTCATAGGTGGATTGCGCGATGCCGGGTATCTGCTCGTATCCGGCGGGCAATTTATCTTCAACCAAGTCGTGCAACTGCGAAGCCCATTCGCTGGAGATGCGCTTGAGCTTCTTCACTTCCTTATCCAGTGCTTTCAATTCGTCTTCGGTCATTGCCCACTCCTTACAAGCCGGCCACTTCTGGATATTTGCCGATGAGGGCGAGCGCCACCGACAACAACTTGTCGCCTTCGTCTTTCATCTTGGACAAGCTCTCGTAACCGTAGCGGTGCACATCGCGCAGTGTGCGATCCATCACTACCAATTTGCCCACGGTGATGATGGCGCGGCCAAAACCTTCGTGCGTGATGTTGATGCTGGGCACGGCCATCAAGCCGCACTCTTTTTCAATGAGGGATGACACAGCGTTGTAGAACGCTTTGATGCGCGACAACATGATCTCGTCTGGATCACCGATCACGGGGATAGCACGACGCTGTTCTTTGGTCACCACATAAGGGGCCAGGATGCGATCCGAAGGCCAACCGTCGTAAGTGCCGTAGCTGTCGATAGCACGCATCTGCTTGACCATCTCCTTGATGAAGTCGGTGGACAACAGGTCTTGATCTACTGCTTGATTCATGGTGTTTCTCCTTGTGATGAATTTGTTTGAACGACGAGATGCGGTGTCCATTTCAACTCGCGCGCCAGAAGGAATCCCAATGCAAAACCGGTTCCCGCTCCGATCGCCGCCCCCACATCGCCCAGCCCGAACGATGAGGCGAAGCCAGCGCAGATCAAAGCCAGCACGCTGGGGAACAAGTAAGCCAACATCCCCGCTTTGAGTAGATCACCCTCGCGCATGTTCAGATGCAGCTCGTCACCGACACGTACATTCGTGCCGCATTCCACCGCGATGGTCTTGCGATGGCTGGAGAAATATTTGCCCAAGCCAGACACACCGCAACTGCTGCGCGACGCGCAACCACCACAACCCGATTGCGCAGTTGGCTCGACTTGCGCGATGCCATCAGCCGTGGAGATCACACGAACAGGTGCCGAGATCATTCTTGCCACTCCTCGTCTTCGGCGAACGTGCTGCTGGATTGCTTCTTGATATGTTTCGCCAACCACACCGGTGGCTCGTTGAGCAGGTTTTTTTGCAGACCGATCAACAGCTCATCAATGAGTGTCCCCTCATCCACGCGCATCGGCTGGATGCTCTTCGCCAGTAATTGCTGAATCGCAGAGGCGCCCACCGCGTTGCAGTACACCGCTGCACAGTCGCCCAACAACTCAACCTTCGCGGCCAACTTCCCTTCGTGCCCGTCCATCGCGGTCTCGATGAATTCCGCCACGGCGACCAAGCGCGTCCCGCTCTCGCCTAACTCGTAGATGGCGAACGCATCGGTCGCACCGAAGTGTTGGTTCACCGCGCGGCGATCACTGCTGGCAAAAGCGATCTTCACTGTCATGGCGACCTCCTCAGTGGGTTGTACCAAGCGCAGGTGTCGCATGATTTTCTCCTGTCCGCTGTGCGTAGATAGAAACGTAAGGTTCCGGCTCATGATGCCCGTGCTCCACTATCATGTTCGCCAGATCGAAGAAGACTTGGCGTGTACCGCGATAGCCCACCCACAGACGTTGATAACCGCCGATGAGGTCATATTGCGGAAAGCCTGCGCGTAGCAGTGGCACGCCCAGACGGCGCGCGGTCTCCACCGCATGCGAATTGCTGATGACAAGTTGCGCGCCATTACGTTTGGCGACGATCTCCAGATCCTCCAAGTCACCGATGCCGACCTGAGCCACTGCCACTTCTTGCAAGATGTGGGCACGTGCAGGGGAGACCGCGGCCACCACTTCACATCCCATCTCACTCACCATGCGTGACAGCCCATAAAGTAAATCGGGATCAGCGGCGATCGCGATACGCGCAAAACCCAGCATGAAGTGCGAATCCACCATCGCGTCTTGCAATTGTGCGCGCTGCCGCTCGATCTTCTCGGGTACGGGCTTGCCGCTGATCTCGGCGAGTGCGGCGACGAACGCATCCACCGCATCCAAGCCCATCAAACTGTCAAAGCGAAAATCCGGCACGCCAGTTTGCGCTTTCAGAAAATCTGCGGCCTCGAACAGCGAGTTGCCCAGCACCAAAGTGGCGATAGATTCGCCCATGCTGGCAATGTCGCTGACCGGCGTACCGCCCACGGTAAGCGGCGAGCTCTCCATTTCAGAGAGATGGCCGTCGAGTGAATCGTCAATATCCGGCAGCACCAGCGGACGCAGACCGAACGCCTCGATGAGCTCTTTGATGTGTTCGACATCGCCGGGCGTGAGGAACGATCCGGCCAGCACGTTGACCTGTTTCTTGCGCTTGCTCACGTTGTTCGTTTTTTCCGGCAGCAGCGTTTTCAGCACGGCCTTCACCGCCAGCGCATAACCGCTCTCCAAACACCCGGTAAAGTCCGGCGTGTTCACCGGCACCACAGGGATGTGCGCGAACTCGGGATGTGCGGTATAGAAATCCTTCACCAATCGCTTGATGTCCGTGCCCTGCGTTTCGGACAGCCCCGTGGTCGGCAAGCCGATCAGAGCGGGCTTGCTTTTCTCGCACACTGCACGCAAGCCCTCGATCACGTTCTCGTCCGCACTCATCACGGTGGATACCTGATCCATCGCCGTGGTCTGCAAGGGGATGGGTTCGCGGAAGTGGCGCACGAAGAACACCTTGCCGAAGGCGGTACAACCCTGCGATCCGTGCATCATCGGAATGGCTTTGTTGATGCCGAGGAAAGCCAGCGACGCACCGACCGGTTGGCTGGCCTTGAGGGGATTCACCGCGAGTGCTTTGTTGCGTTTCAGGATCTCAGCCATGTCATGCTCCCAATGCTATGCCAGGTACCGAGGTCTTCGCCCACGGCGCAGGTTTGCGCACCGATTCCCACACCGGGCTCTGAATCGTCAGCGCCAATTGGCGCGCCAGTTCGATCATGCCGCTATAACCTTCGTAGCCGAACTCGCGTTCCTGGTTGATATCGAGGAACGGGATGCGCGCTTTCAATGCGGTGTACATGTTGCGTCCGCCCGCGATGAGAATGTCGGCCTGATATTCCTTGACCGCGCCGAGCAGCGCCTTGGGGCTGCCATCGGTGATCATCTTCGTCTTGTCGCCCATGATCTCGCGGATGCGCGCCTTGTCTTCCTCGGTGGATTTGTTGGTGCCGGTGGCGACGACTTCCATGCCGAGGTCCTGCAGCGCGGAGACGATGGACCACGACTTCACGCCGCCGGTGTAAAGCAGTACGCGCTTGCCGCGCAGGCGTTCGCGCCAGGGTTCGAGCGCAGCGTTGATCTTCGCTTCCTCGCGCGCGATCAATGCTTCGGTGCGTTCGGTCAATGCGGGGTCGTTGAGCAGTTTCGCGAATTCGCGGAAGGCCATCGAGGTGTCGGTCACGCCATAGAAGCTGCCCTCGAAGTAAGGCGTCTTGTAATCGGTTTGCAGTTTGCGCGCCACGTTGAGCAGCGCCTTGGCGCACACCACCATGTTGGCCTCGGCGCGGTGCATGGTCTGCACATCGTGGAAGCGCGCATCGCCCGATAGTGTACAAAGGATGCGCAATCCGAGTTTATCGAACAGCGGCAACACGTTCCAGAATTCGCCCGCGATGTTGTATTCGCCGATGAGGTTCACGTCGTGCACGGTGATACCGGGACGTTGCGCACTCTCTGGCACAGGGAACGGCTCTGCCGTGCCCACCACATACTTGAACATGGCTTCACCCGCGATGCGGTTGCCAAGATTCTTGGTGCCGTAGAAACCTGCACAGTCCACCGGCACTACCGGCACACCGCATTTTTCGGCGGCAGCTTGGCACACGGCGCTGATGTCGTCGCCGGTCAGCGCGGGCACGCAGGTGTTGTAGATAAACACCGCTTTCGGTGCATAACTATCGACGGCTTGCTTGATGGCATGGAACAGGCGCTTCTCGCCGCGCCCCATGATGACGTCTTGTTCGGTGAGATCGGTGGTCATGCCGATGCGATACAGCGTCGGGCCGGATGAGCGCGTGCCACGGTTATCCCACGAGCTGCCCGCGCAGGCGATTGGGCCGTGCACGATGTGAGCCACATCGGCGATGGGCAACAACGCGATTTGCGCCCCGTCGAAAGAACAGCCGCCCGCAGTCGCCCCCGGCTTGGGACGAGCGCAACCGGACTTTTCCTTCTTGTTATGGGTGCATGCCGGTTCATTGAGTAACTCGGCTATGTCTTTGGCGTGCATGGCATTCGCTCAAGAGTGATGACGCCCTTGTATTCGCAAATGCCGTGCCAGGAGGCAACGGATTGATTTAAATGAGATTTATATCTGGATGGCTTGTAGCAAACCCGACAAGCCACCCACACACAACAAAACTAGATCGAGTACGGGGCCGCCGCCCAACTCTTGATGAGTGCGACTTCTGTATCTGGCAGGTAACTGAATGCTGCCTCTAAGTCACGTATCACCGCATAGGCGATTTTGGGTGAAGTGATGGTTCCCGCGATGAGATGGAAATACCAAGCCGAGGGATAACCTGCTGCGCGATCGAATGCCTGCAACTGCGTACCCATCTCAACACCGGTCAATTCCGTGTTCCAGTGGAAAGGCTTGAGTGCCCGTGCATGACGCGAGATGAGAGAGGCGGTAAGCACGGGATTGCGATACCGGTCCAAGTGTTCACGCAAGGCCACGACCCAGTGATCGCTGAAGTGGCCGCGTGTCGCTGCGCTGCTATGCGACCACTCGGCCAGCATGCGTGACAAGACATTTGTTCGACCATCCGCGATGGATAGACGCGCGACGATCTGGCGCATGTCGATCAATCGGCGGAATTGGTATTGCGGCGCTTTGACGGTTTGAGCGTCTAGGAAAATCGGTGAGATAGGCTCGATGAGCTCAATCAATTCTTCGGCAGGATTGTCTGGATCGATGAGTTTCCGATCTAGAACCTCCTGCAACTCTTCTACTTCAAGCTGCATGAAATCGGCTGGCGCAGGGCCATACGCCGCCACCAAATAATGTGTCTGACCCGAATGGCGCGTCACCAACAGATCCTTCGCGGCGTAACGCTCCATCAACTCACCCATGTCATCCGAACAATCTTCCAGCTCGGCTCTTGCCCACGGCTCTAAGTTATCTGCGATGCGCCGGCCATCTGCGGCGATGACGCCGCCGGGGCGATACCAACCACCGCGGTTCAGCGCGTATTCGAAGGTGCAGTTCGGTCGAATGCGATTGGCGATCTCAAGTAAACCACTGTGATGCGGACGCGGCGGAATGGCTGCGATATCGGCAGCCAGCTTGCGCAATAGGGGCTCATCATTCGTGTAGATACTCATTGCTCATCCTCGTGAAGGAACTCGTTCAAGCGCCGTCTGACGGCAGCACGTACATCAGATTCGTCATCATCCACTAATGCGGCGATGGATTCGAGTGGTGCGCGTTGAACCACTTCCAGACGCACGACCCAATCGGCATCGTTCAACATCTTTGCCGCCTCTTCTTCCAACATGCGCGATGCCACGATACGCCTGACTTCGGCATCTACGTCTTGCGTCAGCTTTCCCAATGCAAATGGCGGTAAGCGACGTGCCACTTCCTTGCGCACTTCCCTGTCTTCGTCGCCCGCCATATGGCGCAACTGCCCATGCGGCATGCGCTTTGCCACTTGCAAACGCACCAGATAATCCTCGTCGCTCAACAAGGCACTCAAACGTTCCGGCGCGATACGCTCGGCCACCGTCATGCGCACCTCACGATCTGAGTCGTGCAAGTAATCATCCAACTCGTCGATGGGCAAACGGCTCGCCACGACCCGGCGCACGACTTCGTCCACATCGCGCGGCCGTTGCATGACCGCTTCCAATGGCGCATAACGCGCCGCAATGGCACGACGCTCCCAAAAACCATCGGCCAGATAGTCTTGTGCGATGTGCGGATTGCGGCGCAAAAAACGGTCTATCTGCCGACCACTCTGCGCGGTCACGCATACATCTCCCTGCACGCACTTGCCTTCCAGCAACAGCGCGCGATGCGGGCAGACCGAGCAATCGACACTAATAACTTCCGTCAAAGGTGATGCCACGGGGTGAGTTCCCGTCATATTCGAACCTTTCAGAGGCAACGCAATTTGTACGGTGAGTATCAGCAACCACCGTGCCACTTGATGAGTATGCGCAGAAACCCTTAGTTAAAGGGATCCGGAGAAAGCCACCGATGTGCGCTTTCAAGGATTTTGTAGGGATTGCTACAAATGGATAGCCTCAAGGGCTTCTCAAAAATTTCGTCATTCCCGCGCAGTGGGGTAAGCAGGCAAGCCGCACAGCGGCAGCTCGCAAAGCGGGAATCCATTTTTTTAATCTACTGGGCTCCCGCTTTCGCGGGAGCGACGAAATATGAATTTTTTAGATTCCCTCAAGCCAAGGGCTTACGCAGCACCACCATGTTGGAAAGTTCAAATTCGAGATTGTTGTAAAAAGCGAGTGCGGATCGGTTATCGCCGTCGGCCAGAAGCGTGACCCGCTTCATCCCCTGACCTTGCGCCCATGCCACGACATGACCGAACAAGCGATGCCCCAAGCCCATGCCGCGATGTGTACGGCTCACGATGATGTCTTCCAGCAACACCACCGGGCCGCCTTCCGCTGTGCTGATGGTGATGAGCGCATTCGCCATCCCCGTCACGTTGCCCTCGACGCGCAATACGAAAAGTCGTCCTATGGCTGGATCGTTCAGAATGAGTCGCAGCCCCCGCAATTGCTTCTCGCGATCAGGTGTGAAGTCGCTCTCCAGCGTGAACAGCTCGGCGAGCAGATCGGCAAGCTGAGGCAAGTCATCCTCTGTGGCGAAGTCGATCTTGATATCCATCACATCAACGCTACGCTCTTCACCTGCGCGCAAACATACATTCCCTCGACCAAGCCAAGGTGGTCGCGCGAGCGGCTTGTGATGCGTGACAACAACGATTGCGTGTCGCCGACCCGCATGCGGACAAGCACCTTGCCCGGCCCATCGTCGCGTATCTCGGCTATGCGTGCATTAAGGATGTTGTTGATACTGGAACCTTGTGGTGCTTGGGTGGCGATGCTCACATCGCGCGCCAGCACGCGTGCTCGCACCCTCGAACCAAAGGGGCGATCCACTTTACCTACCCATAGATTGCCGCCCGCAAAATCCAATCGGGTCAGATGATATTTCTCATCTTGCTGTGCCACATTCGCTTCGATCACTGCGCCTGCATCGTCGAAATGCGCGGTCGGCAGATCGAGTCGTGCCAAGGTTTCGTGCAGGCTACCGCTGGCGATGACACGACCTTTTTCTAACAACACCAAATGGTCGGCGAGTCGCGCCACTTCGTCCGGCGCATGGCTCACATACAGCACCGGGATTTCCAGTTCGTCATGCAGCCGTTCCAGGTAGGGCAGGATCTCTTGTTTGCGCGCCAGGTCCAGCGCCGCCAAGGGTTCGTCCATCAGCAGGATGCGCGGGCTCAGCGCCAGGGCGCGGGCTAAGGTCACCCGTTGCCGTTCGCCGCCGGACAGGCGATCCGGTTTGCGATCCAGCAGGTGGCCGATGCCGAGCAGGTCGATGGCCTGATCCAGAGACACCTTGTGGCCATGGCTTGCGTCCACCCGTTTGCGGCCGTATTCCAGATTGTTTTTTACGCTCAGGTGGGGAAACAGGCTGGCTTCCTGGAAGACGTAGCCCAGGGGGCGCTTGTAGGTCGGCACGAAGTTGTCGCCGTTCTGCCAGACCTGGCCGGCCACCGAGACATAGCCGCCGGGCGCCCGCTCCAGCCCGGCGACGCAGCGCAACAGCGTGGTCTTGCCGGAGCCGGAAGGGCCGAACAGCGCGGTAACGCCACGGCCCGGAATGGTCAGATCGACGTTGAGGGAGAACTCGGGAAAGCGCAGGTCGATGCGAGCGCGGATGTCCGGAACGTTCGCGTTCATGCTCACACCTTCTTCGGGTTGGGGCGCCAGGCGTACAGCGCCAGCAGCACCAGGAAGGAGAAGATCAGCATGATGGCCGACAGGTTGTGCGCCTGCCCGTATTCCAGCGCCTCGACATGGTCGTAGATCTGCACCGAGGCGACCCGGGTTTCTCCGGGAATGTTGCCGCCGATCATCAGCACCACGCCGAACTCACCCACGGTATGGGCGAAGGTGAGGATGGAGGCGGTGAGAAACCCCGGCAGCGCCAGCGGCAGCGCCACGCTGAAAAAGCTGTCCAGGGGCGACGCCCGCAAGGTGGCCGCCACTTCCAGCGGCCGCTCGCCGATGGCCTCGAAGGCATTCTGCACCGGTTGCACCATGAACGGCAGCGAGTAGAACACCGAGCCCACCACCAGGCCCCAGAAGGTGAACGGCAAGGTGCCCAGCCCCAACCATTGGGTGAACTGCCCCACCGGTCCGTGCGGCCCCATGGTCAGCAACAGATAGAAGCCCAGCACCGATGGCGGCAGCACCAGCGGCAGCGCCACCACCGCGCCGAGGGGGCCTTTCCACCAGGACTTGGTCCGTGCCAGCCACCAGGCGATAGGCGTGCCCAGCACCAGCAGGATGGCGGTGACGATGCTGGCCAGTTCCAGGGTCAGGATGATGGCACCCAGGTCGCCTTCGGATAACAGCATGTTTGCCTCGTTCAATGTGCGTGTTGAAAAACCTTGACGGCGGAGATGAGCAGGATCAAGCCCAGCAAGCCGATCAACCAGTCGCCCGGCACCAGGCCCAGCAGCAGGCCGCCGAGGGCTGCCCCGATGAGGGAGCCGAGCACCATCCAGATCATCAGCGGCCGTTCCTGGCCGAGTACGGCAAAGGAACCCGACTGGCTGTAGCGGGCGAAGCCGACCAGCATGGTGGGCAGGCTGATGGCCAGCGACAGGCTGCCCGCCAGCTTGATATCGATGCCGTAGAGCAGCACCAGGGTGGGAATCAGCAGTTCGCCGCCGGCCACGCCCAACAGCGCGGCGACCCTGCCGATGCCCAGGCCGGCCGCGAAACCCGCCGCCATGCGCGTAGCGCCCGCCTCGAACAAGGCCTTGCCCGGCTCGCCCAGGCCGAACCAGAACTCGGCCAGCATCAGCACGGCCAAGCCTACCAGCAGTACCAGCACCACCCGGTTGAGCCACAGCCGGGACATGCGCATCGCGTGTCCGGCCGCCCACCAGGCGCCCAACAGACTGCCGGCCAGCAGGTTGAGCACGATGTCGATCCGGGCCAGGGTCTCGCCGAAGGGCAACGACCCGGCGCGGAAGACCAGGGCGAAGGTCACCACGGCCAGGCTCATGGCCTTGTTGAGGATCACCGCCTCCAGTGTTGGCAGGCGGAAATAGCCCACCAGCAGGGGCAGGCGGAATTCCGCCCCGCCCAGGCCGATCAGGCCGCCCAGGGTGCCGATGACGGCGCCGGAGACCAGGCCCCAGCCATTGCGTGGGTTTATTGGCGCGGGCATGGATTTACTTGCCCGCCGCCTCGCCCGGCAGCACGAAGCCGTACTTCACCATCACCGCGCGCGCCGCTTTGCCGCCCATGTAGTCGGCGAAGCTTTGGGCCAAAGGATTGGCCGCCGCGCGTTGGGTGATGATGAAGCCCTGTTCCAACGGCTCATGCAGGTTGTCGGGGATCAGCCAGTAGCCGCCTTTGCTCGCCAGTTCCGGGTTGACCGCCAGGGCCAGGGCGATGATGCCGGCCTGGGCGTTGCCGGTCTGCACGAACTGGGCGGTGTGGGCGATGTTCTCGCCATAGACCAGCTTGGCTTCCACCTTGTCCCACACCCCCGCCGAGCGCAGGGCCTCCTCGGCGCGCTTGCCGTAGGGCGCATGCTTGGGATTGGCGATGGCGATGCGGGCGATCCTGGGGTCGGTCAGGCTGGCCAGGGTCATCTTGCTGGCGTCCTGCGTGCTGCTCCACAGCACGATGCGGCCGAAGGCATAGGGCTTGACCGCGGAAGCAGCCAACCCCGCCTTGGCCAGCTCCTGGGGAAACTTGATGTCGGCGGAGAAATACAGGTCGTAGGGCGCGTCCTGCTGGATTTGGGTGTGGAATTTGCCCGAGGAACCGTAGATCACGTCCACCGCCTCGCCCGGATTGGCCTTCTGGAAGGCGGTGACGATCTCGCCCATGGCGAACTTGAGGTCGGCCGCGGCGGCGATGGTGATCTTGCCGGCCTGGGCAGCGCCCGAGGCGGCCAGGGCGAGGGTTAACAGCAGGGTTTGCAACAGTTTCATGATCTACTCCTTGAGGTTGGCGTAAAAGAAAAATTCAGAGTTCGTAACCATGGGCGCGAATGACCTTGCGCGCCGCGTCGGACTTCAGGTAGGCCATCAGCGCCCCGGCGGCGGGGTTGTCCTTGCCCTTGGTCAGAATCACCGCGTCCTGGCGGATTTGCGGATAGAGCCCAGTCGGCACAGCCCAGTAAGAGCCGGTGGAATATTTGCCGTCCTTGTAGATTTGCGCCAAGGCGACGAAGCCCAGTTCCGCATTGCCGGTGGCGGCGAACTGGTAGGCCTGGGTGATGTTCTCACCGAGCACGAAGCGCGGTTCCAGTGTCTCCAGCACACCCAGGTTTTTCATGACCACCACTGCCGCTGCGCCATACACCGCCGTCTTGGGGTTGGCGATGGCCAGGCGCCTGAAGTCACCCAGCCTGAGCACCTTACCCTGGTCATCCACCAGGCCGGGCGTGGCCGACCACAGCATGAGCTTGCCGATGGCGTAGGTGAAACGCGTCTCGGGCAGGGCCAGACCGTCCTGTTCCAGCCGCTTGGGCGTCGCGTCGTCAGCCGACACCAGCACCTCGAACGGCGCGCCGTTCTTCACTTGGGCGTAGAACTTGCCCACCGAGCCGTAAGCGATGTTGAGCTTGTGGCCGGTCGCTTTTTCGAATGCGGGCGCGATCTTTTCCATCGGGCCGGTGAAGTTGGCGGCGACCGCCACACTCACTTCGCCCGCATGCGCCACCTGCGCTACCACCACCGCCAACAACGCGCCCAACCATTTGATCGATTTCATTTTCATCTCCCTATGCGTTGACTGCCAGAATGATGTGCGAGGCCTTAATCAGCGCCGCCGCTTTCACCCCTTCCTTGAGCCCCAACGACTTGATGCTGTCATTGGTCACAATCGCCGCGACGCTCTTGCCGCCCGCCAATTCGATGATGACTTCGCCGTTCACCGCGCCTTCCTGACAGCGCACCACGGTGCCGTGCAACTCGTTGCGCGCGCTGGTCTTGAAACCGTCCGAGGTGGTCACGATCACCCAAGGCGCTTTCACCAACGCATACGCTTCGCCACCCACCTTCAATCCCAGATGGCCCACGCTCTCGTTAGTAATCACCGCTGCCAGCTTTTGGCCGCCGCCAATATCCAGCACCACCTCTGCATTGATCGCACCCACCTTGATACTTTTCACTGTTCCCAGAAACTGATTGCGTGCACTCGTCTTCATATCGAATCTCCTGATCAAATGGTAATACTCGTCAAAATCGTCCATCACCTCCGCCAGCTTTTTCAACACCTGCTCGCGCTCCTGCTCCAAGCGGCGATACGCGCCCGCCACCCGGCGGCCATAGACAGTGAGCGTCGTCCCACCACCTTTCGACCCGCCAGTTCTGCGTTCCACCAGCGGTTGCTCGGAAAGATTGTTGATCGCCTCCACCGCTTCCCATGCCGCCTTATAGCTCATGCCCATCGCCGTCGCCGCCGCCGAGATCGAACCGGTTGCGTCGATGCGCTCCAGCAGTTCCAGATGATCCCAGCGTCGCCCTTTGGCGATGTTCAGTTTGGAAACGTTACTGGTTCTCGCATTTACCGCTACTGCTGATTGAGTCATATCGTCCTCGCTCGTTATAACTGTCTACTACCTAACGGTTAGCAATTGTGATGCCACGTATGAATACCTTTTCCCTCTCCCGATATTTAGGGGTTGGATGGTATTTGCGATGAATCGCGCGGGATTCTGCTTTGTTGGTTTTGTAGTATTCAGCACAGGGTTGTGCTGTTCGTTACAACCTATAGGTGATAACGCTTTTGAAGATGCGAGGCTAAGTACAAATAACAATGGGCACTGCTGTGCCCATTGTTGTAGTGATCACTACTGCAAAGATTATTGTTCGTCCACCTCTGCCAACACCACACCGATCGCATGCAGCAGATCATCCGTCAGACTCAGGCAGTGTTCGCTCCCGTTGACCAGGTAAAGATTGAATCTTTCATGCTTCAGCGCAGCGGGAAGTCGCGCAGGCATATCGTCGTCGTTACACAGGGTGAATCGCAGTTCCGGCCAAGTCTGCCTCAACGCGACAAGAGACTCCTCGTTCAACACGCTCATCGAAGCCGCGGTGCTGGCGATACGCTCTAATGTCTCGGCAAGGATCATGCTTCCCCTTCTTCCGAATCGGCAAACTGTCTCAACGATTTTGCTTCCACGCCGAGTATCCTGGCAAGCCAAGGCGGTGGCGCATCGAGCACGGCTTGCAGACGTTGCAGGGCGATGCTGGCTTTACCGCCTTCGGGCGCTTTCACCGGATGGATGTTGGCGCGCACCGCTTTGGCCGCAGCGGGACCGCCGATGGATTGCACATAAACGATCTGGCAGTCTTTGATGAGGTTGGCACGCGCGACGTTCTTGTCTTCCGCCTCATCGGCAAGACTGGTGGAACGCACGTCGATGAGTCGTATCTCGTCGCTGCCAACTTGATAGATGAGGAAGCGCGGGCAGGAACCGAAGTGCCCGTCGAGGTTCTCTTCGGTGTTGGATGCGACAGCGACACGCAGGCTACCGGGCATGTCACCCTCTTTGTACGCGGCCGCCGTCAGGCTTCCCGCTTCTACCTCCGCCGCCCCCCAAAGGTGACGCACAGCGAGTTTGATTGAGGCACCATCGACGTCCGGATCGACAGTTTTTTCGCCGGATAGGATGATCTTGATGTCGGCTACGGTCACTTTGGAGAGTTTCTCTTCGGTGATGGGCAGGCCGATGCTGTCGCCCAGCTTGGCTGCGAACGCGCCCGCGTTCACGTCGGCGAGCACGCGCGCGGCTTGCGCGATGCGCAATGCGGCGGCTTTGGTGATGACGCTGGTAGTGATCATAACGATACCTCTTGTTTGTTCAACACACCCAGACCGTTCGGCCTGAGTCTGTCAAAGGCTATGCGACCGTTCGCCCTTCGATAGGATCAAGGCGAACGGAAATAGTTGACCGCTTACGCCGCGATCTGCGTAATGCAACCCTTGATCGGGCACACCTTCACGCATTGCGGCTTGTCGTATTCACCGTCGCACTCGGTACATTCGCTTGCGTTGATCGAGAACATGCCCTTCTTCGTCTTGATGGAAGCCGTTGGACATTCCGGTTCGCAGTCACCGCAGGCGGTGCACAGATCTGCATTTATCTTCATTGCCATGATAATTCTCCTTTTCGGTTATTCCGCAGCATCCAGGCGCTTGGCACGCAGTGATATCGGCAATCTGGCCGGAGCAGATTGTGGCTCGATATAGTAACTACCGCCGTTGTTCAGCTTGATCTCGCCGCCCCACTTCTCCGGGCTGTCGAACTCCATCGAAACGATGGCGTCCTCGAGGTCGCGCTTGGGCAGATAGAACACGTACGCGCCTTTGTTGCCTTGAATCATGATGTTTGCCATTGCAACTCCTTGAGTTGCAGGATTCAGGATTCTGGAACCAGGATTCAGAAAGGGGCCGAGCCGCCTTTGCTGAATCCTGAATCCTGAATCCTTGTTCCTGCCTTACCGTACCAGGTCGTGGTTGTAGTCGGTGGTCCCCATGCAGCGGGTCTCCTCGTCCAGACGTTCCAACACTGCATTAACCAGAGTGGTAAGCATCTGCATGGCACCTTCATAACCCAAGGTGGTTGAGCGATGCAGGTGGTGACGATCGAAGATCGGGAAACCGATACGGATCAGCGGCACCTCGAACTCCTTGCCCTTGTGCAGCGTGTCGCGCTGGATAAACTTGCCGTAGCTGTTGCCGATCATGAAGTCGGGTTTCTCGGTGAACATCAGCGAACGGAAGTGCCACAGGTCGGCGCCCGGATACAGCTTTGCATCCTTGCCATAGGGCGTTTCGTCCATCACTGCACGCATCGCCTTGTTCCACTTCTTGCTGCCGTTGTTGCACAGGATATGGGTCGGTTCCGCGCCCAGCTCGGTAAGGAACTTGGCCATACCCATAACGAAATCGGGATCACCGTACAGGCCAAACTTCTTGCCGTGCAACCAAGTGTGGCTGTCGGTGATCATATCCACCAGACGACCGCGTTCCTTGAGCAGCGAAGCGGGAATCGCTTTGCCGGTAACTTCGGCGACCTTCATCAGCCATTCGTCTGTCCACTCCAGCCCCATCGGAATATTCAACTTGGGTACTTCATGTTTCCAGGTTAGATCGACGAATTTCTTCGTCTTTTCCAGCTGCAAGGGTTGTAACAGGAAAGTAGTGGTGGCATTCGCCGCATCTTTCACTTCATCCTGTGTCGTACCGCCCGCGTACATGCGGAACTGGCCGTCGGCCGGCGTATCCAGCACTTCGGTGGGATCACTCAGCAGTGTATGGGCAACACCCATCTCGTCGAGCATGCGGTGGATCACACGGTAATTGCCGAGGTAAGTTTCAAAACCGGGAACGATGTTGATCTTGCCGTTCGAGCCGGGGACTTTGCCTTCCATGGTGTTCAGCGTGAAGTAACGGATGATGCCTTCAAACATATTGTCCCAACCGGTGACGTGCGAACCCACAAATGACGGCGTGTGGGCGAACGGTGTCGGGAAGTCCTCGGGAATATTTCCGGCTTTTTTTGTATTGCGGATAAACGCGTTCAAGTCATCGCCGATCACTTCAGCCATACAGGTCGTGGACACCGCGATCATGTCCGGCTTGTACATTGCCTTGGCATTTTCCAGTCCGTCGATCATATTCTTCTGACCGCCGAACACGGCTGCATCCTCCGTCATGGAATCGGATACGCAGGCAATCGGTTCCTTGAAGTGCCGGTTGAAGTAGGTGCGGAAGTAGGCCACACAGCCTTGCGAACCGTGCACGTAGGGCAGGGTCTTCTCGAAGCCCAGGGCGCACAGCACGGCGCCAAGCGGCTGGCAGGCCTTGGCCGGATTGATGGTCAGGGCCTCACGCTTGAAGTTGAGCTCCTGGTACTCGACCGTGGTG
>Ga0100388_10002487_pt1 | contig 15908 bp, 11 predicted proteins | sample CryGeymeta201512_FD_81536 | JGI IMG/M metagenome (GOLD analysis project Ga0100388, IMG submission 81536) | Groundwater microbial communities from Crystal Geyser aquifers in Utah, USA - Crystal Geyser metaG 2015-12 | ecosystem: Environmental > Aquatic > Deep subsurface > Groundwater | place... | reverse complement strand
GACCCACATCCCGGATGACCGATTTGGTTTTCATCCTGCCAAATGTGATGATCTGCGCCACCGACTCCGTACCGTATCTCTTGCGGATATAATTGATCACCCGCTCCCGTCCTTCGATGCAGAAGTCGATATCGATATCCGGCATTGACACCCGGTCAGGATTCAAAAACCGCTCGAACAGCAAATGATATTTGATGGGGTCCACATTGGTGATGCCCGTCACGTATGCCACCAGGCTCCCGGCTGCCGATCCCCGCCCGGGTCCTACGGGAATATTGTTCTTCCTCGCATACGCTACAAAATCCTGTGTAATAAGAAAATAATTGGCAAAATTCATTTTTTTAATGACAGACAATTCATAGGTTAACCGCGCCTGAATTTCCGGCGTGATCTTCGGATACCGTTCCTCTAATCCATCCATACACAATTTTTTCAGGTATTCATTCGCATCTGAAATAGACTCGCTGGTATCGATTTCAAAATACGGCAGGTGAAGATTTCCCATCTCAATTTTAATCTCGCAGGATTCCGCGATTCTGATGGTATTCTCCAACGCTGCCGGCGTGGATTTGAAAAGTTTGTACATTTCGTCCGCAGATTTCACATAAAACTGACGGGGTTCATATCGTCGCCGGTTGGTGTCGCTCAAATCTTTTCCGGTGCCCAGACAGAACAGAACGTCGTGTGCCTTCCAGTGCTCTTCAATGGCGTAGTGGTTGTCATTGGTTGCCACCAGGGGAATGTTCAGTTCTTTCGATAGTTTGATCAAAACCGGATGTGATGCAATTTCTTCGGGGATGCCGTGATTCTGTAACTCAATGTAGTAACGGTTCGGAAAGATCTCCTGATATTCCAAAGCCACTGCCTTTGCCCGATCGTAATCTCCGAGGGACGCATAATAAGTGAGTTCACCCGCAAGGCAGGCGCTTGTCGCAATCAGCCCTTCGTTGTACTGCCGTAAAAGGTCCTTGTCCACACGGGGTCGGTAATAGAAACCATCTATGTATCCGATAGATACCAGTTTCATCAGATTTTTGTACCCCGTTTCATTCTGAACAAGAAGCACCAGATGGTGATACCCCCATTTTCTGGCGCTATCAGTGGATTGTTTCCTGGTTTTATGATTACCGATGCTCACATAGATCTCGCATCCGAGAATGGGTTTAATATGCTTTTTGTTTGCCGTTTTGTAGAAAGGGATCATGGAAAAAAGGTTTCCGTGCTCGGTTAGGGCGATCGTATCCATACCCAGATCGTCTAGGCGGTCGCATATCATATCGATGGTTTGTGCCCCATCCAGCAGTGAGAAATCGGAGTGATTATGGAGATGTACGAATTCAGGCATTGAATATTGGTCTTGTGTTTATTCTTTTTGTAATTACTTTATCTTTCCGGCAAATGGGGAGATAATTTACTTCCGGGTGTGTGATAATCAGGGTAAAGAAATGGGGTGGGGGTAGCATAAAATTCAGCAGACAACTCCGACGCTCTTTGCCGACCGTATGGCGGGAAAATAACCGCCGGATGGCTATTTTACCCACATGCGCTTTTCAGTTCCCGGAAAATCCGGCGCAGGTCGGAAGTATCCCGAGCCATGTGAATTTTGAATTAGGAAAACGCTTCCTTCACCGGCAGTTGATGAGTGACCATACAACTGGAATTACACGATCTCACAAAGATGCCTGCAAGCTTTAAGCTTGAGTTACAATTAACTTGGGTCTTGAGTAGCATGCACAAAGACGCAATTCGCCGCAGGATGGTTCGAAACAGCATGCAGCCCTCAGGGTCGAACGATCAAATCAAGCCCCTGCTTAAGGGTATCGGTAAGGTCTGATCTTCCCTGAGAACGATCGCGCAGCGCCATTTCAAGGGGGTGTCTCTATGGGGGAGGTGGTGTGAACGGCGCGATAATCTCCAGTATTTCCATATTCAGAAGCCAGTCATCCGGGTACTCATCGGATATCCTTTCATGGATTTTCTGAAGTTCCTCCAAATTGGGTGTGCCGGATTCCCGTATCGCCCGGACCCGCCGGTAGAGGTCTATTCGCAAACTGGTGCTGGAGGTATCGGTTTCTGAAGCCGGCGTCAGGTCATGCGTTGGCTCTCTGTCATCCATGTACGGCACATAGGCGGGCCAGTCTGATGGTCCGCCATAAACGGAAATGACCTTTTCACCAATGGCCATATCAAAAAAACCCCATTCCGGACGAAACAAAATTTGATTTCCCTGCGTGACCGTGCAGGATTTAAAGGTGAGCAGGATCGGAACCTCCGACGCCCGCACAACACGGGTCAGCTTTCCCTGAACGGTCACGCCACTGCCAAAGCAGATGGTCATTTCCCTGCCCTTCATAAGATCTGCACGATTCAGGTTTGTATCCAATTGGTTCGATATTTTTACAATTGAACCCACCGGAGTGCCATACCCGTGTGTATGGTAATCCCCGCCATGACCGGCGAGTTGACCGGTATCGGTGCATAATTGAACAGGACCTGTATATTGCAGGTATGCAGGTTGATCTGAATCATCCAATGTCACCTGCGACAGTACGCCTGAAATCCGGATGCCGCTGTTCATTACTGTAGTTGTAACGGTGCCGGCCTGCTGCGCTTTGATCAGCCCTTCCAAGCCACCGGTGCGGAATGCCAGTGTTTGTGTGAATTCTTCCAGAACTTCACTGAGGGTATAAAAATCAGGTGTCACGAAAAGTTGTGGCTGCGGTTCCGTAATATCGTAGGAATAATGGATACAATCGAGAGTAAATGGATGTTTTATGACCTTGTCAGTCAGACAGTTGTAACTCTCGCTCAGGGAGGAGAGGAGTCCCGCTCCATAGATCCGGGGATGATCCAATGAACCGATCAGCCCGTATTCCACCGTCCACCAATTCATGCGGGACATGTACGCCGCTTCGCTGATATAACTGATGTTTCCTGCGGCATCTTCCAGCGATGCTTTTGCATTGCGAATCTCATCGGGGGTTGACCGTAGATTTTCCTTAATATCCGAGAGATCGCGAATCGCATGATACAGACGGATATCCTCTGTGCTGGTAATGGCTTTGGACGCAATTTCACCATATTTTTTCAGATAGTCGGCATAATCCGGGTCGGCAATGATCGGTGCGTGTCCGGCGGCTTCATGAACAATATCCGGTGCGGGAGTATAGGTGAGATGTTCTAAAGACCGCATATCCGCAGCAATCGCCAGAACCCCCAAAGATTGAAGCTCCATAAATGCTGCCGGTGGAATGAACCCCCGGACGCACACAGCGCCCCATCCAAAAGCTGATAATTTGTGATCCATCTCTTCAATTTTCGTGATTCGCTCCTGTTCGATTCCGCAGGCCGCTAACCCTTTTAGATAGGCGGGATGAGCTGTCTGTTGAAAATACTGCCGGGAAATCCGCATAATGAACCGCCAGCAGGCGTGATCGATCGAAGTATATCGTTGAAAGTCCTGTTTGACGACATATTTGTGTAAATGGGGCGGGATGGTCTTCCAAGTCACGGGATCAACGCTCCGGACCGCACCGGCAGATGCATCCCGAACCGGTCGAAATGGTGAAACTTCTGACAGATGTTTTCCCGCCGCCCATCCTGCACAATAGTGGCATCCTGCCGGGTATCACACCGGGGCGTGACAGGGATATCCGGTGAAAATTTGTGGTGATTCTCATGTTTGAAAATACGACGCTTTTTAAAATTTGAGAAATGGTCAATTATCTCATCCCGTACCCCGGTGACCTGTTTTATCCGGGAAACGGCATCCCGGTCTTTCATCAGGCAATGAGGCTTCACTCTTTTGTATAAACCCCGTAAAATCATCTAAATTAATCTCTCATTTTTTAGGAAAATCACCGTGTTTCGTCAAATGATGAAAAGTAAAATTCACCGCGCTACCGTCACTGAAGCCAATCTGGACTACGTGGGGTCTATCACCATCGATGAAGATCTGATGGATGCCGCTGGATTGGTGGAAAACGAAATGGTGCAAGTGTTGAATATTTCCAATGGCAATCGTCTTGAAACCTATGTGATCCGCGGCAATCGGGAATCAGGAGAAATCTGTGTCAACGGCGCCGCCGCCCATCTGATGCACGAAGGTGATAAAGTGATCATCGTTTCCTACTGCATGTTACCGAATCACGAACTGAGGACTCACACCCCAAAAATTGTCCATGTGGATGATCATAACCACATTGTCAACCTGACCCAGTCCGAAATTAATTTTTCCATCAATTAAACTTGCAGAAGATCACCATCAATCACATCAGACGATTGAAAGGCGCAGAACGGCCATTCGCCACCCTGACTGCCTACGATTTCACGTCGGCAAAGATCGTGGACGCTACCGGGATTCCCCTTATTTTGGTTGGTGACAGCGCTGCGATGGTGATGCTGGGATACGATACCACCCTTCCCGTGTCAATGGATGAAATGGTGATGCTGACATCTGCAGTATGCCGGGGGGTGAAACATGCGCTGGTCATCGCCGATATGCCCTTTATGTCTTATCAGGCATCGGTATCAGACGCACTTCATTCTGCCGGGAGATTCATGAAAGAAGCAGGAGCAGCCGGTGTAAAATTAGAGGGCGGCTGTCGAATGAACCCTCAGATGCGCGCACTGGTGGAAAACGGCATTCCGGTTATGGGACACATCGGACTTACCCCTCAATCTGTTCATCAATTTTCAGGGTATACGGTTCAGGGCAAAACGGTGGATGCGATCCATAATTTGATGGATGATGCCCTGGCGGTGGCAGACGCCGGTGCATTTTCACTGGTACTGGAAGGAATTCCTGCCGAAGTTGCAAAAATGATCACCCAACAGATTGCCATTCCCACCATCGGGATCGGAGCCGGTCCCCATTGCGACGGACAGATCCAGGTCTTCCATGATATTTTAGGGCTGTATACTGAATTTATCCCAAAACACACCCGGCAGTTCGGACAGACCGCCGAACACATGACCCGGTCTATTCAAGCTTATATCGAACTGGTGGAAGCCCGGGGATTTCCTTCAGAGGAAAACAGTACCCGCCTTAGCGCCTTAGTTTTAGACGCCCTCACCGCCAAATAACCATGCGTTTGATTGAAAAAATCGATGAACTGCGGGACTGGCGCAATACGGTTTCCGGCACTGTCGGATTTGTCCCCACAATGGGCGCACTCCATGACGGACACCTCTCGCTGGTGAAAGCATCTGCCCATACATGTGATCATACCATCATCAGTATTTACGTGAACCCCGCACAGTTCGCACCCGGTGAGGATTTGTCAGCATATCCCCGTGATCTGCATGGGGATATCAAAAGACTGGAAACCTGTTCTGAAAAAACGGTATTCTGCCCGGATGATCTGTTGATGTATCCGACCGGATATTCAACTTCGGTTTCAGAAAGCCGGCTCTCTGCAATGTTAGAAGGGAAAAGCCGGCCTACTCATTTTGCGGGAGTCACTACCATTGTGGCAAAATTGTTCAATCTGATAAATCCGACCCATGCATTTTTTGGAAAAAAAGACGCTCAGCAATTGCGCATTATTCAGAAAATGGTGACAGATCTGAATTACCCTGTCACCATCGTACCTGTTGATATCGTCCGGGAACCTCACGGACTTGCCTTGAGCAGTCGGAATAATTATTTATCCCCGGGTGACCGCCGGAAAGCCGGTATCATTCACCAGACCCTTCAGGCTGCGAACGATCTGATGAGACAGGGAGAAAGATCCGCCGGGACCATCACTCATTTCATCCATGAGGGAATATCTGCCGAACCTCTCGCCCGTATAGATTATGTGGCAGTGTCTGATCATCGCACCCTGGAGGATATCACGGGCATCATTGACCGGGACGTCCTTATCAGTGTGGCCGTTTTTTTCGCCCATGTCCGGTTGATTGACAATTTTGAATTCATGATCGGGGATTAAACCGTGCCTGGGTCCCTAAGGTCAGGCTTTTCCCTCCGAATTTTTCACCTTCGGCATTTTACGATCCTGTGTGTGTTTCTGTCGCTGGCTGCCTGTACACGAACATCAGAATCCCGCCAGCTTAATCTCGTATTATATGGGGATCCCGCCAGTCTGGATCCTGCATTTGCAACGGATGTCCGTACCGGTCAGGTCTGTGCCTTGCTGTATGACAACCTGGTCCGCTTTAGTCACGGAACCGGACTTGTACCCGCCCTGGCCAAAAGCTGGAGTCTTGATCCCACCGGCACACAGTATTTTTTTAATTTACGCACTGATGTTCATTTTATCGATGGTACACACCTCACGGCACAGGATGTAAAACAATCTTTTCAACGGGTCATGATGCCCAAAACCCAATCCCACCGGTCATGGTTATTCCAAAATGTAACCGGCGTGAATGAATTTCAATCCGGTAATTCAGATGAAATTACAGGATTAGATGTTGTGAATGATTCCACATTGATCATCCGGTTGGCAGAGCCGTTTGCGCCTTTTATCGGATTCCTCGCAATGCCTGCAGCTGCGATTATCCGAACCGATGACCGGGGACGGCTGGTGGGAAGCGGACCCTGGATCCTGAACCAGTGGATTCATGACGGACACCTGTTATTCACAAGTAATCCGGACTATTTCGACGGCAAACCGGTACTTGAAAAATTGAAGATCCGGATTTTACCGGAAGCGCTTCCCCGGTCTGCTGAATTTATCACCGGATATCTGGATATTATGGAAATCCCGGAACCTGAATATGATCTTTGGGCTGATGACCCAAAATGGACGCCGTACATTCACCTGAAAGACGAACTAAACACCTATTACATCGGATTGAACTGCGGCCGTCCGCCCTTCGAGGACGTTCGGGTCCGCCGGGCGGTGAATTTCGCATTGGATATTCCATCCATTATACAGTCGGTGAATCACGGCAAAGGTATCCCCGCCGCAGGTCCCGTCCCTCCGGTGCTACTGGATGGGATTGTTCCAATCCCTTATGGGTATAATCCGGGTAAAGCCCGGCAGCTGCTCAGGGATGCGGGATATTCATCGGGGATTGATGTGGAATTATGGCAGGGTCAGGCGCCGGACGTCATGCAGGTGACGGAAGTGATCCAGGCGCAATTGGCTGAAGTGGGTGTTCGGGTGAAACTTGTTCGTAACGACTGGAATATGTTCAGCCAGGCGGTGCTCCAGGGTAAACCGGATATGTATTACCGGTCATGGTGGGCGGATTATCCCGATGCGGAAAATTTTCTGGCGCCGTTGTTTGAATCTACACTGAGCCTGAAGCGATGGACACGCTATGCCAACCCGCATCTGGACAGTCTCCTCCGGGACATACAGATCGAAACAGATGACCGACAGCGTCAGGAGATAGCCGTCCGTGCAAACCAGATTCTTCACGACGATGTCCCGTGGATCTACCTGTGGCACTCACAAACCGCGACCATCGTCAACCCGGAATTACAGGGTTGGCAGCCCTGTCTCATGTTCAATGCGGAAAAGTATACCCTGGTGGGGAAGGATTGATCGTGTTGGTGCGGAGTTTAACGGATTTTCCGAAGGATCACTTTCGGGAATTGAAGCAGATCGTTCAGGTGGTCCAAAATGAACTTGACGATAATTTCAAAGTTTATCCGCTGATCATCATGAATAACGGTATTCCAGAACCTGACCCTATTTTACATCTTCCTTAGAGCAGCAGGTACAAATTTTAAATTCACAATACCCGCATGTTTCTGGAACAGGGATTTAAATGGGTATGGGTGGCGTCGGATACAGATTATTATATTTTTTTGAAAACATAGGGGAAATAAAAAGCCAACTCAACTTCGCTATCCGGTCTTTCGTGACGTGTACCCTAAGTTCAACACAGATAAATGGCTTTAACCGAAGGAGATTCCACAGAAATAATATCAATTGTTTTCCGAATCGTTGCGTAAAACAAATCTGTCCGATGATCTTATAAAACCAATTTTTTTTTCTGCCACAGGGGTGTATTGGGTTGCCTCATAAAAAATATTCGGGACGTGTTTTGGTGATCCCTGCTTTGACCGGAGGGCATTAGCCCTGAATATGATCCCGAATTGCCTTTCTGATCCGGTCAACCGATATTCGTTCCTGTAGGGTGGTGTCCCGGTGCCTCAGCGTGACGGTTTGATCTTCCATGGTCTGGTGATCTATGGTGATCCCGAAGGGGGTCCCTGCTTCATCCTGCCGTCGATAGCGTCTGCCGATGGAGCCGCCTGAATCGAAGAAGGAACTGAATTCTCCCCGAAGGTCCTCCACGATTTTCTGTGCCATTTCGGGCTGCCCCAATTTATTAACCAATGGGAAAACCGCTACGGTGATCGGCGCTAATTTGGGGGATAGCCGCAACACCGTTCTTTTTTCACCTTCTATTTCATCCTCATGGAATGCATCGGCAAGTACCGTAAGAAAGGCGCGGTCCGCGCCCGCGGAAGTTTCAACCACTGCTGGCAAGATGTGTTTGTTCGTGGCCGTGTCAAAATAAGTAAGGCGTTTTCCGCTGAATTCCTGGTGCCTGTCCAGATCGAAAGTACCCCGGTCGGCGATCCCTTCCAGCTCAGACCATCCAAAATCAAAGTGATATTCCACGTCGTAACATGCCGTCGAATAATGTGCAAGTTCATCGGTGCCATGGGGACGCAGCCGCAATTTTTCTTCCCGGATTCCCAGCGATTTAAACCAGTTGATCCGTTCCTGCGACCAATATTCCAGCCATTGCGGGGTTTCCTTGGGCAGGCAGAAAAACTCCATTTCCATCTGTTCAAATTCCCGGGTTCTGAAGATGAAGTTTCCCGTGGTGATCTCATTTCTGAAGGCTTTCCCCAACTGGGCAATACCAAAGGGGAGTTTTTGCCGTGAGGTCGATTGGACATTTGAGAAATTCACGAAAATGCCCTGTGCGGTCTCGGGCCTCAGATAAACGACAGACCCGGAATCCGCCACCGGTCCCATATGAGTTTTAAACATAAGATTAAATTGTCTGATATCCGTCCAGTCCCCTGCTTTTTGGGTATGGGGATCGATCACCACCGCCTTCTTCATCGTATCTCCACTGGCCGCTTCATTTTCAGAGAGTTTCACGACGATAGCCTGGCGTTTTTTTTCGTCGCTGGCAAATTCAGGGGTCGCTGCTCCGAACAGGCGGGTGAGCAGATTTTGCACAACCTCTTCGGTCTGGTTTTCCAGCAAATGATCCAGCCGGTAGCGTTTTTTCGACTCTTTATTGTCAACCAGCGGATCGTGGAAATTTTCCACATGTCCGCTGGCTTCCCAGGTTCTGGGGTGCATCAGGATAGCGGCATCCATCCCTACTACATTTTCACGGGCTGTGACCATCTCCTGCCACCAGCGATTTTTGATATTTCGTTTCAGTTCAACGCCCAGGGGTCCATAATCCCAGGTGGAGCTTAATCCGCCATAAATTTCACTGCTTTGAAAAACAAATCCGCGCTGTTTTGACAACGAGGTGAGGGTTTCCAGAATGGTGCCATCGGATCTGATATTTGCCATGGTATTTTCCTGTATGAAAACGGGGGTTATAAATTATTTTCGTTTACGCGTAAACCTGCGTTTGGCGGGACCTTTTTCTCGTCTTGCCGCAATCAAAGCAGTGGCTTCTTCAAGAGTGACCTCATTGGCAGACACGGTTTTAGGTAATGTCGCATTTACTTTTCCATCGGTCACATAATCGCCGTAGCGTCCTGATTTTACCTGAACCGTCCCATTTGAAAACGGATCGGTACCCAGTTCTCTCAGCGCTTCGGAATTTCGATTGCCTCCTGGTGAGTTTAGAATTTCTATGGCGCGTTCAAGGGTCAGTTCCAGCAGATTGTCCGTCGGCATAATCTTTTGATTTTTACTACCATGTTTCAGGTATGGCCCGTATCTGCCCAGATCGGCAATGACATCGACGCCATCATGCTGACCTAAAACCGTTGGTAGCGATAGTATTTGCACGGCAGTTTCATGATTCAACGCTTCCGGCTCCATGCCCGGTAAAAGGGATTTCATTTTTTCCCCGGCTTTCAGATAATATCCAAACCTTCCCTTGATGAGTTGGATTGGCTCTCCGTTTTCTGCGAATTCACCCAGAATTTCAGGCTCTGTATTTTTTTGCTGAAATAAGGCGGTGATGGATCCCCGAGTCAGTTCACTGGGGATAAAATCATCCGGCAATGTGGCATTTTGGCTGTCGTTTTGAAGGTAAATCCCGTATCTGCCAATTTTCAAAGATACAGGATTTCCTGCTTTGTCCACGGCTTCCATGATTTGCCGGGATCGGTTTTTATCGTACGACTGTTCCAATTCCGCCTTCAACCCGGGATGCGTTTCCTGGCCAAAATAAAATCCGTTGAGAAATGAACCTGCATCCATTTCTGACAGAGAAATCCGGTCCAGTTGATCTTCCATCCAGGCGGTAAACTGTAGGTCTACTAAATCGGTGAAGTAATTTTCCAAAAACTGCACGACCGCATAAGCCGTGAATGTGGGAATCAGGGCGCCGTTCACTTTGTTGGCGTATCCCCTTTTTTGGATGAGTTCCATGATGGATGCATAGGTGGACGGTCTGCCAATACCCAGAGATTCCAGTTCTTTTACCAGGGATGCCTCCGTGTACCGGGGTGCGGGTTTGGTGACCTGACGTGACGGCTCAATGCCATTACACTCCAGAGACTGACCCTTTGATAGTGTGGGTAGCATCGTTTCTTCATCTTCCCGACTGCTGTCGGTATCGTCCGTGCCGGACACATATACTTTCAGGTAGCCATGGAACTGAATGATCTTGCCCCGTGCTTCAAAGACAGCATGGCTGTCGGTGATCAGGGCAATGGTGGACAGCAATTTCGCTGAAGCCATTTGGCTGGCGATTGTGCGGTTCCAGATCATCCGATACAGTTTGAGTTCCAAATCTGATAATTCGCCATGCAACTCATCCGGGGACCGAAACGCAGACCCGGTGGGACGGATTGCTTCATGGGCTTCCTGCGCATTTTTCACTTTGTTTTTATAATGACGTGGTGTCTTTGGCAGATACTCATCCCCAAATTTTTGAGCGATAATATCCCGTGCCGCAGCAATCGCCTCTGTGGATAAATTTACAGAATCCGTTCGCATGTAGGTAATATATCCGTCTTCATAAAGATGCTGCGCAATGGACATGACCTGTTTTGAACTGAGTCGCAGTTTCCGGACCCCTTCCTGTTGAAGGGTGGAGGTAATAAATGGAGGGGAAGGGTGGGAGACTGCCGGTTTTTGTTCAACAGATTGTACCTTCCAGGTATGATCCAGCCACTCTTTTGAATATTTTTTTGCCAGTTCTTCAGTGAGGATCAGCCGGTTCTTGACTGAGAGTTCACCGGTGGTATTGTCAAAATCTTTCCCTCGGGCAACTTTTTGATCCCCCACCGTGATTAACACAGCCTGAAACGGGTCTTTTCCGTTGAGAAAGGTGGCGGTGAGTCTCCAGTATACGCTTTCAAAAAATGCCGCGCGAAGTTTTTCACGGTCAACGATAATTTTAATGGCAGGACTTTGAACCCGCCCTGCAGATAGCCGGGATTTCACGTTGTACCACAATTTTTCGGAGACTAAAAATCCGAATAACCGGTCTAATATCCGGCGGGATTCCTGGGCGCTGACCAAATTGTCATCGATATTTCGCGTGTGTTTAAAGGCTTCATTAATCGCCTTTGGAGTGATTTCATGAAATACCAGCCGTTTTACCGGAACACCGGGTTTGAGAACCTGAAGCAAATGCCAGGCAATCGCTTCGCCTTCGCGGTCCGGGTCTGTGGCGAGGAATATTTCACCGGAAGTTTCCATGGCATGTTTGATGCTGGCGATCACCTTTTTTTTATCTGCAGAGATCACATATTTAGGTGTGAAGCCTTTGTCAATTTCGATGCCGAGATCGTTTTTGGGTAAATCGCGGATGTGGCCTACCGATGCTTCTACTTTGTACTCATTCCCCAGAAATCGCTTTAATGTTTTTGCCTTTGATGGGGATTCTACGATAATCAAATGTTGAGAATTCTTTTCCATATTGGGGGCGAATTTAAACCCGGTAAAATTCATTCTTCCAAATTCTAAATCATAACAATTCGTCCCAAACACATGTTTCTGACAGAAAATATCGACAAGTCAACTTCAAAACCCCTTATTTTTTAAGGGGGTATTTTGGTATATATTACGCTCCGCTCACAAGGCTCGGCCGGTTGAACGACTGCTCATCTCATCATACCATTGCCTTCGTCAAAAGAAGAAAATCGAAAATTAGCCTGTTTAAAATCAATATTTCATTTTTTATCGCCGCATTAAAAAAAGTCCTCGTAATTTCATCCCATGAATTATCAGGGTCCTATCGGTAAAATGGTAAGTTTGGGGATCCATCCGGTCAGGTATGACCTGCCAGTCGGAGATGATTTTATTCCCATCAGCGATGCCATCGGAAAGTACATCGCCTTTGAATTTACACGGGATATTTTTTGTATCGGTTGTGGCCGGAAAACCAGCAAATCTTTTGCCCAGGGATATTGTTACTCCTGCCTGTTGTCTTCACCGGAAACGTCTGAGTGTATTTTACGGCCCGAACGATGTCAGGCGCATCTTGGTATTGCCCGGGATATGGAGTGGGCGCGTCATCATTGTCTGACTGATCATGTCGTTTATCTTTCCGTAACGTCAGGATTGAAGGTGGGGGTCACCCGAGCCGGTCAAATCCCCACCCGGTGGATTGATCAGGGTGCAAGCAGCGCCATCAGGCTGGCGGTTACACCCAACCGCTATGAGGCGGGGCGTATCGAAATTGCACTTAAACAGGCGGTCTCTGACCGCACGATCTGGCAGCGGATGCTGAAAAACGAATATCCGGAGGATATTGATCTGAAAAGCGAGAAATACCAACTGTTATCTCGTTTATCCCAGGATCTGCAGGCAAATACTACGGATAATGATGAAATTGTGGAAATTACCTATCCGGTGACCGGGTATCCTAAACATATCAAAGGACAAACGTTTGACAAACAACGGGAAATTTTCGGGGTTCTATGGGGAATACGGGGTCAGTATCTGATGTTTGACGATGGCAGCGTGTTGAATATTCGTCGTCACAGCGGATATGAAATTCGAGCTGATGTTTAACCTATGGCTAATTTGTTCGGACCGAACCATTGGTTACGGTTTGACGAGAAGAATCGGGCTTTTCGCTTTTTGTGCCGTATGGATGGGTTTACTTCCCTGTATGAATTGTTTCAACTCGCCGCCGGCTGATTTTCCCATGATGATAATGTGATCGGTCCCGGCTTCCTGCAAAAACACATCTGCTGGTTTTCCAGTGATCATGGATATGGTATGGGGCAGTTTTTGCATTCGTAAATATTTTTGTACCCATCGGGAAGCATTCCGATATCCTTTTCCGAATTTTTTGGTTTTACTTACTGTGATCGCATGAATAGGCGCATCAAATTGTCGTGAAATAATGGCTCCGAAAATAATCGCCCGTTTCGTTGCGACGGAATCATCAACACACAATAAAATTTTATAATTCCACCGGGGATTAAAATTCTTAATTATAAAAACACTTGTATCCAGAAACTGGATCAATTTGTGAGTCATCCGCTTACGTTCCGGATTTCCAATAATCGCTATTTCATAGTCCCGGTATTGGGTTTCCTTATGGAGTTCATTCAGTAGGCTCCCCTCCCGAAGCAACAACCGGATTTTTTCACCGGACGATTGGGGAAGCACCATACGAATTCTGCCGGATTCTTCGATGAGATTTGACGGATCAAAAGCCGTGTACTCATCATTTAAGAATCCAAATTCTTTGATTGATTCAAATGCCCACTTCAGAACTTCAATCCCGGGATGATGGATATTCCATTCCGCCAGAGACTGACGGGCAAGAGCGACGTCCCCCTCAATAAACGCACCGGATTTTTTTCCAACGAAAATCACAGACAGATCAGCGGATAGTCCGTTGGCAATTTTAACCCCGATGTGTAAAATGTTTTTAGATTCAGGAGTTGTATCTTTGATCGCAATTAAAAATCTCATACAAAATCCCTTTATTTGAAATTTGTAAACCCGACCACGAGCGGCCAGTACAGGTAATAAATTATCAGCAACGTCAAAGCAGATGCTGCGGTGACCCGCCAACCTGCTCTCAAAAAGTCCTTCATTTTCACCAGACCCGAGGAATAAATGATCAAACATGCCGGTGCGGCTACAGCAGACAGATAACTAAAGGATGCTGATGTAGCTGTGGTCAGTCCCATAAACAAGGGGTGTCCTCCCATATTCAGTGTAATGGGACCGAGAACCGCCACCGCCCCGGCAGGATTCATGACATTTGACAATAAGGTGGTCAGAAAAATCACCACAATGTACCGTACCACTTCAAACTGTTCCATCAACCCGCCGGTCATCCCGATGATCCCATTACCGATCCAAACGGCTGTACCGGCGTTCTTCATTTGTACACCCAGAGAAATTGCACCTGCGAAAAGCAGAATGACGCCCCAATTAGTGTTTTTATTAATGTCTTTCCACTCGATTAATCCCGAAGCCATGTATAAAAAGGCTCCAGCAATGGCAATAATACCCATTCCGATCTTCTCATTCAACAGTACCCAACACAGGAAGATAAACACAAAAATACCAATGGTTAATATTTCTTTAGCGTTGAGTGGTCCTTTATGCGCCACCTGGATTTTGAGTTTTCTCACGGCGGAATCCAGAGATGAAAATTCTGGTTTGAAGGTGGTTCTCAGCAGAAAAGCGGTGGTGAGTATACCAATTAATACCATAGGGTATGTCATGATGATCCATTGACCATATGAAAGGGTGGTACCGGTTTCGGAATTGCTTCGAAGAAATTCGATCATGATTGGGTTTCGTGCACCGCCGGAGGGCGTCCCGATACTCCCCACCGTTGAGCCATAAGCAATGGAAAACAGGAGCAATGCCGTAATATTCGGTACCGGTTGTTTCGCCGAACAGTACCGCACCAATGTCAGCCCGACGGGGAGCATCAGGGCAACAACGGTATGTACGCCCACAAACGAAGCCAACAGCGCCGATATACTGACAAATCCAAAGACAATGTCATATATCTTATTCCCGGTAAACCGAATGATTGCCAGCGCCAATCGGGTATCCAGCCCCTGGTGTATAATGGCAACTGCCATCATGAGCGAACCCATAATAAAAAATACAGAATCGCTCATGTATGATCTGGCGACCTCATTGGCGGGGGCAATTCTGAATGAAACTTCGAGGACGGCAATGAGTATGGCGACAGCCGGAAGCGGAACGGGTTCTGTGATGATGAGCGAAACTACCATGATTCCCAGAATGAGCGCCCGGTATCCGCGGGTTGATATGGTATCCGGATAGGGTAACCAGTACATGGCAACCCCAACTGCAATGATCAGCAAGAGCCATTTCTTTTGTTGAACCCAAAACAGGAATGCGCGAATAGCACTATTGGACATAGGTAAAAATTAACATACAAGATCAGTGTTAACAAAGCTGCACATCAATGATTTTGAGTGTAATATCTGGCATTTCTTTTTAATAAAAGAGAGAGAGCAACCTAAATTCAGGGCTCAATTATTGGACCAATTAATAAAATACGATGGCGAACAGCTATCCTAATTAGAGGAGGCAATATATGATTCGAATTGAAGGCCTTGTTAAACATTACGGCGAGGTCAAAGCTGTCCGGGGAATCAATTTTGAAGTACGGGATGGCGAAATACTCGGGTTTCTCGGCGCAAATGGCGCCGGGAAATCAACAACTCTTAAAATCATGACCAGTTTTCTGACACCCACTGCAGGAAATGTTTTTGTGAACGATCTAAACATTCTGGATCATTCTCTTGAGATCAGAAGGCAGATTGGATATCT